>Ga0207664_10002649_pt1 | contig 11865 bp, 18 predicted proteins | sample LARL83metaG_FD_184349 | JGI IMG/M metagenome (GOLD analysis project Ga0207664, IMG submission 184349) | Corn, switchgrass and miscanthus rhizosphere microbial communities from Kellogg Biological Station, Michigan, USA - LAR L8-3 metaG... | ecosystem: Host-associated > Plants > Roots >...
CTGTTTATCACTATATTATTTTGCGCGTAGATCATCTAATACCCCTTGCCGGGAAAGTGAACGGGGACGCCGCCACACGTCCCCGTCCAGTTTGGCTTTAACGATGCAAGTCCATCGGCCTGGAAGCCTGTCGCAAAGCTCCCTCATACCGTGAGTCGGGAACCTCTCCCAACTGTCGGATAAGCACGTATCCGTACCGAACACCACCGCACGCAATTGTCAGCATACTTGGCAATCTCGCAAACCTACGTCTGCAAGGTCCGTTGACATTCGCTACCGCGATGTATGTCGGGAACTGTGCATTGTTCAAGTCATTCGCGGCATCGGCAAGTGAGATAGAACCCTCATACATATAAATGTTATTGAGGGTCCCGGCGCCGTCCACTGAATGCAACTCGATCTCACACGGACCCTGAATTGCAGACAGTTTGTTTGCCGGAAGGACTAGAACGGCTCTACTTCCGTCAAGTGAGAACCCGATAAGAACCTCAGTCAAGGCTAGATGCCTCTACTTCCGATGGCGGTAATTCCCGCGCCCAAACCGCGGCCGATCCCCAGCGCTCCAACCGCGATTACCATGTCGTTGAGGTAGCTGGCAAACGGCAGGCTCGCCGGGTGAATGATCGCCACCACCCCACCGACAACCGCAAGGATAATCACAAGGATGGTCGCAACGTGGGACGTTGACAACGCTTGATTGATCGTACGCATTACTTTCCTCTCCTGGCAGCATCGACTACCGCCTGCAAGTGTCTAACGTAGGGGTACAGGTGATCTCCGGGACAGTCCGTAGACATAAAGTCACGATGTCCCTTAACCGTAGTAATCCCGTGCTGTGTCACCAGCGTTCGCGCAATTGCTTCCAGTCGAACGAGCGTTCTAACCTTAACACCCTCGATTTGGAAGTTACCGACGACACAGACGGGAATTGTGCCGCTGTTGTGTCCAAGCTGCGCGGCGGGAACCGCCCACATGGGGCGACCCTCATACACGCGCGAAATTCGGAACGGACCCTCCGGCTGAAAGACGACGATATCGTAACCGATATCCGACCATCCGTTGTGGTCCATGTGATAATTCTGAATTCCGCGCATCGCTTCACGCTGCTGAGCGCGAGTCTGAATCGAGGCCCCAAGAAAGTCGGAGTGATGAATCACCATCGTTCGCTTGGGAACTGAATCCACTTCCATTTGTCGCGGGGGACGCGCCCCCCAATCGGAACGTGGATACACCTTAACGTCGCCTCCTTACCTTGCGGTCTACTTCCGGTTTAATGAAATGCTCGGCGACTACGGCGACGATTGCACCCGCTATGGCGGTCGCAATCAGTCGCCTGTGTCTTTGTGAATCAATTACCTTCATCGGTGCTTCCGTTTTGGCGCTGAATGATGCGCCGGTGCTGCATGATGCGCGGCCGGGTGCGGCGCGGGTGCGCCCCCGTTGTTACGCACAATCGGCGGCGTTTGGTGAGATGGGTGACTCGCGGGATGAGGCGCGGGCCTGCTTTTGTGCGCCGCCGCTCCGTGCTGAATTGCCTTAGCTGCGTGCTGCTGCGCCCTTGCAGCATGGTGGTTAGCAGCGTTCGTATGATGCTGCGCCTTAGCGCTGTGCTGAGCGTGACTACCTGACGACCCTCTATGGGTAGAGTGAGCGACGGACCCACGTCTTCTCCCCTTGCCGGGGACCTTCCTACCTCTCGGCGTCTTTCTGTGATTAACTCTCGCCGCCGCTCTTGCCGCCGTAGACGTTCCATCGGGTGACGTATCACTACCCTGTGTGCCAATGTCAATTGTCACTGGCGCAGGCTGTGGATTGTCACTACCCGTGCCGCCGTCACTGGCACCCGACGCCGATGGATCGTCGTTTGGGGTCACGAGTGAATTCGGATTAGCCGACCCAGGATCGCCCATCATGGCGCTAGATCCATCGCCGGAATACCCGCCAGCAAATCCAGACGTAGGATCGCCGGGCGTTGTGTCAGACGGTGAGCTTGACGCCGACATAGAGGACCCTCTATGTGACGCAAAGAGAAAGAGGCCACCGATTCCGATTACGGCAGCCAGCACCTTATTTCTTCTAACCCATTGCGCAATTCCGGGCTTACCTCCGGACGGCGCAGGTGACGTAGCTGTCACTTTTCATTCCCTTTCTAGATACCTACGTGGACATGATTAGAGTGTGCCGCCCACGTAGCCGCCCCCCAAAATGATGGGGGTACACGTCTACCGTTCTTGATTGAGAACCCTGGGTTGTGGATAAGTTCGGTGATATGACTACCGTAGTTATTCGTCACCCACAATGCGAATGCTCGCATTGAAGCCGCCGGACCCGATGCGTCAAACGCTCGTCCAAGGTAGTGAAGTGAACCTCTCGCATGAACGTTATGCACCGGACCAAACGGCGGGTACTCTCCCACCGAAAGTCCAAATCTATTCTTGGCTTCCAGCGCCAAATGAAACAGGGTTGACTTACTGTCGCCCAGCGGAACGCCGCCCCTTGCGGCGGTTCCAATTGTGCCCTGTTGTTTGGTGTTACCCGTGCTGCCGCCGAGAAGCGAAGGACTATATTCGGCCTCCGCTGCGTCCAGTGCTTGAGCGTTTACTACTCCGCCCTTGTAAAGCCCTGGAATTGGCAGGCTCAACGATCCTCTAGGAACGCGCTCAGCGCGCCATCCCGTGTAGAAAGCCAGAACGATAACCGCGCCCATCGTTTCGTAAAGCCCTCGAAAGAGCTTAACGAGCAGTACGGACTTGTCACCTTTAGCTATCTTGTTTGCGAGGAATCCGAAAAGAGCAGGCATGGTTACGCGAACGGTATTGAGATATTGAGCTTGCTTAGATCGCCGCCCAATCTGATACCGAATCTAAGCGCTCGCTCTACAAGGGGGAGCGGTCTAGAATCGGCCTGTTCGTTAATGATAGGCCCAACGAGTGCCGGCGGTGTACCCGGCGGGATGTTGTAATCACCGGACCCGGTGGACGGCTCAGTTACCGTCACTGTGCCGCCCACCGTAGCCCTGAAAGACTCAACAGTCCAGATAAATACAGGCACCCCAAACCCGACCCATGCCGCTACGGCAAGTGGGGCGGGAATGTTGAACCTACTAATCTGTACTGTCGGTGTCTCCATTTTCCTTTGTCTCTCTTACTTCACTGGCCTTCGCCTGATCGTATCCGTCCATAAGTCCTGACAAATACGCTTCACCGGCAACCAGCGCGCCCATAAAGCAGCAGAAAACGTACGTCTTCCATGCCTTAATAGCGAGCCTATTTCTATGCGAGCTTTGCCGGTCCACGAAGACCCGTCGCTGTGTGCTTGAGGAACGAGGCGCCATCGTCGATCAGCTTCCCCGCCGTCCCGTCACGAATGAACACAAGCGCGAAGTAAGCCGCCGCAAACCCCGCGAACATTTTACCTGCGTTCATTGATTACACCCCAATCGAACCCTGCGGGGCCGCAGGCGGCGCGCCCTGATTGACCGGGGCACCCTCATTGACCTGTGCGCCCTGGTTAATCGGAACGGTTGCCACCGGCGCACCGCCGCTGACAGTTACGCCAGTCGAAACGGAAACGCTGGCGTCGGGACTCTGAGCGGGAACCTGAGCCGGCTCCTGCGCCACCGGGGCCTGTGCCGGCTCGCCGGGAGCCACCACAATTGGCGACTTGTCATTGCGAATGTCCGGGTCCGGGTGATTGACTCGATAGACATACGCGGAAAGCGCACCCTCCCACACGCGGTTAGCCTCCACCGCCAGTTGATCGGGCGTGATGTCCGGGCGACTGTCACTAATGAGCTTCTTGATTTCATCGTAAGAAAGCACTGTTTTCCTTTAACTCTTAGAACGGCGGTACGGTGACCGGAATGTATCGCTCCTCCGGTGAAGTTCCCGCCGTGTAGGTTGACGTGCCCGGTGGCTTTACTCGCACGCCGCCCACGATCTCACCTACTTCGATTTGTTTACCTGCTACTCCGATAACTACCGGCGCAAGAGCGTTCGGCGGCTGAAAGGTGTTTACAAAGTCACCCTCAGCCATCGTTACTCCACCGCATTAGCGGCTGTATCGGTCACTCTCTTTGCTGCGTCGCCGATCTCCTCCACGGCCCCACCAACTGCGTCGGCAACTTCTCTGACGGCGCTACTGGCAACCGTTGTGACACGGTTTACCTCAGTGCCGGCAGTTGACACAGTTGCGGCGGGTGCGGCGGTAGCGGCCCCACCGGGGCCGCGCTTGCGGCCCCGGTAGTTCAACTCCAAATCGTTAAGCAGGACTGCTCCCACTCCAATGATTGAGAGTGCCACCAAAACGGCGGCGACTGGTCTTCTTTGCCAGTCTGATTTAAGGACCGTAACCGGGTTGTGGAGGATGCCGCGATAGTAGCTCGCGGCACGCTCGCCCATGTTGCGGGGTTCGAGCATGTGCAGGTGCGGATGCTCACCGTGTCCGGTTGGGCTATCCGTTCCCTCAGCGATCAGTACACCGCCGTTGCTTGCAACCTCACTTGCGGGCAGCAAACCACCCTCGATAAGGTCACTATTCGGCAGGTCCGCGATGTCCACATGATCCATGCTGGCGTCACCGTCAGCTACGAGCATACGTCCACCGCTAATTACTCCACTCTCGGCCAGTCGAATAGGGGTGAAGTGAATCCCCAATCCCTTTTCGTCCTGATAACGAGTGCGTCCAGCGCGAACCGTAGCGTAACCGGGGGACTGGATAAAAAGCCAGCCTCCGGGACGTACGGTAGCCTGAATATTCTCGTCCGGCTGTTCGAGAGAGAGCCCGTTAGGGTAAATTGCACCCTGTGGGATCGCTACATTGACCCCGCCCAGGGAGGCCCTTCGGCTTTGAATTGCCGTCATTGTGTGGCTCCCTTACCTTTCCCGGTTTAGAGGTACTGTCCGGGCGTGGAGAGCGGCACGATCTCCTGCGTAATAACTTCCAGACGTGAATTGGCAGCCGGTGCGTTACCGCTCCCGTACACGTCGATATCGAAGTTACCAAGCTCGCGGGTGACGTAAAGGTCCGCGTCCGTGCCGGTCAGGTCGATTCCGGACATGACGTAGACCCCGGTCGGACGCGCCTTGTTGTACGTCTGCCGGTACTCGTTATCGTGCTGCCAGATTTTACGCGACTCAATCGCGACGGCCTGCTGCACGACAACCTCCGTATGGTCGATAAGAGGTGAAACCTCTGTATCGAGCACGTTATTCTGGTAGGCCAGAACAATGATTCGGAGATAGTCAGGTCCGATTGGCAGTCGGAACTTGCTGTAAGCGCCGGCTGCCGCGATTGCTCGCTGATCGAACATACGGGTCAGGATCATGTAGCTAGCCTCATGGTAGAGGCCCTGCCCCGGAACCTGATTGCGCTGCGGGTTACCGTTACTGTCATACGTAACGATCTCCTGCGGCAGCACGGGAGCGGGGAGGTCAATTCGCCATCCCTCGATCTCGATAAGGCCGCTTTCCAGCGTGATAGTTGCACCCGTTCTGCTGACCGGAATTGCAAGGACCGTCTGCGGGTCAGCAAAGGTGAGACTCAACTGTGGGACGGTACCGCTAGCGCCCAGGTACGGAATGCCGTACAAGTTCTGATCGCTGACGGTGAATCGCGGGGTCCATGTGATCTGAAACGGCGTGGAACCCGTCGCGTTTGCGGCGACTGTAGGGATACTGTACGTCTGCGCGTTGGCGGCCACAGCGGCAACGTCAAGGTTGTCGATTGTGTCCGCTTGCAGTCCGTTAAGGACTCGCGGCGCGGTGGAACCGCTCAGAGAGAACCGCATGTTGGTGAGAAAGTTACGCGGGTCACCCTGCGTAAATGTATCCGCCGACGCGGGCTGTCTGATCTGGAGGTTACCCGAAACGCGAACCACCATCCGCGCCAGGTACGACGACTTAGGCAGGTCGAACTGCACCGTACCACCGTTGAATCCAGCGGTCAGGTTAGTTGACGTCATAATCTTCTTAAGACGTCGAATACCCGGCGCACTGGACAGTACCGAAGTGGGAACGTCCACGCCGCCAGCGGCGGCGGGGAATCCCATCGGAGAAACGCCACTCATTTAACTGATCTCCTGTCGATTTACGGGTAACGCTTGCCGGAACGGCGAGCGATGGCGGCGACGACGCCGACGCTGAGGACAGCGACGACGGCAACGTATCCGGTACCTCTACGCATGATCTATCATGCCCCTTCTGATTGTGGAACGATAATCACAGTCTCCGATTCCGGTTGAGTCTGCCCATCCTGTGCCGGATGGCTCACGGGCCTGTATTCCGGAATTTCCCCATCGGGGATATGGGCGTCTGCCAGGTCGGAGCCTGTGTTCTTGTTAGAGCTTCTATTGACGACGCTCTTAACAAGTCCTGTGGCCGCTGTCTCGATTGTGTCCTCGTTCATTCGGAACAGTTGCACGCCGAGAGCGGCAAGGTCTGAAAGAAGTCCTGATTTGGTGTCCGTACCTTCCAAGCGTCTTTCGAGTGATCGCACGCCTGGTACACGGTGGGCTATGTGTGCGAACACTCGTGAAAGAAGCTCCGCCGGCTCGCGTGTCTCCTCGCCGATCTCCGGCTCGCCGGCTCTAGGGAGCGCGCCTACGCGAAGCTCTACGCCTGATTGTTTAGCCCTGTTTTGAAGCATACTCAGCGTAATTCCTGCCGCCGTGCGATGGAGCCATCCCGGCTCAATTCGCGCGGGTGGTCTATGCGCTGCTGCTGTCGGTCTACGCGTCGTCTGTCGCCGCCGTGGGCGTGACTCTGTCGGGTCCGGCATTGCCGCTCCTTTCCTTGGGAACAATAAGCCCGCTGGGGCGTTGCTCCATTGAACCGTTCACTTCCGTCACCTTGACGGTACGTCTGCGGGCCGTAGAGAATCTACGCGTAATTACCAGAGGCACGCTAGAGACTGTTACGGGTGGCTTTCTCGGCGTAACTCTCGATACCTCGCCCGGTGAATGCAGCTTCCGCTTAGCTGCCAGCATTTGCGCACCCTGAGCAGTTCTTCCAAGCGGCGTATTATTGGCCGATGTACCAAACGTCGTTTGGTCGGCTCTACTGAAAAGAACTACCCATCCTATACCCCAAAATGCCGCCGTAATTATGCCAGCAAGACGACGCGGGATTGAGTCTCCCGATCGTCCCGTCATAATTTGCTCCCAATAATACTGTGTCGCGCGCTGCGTCCAGTGCCAGGGGGGGGATATGAGGTACTTCCACAGGGATCTAGCAAGTGAACGAAGCAGGAACGCCGTAACGTCGCTGAGCAGCGGCCCCCATTTGCTAGCGTCAAGTATGGTCGCTACGAGTCGCATAACCGCGTCTGCCCAACCGAGAATTCCGCCAAATCCCCCATCGGATGAGCCGCTGCTATCTGACCCCGAACCGCTAGAGCTTCCGGGCATTGCTCCGCCGGATACTGACAGTGACCCCTTTGTCAATTCGGGGAAGATTACGCCGCCAGTTCTAACCTGTACCGGCCGCCGCCCCAACTTATCCTGACTCGCCCGACCGCGCCAATCGTAGAAGTCGATTCGCCTACCTCTAATCGCGCCCCCGGTGTCCTCAGCGGAGAAAACGATGTCTCTATTACCGAACGGATTAGGCCAAATTTTCAGCTTCGTGTGATACGGAATTACGGCAGGGTCTACCGCAACAATGTAGGCCGGCTCACTGTCTTTGAGATTGACACCCGTTGCGGTTGTACCCTCTCCTTCGATTCCACCCCACGGCGGCCCGTATGCGGTGGCAATGAATCCACCCATATCCGTGAATGTGAAGCCCGCGCCAGAGAGTGCGTTTGACTCTCTGATTGAGGTAGGTACTGGCGGCCCATAGACGCTACGTCTAGAGGTACGTCTTTGGTTTCTACGAACCCCCGTACTAGGCATACTTGTACACCGGAATATCCGATGGATCGTAAGCCTTACCCGACGATTCAAATACCATGAATTCGTAGAATCCAAGCATTCCGGCAGCCTCGCCCATGTCGCCGCATGTCTGAATCAATTTGTCACGGTCTGAAGCACCGTGATTCAGGAACAAGAGGAGAATATCCGACTGGCGGATGGCCGTGTTATTTACTCCGGTAGCCTCCTGCCCACTCCACCAAACTCCGACACCAATTTCGCGTCCCAAACGGAACACGGTGCGGAGTCCTCTAGGCATTCTATTTGGCGTCGCAATCTCCGGCATCTCGTCACAATAAATGATGCCGCCCCCGCGCTCGTGAAGCGCGTCCATTGCTCTAATCCAGAACCAATCTGGAACGCCTGTTTCGGGGTCCGGTCGATAAATTACTCTCTTAGCAAGCAGAGCCGCTGACGGGTCACTAGTCAGCGAATATCCCGGCCATGAAACACGATGCTTTGAATCAACGACGATAACGTTGGGTTGATTCTCAAGCAGTCTCCACATAATGAACGTCTTACCCGTTCCGGTGCGTCCAATAGATCCGACACGCTGATCGGTTGAAAGTGAGAGTACCGCGTTACTCATCTGTAACCGCCGCCTGCGTAGCGTCCTCAGCGTCAACTCTAAGAGCGGTACTGATACGTCTGTCCAGTCGATCCATATGCCGCCGTTGCAATCTGTCTTGCAGCAATGTATTGGCGAGAAGAAAGCAGCCCGTTACGATGGACGATACAGACGCAATTAGCGCTGTAGCTGTTACTGAATTTGTCACGACTGCAACGAAAAGGGCCATGAAAAGACCCTTGATAACAGCCAGTCCGCAAAAGAGTTTGAATTCCACGGGCTTCCTAAGAGCCAACGGAAAGGGCGCTAGTTAGGGGAATGGGTTAAACCCTCTAACTTAGCGCCCGTTCCTCATTGGCACACACTACTGTTGATCGACCTTGACATGATACCATACTAGACGGCACTAGCCCTGATCGACACGGGGTAAAAAATGGGTAATAGTTACGGGTCCCCAATTGGGCCTATGGGCGAAGGAGCCCAAATCGCCGGCTATGAAGTCGGCGGAACGTGGTATGACGTAGAGGGTGAATCCCCTGGGTCAGTTCCCCACGCCGATCCTCCGACTGAAAATTTGCTGCCGGAAATTGACATGGTAACTGTCCATGTTATCGACAGCGAAGGAACCGACTTCTACTACACCCTTCACGGTCCCTGGGATGATTGGGAGACGTTTTGGGAGATAGTAGACGACCTTTACACTGAGTACGGTGGAGAGGCCGGGTGAGCAGTCGCCCGGAATTCGCGCGGGTAGTTAGACCCCGAAATTCCAGTCCGTTTTATCGACCCATAATCGCCACCGACGGAACGTCGGTGTATTTGGAGCGCACGGGAGAGGTCGTTTCTATCGACCGGCTTCCAGTAATCGTATGCTCCGAACCGCCGAGCATATTTGTCGCTCATAATGTCGCGATTCATGTCCAATCGCTCGATAAAACGTTTGACGCTAACCCGCTTTGGCAGTTCAAACTTACGCCCGTTAGACGGCAAGTATGGAAGCCTAATCGCGAGCGATTCGTTACCCATACCCAGTCCGTAGTTAGCTTCTTCGGATTCATGTCGGAGAACAAAAAAGCTAATCGTTATCACTATACGCTTGACCCAATCGTCTTTCAGCAAAGATCGGTTAGTGAGTTGTGGAGTAGATCGCTTGCCACCCTGCCCGCACTAGTGGAATGGGCTACCGACGTACGGCAATTCGTAGCCGATAACGAGCTTAGAATTAGCACTAGTAGCGGTGGACTTGCGGGTCAGCTTCTCAAAGATGCGCGCTTCTACCCGGAACCGCGACGTAAAGTCCCTCGCGCTACAAACGATGCCGTGCGCGAAATGCTTCCAGGTAATTACTACTCACTCTTTGCTGCTAGAGTGGGGAGAATTTACCGCGCGACATACCTTGACCAGCGGTCATCGCATCATACAATTGCCGAATCCATAGCGCTTCCATGTGCTAATTCGCTCTTTGCACGGGGTCACTTCCTGCGCCTCTCGGATGATGCGCCAGCTAGAAGACCGTGGATTAGGGGTAACAGCCCGGCATTCGAACGATTCCGTCGCTCACATCACGGCCTGATTTACTGTCGCATAATCGTACCCAAAAAAGCCAAATTTGCACCGCCATTTATGCAAGATGGTATCGGTGAATCCTGCCAATTCATCTATACGAATGAGCTTGACGATCTTTATGCCAACGGCGGTAGTGTAGTTTCTGTTATCGCCGCGTGGACTAGCATAGAAATAGACCGTGGATTGCCTAAATTCGCATCCTGGGCTAAAGAGCAGTCGGATATCGCAAGCGCAGAGCGTAAAAAGTGGCTTAAACCGACGCTCCTTTCAGCTTATGGACTGCTTGCAGCTAGACCTAAGAGACTTGAATTTGGATTCAAGCGCGGTAGAGGCAAAGACGGCACATATCCAATTGGTAGCGGAATAGTTAGAGTCAAAATCACGGAAACTAGACGTGAAATTGAGCTTCCTATCTGCAACGTTATTCAACGCGGGATGATTGAGGCTGAAACGCGGGCACGATCATTGCGGTTCGCTAGAGAACTTGACTCACAAGGTCATACAATTCTTGCGGTCTACGCAGACAGCATCTTTGTAGACTCCTCAATTGCACTTCCGTTGCTGCCGCCTGAGTGGCGAATTCAAGAGCATTTGACGTCACTTCGTTTTCACGCTCCTACGGCGTTCACGTCACTGGAAATGACTAAACTACCGGGAATCCCAAAGGATTCTGTACGGCGAATTTATCAGGCCCGATCTGCGCTGGCCGCTAGACCAGCTAGACAGACCGCCTAAAACCTGCTAGACTTCAAGAGGTCGAAAACGGCACCCGGAAGTGCCCCCCGAAAAGTTCCGTCCGGGGGGGGTGCTAGAGTTCGGTCAGAACATAGCCACTCGGAAGGGCAACCCTGGAAAGAGGATGCTTCCCCAGGGATTCCTAACACCTTTGAAGGTGGGCACCGAACAATGTAGGTGCGCCGAGACAAGCGAATGAATAGAAAACGTCAACCGACAGTAAGGGGGTGGCGAAGCCTCCCCTAGAACGGAACCGAAAGTGTCAACTGACGTTGTGGCTCAACTGTTCGACCGAGCGTATGAGCTTCGCGAGGAGAAGACCGATTGGCAAGAGCGTAACGCTGCTACTCGTGACTCTTTGCGTAACCTGGCGAAAGCTGGCGTACTCACGAACGAGCAGTTGCATGAACTGAATGAAATCTATCCAGAACGGCGCAGAAACGGCGCCGTAGAGGAGGACTGACATATGGCTACGGAAGCTCAAATTAGATTCTTCGACAATCTGCTGGGTGATCGAGAGTTCCCCCCCGGAACCGATAAGACTCAACTTCGTTCGCAGTTCGCACACATCCCCGATGCCTCCGCGTCCAAGTGGATCGACAAGGCAATGGCGCTCCCTAGAGCGGGCGAGGTTCCGCCCCCGTTTTAGCGGGTTCCGGGTGCGCTAAACGCGGGAAAACCTATCGCTACCCAAAGGTTTTGAAGGGTTTTTCAGGGTAGAAGGAGTGAGCAGAATTGAAAATATGGCGAGTAGTGTTTACAGATGGAACATCTAGAGACTACAAGGCCAAATCGCGTAAAGATGCCGCTTCAAAAGCTCGAAAGGAGCTAACTGGTAAACGGGAAATAAGAAGCATCTTCGTTCCCGTCTTCTAACCAGAAAGCCACTGAAATGGACGCCGTAAAAACATGCCATGCCTGTGGTGACGAAACTATGGAGCTGTCCTACTGTGATAATTGCGGGTGTCCAATGTACACCTGCAACAAAGAGGATTGTTCCGGTGCCGAATTGCGGTCGGGCGTTACAGACCATCAATGCGTGTGCCATGCTGAGTCCTATCAGGCGGCCGTAGATCAAGGACTTATT
>Ga0207664_10002650_pt1 | contig 11863 bp, 15 predicted proteins | sample LARL83metaG_FD_184349 | JGI IMG/M metagenome (GOLD analysis project Ga0207664, IMG submission 184349) | Corn, switchgrass and miscanthus rhizosphere microbial communities from Kellogg Biological Station, Michigan, USA - LAR L8-3 metaG... | ecosystem: Host-associated > Plants > Roots >...
ACTGCTCGCTTTCACGCGCAGTTGGGGGACGCGCGTGCCGCAGGAGGCGCTGATCGGCGTCATCTATGTTGTCGCGGCCGCAGCAGCCATTCTGCTGATCGACCGGGCACCGCAGGGCGCCGAACACCTCAAGCAGATTCTCACCGGAAACATTCTCACCAGCGGGTTCAATGACCTTGCGCTCATTGTCCCGCTCTATGCCGCGGTGGGGCTGCTGCACTGGATGTTGCGCCGTCACATGGCGGGAGACGGCTCGCTCGCCTGGGAGTTCGTGTTCTACGCGACCTTTGGCATCGTGGTGACCAGCTCGGTCGCGATCGCCGGCGTGCTTCTTGTCTTTTCGTTCCTGATCATCCCGGCCGCCATCGGCGTGATGTTCGCCGATTCGCTGTCGCGGCAACTCGGCATCGGTTGGATCTGCGGCACGCTGGTCAGCGCCGCCGGGCTTGCGGCCTCTTTCCTCTTCGATCTACCGACGGGGGCGGCGATGGTGTGCGCCTTCGGTGCATCGCTGGCGTTGGCAGGTGTGCTCTATCCTTTTCTGCGCGGCGACCGGCGGCGCTCGATGCATGCTGCCGTCACCACTGTCCGCTGGGTTGGCGCGATCATCCTCGCGGGATCGGCGTTACAGCTTGCGGCCGCTCCACGCGCCGACCAGCCGCTCCTCGATTTGGCTGAATATGTGGTTCCCTCGCTGCGCACGCTTTACTTTACACACGCGGAAGCGACGACATACGCCGATGCGAGTGAACACGCCGAACGCTATCGCGTGGAAGCAGAGGGGCTGAACGAAAGAGAGCGGCGTAATCGCACCGAAGGGCAGTCGCTCGACGATTTCACCGTTGCCCGTATCTCTTCGTTCCTCAAATCCTATGGCGAGATGCGCAAGGGCGAGCAATTCGTCATGGGCGAAGTGCGCATGCGCGCGCGCGAGCGCATCCGCTGGCCCGCTGCCTTGGTGCTCCTGGCCGGCGCACTTGTGCTGGCACCCATTCCCTGGCGGCGGCTACGGCCGCGGAGTGAAATTTAACACTGGCGGTCATTGAGGATGGCACATAGGTCTTCTCTGGGCGTTGTCCTCTCGGGAGATGCAATGTTGAACCCAATGCAGGCATGGAACGCGTGGGCCAAGCTGGCGATGCAGGTGGCCGTTACCGGATTCGAGGCGCAGAACGTCATGGCGCTTCGCTTCATGCGCCTTGCCGCCGGCGGTGCCCGAGCCAAATCGGAAGCAAGCCGTATGATCACCGAGAAGGTGACGGCCCTCGGCGAAGCGCAAAGTGCCGCGGTTCGCGCAGCGATCAAAGGCGACAAGAGCCACCGCGCCGCGACCAAGGTGCTCCGCGTCTACAAGCGGCGCGTGCGGAAAAACCGCCGGCGGCTCTCGAAGTAGCCCACGAAATCGCTTTATCTTGTCGGCCTTGATCTCCGGCGGTGATCCAGCCCACAATTCCCAACAAAATACACGCTGGCAGGAAGGGACGGCATCCATGGTACGGCAGGTCACTGGCATCGCGGCCGCTTTCATTGCGCTCATGTTCGGCGCTGCTTCGATTGTTTCGTCTCAGGCGCAGGACTGTCCGCGCGGCGATCTCGACAAGGCCTACTGCGACCGCGACGGCGATCTCGTTGCCGACACGCCGACCGATGCCAAGCAACTGGTCAATCCGCCGACGTTGATCTTTGCCTATACGCCGGTCGAGGACCCCGCCGTCTACACGAAGGTGTGGGACGGCTTCATCAAGCATATGGAAAAAGTCACCGGCAAAAAGGTGGTTTTCTTCCCCGTGCAGTCGAACGCGGCGGAAATCGAGGCGATGCGATCGGGCCGCCTGCATATTGCGGGGTTCAATACCGGATCCAATCCGATCGCGGTGAATTGCGCGGGCTTCGTGCCCTTCGCCATCATGGCTGGCAAGGATGGCGCTTTCGGCTACGAGATGGAAATCATTGTGCCGGCCGACAGCCCGATCAAGACGCCGGCCGACATCAAGGGCAAGAAACTCGCGTTCACCGCGCCGACATCGAATTCGGGATTCAAGGCGCCGTCCGCTCTGCTCGAATCGGAGTTCAATCTGATCGCGAAGCGCGACTACGAGCCTGTGTTCTCTGGCAAGCACGACAATTCGGTCCTCGGTGTTGCCAACAAGGATTACGATGCCGCGGCGATCGCCAACGAGGTGATGTTCCGCATGTTCGAGCGCAATGTCGTCGACAAGGCGAAGATCCGCACGATCTACAAATCGGAAACCTTCCCGACTACGGGCTATGGCGTCGCGCATAATCTTGATCCGGCGCTGCAGGCGAAGATCAAGGAAGCCTTCTTCACGTTCCCTTGGGAAGGTTCATCGCTGCAGGCGGAATTCAAGGGTCAGGATAAGTTCGTTCCTATCACCTACAAGAAAGACTGGAGCGTCATTCGCAAGATCGACGCAGCAAGCGGCGTGAAATACACCTGTAAATAGCGCGCGCTCGCCGGGGGCATCGATGCTGCGCATAAAAGGTCTGACCAAGCGGTATCGCACGGGCGATCTCGCGCTCAAGGGCATCGACATCGATGTGCCTGACGGGCAGGTGATGGCGCTGATCGGCCCTTCCGGCGCCGGCAAGTCGACGGTGATCCGCTGCGTCAACCGGCTGGTCGAGCCGACCTCGGGATCGGTCGAACTCAACGGCGTCGACATCGTGAAGCTCGGCAGCGGCGAACTGCGTCGCGCCCGCCGCCGCATGGGCATGATTTTCCAGGAATACGCGCTGGTTGAACGGCTTTCGGTGATGGAAAACGTTCTCACCGGCCGGCTCGGTTATGTCGGGTTCTGGCAAAGCTGGCTTCGACGGTTCCCGCAATCCGACATCGATGAAGCATTTCGTCTCCTCGAACGTGTCGGCCTCGATCACATGGCCGACAAACGCGCCGACGAACTGTCCGGCGGCCAGCGTCAGCGCGTCGGCATTTGCCGCGCGCTCATCCAGAATCCGGAATTGCTGCTGGTCGATGAACCGACCGCTTCGCTCGACCCCAAGACGTCTCGCCAGATCATGCGGCTGATCAAGGAACTGTGCACCGAGCGCAAGCTGTCCGCGATCATCAATATTCACGACGTGATGCTCGCGCAGATGTTCGCCGAGCGTATCGTCGGCCTGCGTCTGGGCGAGATTGTCTACGACGGGGCGCCCGACGGGCTTACGCCCGCCGTGCTGACGTCGATTTACGGCGAGGAAGACTGGTCGGCGACGATCCGCAAAGTGGATGATCAGGCGGCCGAGCCCGAGGAAGACAACGTCGTGCCGTTCGAGCCACCGCGCCCAGATCGCAATCGCCTCGCGGGGCTGACGTAATGCTCAGTGACTGGCCAAGGGTCGTCATGCTCGGCCTCGTGTCGGGCATCCACGTCTTGGAGAAAAAAGACGTGGATGGCCGGGACAAGCCCGGCCATGACGAAAGAGGGTCTGGATGTCCGTAGCCGCCGTCACGCCCCGCCGCTGGAAGAAGCCGCCGCTGATCAAGTCGGCCTGGCTGCGCTGGACGCTCGCGATCGGGGCCGCGGTCTATCTCGCACTGGTGTTTCAGACGACGCCGGTGAACTGGACGCGCGTATGGGAAGGCTTGCCGCGCGGTGCGGCATTCATCTCCGCGTTCTTCCCGCCGGATTTTGTCAGCCGCTGGGACGAAATCGTCGAGGGCATTGCCGAGAGTCTCTGGATGACGGTGATCTCCACCGTCGTCGGCATTGCGCTTTCGATACCGGTTGGCATTGGTGCCGCGAAAAACATTGCGCCGGCGCCGGTCTATTATTTCTGCCGTGCGGTGCTCGCCATCTCGCGCAGCTTCCAGGAAATCATCCTCGCCATCTTCTTCGTGAAGCTGTTTGGTTTCGGGCCTTTCGCTGGCCTGGTGACGCTTTCATTCGCCACCATCGGCTTCTACGGCAAGCTTCTTGCCGAGGACATCGAGGATATGGATCCGGCGCAGGCCGAAGCCGTGCGGGCGTCGGGCGCGAGTTGGCTGCAATGGATCAACTACGGGGTACAGCCGCAGGTGATGCCGCGCATGATCGGGCTCGGTCTCTATCGTTTCGACATCAATTTCCGCGAGTCCGCCGTGATCGGTATCGTGGGCGGCGGCGGCATCGGCGCCACCCTCAACACCGCTTTTGATCGCTACGAATTCAGCTCGGCTGCCGCGATCATCATCGTGATCATCCTCATCGTGATGCTCTGCGAATACGGCTCGGGCTATTTGCGGCGCTGGGTGCAGTGATGGCCACCATCCCGGCCAACGCCCGGACGTGGCGGCGGCGCGAGCCGCGCATTCAGCTCCTGATCTGGCTGGCCTGGCTGTTGGCCGCCGCTGTGTTCATCGCCTGTTTCCAGTTCATTTCCGAAAAGACCATCTGGGCTTTCGTCTCGGATGCGCCGCAACAAGCGGGCGATCTCGCGGTGCGCATGGTGCCACCGGACTGGTCATATATCCGTGTGCTTGGCCGGCCGATCTGGGACACCATCAATATCGCAACGATCGGCACGCTGGTCGCCGTGGTGCTGGCAGTTCCGGTTGCTTATTGCGCCGCGCGTAACACGACGCCGAGCGTCGGCGTGATCCGGCCGCTCGCGCTTTTCGTCATCGTGTCGTCGCGCTCGATCAACGCACTGATCTGGGCGCTGATGCTGGTCACGATCATCGGGCCCGGCGTATTCGCCGGGATCATCGCGATTGCGCTGCGCTCGATCGGCTTCTGCGCCAAGCTGCTTTATGAGGCGATTGAGGAGATTGATGAAGGGCAGGTCGAAGCCGTGCGTGCTACAGGCGCGTCCGGCGCGCAGGTAACATCGTATGGGATCGTACCGCAGGTCTTGCCGGCCTTTGCCGGCATCTCCGTATTTCGCTGGGACATCAATATTCGCGAATCAACAGTGCTCGGCCTGGTCGGAGCCGGCGGCATCGGACTTGAGCTCAACGCCGCGATCACGCAGCTCTACTGGACCCAGGTCTCGCTGATTTTGCTGGTCATAATCGGCACGGTGATCGTGAGCGAGTGGGTCTCGGCCAAGGTCCGCCACGCGATCATTTAATAAGCAGGGGAGTATCAGGCCGCTCGTCGCGATGCGCCGTAGTCTATTGCAATCTCAAGCAGAATATCTTTGGACCTGTCGTCGGGGCCGTCGCGCTGAACGCGCTCGAGATAAGCAATCTCGCGCTTGAGAATCTCGATCTCACGAGTGTTTGGATCGATGCCGCCGACGGCAATCTGCGCCTCGGCTTCCAGCGTCTTCAGGAACTGCCGCAGACGGACTAGATCAGAATCGGTATGCACAATCGCCATGTCGCAATCATATTCCGTTACCAGCGCGCGAAAAGTAGTTTTCCACTTGAAACTCGTGGCAACTTCGTGGCGAACGGAAAAATTCACAGCAAATCGCGGCGGCGTACACGTCGCGACCGATCCTCGCGAGAGGCCGAATGTGGAAGCGGTTCAGTCCGCCCGAGCGCTTCGCGACGCGCGCCTGATTCTGTGCTCGCGCCGATACTGATCCATGACCGTGCGGCAAGCCGGATTGAGGCGTGGCCGGTTGTCCATCAGGCAGTGAAATACAGCGTTGCGATCCGGAATGGCCGACCAGCAGACGCGGAACGCATCGCTGAAGCAGGCCTGTCGCTCTTCTGTGGTCTCGGCGATCGCAGTAGAACTCAGGAAGGCGATCGCGAAGGCAGTCGTTAACGGTGCAAATGCTTTGAATGGCGTCAGGGCAGTCAGGTTAAGTTGAGCCGTCAGCCATTTGTCTGGCATGTGCACAGGTCCGTCCGTTTTTGCGTTTCCCCTGACAAGCATCATAGGCATTCCCGTCGATTGCCCTATGACCGACGGGCCACAGTGCACAACATTCGACGCGAGGTTGTGATGGCGCGTACGCTTATCCCGGACCGGCCACGTCTTGGTCGACCGCTTGCTGCCCTATACCGGCGGTCCTAAAGTTGCACGACGTTGCGTGAGCAGGGGGGCGCGGACATGGCGTCGAATATGGCGTCGGACATGGCGAAACGCCCGGGTGCGGGATTCATAGCGGCCCGTCTCGTTATCGGCTTTTCGGCGCTGATCGCGGTTTGCCTGGCCAGCCCTTCGGGGCACACACAATCCGCCGAACTTGTCCTCTGCGATCGAATTGCGGCCGATCCCAGCGATCCGGACAAGCCGGCAGACGTCAAGGGAACCGCTGAGATTGCCCAGTCCGACATCGCGACCGCGATCAAGTTCTGCAAAGTCGCCTCGGCGTCGTCACGCCGCGCGATGTACGAGCTTGGCCGTGCCTACGCGGCCAATCGACAGATGCCGGAGGCTGTCACCGCCTGGCGCAAGGCCGCGGACAAAGGCAGCACGTCGGCTATGGTGGAACTCGGCGTGCTGCTGGGCACCGGGTCCGGCGGAACTAAAGACCCGGCCGAAGCACGCAAGCTTTTTGAGCGCGCGGCCGAGGCCGGCAACCCTCGTGGCGTCACCAACCTCGCGGCTCTGTCCGGGAGTGGGGGTGCTCCATCGGATCCGGGCAAGGCGCGGGCGCTGCTGACGAAAGCGGCAGAGGCGAATTCGGCGGAAGCCCAGTATCAGCTTGGAGTAATGAATGCCGACGGCGTGGGCGGCCCGAAGGATGACGTTGCCGCACGAGCATGGTTCGAGAAGGCGGCGGCGCAAGATCATCCGGGCGCATTGGAACGGATGGGCGATTTTGCCGAGAGCGGGCGTGGGGGTCCGAAGGATACCGCGGCCGCCAAGGCCTACTACGAGAAAGCGGCGGCGCTAGGAAATGACAGCGCCAAGACCGCGCTAAAGCGCGTCGACTGTCCTTACGTGATCAAGGACAAGAGCGGAAAGTTCGTAACCAATCTTTGTTTTTAACTGTTGGCGTGCGGACAAGGAAAAGCCGCCGTGAGGCGGCCTTTCCAGGAGAGTCGCTACAGCCGTGGTGACAAGCTGCAGCGACCGGTCCCGGCAGTCAACGCGCAAGCATTTTCGAAGTTCAAAGCAGCTTCGAAAAACAGAACGAAGTCGGGAACACGCAGGGCCGCGATGCGTTTTCCACTTGCGCCGCGCGTATCCCCATCCCCCCGAACGCGCGGGCACTTCAGTCAAAGAACCGGGCGCGGCCCCGCGCCCGGTTCTTTAATTCGCAGGATGGTGGCATGTCACCATTGCATTTATCGACGGAACGTTCGGCGGCCTTGTTCGTTTTGATGACTATGAGCGAGCGGGCGACCACAAAGTTGATCGGGCTGTCTATATCCGGTTTGTTTCTTATGATGCTGATGCTCAACGCCATCAGCTCCTGATCCCATCTCTCCGACGGTGGGATGAAGCAAATAGGACCGCGCAACTGGCGCGGCCCTTTGTCTTTTCCAGGTGCGTTTCCGAATTTTTTTGTCAGCTCGCCTGCAGTGTCACGCGCGCGAGTCCGCTGAAACCGAGAGCGCTGGCCGCTGCCGGAGTGAGGTCGATGACGCGGCCACGCACGAAAGGTCCCCGATCATTGATCCGCACCACGACACTGCGGCCGTTGCTGTTATTCGTCACGCGTACTCGCGTGCCGAATGGCAGCGTGCGGTGCGCGGCCGTTAAGCCGCTCGGTTTTGCGCGCTCTCCGCTTGCGGTGCGTTCGCCGGCATAGGCATAGACCGAAGCGATTCCCGACTGCGCCATGACGGCGGACGAACACCCAACAAATATCAGTGCGCCGCAAATCGCGGCGGCAAAACGCACGATCATCAACTTAGCTCCTGGATTGGCCCCGCAGTCGCCGAGGCTGATAGGTGGGGCCGCGCGCGTTTTGGCGGCGGAAATGGGGCTATTTTTCGATTGTCAAAAGTTCCGCAAAATGCCGGCAAGACCGAATTTTCGAAACAAAAACGCGTAGTTCGCGTTGCTTCCATATGCAGATCAGGAGCGATCGATGAAAAAAATAGTGCTCGGTGCTGTCATTGCGTTCGCGTTCGCGACGCCAAGTCTCGCGCAGTCCTACACTGCGGGCTACGGCACCGGAAACCTGATCGACACGCCGCTTCTCGAGAAGACGAATGGTGCGTACGGATACTTCGGGACTGTCCAGACGCCGACGGCCAGAACTGCTACGACCTCTCGCGCGGCAAGCGGCACTTCCGCTTACGCTTATTCCCCGCCGACTTCCCGCCGTCACAAGACTCACAACAAGTGACGATGAGTGTGTCGCGGATTAGGCGGGCTCCTTGAAGTAGACGCACCATTTCGGCCGGTACTTTTTCTTCACATTGGGCGAGCAGTTGATTTTGCAGGAGTCGGTTACGCACTCCATCAATTTGTCTCGGCCGCCGCTTGAGTCGGTTTTGGGCGCTGCTGCCTTGGCCGCCGGGGATAGGCTGGCCGGAACGACCTGCCGGGGTTCGCAGACTCCACCGACACCACTGATGCTCGCTCGGCATTGTTCGACGGACACAAACCCACAGTTCGTCCCGCCCCCAACGCTGTCGATAGCGCACCATCTGGCGGATTGACCGGAGGCGCCGCCGACGAACATTGATGTGGCTGTCAACAAGCAGCCTGTCCAGATTGAAAGTCTCACGGGCGCTCTCTGTCGTTGGTTTGTTAGACAACGACGTTAGCCCGTCGGGGCGCCGATTGTAAACGTAACGTCCGCTCCGCAACCCAAAGCCAGCTCAAAGCGAGATTGGCTCGCTACCTGCGTGTCGCTTGAGCGAAAGTGTTTGCACGCGTTACGGGTGCTGCAAAATCAAAACCGACTTCGTAAACGGTGTTTCCAACTTTATCGACCGCAACGATCTTCCAGCCCAACCAGTTTTGCAGCTTTACGCCGGGCATCACGTTACGCAACTGGTGAATTTGCTGGGTCGCGTGCTGTCGCGCAGCCGCAACGCCTGCCAATTCGACACCGGTCGAATCGGTAAACGTCTGCCGCCCGTTCGTGAAATGGAAAAAATAACGAGGCATCAATTCGGTCTTTTACTCACTATGGCCACGTCGCAGCACTCAAAAAGAACCTGTCTCGAAGCGTACGAAGCACCAACGTCTTTGTTGTTGAAGGTTCAGATTACTCAACCGGAAAGAGCGTGCGTCGACTCGCTAAATGATACAAAAAAGCGCGAGGCGCTTCTGTCGGGATTTTCCTGACACGGCGGCCCGGACTCGATGGCAATCGTGAACAGGACCTATTCACCGCACATTCGGACTGCGCCGCGCCGAACGATACGTTTTTGGCTGAATTGTCTTGTGCTTGCGTGTGTTCTTCCTGCCGTCTTGGTAACGAGTTTCATAATATTTCGCTCCTTTAATAAGGAACGCGCCGGCCTCGAGCGCGACGTTATTGGAACCGTGCGAGCGCTCAATCAAGCCGTCGACGCTGAGCTGAAAGGCGCTCGATCAGCGCTGCTTGTCCTGGCGATGTCGCCCTATCTGGCGACGAAAGATTTTTCGAAATTCTATGATGAGGCGCAGCAAGCAACCCGCGCGATTCCCGTCGACAATATTGTTTTGAGCGACATTAGCGGGCAACAACTTATTAATACTTTGCAACCCTTCGGATCAACACTTCCGATCCATGGCGGCCGCGAGCAGCTGCGCCGTGTTATCGAAACGGGACAACCGGTGATTTCCGACCTTTTCATCGGAGCGGTCACCAAAAAGCCCATCATCAGCGTGGAAGTGCCCGTGATCTTTGATGGCAAGCCGCGTTACGCACTGGCGGCCGGCGTTTTTCCTGAACGCCTGAGTGAGATATTGCGCCTGCAGAAAATGCCACCCGACTGGGTCGCGGCGATAATAGACAGCAGCGACATCATCGTCGCGAGAACGGTGGGAGCCAGCGAATTTGTCGGGACAAATATTTCCACCGACCTTCAGCGCGCACTTATGACGGCAGGGGAAGGGACCTTCGACGGTAAGACACGCGAAGGCATCGAGGTCTTGAGCAGCTTCAGCCGCTCGACGGTCTCGGGGTGGACGGTGGCGATCGGAATTCCGAAAAAAGGCCTGTTCAGTTTTCTCTGGCAGGCACTTCTGCAGAACATCGGCGCTGCCGCAATCCTGCTCGTGGCAGGAATTTTCCTGGCTCGACGCATTAGTGCGCGAATTGCCGACACAATTCGCGCACTGCGCGGTCCGGCCGTCGAGCTGGGGACACCGGGCCCGCTCGTCGTGCCTCCGGTGGCCATACAGGAGGTGGACGAATTAGGACGTTCGCTTCTGGCGGCGCACGAGCTCATCGAAAGAAACAGGGCCGAGCGCGACGAGCTCCGTCGCCGGATTGTGAGCACGCAGGAGGAAGAAAGGCTCAGGCTCGCTCACGATCTTCACGATCAAACCGGGCAAAGCGTGAGCGCGGCGATCCTCGAACTCAAGGCGATCGAGGGTCTTGTCGATAAAAAGGGACGCGATCGTGTACGCCACCTGAGCACACTGTTGGACGAGCTGGGCCAAATGCTTCATCGCATTGCTTGGGAACTGCGCCCGGCATCTCTCGATGAATTAGGCCTGACCACGGCGCTCGAAAATTACGTCGTGGAGTGGGGCCACAAGCACGCTATACAGGCCGACTTCCATTGCAGCGACCTACGTCTGGATAAACGCTCCAATGAAATTCGCACCACAGTCTATCGCGTGATCCAGGAGGGTCTCACGAACGTCGCAAAGCACGCCGGCAACGCGACGAACGCGAGTGTCATCATTGGCGTGGCAGAGAACACATTGCATCTGGCCATCGAGGATAATGGCCAGGGATTAGATCCATCAACGTCGTCGACACGTCTCGGTCTTGCCGGCATGCGGGAGCGATTGCTGCTTGTCGGCGGTCGGCTGGCAATTGAATCGTCGCCCGAGACTGGGACCACGATTTTTGCGCGAATTCCCATACGCTCCGAGAGGGCTGCAGCGTGAATGAAAAAACTCGCGTGGCGCTTGCCGACGATCATCCCATCATCCTCACCGGCCTGGGCAATCTGATCGAAGCGGAGTCCGATCTTGAGCTGGTGGGCCAAGCTACCAGTGGTCAGTCGGCGTTGAAAATGATCCGCGAGAAGCTGCCGGACGTTGCGATCGTCGATATCTCAATGCCTGAAATCAACGGCATCGTTTTGGCGCGTCGCCTGACAGAAGAATGTCCCGGCGTGCGTATCCTTATTTTGACGTTGTATGAGGAGCGCTCCTTCCTCAAACAGGCGATGGCCGCGGGCGTCAGAGGTTACATGCTAAAGCGCTCAGCAGCGGAAAATCTGGTGCATGCAATACGTGCCATACGGCGTGGCGAGGTCTACGTCGATTCGTCTTTTGGCGATAGTTTGCAAGAGAGTATCGCAACGCGATCGGAACGAGCGCCGCAGGCTACCGGCAGCATCGGTTTGACGGACCGCGAAGCGAGTGTCCTCAAATATTTGGCGCGAGGGCTGACGACAAAGGAGATTGCCGCGCGTCTTGAGCTGAGCGGAAAGACGGTGGAAACATACAAGTCGCGCGCAGCAGAGAAATTGAACCTTCGAACGCGTGCCGAGATTGTTCGCTTTGCATCGGCGCAGGGCTGGCTCGAAGAATTGTGAAAGAACCGAACTCGGAAGCGGCGAGTTGCGGCGACTATTACGGATACCGACTTATTAAGACACGGCGTGTGGAAATTCCGGCTCGTTAGTCAACGGGTGACAACTATATCCGTCATATAAATTCAGCGCTTTTGATCATGGAACTCTGGGTCAAACGCGTGACTGACAGGTCGGGAAAAACCTGACAGGCCGTCGTCGCACCACTCAAACTTTCTTTAATTGGTCGCGCGCTAACGTGCACCTCGATAACAAGAGGGAGTACGTCAATGTCAAAAGTTTCTGCCTTTATCAAAG
>Ga0207664_10002651_pt1 | contig 11860 bp, 13 predicted proteins | sample LARL83metaG_FD_184349 | JGI IMG/M metagenome (GOLD analysis project Ga0207664, IMG submission 184349) | Corn, switchgrass and miscanthus rhizosphere microbial communities from Kellogg Biological Station, Michigan, USA - LAR L8-3 metaG... | ecosystem: Host-associated > Plants > Roots >...
CTGGCCTGCCAAGCCGATGGTGAAGGTGAGGAACGGGCGGGCGCGTGGCCCGGTGCTGGCTGACCCGGTGCTGACTGACCAGTGGCTTGCGTAGAGCACCTGGCCGTAGGGCTGGTAGGTGACGCCGTTCCAGTACGGCATCCAGGCCCGGACACCGCTGATGAGGTGCCAGGAGGCCGGCAGACCGGTGAGCCGGAGGGGGAAGGCGACCGGCGGCGCGGCGTGCACGCCGAACCGGACGTGACTGGCGGCCTTCACCGCAACCTGCCGCCAGTGGGTATCGAGCGGCTTCGTCTTCCCGAGTTCCAGTACGGCCCAGCTGCCGGGGGCGTACTGCCAGGCCAGAACGGGCTCCGATGGAAGGTGAGCGTAGGCGGTGGCCCAATAGGCGCGGTGCCCACTGATATCGGGTGCCCGGCTGGTGAGGGCAAGCGGCCCGAACGGATAGTACGCCTTGCACATGAGGCCACGGGCCTTGGTGAGCTGGCAGCCACCGGCTGGATACGCCAACAAGTACCACGGCCGCGGGGACAAGCTGGGCCGCCCCGCCACTTGGTAGGTTGACCCGCGGGTGGTGCCGCCTTCCAGGAGCTTGTATCCCGCGGGCAGCCACCCGAATGCCGCGTAGGCGACGAAGGGGCTGAACTGGTGCGGCACCACGGTCGTGGGCCGGACCGGTGCGATGGCCGCAGGCCGGCCAGAGGCCGCCGCCGCGAGGGCCACGGCCGTTACCGTCGCGGCCGCCAGCGCCGAGATGGCGGCCAGCGTGGCCCGTCGGCGCCGGCGCAGCCTGACGCCCGCCCGCAGCACCTTGTCCCCCACTGGCCCGATCGGCGGCTCGCTGGTCAAGGCGCCCTCCAGCAGTTTCCGCAGGGCGGTTTCATCCATCACGACCACTCCCGGGATGGTGTTGTGCCAGCGGCGGCCTGCTGGGCGGGCCAGGTTCGGCCAGCGCCTCGTCCAGCACCGCCCGCAGCCTGTGCAAGGCCCGGGCGCTGAGACTCTTCACATTGCCGGCCGAGCAGTCCAGGACATCGGCGACCTGCTCCACACTCAGGTCAGCCCAGTACCGCAGCACCACAACCGCCCGAGCCCGCGGCGGAAGCGTAGCCAGCGCATCCAGCACCACCATCCGGGTCTCCGGCGCCGCCGCCGCGGCCGGGCGATCGGGAAACCAGCCGGTGAGAACCTCACCCGTCCGCTTGAGGCGCCGGTGCGCCAGGTACGTATTCACCAAGGTGCGGTTGGCATAGGCGTGCACTCCGTCCTGCCGCCTGATCTCGCGCCAGGCCACGAACATCTTCGCCAGCGCCGTCTGCGCCAGGTCCTCCGCGGTATGCCAGTCACCACACAGCAAGAACGCCGTGCGCCGCAGCCGCGGGAACATCACCTCCGCGAACTCGACGAACTCCTCCGCCGATGCCACCCTGCCAGCACCCCTCCACATCCGGCGAAACCAAAGCTGACATGTTGGTGCCCCCGCGCCCAGCATGACCGGCACAGAACAATATGCGTCAACTGGCGCATCAGGTTGCATCCCAGGCACAGCAAAGTTTCTCGCAGTCTTGGGCCGCCGCGTGTGTGGGAGCCGCCCGCGGTCCAGGGCCGACTCATACGAGCTAGCAAGCGGAAGGCCCAACTCAGGGCACTTTCACGATCTCCGCCACATGGGGAACGTCTTCGCAGCGGCCGTTGCGATTCGCCAGACGGCAAGAAGGGTCCTTGCACCAAGAGTGCCCGTTGATCCATCATCATGGAGGTATGACGCGCACCGGCAGGAAAGGGTTTTGACGTGAGTCAGCAACCCAGCCCGGAACAGCAAGAGGTGATCGGAGTTGAGGCCCGGGCGGCGACGGTCGCTGCCGATCTTCCCGGCAACTATTTCGAGATCTACAAGATCGCAGTTGAGATGGCCGATCGGATCTCGGGCCGCCGAGGCCTGGCTAACAGCTTCTTTCTTACCATCAACACCACGGTTCTCGGCCTGCTGGGGACCCAGGTAGCCAGCTGGTACCTGGCGGTTGCCGGGATTGTTCTGTGCGTCTCCTGGTGGGCGCTGCTGAAGAGCTATCGTGACCTCAACTGGGCCAAGTTTGAGATCATCCTGGCGATGGAGAAGAATCTGCCGGCCCGCATGTACGCCGACGAGTGGGCCCTATTGCGAAAGGACCGTGTCCGGTTTGGCCTTAGCCCCGCTGCCTTGCGGCCCTGGCTGGAGCAGTACCGAGAACTTGGGATTATCGAGCGGACCGTGCCGTGGGTCTTCGTGCTGGTCTACCTCGCGGAGATCGTGGGACGTTTGGCCAAATGACCTACTTGGACGAGTTGGCCGCTCGGATCAAAGCTGAGGTCCCGGCCGAGGTCCTGCCCAGCACTGACACCGAGTTGCTCTTCCGGCTGTATGCGCTGCTGACCTTGGCCAAGGGGACGGCTGTAACCGCCATCGATGTGCATAACGCATGGGCGGTCTGGATGCACGAAACGGATCCGGGGCACCATGCCATCCGGCCCTACGAGGAACTCGACTGCGCGACCCAGACGGCGGACCTACCCTTCGTCAAAGCAATCAGGACAGTCGCCGAACGGGTCGCTGATCATCAGCAATAGGTACTCCGGGCGACAAGCTATTCGGGTGTTTGCGGGGATACGTGGAAACATCTGACCTGGGTCCGCGGGTAATGATCAACTTATTCATGGTTCATAGCCACCGTTGGGATGCATTTTCGACGGAACAGAGTGTTAGGTATTCTACCCACGACGCCTGTGGGGAGAGGCCGGGAGCCGGGCAGGGGGAATGTTGTACATCTGGACGCCAGCATCGTCAGATCTATTGGGATTCGAACTCAAGAGGATGGACGAGGCGGCGAGTGGCGAACGGCACCGGGGCCAGGCGATTCCGAACCGCCTCAGTCACCGCGGCTATGACCGTATTGTCGGTCCGGCCGGCAGCCTCGAAGTGGGTCACATCGGGCACGATGCCGATGTCCCCTCCTTCGGTGAGTATCGGGAAAATGTTCGGCTCGCCGTTGAATGCGTCGCGCCGAAATGCCACCTCCCGCTGAACCCAGCTGCGCACCTCGCCGCGATTTGAACTTTCGACATGAGTGGTGATGATCGGCACAAAGGCGAGGGAGGTCAGCAGCGCGCTCTTGAGAACTGGTGTGAAATGCATCCCAGTGGTGGGGACATCCAAGAAGACACGTAGTCCGGCGTCCTCGAAACCCGACTTTAGGTATTCCGCCAGCTCGAAGTCTCGCTGGTTGTAGCTTATAAATACATCGAACTGGTAATGCCCGACAAGTGAACGCTTCACGGCGTCGGCGACTTGTTCCACGAGGCTGACATCGCGTTCATCATCGAGGCGATCGAACACGTCGGCATCGATGTGCAAGAGAGTTGCTCCGGAGTTCCGGCTTACGAGGAACTCTTGATCCATGTGAACAAATTCGTTCCCGAGATCCGCATAGACGATCGGCAGGGCCTGATGAGTCGACACCGTCAGGCCTGTATTCCTGAGTTCGCCACGTCCCAGAACATAGAGGCCTGGCCTGGCCACGTCCGGCGACATTGGAGAAAGCTCCGTCCCTGGCTCGAGTTCGAGTCGAGAAAGCGAATTCATGATGTAGCGACTGAGACGAGGCGTTGGCATAAAGGACAATGGACCGGAGCGATCCATCCCGACGAGGCTCGGACAGTGGTTGCAGACGAACTCCGACACGCGGAGGTCGAAGAGCGTATCAAATCTCGCCTGTACCGTCCTCGTCGAGGTAGCCCCCAGCAGGAAATTGCGACATTGCTCGTAGTTAAATGACAAAGCGGATGTATCCCCGATGGCCTGAAGCGTCGCCGTCCGATCGCCCCTGAGCACGACCGCCAGTTCACCAAGGACGACGCCTGCCCCGACACGCAGATCCAAGCGCTGCTCGACGTCCGAGGGGCCAGAAGCGACGCCGATTTGGCCAGTCAACACCACAAACATGGCGTCACCCTCGTCGCCTTCACGACAGAACGTCTCGCCGTGGCGTCGCTCGACGAGCTCCGCCATCTGAACGAAGCGGGTGAACACGGTGGGGTCCCACCCTCGGAAGAGCTCTGGGAGATCGTCTCGCAAAGCGACATCCGCGAGGGTCGTACGTGCGAGACGATCAGATGTGTTCGCCTGAAGGAGCCGTTTGGCGTGGTAGACAAGTTTCCATGTGAGGATGCCTTTGAGACCGCTCTCGTTAGGCAGATTCGCGGAGTGTGAGATGTGCATGTTCTCGACCGACGGCGCATCTCCAATATCGAGCGCCGCTAGGTCCTTCTTGGTCTTCTGGAGCAGCTCCTGCTCTGCGCGTCTCGAGTCACCCCATTCAGAGGTAAATCGGCCCGGAACCGAGAGAATGTAGACGGAGTCTGGCATCCGTTGCTTCATGTAGACCTGCACCGGCCCGGCGAAACGGACCGTCAACATCTCGGCGCGCTCGATGAAGCTCCGGAAGCTTTGCGACACGATGACCGCGCTGTTCGAGCCGAAGTCGAGAAGATGACCGCACATATTGATGCCTTCACCGACGAGCTGGACCCGTCCATCGGCTCCGCGAATCACCACTGCGGGTCCGACGTGTGCAGCCAGTCGGAGGGGAACTTTCGTCTTCGTCGCCCAGTCGCGCAGCGCCGCGAGAAGTTCGAGCGCCGTCGCGGCAGCGGAACCGGATGGCAACGCGAGGTGACCGCCATCTCCACCCGATGCCCAGATCGCTCCTTCACCTGCAGGCGACTTGAGTACGCGGCCTACGAGTTCGTTCAGGTTGTAGACCCGTTCGATTTGGAGAGGCAGGTCGCTGTCAAAGCTATGACCGCTGATATCGCACGAAACGAAGCAGTATTCTTGGCTCTGCAGCTCCTTCGAATTTAGTTCGGCCACGACTTCACCTCATAATAGAAGAGAGCGACAGCACGTCGGAGTGCCTGCGACGCCTCTTGGGCCGACACCGCTCGTGGCCCGGTCTAGTTGACTCGCTGTCCATCGACTGTCAGCTTTTGATGTCGCTCCTGGTAGCCGGTAGCCCCACCGTGGCCGCCGCGTGATCGGCCGAAGAAGTAGGCGGGCGCCTGGCCAAAGGAGGCTGGAAAGTCCGAGACATATTGGTATTGGACGAGAGTGTTGCATCCAACTTGAGTGGCGAGATCACGAATCTCTGACGGCAAGGCATTATGCGGTAGGTTCAGTACTACGACACGGGCGCTCTCAAGGCCCAGTTTGACGAGTTCTTCTACATTTACGGCGAGAACGTCGAGCATGAATGGCCGGGTCAGATCGTATTGATAGTTGCCTCGCCACGGGGGATCGAGATGAACAATCGAGAATCTTCGATCCGCATTGACAGCGGAAGCCAGCGTCGCGGGCCCGTCAGCCAAATGGTATTCGACGGCACTGGCCAAACCGGCGAGCGCCATATTGTGCACCGCGACATCTACCGTCGCGCGGTCGTTGTCGACCGCTTGGACGTGGCAGTCCGCTTTTGCGTAAGAGTACGCCATCTGGCCAACGCCGGCGAATATGTCGAGCACGCTTCTGTCTTCTTCACGGCCACCGTTAAGACCCGATAGGAGTTGAAGGGCTGTGCGGGCTGTTTCCTCGGCACAGGCCTGCGGAGTCGTCTCCCGCAGCCCACGCTGCGTCATCAGGTACCCCGACAGGAGTGCCTTGTTGATCGGCAATCCGAAGAGATAGCGCAGGTAGCCGGGAGCGCCGAACTTCGACCCCATAGCGTGGCAGTAGGCGAGAACGGCGTCCGCGTGGTCGCCCGACAGAATGATGTCCCTGCCGGCCTCATCAGAGATCGGGCCGAACGGCAGCATGAGATCCTCTCGCACGTCGTCAGGAAGTGGCGGCCCTGTCATGGCGACGCTAACGCTTTCGGCCCGAGGCGCTTGAGGTACCGGGCACGCGGCGGGGTCGGCGATACTTAGCGGCACCAAGCTGAAACGTCGCCATGCCTCTCCAATAGCCTCTCGGTCGGAATCTCGCTGTCGTCGACCCACGACAAAGTGTACCTGGACAGCTCGCCCACAGAATGTGACAGTGCGTGCTTTAACCTCGATCTTTCACGATCTTGATCTATCTGGTTGAGGCTGCGGCTGGGCTGATTCTTAGCGTCCAGCCGTGCCTGGCGGCCCAACTGTCAGGGCGGGTGGGCGGGATTCCACGGGCTCTGGGGTTTGTTCTTCCTGGTCGTAGAGGCGGCTTCGTGCTGGTCAGCCAGGAGCGATAGCCTGTAGCTGGGTGATCGCGGCGGTGAGTTGGGCGGCCATGGCCAGGTCGTGGAGAGCGGATCTGTGTCTGCCCGCTGCCGCGGACGAGACGCCCGGCGGCGGCGAACAACCGGAACGGCGACACCTGGCCGACCGTGCACGGTGGCTGAGCAGATCAGCCTCGGGCTAGATCTGAACCTGCCGGTAGGCACCAGCGTGGCCCGGGCAGGCTGTGACCTGACCGAGGATGCGGCCAGTGCGACCGGCGCTTGGCTGTCCTATAGCGCCTATAGCGGTCGGTGGGGGTCGGCAGGGTGCGTTCTGGCTGCTGCACTTGGCCGCTGCACGAAGAGGCCACCTGCTGCACTCGATTAGCCCTTTACGTAGGCCAGGCTCTCCGCCACCCGCCCGGCTCGGACCCGCAGCAGGTCAACACCGCGGACATGCCCATCCGCCCAGCTGTAGAGCCACCGGACGACGACCCGATCACCCGCGCCGAACATCTCCTCCACCTCAAAATGCGTGGTGGGCGAACCAGCGAAGAAGACCCGGCACGCCTCAAGCATCGCCTGCCGCCCAACGTGGCGGGTCCCGTCAGGTGCCGGGCTGGTGGCCTCAAACACGACGTCGTCAGTGATCAAGTCACCCAGGGCGTCGAGGTCCCGGCGGTTGAGTGCCTCGTGGAACCTCTCAATGGTCTCGCGTGCCTCGTCATCCATCGCAATGACCTTCCCCCTGTCACCGGAGCCCAAGATCCCCACCAGCGAGCCCTCGTCGATCATGCCGCCCGCGCCTGTACATGCACCAAGGCGAACACAAGATTGTAGACATACGGGCTGACCTGCGCGCTTCTTTGACCGCTAGTGACCGTATCAACCCCTCAGAACCCGGTGCTAGTGGCCCACGAGTGGCCCGGCTCGGTAGCTGCGTTACTCAGAGCAGTAGTCGAGCCGCCTGCGTCGTCGGCCCCAATAGGAGTTGCGTTGACTTTCACATCGTGCCACTTTGAAGAACCGCGCCCGTTCGTCTGCCCAATGATCGGAGCCTATCGCTTCCAAAAGTCCATTGATACGGCCAGAGTTCAGCATCTGGTCCGAGCAGATCAACTCAGCATCTTTTGCGGCCCGCTGGAGTTTCGTCCGATCTGCTTTGGGATTATCGTTGGCGCTGTCAGCATGTTTCAGCAGCTTTAGGTATGCACTGCGACGCTCTTCTGTGAGTTTCTCCGTAATATTCTGAGTTCCAGAGACGAACCATCCGACGATCAGACCAACAATGCCGACGATCACGGTAACGATGGCGGCCATGCTCGGTCCTCCCCGCGTCCTCCCGACAGGTGCCGGATCTTGCCGTGGAAGATCAGTGTCAAGGGTGGCGCTTGCGCCATCGCCGTAGGCGGCGCGCCCGTGGGCGCGCCCTTGACGGTGATCCTTGCACGGCGACAGGATGCCCGGCGCGGGAGCACTGCCCGGCTAGCTCTGGCAAGCGCGGCCATCAGGGTGCGTGACGGCGGGAGTACCAGCAGGCAGGTGTCGGGCTGACCGCGTTGCAGCAGCGGCCCGCGCCGGTGCGCCGCCGCGCTAGAGGCGACGGGCCGGGCTGCCGCCCACCAGCGGCGAGTGGCCCCTTCCCCTGCCCCCGGCGGCAGACCTCCCGCTCGTCCAACTTGTTCCCGTCCGGTGATCCGCGTCCCCTGCTCGGAGCCCGGCCGAGGCGGTTCGCCTGGCGCGCCCGAAGGGGTGGCCTTGAAAATCATGAGAGTCCGCTGGTTAATCTCACCGGCGGTGACGTTTCTGGCCTATACACACCGCTCCCTCTCCCCAGCACGACTGGCCGAGTCGTCCTGCTGCGGCACCTCATCGTCAGTGCGTCCCTAGGCGTTGACGACTTTCTGAACAGGCGACGGGACCTCGAGCGACACTAACGATGAGCGGGGCTGCTGCACCAGTTGCTGCATAGGGGCTCAGCAACAGTGCACTCCATGATCGGAACTGGCCGTTGACCTGGGCGCGCACGGAGGGACTCGAACCCCCAACCTTCTGATCCGTAGATCAATGCCACGCCTCCGATCAGTGCGGCGAAATCCGTAGCCGCAGATCAGGGTCCACTGGATGCCCAGACCGTCCGCCCTGGTCCGGTGCCGTCCGGCCAGTTTGTGAGACGGCCGTGAGACGGCCGACCGCTTCTGGCTCATCCTTGGGAGGAGTGTCCGCGATCTGGCCTGTGAGCGGGGGCCGGGAAACGATCAGGTGGGTTCGGTGTCATAGCGGCCCATCTGCGCTTTGGTGAACTCGTGTCGGCTGTGCCCGTCGCGGCACAGGAAGTTCGGTCGGGCAACGGCTCTGACGCTGAACGCGGGCTGGTGCGCTCGCGGCTCCGGAGGCGGGTATGTGCACACGGACGGATTACCGAACGGCACGATGCTCGGTCCGCCATCCGGTCCAGGAGTAGAAGCAGAACGCTGAGCATCCTCCATACTTAGGCGCATGGATCCAGGCGAACGGCTGAGACACTCGGCGAGTAGGCGGTTCGCCGAGCAAATAGAGTCGATGGCGCAGGCAGTTGCGCAGCGCGTGATCGACCTCGTCGTCGAGTCGCTGGATGTGAACGCGCTGCTCGCCCGGATTGACCTGAACGCCTTGCTGGCGCGGGTGGACCTGAACCAGGTTCTCGGCCAGGTGGACCTAAACCAGGTTCTCGGCCAGGTGGACCTGGATGAGCTCATGGCGCGGGTCGACATCAACGAGATCGCTGGCCGCATCGATATCGAGGCGTTGGTGAAGAACACCGATCTCGGCGCCCTCTTGGCCAGCTCCTCCAGCACGATCCTCACCGAGGCAGCCGACCTGGGACGAAGCCACGCCGTCAGCATGGACGACACCATCGCACGCTGGGTGAGCCGGCTTAGGCGTAACCACACCGGTCGACCTGGCCCGCCAGAGTTGCCGAACGCCCAGGAGAAGCCATGACCGGGCCCGCCGACGTCAGCCTGCCGGAACCCATGCCCCGCGACGGCGGTACGCCACTCAGTGTCCCGCAAGATCTGCAGGGCGACCACGCCGGGTTCGCCTCGCGTTTCATCGCGTTCGTAGTCGACTGTGTCCTGAGCATCGCGGTGTTCGAGCTTGTCCTCGCCGCCAGCTCGTTTGCCGCCAGCGTGCTAACCGGAACCTCCATCCACTGGAACAAAGGTGATCTGTGGGTGGTGCTCGCCTTCTTCGCCTGGGAGTTCGTCTACTACGCCTACTCCTGGACGGCGAGCGGTAAGACGCCCGGCATGGCGCTCCTCGGTGTGCAGGTCGTGGGCCAAGACGGCAGCCAAGTGGGAACCAAACGCGGGCTCGTGCGAACGCTGGCGTTTCCGCTCAGCTTCCTCCTGCTAGGGCTGGGCTTCCTTGGCATCTTGCTCGGGCGTGATCGTCGCGCGCTGCACGATGTCATCGCCGATACCGCAGTTGTCTACGCCTGGGACGCGCGGGAGGCGCGGCTTCGGTCCCTCGCCCGCGAGCGCAGCGTTCGGCGGCCTGAGTCCCCGCCCGTGATCGGGCCGCATTCGTGAACCGAGCGGATGGTTGTTACGAAGACAGCAAAGAGGCCCCTTCCATGATCAGGAAGGGTCTCTGCCGTGGGAGCCGCCTTTCGGAATCGAACCCGATGGCCTTCTGATATACGGCCGCTCTCATGGCCAGCAAGTCAAGCGCTGACCTGTCAGGACGCTGCTCAGCAAGTACGCATCAGTTGTCGGCGCCTGGCGTCACCGCAGGGACTCTTCCAGCGCGTGACGCACGCCCGCCCCATGCCGGGACTGAGCGGGTCAGCGGAGCAGGTCACCGAGCAGATCCTGGCCCGGCTCGCCGAGTCGCTCGCCAGCGAGCCCGTGCACTCGCTGGCACTGCTGCGGTCCATACTCACGCACCCGGAAGCCGCCCAGGCGCTGCTGGAAGGCGCGGCCCGCTTCCAGGCGCAGATCAGCCGGCCGATCCCCGCCGATGACGCGGATGTGCGGGCCGCACTGGTCGGCGCCGTGATGCTCGGCGTGATCGTCTCACGGCACCTGCTCAACTCTGACGAACTCACCGCTGTGAGTCCGCAGCAGGTTATCGACCTGCTGCGCCCGTGCCTGCGCTCCCTGACCCGCGCAGACCACGCCCCGGAAGGCTGACGCTGCCGCCGCGCTGGCCGTGGACGTCACCAGTCGCTGGCCGTCAGCAGACTCAGTCAAGATCATGAGCGTGCACGCTGTTGGCAAATGACGCTGGATGCGAGGTCCCGGGCCGCTGTCCATCCGTGCCGACAGAGTCCTTGCCGGCCAGTTCACAGACCCCGAAGGCAGCCTGATCAGCGTCACCGGGACTGGGCTCGCAGCACGAACCGACCGAAGCCTCGGTCGCGGAGCTGGAGTCAAGCCTGCCCCGCACTGGCACCACGAGATCATCCCCCTCCCGACTCCCGCTTGAAGTACCGGCCGAGCCAGGGGGCGGAGATCGCGATCGCGAGCACCAGCTCATCGGTCAGCTCCCGATTGGGATCCACGGTAATCTCCACCGTGCGCTTGGCGTTCTGGCTGATCCGATACCGAACAACGCTGTTCCCTGCTTGATCTACTGCGGTCATGATCGCATTGCCTGGAATAGTTCCCCGGACCAGAAACCGCAGCCATCGCCAATCGCAGAACGTTATGCAGGCAGACGCCCTGTGGTCGTAATTCTGCCCGCTGACGTACAGGATGGGTGTTCCAGTCTCGTCGACGAATTCTCTGGGTTCCGCCAAGGGATTGACCTGGATGGGCTTTGGGCCACTGGTTTCCACTTCATGCTTCCGCCTGCTCGTCCCTTCCCCGGCGAAGTGCCCCACGATGTCCCGCGTGCTGCGAGCGGCTATCTCAGAAATGCCCGTGGACGATGACTGCGGGGCATCCAATTTCTTGAAAGCAAAGCGCCTTCCGCCGACGCTGATGGCCATGGGCCAACCGTAGCCCCGCCCTTGCAGGGCAAACCCCCGCAGTGAGGCTATGTTCTGCTGCTCCGCTGTGCGGAGTTCACAATGCCATCCCGCTTGCCGCCACCACAACTGCGTGCCGGGCTGGTGACCGAAGCCGTGCCACGCGTTCCAGCATTCCTCCGTGAAGTAACCGGGCGCATTCCGGCTGAGCTGGGCCACATCGCCGAAGTCATGCCCAGGCCCGGAGTGGCGGAGGAGCTGGCCCAAGAACCAGTCCACGGAGTCAATGTCATAGCCCCGCCTCGTCACATGGAAGCTGACGCTCCCGATCAGCGGGCCGACAGGCCGGCCGGCGTCGAATTCCGCCGCGACGCGACGGAGCAGGTCGTCGACCTCTGCCGCGTTATAACCCCCCGATCCCCCGATACCCCCGCCTCTGAAGAACCATGTGTCCCATACATCGCCGCCGTTCAAGAGCGAAGCCCAACTACCGGGCCCGGCCCCTGACCGCGAGCTTTACCTTTCACGACCAGCAGTGTGACACCAGCCGCGCTCTCAGGCTCACTTTCCGGCGAACGGTCCTGGCCGCGGAAGGCCTCTGTAAACAGCTCGCATGCGACCCAGGCCCCACGACCGCCAGCGCATCATCGCCGCGCCCGGCGGAAGCATGCTGCGGCTGTCC
>Ga0207664_10002652_pt1 | contig 11860 bp, 11 predicted proteins | sample LARL83metaG_FD_184349 | JGI IMG/M metagenome (GOLD analysis project Ga0207664, IMG submission 184349) | Corn, switchgrass and miscanthus rhizosphere microbial communities from Kellogg Biological Station, Michigan, USA - LAR L8-3 metaG... | ecosystem: Host-associated > Plants > Roots >...
CACTTTCCGCATGTAATCAGCAGTGCTTACCGTTTCCATGTTCTTACGAGGCGCTACTGGGATGTGCCATACCCTGTTCTCAAACTCTGGTATCCTGATGTCAACGCTCTGTACAAGCTGGCTTATCGCCGCCTGGCTACTTCGCCAGACGTTGGGTTCCCACAATGCTCGTACTTCTTGCCATTTCTTCAGATGATAACCGTACCCGCTGAAGTGGAACCTGTCTGTGTCTTTCCACTTGGCCCCGGTCTGCATTGCCAGCCAGAGGTCATGGATCTCGTGCTGCTCAGCGGTCACGTAATGGCTATCGTTGGTTATGACAAATGGGATACCGTACTTGTCGGACCAGCGTATGAGCCTTGAATTCACTTGATCCAAGGTCTGCCCATACTCTACATCACCCGGGTTGTTGTGCCGCAGGTCATGGCGCTGTAGTTCCAGATACAAGTTCGGGAAGAGTTCTCTTAGGTACAGCAGCGTATCCCGCGCCTGCCCATACTTCTTATCTAATATCAAGCTTGGCACATGCCCATTCAGGCACGTAGTTGTCACTACCAGGCTATCCCGATCACGCCTGCTTAGATGCTCTAACACATCATAGTCAATACGTGGCCGATAGTAGAAGTACTCTGGGCTGTTCGCGATACTACTCATGTCACACAGCACTTCGTACCCACGCTTGTTCCGTGCATGTATGAGCATGTGGTAGGTCTTAGGTCCCTCCTTCTTGCCTGTTTCTAGATTCAGGTGGCGAGTCCGGTCTGCATGGTCATCACACAGGTAGAACTCCTGACCAATGATTGGCTTGACATCATCCTTTCTGCACGTTGCGTAGAACTGTGGTATTCCGCTAAGCCGTCCGTGGTCTGTCAGTGCTAGCGCACCCTGGCCTAGTTCTTTCGCTCTGTGTACCAGAGGCTCTATGGGGGCTAGCCCGTCAAGCACACTGTACTCACTATGTACGTGTAGATGAACGAATCTATTCATGGCTGTTCAAACGATGAAGTCATGGCACCCTTACATTTTACACGGTTTAGACGGTTCTTAGCATCCGCCTACAGACCACTGGCTCCTTGATGCGGGGAAGTTACTCAACATGAATCCCATCACCCGCCGGACGTCTGACAGTACATGCAGACTCAGCGATCCCGTATAACCCGTTGCCGCTCGATAGAGTGCGACGTTATTCGCCCAGGTTCCCGGTTTGTATTGGCCTGGACCATTTGCTCCACTGCCTTGACGGTTTGGGATATCCGACCCACCGCTCTCCTTCGAGATAATGCAGTCTACCCGCGCCATCGGCCCTACTATGGGCGGTGTCGGTGGCTTGGGTGGAGCGAGTACACCTGTCACAACAAGGTATTGTCGCGGCGATAGTCCTGTTGTGTTAGATGCACCAGCAAGATCAATTGGATCGACCTCCACTTCTTTGGCTAATTGGATCGTCTCGTCACTAACGGGAGCTTCTTCCTCGGCAGCGTGAACTGTACTCTGCGTCAGAGCTACCACAAGTGCGAGACCAGCGAATAATTTCAATGGTTCTACCTCCTTGGCTGTAAGGATGCCATGACTTCATCGGTTGAGCACTACTTTCGTAGCCGCATCAAGAATCAACCGCAGTTGAAAGTCGGTTATCTTATAGTCTCCGAAGAACAACAATTGGATAACCGTAAACTCTGGCATTCCCTCTACATATGCCAGATCGCACCAGGCTTCCTTGTTCTCAACACGCGCTGCCATCAGCGTGTTGCCACTGTTCAATATCTCAAATGAGGGCGGCTTGGATCCTGCTTTGGGCATAGAAGTTCCTTGTTCTTCCTCCTGCACGTACTGTACTCCCATCTGGCCTCTGGCCAGTCCTCATCCTCATGTACTTGCTGAACTCACACAGGCAGTTCTCGATATCGCTTGCCACGATACGCTTGCCCTCAAAGTACGGGAAGTCCAGGTTGTACTGCGCAAAGTACGTTTCCTGGTTGTCAGCAAGGTGCTTTATAGCCTCGTGGAATGCTCTGGTACCCCGTAATTGTGGGTATAGCCAGCGTAGCCCGTTACGGCATCCAGGACCAGGCTCTGCGAAGCTGTTGCGGTCTAGCCTTGGCTCGTAGTACGCCCAGTCTACCGCAACCTGGAATGCGAGGAATCTGCCATATCCCTCAACCCCTAGCATGACGTGGTATGCGTCTTCAAAGGTACGAGCGTTATTGAGTCTTGCCAGTATATCTGATAGCTTCATCTGTACTACTTCCATCAGGAAGCAGACATTGCTTATCTTGTCACTATATCCACCGAACCTTACGCCCGTTACGGTGAATGCACCTGTGAACACCTGATGGTCGGCAGCTTCACCCTCCCAGAACTTCAGGTATCCCGCCTGTTCCTTGTGATCCCACTTCTCCTGGCTATCCAGGTAGCCTTTGCCGTCCAGTAGGAAATCAAACGTCGGAATACTGTTGAAATATCTATAGACGAGAATATTCCACAGCGCATCCTCAGGCCCAGGTACACGATGAAGAACATCAATAATATACTTAGTTCCGCGGTCGAGTTCTCTGTAGACATTGCAGAAGTGATGGTTGGCTAAGATGGGATCACCAGTCCAAGGTGGCATCTCGCCAAGCTCGAACCTGCGATGATATATCATCTGGCGTTCGTATATCCACTCCCAAAAGGTTTTCATGTTGTCCGCCATCGGCAAACCTCCAATTACATTATACCGTGGCGGACTCATCCTTTTATCCAAACATCCCGACTATGCGGCTGATGAATGTCAGGTCTACCGCTTGAAGTGAAGTGTTCAACGCCCCAATAGCACTCTTGATCTCAGTTTGCTGATCATCTGTGAAGTAGTATGGAGCAGCTGTCAGATCAGTCGCAAGCATAAAGTTCTCGTCCTGCTCAATAGTACCTCGGCAAGCCAGAAACGCCTTCAGGTGCGTACCCACCAGAGCATTGACTTCATCTGCGTTCCTCGGGTTAGTACCAACTGTCGCTGGCGGAGAGGGCGGATATTGCATCACGCTATTTTCCTTTCTAATTCTCGGATACGGGTATCCGTCTGATCAACATACTCTTTGAACGCCTGAAACAGGATAGCTGTGATCTGTTGATAATCTAGTGCGTTAGGCAATCCTTCTGAATCAACAGACGCGACCTCAGGCACTCTTTCGTGCCAGGGTTCCGCCAGAAAGCCGTACCTTGGTAGGTCATGCTCAATCGCATCAGGCGGATTGTAGATGTAATGCGCAGGGCCGAGTTCTGGTTCAAGCACTAACGATAACGCATGCTCGAAGGACACGATGTTCGACTTGTAACGCTGCGACGAGTTGGTGGTGATGCCGTTGCACAACAGCCCCGTGAAGCCGATGAATGAGCAGTTGGGGTATGCCTGCGCGATGCCGACGCTCAGGTTCGGATGCATGTACAGGATCGAGCTACCGCCGCCTAGAATGAAGTCGCCTTGACCAGCGTTGGTTATCGGAGCGTTGTACCCACGCGCAGCTTGCGCAGAGATCACTGCTCCTGCGCCGACTGTACCTCTAGCAATTTCTATCGGATGCGAAAAGGAAAGGTTGCCCGTCCACTGCATGTAGATACCAGCGTTGTTGGCGAGCACGAGCGTGGTTCCGTTCAAGCAGACGCTGTGTGACGTATGGATGTACGTGCCGTCCCAGCCGCCAATATAGATGCCCGTGTTGCCTGAGAACCCGAAGTTTCCTGCCGACAGTATGTTCATACCGACAGCATATGCCCAATTGGTCACAGCGAGCTGCCAGTAGTACGTTCCTCCACCTGATCCGAAACGGAACGCTGTAGCCCACACGGAGTTCGCTGCACTCGAACCGCCTGCATAGATATCGCTGGTCGCAGTGATGGTCCCGGCCGTCAAAAGATTACCTGAGTTAGTAAGGGCCATCGATTGACCCCAACCGACGCTGTTCACAGTCGTCGCACCGTACCAGACCCACGTATTATTGCTAGCGACAAAGATGTTGCAATAGTTGGCGGCATTCATCACCTGCCAGTTGACGCCGTCCCAATACGTGTTGAAAGCCATGTGTGCGCCCTGGGACGAGCACAGCATGAGATAGCCGTCACCTGACTCAACTGAGAGATTCGCCGCAGAGTTGACCGGATTGCGAATGCGTTCATTGGCAGTGCCAACCCACACCGGACCAGTAGTGAACATCATCCCATCGTCACGCGTGTAGAACAGATTGTTGCTGGCAGCCGAGTTCAGGTACTGGAAGCCATATGTCAAACCAGCAGTCCCTTGGGCTTTCAGACTCACCAGCACAGCAGTATTGGGAGCCTGCATGACGCCAATACGATCCATAAACTGACTGGTCCCCAGGTTGTAGAGGCTTATGTTATCGCCACTAGAACCAGTGGTGGCCTGAAGGTAGATGCCGTATGCGTTCGTCCTACCAGCCCCGCCCTGATTTACAACGTTGATGCCTCGCACAGTGCCAATCGTGGTACCCGAGCCAGGGATAGGCCCATCAACGTAGAACCCCGTTACGAGAGGAGCGTTATAGCTACCGTTGGCCGTACCGACCTGTACTGCCACACCAATGATCTGCGCCGTGCCCGTAGCATCACCATTGACCCTGAAGTACATACCGTTCTGGGTCGGTGCGCCTGTGAGGTTGCCGCCGACGTTCAGCATAGTGGCCGTACTCGGGCCTACACCCATACCATTGTCAAGCGACATGGTGCCGTTGAAGACACTCAAAACACCGCTGATAGCTACGTACCTAGTGTTGTCGGCCCACGGATCAGTGTTGATACCAACGCGTCCCACAAGCTTAGTCGTGCCACCATTGTAGATACCAAGGTTAGTCGTCGTGGCTCCGGTCTGTGCCGCGACATAGAGGCCATATTGGTTGACAGTGGTCCCACCACTCGCCTGGACTGCATTGTCGATATAGATGCCATACGCCGTCGTGACAGTGATGTTGGCGCGAACGTTAGCGTGGGATACCTGGACGCCGTACACACTGCCGATCGTGTAGGTCGAGCCAGTAGCGGGCTGGTCACCTCGTACCAGAAGCGAGGTAACGCTGGTGGTGTTGGTGTTGTCGCTATTCACCGTAATCGCGACAGCAGACATGGTGGCGAAAGTCGTCAGACCCGGTGTGCCGGCCGAATTTGCCTGGACGTTGAGCATTGTCCCGAATCCTGGTCCTACGCCAGTGCCAAAGACACCAGGGAGAGTCAGGTAGAAGTTCCGCGCCACATTGAGGTCGCGATTTACATACAAATCACGGGGACCGTTGGAGCTGCTCCCTACATCGTACGTGTTGTTAGTCGTCCAGGTCAGGTTGCCGTTCAGGGTCAGAGCGCCACCCAGATACAAGTTACGCGGTCTATTCGCTCCTGAAGCACCTATATCATAGGTATTGTCTGGCGAGAATGACAAACCACCCGTGAGCGTACCACCTGTCAATGGTAGATACAGACTATCAGCCTGGGTCTTGGTAAACGGCGTTACCCACTGAGTGTTATAGTTAGTCGCATCAATTTTACTGAGTACCTGATTAGCTGTTCCGCCAACGGCTACGCCAGGACCAGCAGGACCAGTCGCTCCTTGTGAACCTGTGGGGCCTTGAGATCCCGTAGGTCCTTGCGGTCCAGTTTGACCTATGGGTCCTTGCGGACCTGTATTGCCTATCGGACCTTGAGGGCCAGTTGCACCAGTGAGTCCCTGAATACCCTGTGGTCCTTGAGCCCCTGTAGCTCCAACATCACCCTGTGGTCCAGTAGCACCCGTAGCGCCTGTGTCACCCTTGGGACCCTGTGCCCCCGTTGCTCCAGTTAGACCTTGAGGACCTTGTGGTCCAGGCACCGTAGAATCAGCCCCCGCTGGACCTGTCGCTCCCTGTGGACCTACCGGACCAATAGGTCCTTGAGCACCAGTTGTCCCAGTTAGACCCTGTGGCCCCTGAGGTCCAGTTGGCCCTGTATCACCAGTAAGACCTTGCGGCCCTTGAGGACCAACTTCTCCATCGGGACCTGGAACTCCCTGAATACCCTGTGGGCCAGTCTGTCCTACTGGTCCTTGCGGACCTGGAACTGTAGAATCTGCCCCTGGTGGACCCTCTATACCCTGCGGGCCTTGAGGACCTGTATTCCCCTGCAAGCCCTGAGGACCTGTAGGTCCTTGAGCTCCGGTATCCCCCTTGATACCTTGTGGTCCCTGTGCACCTGTGTCACCCTGTGGCCCAACGGGTCCAGGTATAGTAGAGTCTGCGCCTGTATCGCCTTTTGGTCCTTGCGGACCAGCTACACCCTGCTGTCCCTGTGGTCCTGTATCACCCTTCAGGCCTTGAGAACCAGTGTCTCCTTTAGGACCTTGAGCACCTGTTGATCCTTGAGTGCCTTGTGGACCTACGGGGCCTGTCTGTCCTACTGGACCAACATCACCTTTGGGACCTTGAGATCCTGGTACACCTTGAGCTCCTTGAGGCCCAACGTCTCCTTTTACCCCCTGTGGACCAGTGTTTCCAATCGGGCCTGTAGGACCAACGTCACCTTTAGCTCCAGTAGGTCCAGGAAAACCTTGTGGTCCAACTGCGCCCTGTGGACCAGGAGGACCTGGAACTCCTTGCCCTACATCTCCCTTAGGGCCTTGTGGACCAGGAGGACCTGCTTCTCCCTGCGCCCCTGGTGGTCCCATCGTACCCTGAACACCAGGAGGACCTATCGGTCCAACTGCACCTTGGATTCCTTGTGGACCTGTATCACCTTTTGTTCCTTGAGGTCCAACAGATCCTGGATCTCCCTTGGGTCCTTGAACACCAGTGTTGCCTATAGGTCCCTGTGGTCCTACCGCGCCTTGAGAGCCAGTTACGCCAGGATCTCCCTTAGCACCCTGAAGCCCTTGTGATCCCGTGTCTCCTTTGGCACCTGGAAGACCTTGCGCTCCTTGAACTCCTGGCGGGCCTATCGGGCCTTGAGTACCTTGAGCCCCCTGTGGTCCATCATTGCCCTTTGGACCCTGCGAGCCTGTAGGGCCAGGGTCTCCCTTCGGACCTGCTGGTCCAATTGAGCCTGGAACACCTTGAGGGCCTGGAGGTCCATTAGCCCCCATCACACCAGGAGGTCCAATTGGTCCTGGCGAACCCTGGGATCCAGCTGGTCCAATATCACCCTTTGGACCTTGAAAACCCATAGGTCCAGGGACTCCCTGTGGGCCTGTGCTTCCTGGAGCACCTGGAGAGCCTGTTAGACCCTGCTCGCCCTGTGGGCCTGGAAACCCTGGAGGCCCTACGGGGCCTAATGGTCCTGGAGGTCCTGGAGGACCTTGTTCGCCTTCTGGCCCAGGAGGTCCGGGTACACCCGTTACGCTAGTGCTGGAATACCGAGTTACTGTCTGAAGACCAGCTGTTAGACCCTGTGGTTGCTGAAGGCTGGCGGCTAGAGTCTGCGATGGTTGTACGGTTCCTGTTAGTCGCGGTACTTGTTTGATGCCAGCATTCAGGCGCTGTGGCTGGTTGATATTGGCATCTAGAGTCATGTGCGGGTAACCTCCTGAGTTACGCACACACCACCTGCCAGTATCGTATCCACCTTGCCAGTAGGATCAACTAACTGTAGATCCCACACATAATCACCGCTTAGCTGCGCTGTGGCATCATGATCCAGGCTCAGAAGAATCTGGTTGCCGTCGACTTCGATATCCATCTCACAAGCAACGGCAGGAGAATTATCTGCAACATCCCGCCGTATCTGAGCAGTGATTGTGTATGTGGTGAGGTCAACAGTAGAGCCGCCATTGTTGACAATGACAACTGCTGCAAAATCATCGCCTTGATAAATACCCAAGTCGGCCTGGTTCATCCGCGCTCCTTAGATAAATGCCATATCGCTTGGCTTGCTTAGCTCCTCAGTCAGCACATCGTTGTACACGCTGAACCTACAGTCGTAGTAGTTGCACTCATGCGTCTGCACACGGTCCATAGCATCAAGATGTTCGTCGCCATACCAGAGAGTACAGAAGCCTTGGGCCAGGTTCCCAATGCTTATGTCTTCTTCTCTATCCTGGTAGTAGCAACATACCCACACAGTCCCCATAGCATCGACTACTGTGTGCAGCGGATTGAGCCAACACGGTCCATGCTGTTGCGTCTTAGCCAGGCTCCCAAATACCTTGCCCGGATACTTATCGCAGAGCATATCCACAAGAGCCCTAGCAGCCATTCGAGCATGGTCAGGAAGAAGCTCAGGATCATCTGCGCAGTGCCTCTTGGCCTTGATGCTTACAAAGTCAACGCCCGTGTTCAGGATCTCTGCGGTAAGATACTCAAGCAACGGAAGATCGCTACTACCGAGTAGGATTTTCCCGCCAATACTAGCTCTGGATTTTGCATGATCGCGGTGTTGAACGAGATCTCTGAGAGATCCGAGCTGGTTGACAGTATACACGCTAACCCTGATGTACCGCGTTCCGTTGTAACGAAACACAGGGTCAACAACCTCGGGTAGTGTTCCATTGGTTATCATTCCAAACTGTAGGCCAGCTTGCTCTATACTCCCCATAAGCTCTCTGAAATGCGGGTGTAGTGTGGGCTCTCCTCCCCCAGAGAACTCCATACTCTCGCCGCCCATGAGCTTGAAGTCATGCACAAACTTGTCAAACAGCTGGAGATCCAGGCTCACTGGATGCTTGGCATTCTCCGCGTTCGCCACACACCCGAAGCACCGCATATTGCAGTAGTACGTCGGGTACACGATTGCCATCGTAGGAGCTACCATCTGTCCGTGCCTCAGTCGAACAGCATCTTTCCTGAAGGCCAGTGCTTTATCTCTCAGGGATACTGGCGCGTAATGGATGTCAGACATCCCCAAATGCCTCGATCCAAGCCCTGGCGACACCATTCATAAATCGTATCCAGCGTACTCCATCTAACCCCTCCGCGTGTACTTGTCCGTTAGCCATAGGAGCAAGATCCATAAGGGTATCATCAGCAGCCACAGCAAGATCAACAACCTCTTCGTCCAGAGGTACCGTCTCTTCTTTCTTTGCGGCATACTTGCTCACATACGGCTTGAGTTCATACTGCGTGTAGTCGTAAATCGGTACAGGATCTTCGCAGATATTATCATAGAACGTTGCGGGGTGTTCCGGATCCCTTGTAAGATCTGCATCTACAAACTCAAGCACCATGTTAGCCAGAGTCTTCGCATCGCTGTACTCAGTCACAAACTCCAGCGCACGCTTGGCTATACGTCCTCGGGTCTTGGGCTTGCGTATGATCTCATTCACTCGTTCAGCTATGCCCTTGGGATCACTAGGCACTGTCCATACTATGTCTTGTCCCGCCAATGGCGACCATCGATGGGTATCAACCTTTTCATGCACCACGCTGAGACATCCGTACACCATTGCCTCAAACATGATGCAAGATGTCTGTCCATCAAAACGGTCACCAATACTGCCAGCAAGATCAATGCTCGCGGCGTGGGTCTTATAAATTCCAGGGATAGCATCAGGTAATTGACTCCCCCAATACTGATGCGTGGGGTCTCCCCGTCCCTTGGTCTTGTTCACATGGTTCAGGCCAATGGCGCTCTTCCACACTCCACTAGGATCTTGTCGCACATTGTGGTACTCGATGCCGCTATTGTACAGATCTACGGGGAACGTTATGTCCGGAAGTGCTGCGAGGAACTGATAGATTCCTTTCCATTTCTTCCACTGCGGCATCCAGCATAGCGACCCACTCTTCTCTTGTGAGTAGAGTCCTGCTTGTTCTACGTCCAAAGGCGTAGGAAGAAAGACGTAGTTGCCCGGTAGGCGGCTCAGGCTGTCGTACTTCGACTGATAACACGTAAAGAGATGGAATTTTACCAAGTCGCTTACTTGCCGATACCATTCGTAATATCTGTCCCACAGGTTATCATGGATGATGACAACGATCGGCTTACCAAGCTCCGCGGCAACCTCGTAGAGCATGGTCCAGCTCATATCTCCTTGCTTACCCTTGATATCGTGGGGACAAGCCTGAATCATGAGCAATACATCATAGTTGCGCAGTAGCCGACTGAAGTTGTGGGCACTATCCCTTCGCTTGTAGCTAAGCTGGCGTGCTGGCAGCCTATAGTACCTATCATTGACCATCGTAGGAGCATCAGGACTAAGGCTGCGCAGCTTACCGCTGGTACTGGCCCAATAGTAATCGAACGAGCTCCCCGCAGCCTCTAGACCATACTTGAGTCCTTCAACTATGCGGTTTATCCCGCCACGCTCGATCACGTCAAAATCAACGGCTAAAAACTTCATCCTCCACCTTCAAGGGCAAGCTACCGTTAGTATACGGCACATGCAGGTCATCACCCGTTAGAAACAACAGAAACTGTGCGCACTGCACAACGTCGGTAAATATGCTCGTGCACAGAGCACGCCAGCCGTCATAGCCTTGATCCATAGGATCCTGATCTACTGCTATGATCTTACGGTTCCTGGCGTATGCGTATCCCACCTCACTCGCCCCGAAGAGGCTGTTGTGGCCTATGTACGAAACCACAATATCGCTGCGATCAATAAGCAGGAGATCGCGAGGCACATAGAAACGCGGGTCACCATGCCGCTGACCATTGCCGTTCCAATCATCTCGATCTGGTGCGGGGCGTGGATGTAGATAGGTGATGTAACTACGTAGCCGCTCCATCTCATGCCTTGGGCGGCTGTAGTCTTCCGGGGTTCCCGGCCAGTTGGTCATCACATGCTGTTTTATCACCTGATCAACAGCATTGACAAGCTCATAGCGCCACGGTACGCGCATCGTTCCGCAAGTATAGATAGATACTGCGTGAGGCATCACAGGTCCTGCCAGTACAGAGTATACGCTTCCAGATCCGAGATTACATTGGTCTGCTGCATGATAGCGATATGGCACCCGTCTGCTATGTACTCATCAAGGTCTTCGTCTTTGTGCTCTGTACAGACCCCGATTACTACGTTGTGATCTGGCTTACTCTCAACGTATTGCAAGGCACCTTCGCTAGTACGTAGTTGCAAGATCAGCTTATCAAGCCGTAGTGTAGCTGGTCCTGAGCAACGCATACACTTGAGTGTGGGCTCTTCGAGACCGGCGGGTTCGTACACCAGTTTCGGCCCAAACAGCTTATCCAGATCGGTCATCATCATCGTCCTTGAAGTTAGCGCCTTCCCACGCCAAGATCATCAAGGTACGAACCAGGATGTCGAACAATACCCCCTTTCTCTTCTCAGGATCCCAGCTAAGGGCTGCGCCATGCCTCCAAGCGCCGTCCAGCCGTGCAAGTTTGTCGATAAGGTCAGCAGTTGGGATGATCTCGCCCAACGTCTGCCAACTACTGCTGTACTGAAAGTCCTTCTGGACCACCAGTGCGTCCAGGCGTTCCAGTGCTTCTCCAAACTCATGGCTAAGCTGGAAGGTGTGGGGCTGTCCTGGGTGGTGGCCCAGGACGTACTCCGCAAACTGATTGATAAGCCATCCAGGCTCGATCTTGACCCTAGTTGTCTCGGTCGTGTCCGCCATTTTCTACGGCCTCTACAATCTCGGCGTTGATACGGTGGTGGCGCGGCATCAAACGGTGACACTCGCGGCAGATGAGGTGATGCTCCACAATGTGGCCTGCCGCTGTTTGCAGCCTACGCGCCAGGAACGGGTCTTCCACGACCCTTGCGAAGTTGCTTGCGACGTAGGTTACGTGACCCCACAGCCCGTACATATTCGGGGCTGGCTGATTGATCAGTCTACGGGCAATCATGCCCCGAACCTGCTGTGGGATACCGAACTGGCTGAAAGTGCTGTCTAGTGTCTCGGCAGTGTGGTCGGACAGAGACACGTCTTGCAGGCTGCGGATACGGTCG
>Ga0207664_10002653_pt1 | contig 11859 bp, 9 predicted proteins | sample LARL83metaG_FD_184349 | JGI IMG/M metagenome (GOLD analysis project Ga0207664, IMG submission 184349) | Corn, switchgrass and miscanthus rhizosphere microbial communities from Kellogg Biological Station, Michigan, USA - LAR L8-3 metaG... | ecosystem: Host-associated > Plants > Roots >...
GTGCGGGCGCAGCCGTGCCTCGGCCCGCCGGATGTCCCACCGGGCTTGCATGTCCTCATACAGGCTCACGGCTTCGTTCAATGCGCCCCGCGCGTCCTCGTGCTTGCCTCGCTCGGCCAGCACGACGGCCACGTCCTCCAGCGCGGCGGGCAGTTCCACCGGGGGGCCGACCGCCCGGTAGTGCGCCACCGCCTCCGTGAGCCGGTCCGGATCAGCCTCAAGCAGCCCGTCGCAGCGCAGGCTGGCCGCGGCCGCCCGGGCCGGCCGGGTCTCCGCGGCGGCCTCCTGCTGGCAGGCGGCCGCCGCGGCTCGCGCCACCTGCCTATCTCCCGCCAGCAGCGCCAGCCGGACCAAGTCGGGCATCCACTGGTGGGTCAGCGTCATCTCGCCGTCCCGCCGCGGCAGCAGGCCGCCCAGCCTCAGCATGGCTTGGCGCATCTCGCCACTCTGCTCGAGCGACAGCGCGTGCGCGACGACCAGGAAGTCCCGGTTCTCCAGGTCCGTGAGTATCCCGACGGGCAGCGCCAGGCCTGCCTTGAGGTGCCGTCCAGCTGCGGCACGCTGTTCCCGCCGCCCGGCGACCAGCGCAGCTACGCCATGAACCAGGAGGGCAGGCCAGCGTTCTCGCAAGTACGCGTCCCCGCCTATCTCGCCAGGGCTCAGTTCGGCGAGCGCATCGTCCCATTGCCCGAGCCAGTACCGCAGCACTGCCGCCGTAGCCCAGGTCGCCCGACCCGGGTTGCCGGTTCGCTGGTCGAACTCGCGGGCTTGCCTGAGTGCCAGCTCTGCCTCTTGCCAGCGGTCGAGGTTCTGCAGCGAGAAGGTTCGCATCTCAAGGACGAACGAGCGCACGTCCGCGTGGCCGGGATTGTCGCCGAGCACATGCAGCGCCCGGTCCAGGCAGTCGAGCGCGGCGGCATGGTCGCGCCTGATGCCGTGAGTAAGCCACAGGTCAGCCAGGGCGTTGGCAGTCGCGAACGCGTCACCGATCTCTTCGGCGACGGCGAGCGCTTGGCGGGCGGTCGCGTCTGCCACGCTCACGTCCCCGGTGGCAACTCGCTGAAGCATCGCCAACGATGCCAGCAGCCTGGCTCGCCACGTGCCGGGCAGGCCGGTCGATCCGAGTGCCTGCCGGATGGCGGCGATGGCCTGCTCGTTATTGCCCGCACTCACATGAGCACGCGTCAATACCCAATATGTCTCGGCCCGCCGGACGGGATCGCTTATCAGCGTCAGCGCCTGGCTGGCCTGACTCGCCGCCTCCTGATAGCGGCCCGCGGCGAGCAGCGCCCGGACAAGCCCGGCCATGAGCCCGTCCCACGCCACATCGCCGCTTGGCGTCTCATCCAGTTCTCGCCAGAGCAGGTCGGCCGCTAGCTGCGGTGCTCGCGTGGCCAGGACAGGCGCGGTCTCGATCAGCCATGACCGGACCCAGGCTTCTCCTGGCCGACTCGCGGCGGACAGCTGCTGCGCGATGCTGAGTGCATCCGCGCTCGCGGCCGCTAGCTCCCTGGCGGCCTCGGCGTGCAGCGCCATACGCAGCGATTCTGGCATGCCCTCATACAGTGCCTGCCGGATCAGCGGATGACGGAACGCCAGGTCAGCACCCGCACCGTCCACAATCCCAGCCGTCACCGCCTCCTGCAGGCTCGCCACCAGGCCAGCCGCCGGCCGCCGAAGCACCGCTGCCAGGTCCGTGACCGCGAACCTCCCCCCGAGCAGCGCGGCAGCACGCAGCAACTGCGCTGTCTCCTCCGACACGGAGCCGAGCCGGTCATCGAGCACCCCGGACAGCGAGACCGGCAGCCGCTGAGAGCGTGAGATGACCTCCGCGACGGGGCTGATCTGCAACGCCTGTTCGCGCCGCAGGGCGTCGACCAGCTCTCGCAGGTACAGCGGATTGCCGCCCGCCTGTGCCGTCAGCCGGCGCAGCTCTTCCCCGGGCGGAGCGCCGACCATCGCGGTGACCAGGGCGGTCACCTCCGGGTCCAGCAGCGGGCCGAGCGTGATCAGCGCACCGCCGCGACGCCTGACAGCCCGCCGGATTTGCTGCACCTCCGGACGGCTTGGCACGGGCCGGCAGGTCCCGATCAGCAGCAGCCGCAACTGGCTGATAGACGCGGCAAGCTCATGCCAGACGACAAGCGACGCCTCATCCGCCCACTGCAGGTCATCGACGATCAGCACCGTCGGAGCCGCCGCGCACAGCTCGTCCGCCAAGGTCAGCAGCACCTCGATGCCCTTCACCGCCGCGTCGCCTTCAGCGTCCGGTGCTTCCCAGCGGCTGCGGAGCAGGGCGGCCGCGCGCGCCCGCCGCGAATCAGGCGAATTCGATCGTACTCCAAGGCAGTCTTGCATCACTCGCAGCGGCAGCCGCGTGAGCTGGTCCGCGCCGGCCCACCCGATGTCATTTTCGGGCTGGCCCGCTTGAGATAGGGCCTCGGCCACTAGCGACGACTTGCCGATGCCCGGCTCGCCCTCGACCCAGACCACCGTTCCCTCGCCCCGGCCGAGGGCCTCGATACCGCCACGGAGAACTTCGAGCTCATTTTCGCGACCAACCCACTGCGGTGCACGAACCGGCAGCATGCAGGCGATTATGCCCTACCCGTTGGCGGGACGAGCAAGCGCCCCCGGCAGGCTCTCAGATACCCGCCAGGGCCGGGCAGCTGCGCATTCCTGGCCTCCCGTCGTTTCGTCACGAGCTGGTCGCAACCGCTCGTCCCTGAGCCAGGCGGAGTCAGGCCAGGGTCAGGCCAGGGTCAGGCCAGGGCTCCACCCTGGTTGCACGCTTCGGCGCCGCTCCTACTGTCGAAAAAGAAGGGGAACTTGAACCGATATTAGGAGAAACCATGGCAGAGCCGAAGGTGTGGCTGGTGACGGGAAGCTCCCGCGGCCTGGGCCGGTCGATTGCGGCGGCCGCGGCCGCCTCAGGCGCGAGGGTGATGGCGACCGCACGCCGCCCGGAGGACCTAGACGGCCTGGTAGCACACTATCCCGGCCTGGTGCGCGCAGTCGCGCTAGACGTCACCGACCCGCAGGCGGCCCGGGCTGCGGTGCAGGCCACGATCGCGGCGTTCGGGCGCCTCGACGTCGTCGTCAACAACGCCGGGTACGCCAATAGCGCTCCGATCGAGGAGATGGCCGACGACGATTTCCGGGCGCAGGTGGAGGCCAACCTGTACGGCGTCGTGAACGTCACCCGGGCGGCGCTGCCAGTCCTGCGCGAGCAGCGGTCGGGGATCTTCGTGCAGGTGTCCTCGATCGGCGGGCGGGTCGGCGGCACCCCGGGCATGGGCGCCTACCAGACGGCCAAGTTCGGGGTGGAGGGGTTCTCCGAGGTGCTGGCCAGCGAGGTCGCTCCGTTCGGGGTCAAGGTGATCATCGTCGAACCGGGCGCGTTCCGCACCGAGTGGCAGGGCTCGTCGATGGTCCGCCACGCCGTGGGACCGGACTACGAGGAGACGGTCGGCCGGATTAACCAGTTCCGCGAGGATTCGCAGGGCACGCAGCAGGGCGATCCCGACCGCGCGGGGGCCGCAATCGTCAAGGTCGTCGCCCACGACGACCCGCCGCGCCGGCTGCCGCTGGGCTCGGACGCGCTCGCCTCCGCGCTGGCCGCCGGAGCCGCACGCAACGCCGAAGCCGAGCAGTGGGCCGATCTGAGCCGCTCAACCGACTACGCCAGCTGAACTGGAAGGAACACCATCATGACTGGGCAAACCTGGCTGATCACCGGTGCGTCGTCGGGACTGGGGCGCGCTATTGCGGAGCATGTGCTGCGGGAGGGCGACAATGCCGTGCTGGCCGCCCGCGGAATCGACGCCTTGCGGGAGCTCGCCGCGCCGTACCCGGAACGCGCGCTTCCAGTGCGGCTGGACGTCACCGACGCCGCGCAGCGCACCGCCGCGGTCGAGCAGGCGCTCGCCCGGTTCGGCGGCATCGATGTCCTGGTGAACAACGCGGCAGTCGACTATGTCGGCGCCATCGAGGAACAGGCAGAGGCTGACTACCGGCGCACGTTCGAGGTGAATTACTTCGGTGCCGTCGAGATGATCCGCTCGGTCCTGCCGGGCATGCGCGCCCGCAAGCAGGGGATGATCGTCAACGTCTCCTCGATGGACGGTTTCGCCAGCCTTCCCGCCAACGGCTTCTACTCCTCGAGCAAGTTCGCTCTCGAAGGGCTGACCGAGGCACTGTGGCAGGAGATCGAGCCTATCGGCCTGAGCGCGCTCATCGTCCAGCCCGGATCCTTCCGCACCGGCATCGAGAACCGCACCCTGGCCTCTGGGGAGCCCATCGACGACTACGCCGCGACCGCGGGCGCTTTCCGCAGCGTGGTCCACGCGGTCACGCCGGAGATGTTCCCCGGTGACCCGGTCCGCGCCGCCCGGCAGATCTGGGCCGCGGTGAAATCCGCGAACCCGCCGCACTGGCTCATCCTGGGCAGCGACGCCTACCGCCGCATGGGCGCGAAGCTGGCGAGGTTCCAGACCGAGTTCGACGCTAACCGAGACGTAGCCCCGGCGACCGACTACCCCCACGCCGGAACGCCAGTGCTCTGACCGGCGCGGCCGCGCGGGAGTCGCGGGACTCACAGTGCCGCCCTCCCCCGCGGTCGCACCAACCTAGCGTCCGAACGCGCCACTTACATGGAAGGTTGCTGCAAAGCCAGATGACTGATCTCCTGTCCACCGGCCCCCACGACGTCGTGGTGGATGGCCTGAACCAGCGATACCACGTCTACGGCTCGGGCCCAGCGTGCCTGGCCATACCCGGCGGGCCAGGGGTGTTCTGGGAGTCCCTGCGCATGCCGCTCGTGGAGGACTTCCTGACCATGGTGTACGTGGAGCCGCTGGGGACCGGCGGTTCGCAGCGCCTCCCGTCGCATCCCAACGGCTACACCCGCGAGCGGTACGCCCGAAGTCTGACAGGCCTGCTCGACCGGCTGTCGCTGCCTCGCGTGTTCCTCCTCGGGCACTCGCACGGCGGTTTCATCGCTCAGTACTTCGCCGTGCAGCACCCGGACCGGCTCAGCGGTCTGGTGCTGTACGAAAGCGCGCCGGTGACGGGCCCGGAGCATATGGCCGAGGCCGCCTTCAGGGTGGAGGAATTCGTTCACCGCAACGAGGGCCAGCCGGACCTCCCCACGGTGCTCGCCGGGCTCCAGGCCTCCGGGACCGTTACCGACGACGAGAAGATCACGGCCGCGCTGCGCGACCTGCTGCCGGTCTTCTTCGCGCACTACTGGAAGCGCGAGGAGGAGTTCCGCGACCTGCGCCAGAACATTACCTGCAGCTACGTCTCCTCCCTCGACGAGAACCAGGTACCCGACACCGTCGATGACAGGCAGGCGCTTCCAGCGCTTACTGTGCCGACCCTCATCGTGGCCGGCCGATATGACGTGATCTGCGGACCACGATGGGCGCAGGAACTCCGCGCTCTGATCCCCGAGTCCCGACTGGTCGTGCTGGAGGACAGCGGGCACTTGGGCCACCTGGAAGAGCCCGAGGCATTTGCGGCCGCCGTGCGTGCTTTCGTCCAGTCAACACCGGCGTGAACCCTCGCTTCCCCTCCCGATCACGGGGCTGTGATTCAGCCACTATCCAATCCGGCCCGAAGGAAGAACAGCATGCACGCAGGCGGGGACATCAAGCTGTTGAAGCGCGCACTGATCTGATCTGGCGGACGAGCGCGGCCTCGAGGTGTACGGGCGTTACTTCGAGGCCCGGTTCCGTCGCCGCGACCGGATCCGCCGACTGCTCTATGACTGCTGCGTGCAGCTCGCCCGCGCCGGCGAGTCCCTGGCTGCCCTGATCCTGGGCGAGTTGGTCGCGGCCAGGCTCGTGAGTTGTCCCGCTGATCCCGGACATGGCGCTGGGCCGCGCCGGCAAGAAAGGACATTCGTTGAACGCTGACTCAGGTGCCAGTCACCCCACGCTGGGCGCCAGGTATCGGGCCTGGTACGAGAGGCTGCCCACTGGTCTCCAGCTGATCGGCATGCAGGTATGGCTGCCAGTCGTCTTTACGGTCGCCTTCGTGTTCTGCTACGTGGCCGCGTTCCACGCCCCGGCGTTCCGGGATATCCCGGTCGCCGTGGTCGGCCCGGCCGGGGCAGTGCAGTCACTCGCCGGGAGCCTGGCCGCCTCGTCGAAGGAGACGCTCACCACCAGCGTCGTGCCCAGCCTGCAGGCGGCCAGGGAACCGGTCAGGGCTGGCACGTACATCGCGGCCTATGTGCCAGGCCACGAGGGCGGGCAGCTCATCGTGGCCAGCGCTAACAGCTTCCAGCTGTCGGACGTGGCGCTGCAGTTCTTCGGCTCCGCGGCGGCCGCGTCGCACGCCAGGCTTACTGTCACCGATTTGGCGCCGCTGCCTGCATGGGACTCCTTTGGCACGAGCCTGTTCTACCTGGCCCTCCTGCCCACGATCAGCGGTTACATGGTGTCGATGTTCGTCGGGATGATGGGCGCCGGCCTCAAGCACTGGCAGCGGTTCTCGATCTTCACGGCGACTAGCGTCCTGCTGCCCCTGCTCGGCCTGCTGCTAGCCCGATACGCAGTGCACGCTTTCCAGGGGCACTTCCTCGCGGTGTGGCTGATTGCTTCCGCCACTAGTTTCGCCGTCGGCTGCGTGGTGAACGGTCTGGCCTACTTCGCGGGCCGGTTCGTCACCGGCTTCGCGCTGGTGATCTTCATCTTTCTCAACATCCCGAGTTCCGGCGGTGCCTTTGCGCCGGAACTGCTGCCGGAGCCGTTCCGTCGGCTGCACGCGTTGGTCGCTGGCACCGGCACCGTGAACCTGCTGCGGCACACCGTCTATGGCGTTGGTCCGGCCGTATGGCGCGGCTGGCTGCTGCTTGGCGTCTACGCCGCCTCCGGAGTGGCGCTCGCGCTCATCGGCAAGCCGTACTTCACCCGCAGGATGAAGCGTCGTGCTGAGGCGGGCAAGCCCCCGACGATGATGATGTCCGCGCAGATCGCCGCCCTCGTGCAGGCCGGCTACGTTGTCCGCGCGACCGCTGACGACTCGGCGGTCAGCGTGGCTGCGAGCGCTGGTGCCTACGAGACCGACGGCGAGGCGCAGGCCGGCGCTCTCACCGCGGCCCGCGAAGCACGGAGCGGTTCGGGAATGAGCTGAAGTAGCCGGCCGACGAGGACGCCTGCCGGCCGCTGGCGTCAGATACGAAAACTGGCCGGTCCAGGCCCGCCGCGATAAGGCGCTCAGTTCAGAGTGCGCAGGTCGGTGACCGTGTAGGAGTGCTCGAACCGGAAGCCGGCGCCGACCCGGACCGCGGCCAGGTCGTGCAGTTCCTCGCCGGGCACCTCGGGGAAGTCAAGCTCGCTGGTGCCTGTCCACGCGTCCGCGACCGTCTCGTCGTCAAACGCGGAGTGTGCGCAGGATCCCCTGTGAGGCGGCTGGCCAGCGCGCTCGGGTCGGGCACTGGTGCTGCCAGAAGCCACTGAGCCATACACGGCCGTGAGAAGATCCGGCGTCGCGGCAAGGGGGTAATCTCCACGCTCTGGTTGGTGTCCGACAGGTTGGTTCGCAAGACCGGGATATTCAGGTTGGCGACGGCCGATGTCGCCTTGACCGGACCGATACAGCGGACCATCGCCGCCACGGCGGCCGGAAAGGTGATGAGCTGGTCACTGATCTTCTCTAGGCTGCGTTACGCCCCCCGAAGGCGCACCTGGAGCTTGTCAAGAGAGGCCTCCAAAACGTCATCCGCGAGCGAGGCGGGGCCGGCGAGGGGCACGGCCCAGGCTGGACGGTAACGCGACCATTCCTGTCAGGGCTGGTCCCCGCCGGGGCTGCAGTCGAGGCACAGGCCGGTCCGCAGGTCTGCGGGATTGTCGGCGACCGACTCGCACGACAGGCAGCGGATACCGCGCACGATGACCGCCGGCTCGGCTTGAGCCGCCTCTGCCGGGCTGATGTCGAAGGCATCGGCGTGCACTGAGAACAGCCGCGGGTGCTGGCGGGCGATGAGCGCGTGCATCTGCGCGGCTGTCCTGGGCGGGTTCTTCATGTTCGCTCTCCATCAGGTCCTGCAGGAACTCCCGCCGGGCCAGGGGGTCCAGGCTCGCGACCGGCTCATCCAGCAGCAGCAGCTCCGGCCGCTTGGCGGTCGCCAGGGTGAGGGCCAGTTGGGAGCGCTGGCCGCCGGACAGCGCCCCGGCCCGCTGCCGCGGGTCAAGGTCGAGCCGGCTGATGCGGCGCGCAGCGAGTTCACTGTCCCACCCGGGGCTGAGCCACCCGCCCATCCGCAGATGCCCGGCGACAGAGAGCCCCGCGTAGAGCGGATAGCCCCGGACACGAACTCGTCGCTGGAGCAGCCGCACGCCACCGCGGACAACATCGTAGAGGCGGTCAACAACGACCAGTCGTTCGTGGATCTGTCCCACGCCACGGTCAGCTACGCCAGCAGCAACCCGGACGTCGCCACCGTCAACAGCAGCGGCACGCTGACCGCGGTCGGGCACGGAGCGGCGACGATCAGCGTGACCGTCAACGGCGTCACCGGCACGACCCCGATCGTCGTACGGCAGCCGTTCACGCTCAACGCGCCAACCGTTGTGACGCCAGGCTCGACGGCTACGGTCACGACGGCGGTTCCCGACACCGGCAGCCAGCCGCTTAGCAACGTCAGCGTCACGCTGGCCGTGCCGACCGGGTGGAGCGCGACGGCGGCATCGCCGTCCACGTTCGCCACGGTGCAGCCCGGCCAGACCGCGCAGACCACCTGGCATGTCACCGTTCCCGCCAGCGCCGCCCCCGGCCCTAGCGATCTGTTGGCCACCGTCAGTTACACCGACGCCAACGGGCCCGGCACCGCGACCCAGGCAGGCCAGGTCTCTGTGCCGTACGCGTCGCTGGCTGATGCGTTCAACAACCCGGGCATCAGCGATGACAGCAATCCCGGCGCAGGCAACCTGGACGGCGGTAACACGAGTTACTCTGCCGAGGCGCTCGCGGCGGCGGGCCTGACGCCAGGTAGCTCGTTCACCCACGGCGGCCTGACCTTCACCTGGCCGAACGCCCAGCCGGCCAAGCCCGACAACGTCGTTGCTGGCGGCCAGACGATCGCAGTGTCCGGTTCCGGGTCCACCCTCGGCCTGATCGGGACCGGGGACTACGGCAGCGCGTCCGGTACCGGAACGATCACCTACACCGACGGCAGTACTCAGCAATTCACTCTCACGTTCCCCGACTGGTGGTCGAATACTGCGCCGTCCGGCGGTGACATCCTCGCCACCCTGCCCTACATCAACAACCCAGCAGGTAAAGAGAACCAGCACGTCAGCGTGTACTACGTCGGAGTGCCGCTGCAGCAGGGCAAGGCCGTCGCGTACGTGGCCCTCCCCAACGTCAGCCAGAGCGCGACGCAGGGGCAAGTCGCGATGCACATCTTCGCCATAAGCACGGGCTGAGGCTCTACTCGCCGCATAGTCGTGGCCGGCGCCCTCATGGGCGCCGGCCATGCGACGTGGTCGCGCTGGTGACCGTTACCTGATTGAACCGGTCAGGCGAGGGCTAGGCCGAGGGCTACCGCGTAGCGGTGGCCCAGGGTTTCGCCGCCTCGTGTGCCGCCGAGGTTGCCGCGGCCAACCGTGATCGTGTCGGGCAGGGAGCGGGTGAGGACGCCGACGAGCTCGTTGTCGGCTGCCGGGCCGCCGACCAGCAGGAGCTGGGCCGTGCTACCCAACGCGAACCGCTTGCCCGGCTCGCCCAGCGCTGTCAGGGCACGCTGCAGGCTGGCGGCGAGTACGGCCTGCTTGAGGCGGAGGCGGATCGCGCGCCACTCCGACGGAGTGTGCTGTTGGCCGGAGCGGCCCGCGAACGGCACTAGGCCGCCGGGGCCGGGGACCGCGAGCATTCCGGCGGCGGCCGCGGGTGCGGGTAGGTCCAGGAAGCCCCGGCTGCCGTCCTCGGCTTCGTACCGCTGGCCGCCGTCGAGCCGGACGCTCGGGCCGCGCTTGATCCAGTCGGCCGCCGCGCGTGGAACGCCGAGGGCTTCGGCAACCGCGACCGTGAGCAGTTCCCCGGCCCCGGCGACGACCGCCTCTCGGCCGTCGGCCGCGATCGCGTCGATTGTGCCAGAACCGATGTCGGCGACCACCGCGCCGGGCAGCATGCCGGGTGTTGTGGCCGCGCCCAGCCGGGCGGCGGCCGGCTCGGTTAGCGGAGAGGTGACCGGAATGCCGAGCAGGCTTGCTAGCTCCGTCGCGGCCGACCCGGCGACTGACGGCTGCCGGTGCAGGGCGGCGACCAGGAGTGCGCGGCCCAGGCTTCCCCGCCTGGCGGTTGCGGCCTCCGCGGCGGCGGCGAGGTCTACGGTGAAGATGTCGTCGAGGTCCGCGTCATGTGGAAGCCAACTTCCCGGGGCGGGCTGTGGTGCCGGCATCGCATCCGGGGTCAGCCCGACGACCGCGTTGGAGTAGTCGAGCAGGGAGCGACTGATCGTGGCGGCGCCACCGGCCTCGCGCTCACCCAAGCCGAACGCCGCGCCCAGCGCCACCGGGTCGGCCAGCGTCGTCAGGGGGTGGCCGGGCAGGCGCACCTCGACCGCGAGCAGCGAGCAGGACGCCGCCGCAGCTGAGTCCACCTGGTCGATGACCGGAACGCGGCGGATCGCGGCAGGCAGCCGGTTGGCGACGAGAACAGCCTCGTCGTCCGCGACGAGCACGGCACCCACCCGCGTCCCGGCCGCGAGCAGTCCGCCGATGTCGGCCGCCGCCCGGTCATAGCGCGTCCGCGGCGGCACCACCACGACGACCGGGCCGGCGTGATCTGAGGTCCCGGCTGGATTCCCGAGCAGGAGCGGCCTGCCAACGCAGGCGCCGACGCCGCCAGGCGTGGCGACGCCTGCCCCAAGGACGCGCAGACGGCCCGTCAGCGGCGGCACGTCCGGAACGGCGCGGACGAACGTGTCGACCGGGCGCAGCGGCGCGATCCGCGCCTCGTCGACGACCGCGCCCGTCTGGCGGGCGACCCGGCGTACCACCGCGGCGGCGCCGTGCAGTGACTCTGCCGATCCCTTCCGGCCGCGCGTCGGGGCGCGCCCCGCGCCGAGGATGGCGCCGTCGGCCACGATGACGACCTCGGTGGTCGCATTGCCGACATCGACCCCGGCGATCGCCTTCATCGCGAGTTAACGGGCGGCTGGGATGAAGGGCCGGGCTCGGGTTGTGCGGCGGCAGGCGGCTGGGGCGGGGGGCTCGAGGTCGCCGCGGCACGGGCGAGCCGGCGGCGCGCGTAGACCTCGGCGGCCTCTGCGACCAGCGCGGCGTTGAGCGGCAGCCCGCGGGCAGCCAGCGACCCGGCGAGCGCGGTCAGCTCGGCGGCGGTCGAGCGCCCAGGGCGCAGCGCCTCGTAGATCGCGAGCACTTCCTCGTCGGGCAGCCGCGTCAGCTCGGCCGCACGCCGCAAGTTCGCCGCGAGCTGCGGGTTGCCGTGCTGCTGGGCGATCACCGCCTGGCGTTCCAGGGTCTCGGGGTGGATCCGCAAGTCCGCGAGGCCGGCTTCACCGGTGCGGACGGCGTCGAGCGTCAGGCCGTTCACCGGCTTTCCGGACAGCGCCCGCGTTTCATCGTTCACAGCAGGCCCTCCAGCGATAGCTCGACCGCTGCCGCACCGGGCACTACACGGGCGCGCTCCAGTTCCATCAGGGCGATCACCGTGGTGTGGTAACGCGCCTCGATGGCCTCGTCGGAGTACGGGTTGCGGGCCGGGTCGGGGGTGGCGCCCTTGGCGTGCCTGGCGGCGTTCGCGCCGAGCAGCCGGTAAAGGTCCAGCGTCACCGACGGCGCGACCGAGTACAGCTCCAGGTTGGCCAGCGGTGCCAGGTCGCGGCGG
>Ga0207664_10002655_pt1 | contig 11855 bp, 10 predicted proteins | sample LARL83metaG_FD_184349 | JGI IMG/M metagenome (GOLD analysis project Ga0207664, IMG submission 184349) | Corn, switchgrass and miscanthus rhizosphere microbial communities from Kellogg Biological Station, Michigan, USA - LAR L8-3 metaG... | ecosystem: Host-associated > Plants > Roots >...
TTCTTATTTTTTTAATATCATCTTTGCGTAATCATAACATACATTTAACAATGATGACAATATTGTAGAGGGCTGAAATAAAATTATACAAACGGTTGCATTTTTCAAAGAATATCATGATCTTAGATACAAGAAAATATTCGTTTAAAGCTAACCTAATCTGGCTTTTTATGTTGATCCACAGACTGGGCACTAAATCGATTATTAGCTTTCCGACGCATATGTTCCTAATACATTTCTGGTCAACCAGAAGGATTTCAACCCCCCATTGCTCTAGAAAGTCATCCACGAATTCAAGCGATCAATGATATATAACTCTGTATTCTATGCGAGATAATAAGAACATTAATTACATTTGTTACTTTCTCTTATTTGATTTTTTGATGTTATATAAAATCCGTGTGCTGAAATGAGAAGAGCAGCCAGAGTCATTTTTGTTGCAAATATAAGATTCCACGGTGTCTGGGGATTAGGATACGGTACGCTTATGCTATCCAACTGATAAATTCCTTTTACTAAATTGACTGTCGCAAAAGAATTCCATAAGAAAAGATTGTAAACAAATTCATACGTGGCAATTACTGTAATGGCGAGTAAAATCAGCGGTAAAACAGATCTAACTAACTGCGGAATATTTTTCATTTTGTCTCCGGCGAGTTTAGTGACACAAAACCATGACAATACGGATGCAATCATCAGATATGTCACAAGTTTCGCATGCCCGTGAAATGGAAATTCAGTATTGACTAATACTTCACCAATAACTATTCTGCCAGTCTTCAGATATTCTCCAACACTTATATAAAAGCCGAATAAACAAATAGATAGCATAACCGTGGCTGAAATGTAGAAAACAATAATGAAGACATTCCTCGATCTTGATTCATCCAATTCAGAATCGAATTGCATAACTTCTAGATATTTACCAAAGATGATGTGATATAAGAATTCTCCTGTCGTTACATTTTATTTTAATATAGGTTACAGTCATCATCTGCATGCATAGAAGTACTACCGCCAGATGGAAGCTTACTACAAACATGAATCAGGTGTGAGGCTGTTTCTCCATACGGTATATGTCTAGAGGCGAGATTCTTCGGATCGATAATACTTATTCTAAAGGTCGACTTACACCTTGCTATAACTTAGAGTAGTGAGCGCCGTAACTCATAGGATGCACGTCCCTTGAAACTGCCAAGATCGTCGCAGCACCTCTTTCTCGTATTCAGATTTACTAGAGAGATTTACTATATACTTGATTACCTACTATACATTATGATTCTGATCAAGAGATTAATTCCTCCCCTTATTCTTTTTGCCAATTTTTCTATTCCAATCGGTTTTCGGATAATACATTTTGCATTCTCTTCATTATCTTTTGTCAAAGCGCTAGCTAACGAAGCTCGGCCAAGCGGTTGGCGGCGGTCTTAAGGGACTCGGTAACCTGATATCAGGGGGTAAAAAGTAAAGAACTCTTCCTACAATAATGCTTTTTTCCAATCTTCATTTTTTTCCTTGGGTCACGCTTTATAACACCATCTCAGCGATATCCAATTACAGACCTGCAGACAAGGAGCTATTATGAACCACTTCTGTGTTTGGTATTACGCCTTAAACACAATAGTCAACTCCGGTGAAGCAACAGAAACCTGCATCATCGTTTTGCAGGCCTGTCCACGTAATTGGTAGGGTTAGAGACATTGTTCTTGTATTTGTATGTAGTTCACTTCTTTTACATGTAAATGAATAACTTTATGTTATTTTCTAGTAATCCAAAGCAGCGCCTATTTTTTTTATCGAAGATCCTGCGATGCATAATTTAGACCAAAAGATTACGATGGCTATATTTTGTACTATAAACAATGAAGCAGTATCTCCACGAATGAATCGTAATTCTTTTCCATTAATGGTGTTAGAAAGTATGTCGCACCAAGATTCTTTATTATCGGTGATAACCACACTTGTCTAATCTTATCTCTTGCTTTCTTATGATCCTCCAAGCTCCTTATCTAGTAAAAACTTAAATTCTGGGAACGGCTGCGGTCCTTCAAGTTTCTGAGGATTTGAGCCATCATTTTTTACTATTATAAATGAGGGTGTCTGAGTAAATCCAAGAGAATGAGCCAGTGCAACATCGGCTTCTACATCGCGTTTATGCTGTTGGCTGTCAAAACATGAATTAAACTTCTGCAGATTCAAGCCCGGTATTTCAGATGCAAACTTTTTCAAATTATCTCTGTTTGCCCATCCAGAATCGATAGGTCCTTGACTGTTATACAATAAACTATGATATTGCCAAAACTTTCCTTGGTCATTAGTGCATTGAGCGGCTGAAGCTGCAGGAAAAGAATCAAAGCCACGATTAGGTAAGTGCAAATAGATAAAGGCAACTTTACCTGATTGGACATAAGTTAAATTGATTTGTGGCTCTGTTGCTTTGACAAATCTATCGCATAAATAACATTGCAGGTCACTAAAATCAATTAAAGTTACGGGAGCTGAGGTATTTCCTTGATGGGGAGCACCTTGTTTTATTAGATCAGACAATGATAGAGCAGCATTTTCCCGTGTTTGGGCAAAAGCATAGAAGAGCTTAGGGTATGGCTGCAACGATGAAAAGAGAGGAGAAAATGCCGATGCTAGTGCCATCAAAATTATGGCAGAAGTTACCCTGTGCATGATAGCATAGATTGCTGCAGCAATTTGATATAGTTTGCTAACTATGTACAATGTCTCGTACACTTGTACACCTTTTTTCTTTATTTTAACAAAAAGTTTTAAAAACTTTTGTACATTATGAGAGGGTGAATAAGGCCTATGGTCCACTCCATATTTCAATAGGTCTTGTTCTACGCTGGATGCTAGGGTAGTTAAATTTTCATATTAAACCTAATATTGTAAGATCCAAGTATGGGTCATAAACTGGAAAAAGAAAAACGGCGTCCATCCACGGAGGGACCTCTTCCTTTATGGCCTCTCTGAACATGCGAAAACTAAAGTAGTGCAAAGTTAGTCCGAGCATTAAATCCAACAGATTAGTTAGAACAAGAATGCCACGTCCCATATGGTCAATATCACCGCCACTTATTCATGAATCCGATTATCGTGTCGGTATGTACGAAAAATAGGCTTGCTTGTTATTTGCAATAGTCTTCCATTCCTGGTTTACTTGAACGAACATTATAGATTTCTAAAGCTTTAATTACTATTGGATATATCAGGGCGAGAGTAGATAGAATATTTGTCTATTCGCTACAACGAGGACACGCCGTCTCAACAACACCTAGTCCGTTCATTGGGTTTTGTGGACGTCATGATGATCGGTATAGCAGGCCTAGTTGGAGGAGCTATATTTGTCCTCACTGGTCCCGCAATTGGGCTCGCAGGGGGTTCCGTTATTATTGCCTTTATAATTAATGCAGTAATCACTCTTTTTACAGCCATGGGATATGCAGAGCTTGGCTCCGCAATACCAGAAGCCGGCGGCGGCTACCTGTGGGTTAGGGAAGGATTACCACGGCCAAATGCTTTCATAAGTGGCTGGATGGCATGGTTTGCACATATCGTTGCTGGAAGCTTGTATGCTGTAGGATTTGGATCATTTCTTTTTAGTCTATTGAAAATGATTAATGTTCTTGGAGAACATCCTCTGTTCGGAATTATTCCTTTTGATAAGTTGATAGCCGTTGCATCGATTGCTGCTTTTACATATATCAATGTTAAAGGAGTTTCAGAGACAGGCAAGGCTGGAACAATAGTCACAATAGTTCAACTCGGAACGATCGCCGCTTTGATAGGTGCAGGTTTCTGGACAATCCATGATCATCCAAATTGGAGAGGGAATTTTATTGATTTCATACCTAATGGTATAGGTGGGATTGTAGCTGCTATGGGTTTGACTTTCATAGCATTTGAAGGTTACGAGATAATAGTTCAAACTGGAGAGGAGGTAAAGAACCCAAAGAAAAACATTCCAAGGGCTATTTTTATATCACTAGCAGTTGTAGTTGTCCTGTACTGCCTTGTTGCGTTTGTTTCCATAGGTGCGATATTTCCTAAGAATGTCCCTGCATGGAAATACATAGGTCACTTCGGTGATCTAGGTATTACGAAAGCCGCTTCACTCTTTCTACCGTACGGGGCATTTATCGTACTCGCAGGAGGGATTGTCTCTAGTTTAGCAGCATTAAATGCCACGACATTTTCTTCTTCCAGAGTTTCGTTTGCAATGGGAAGACACTATAACTTGCCGCACCAGCTAAGCTCTATCCATTCTAGATACAAAACACCCCATATTGCTATCGTAATATCGGGTGTGATAATGGCAGTTATGGCGTCTGCTCTTCCTCTTGATCAAATAGCAGTTGCTGCGGGGGTCATTTTCTTACTGCTGTTTACGCAGGTGAACATCGCCGTCATTAATATAAGAAGAATTTATGGTGATAAACTAGACTATGGATTTAAGATCCCCTTTTTTCCAATAATTCCAATTGTCGGTGTCTTCCTTAAACTTGGTCTTGCGTTGTACTTACTAGTCACTCAGCCAATGAGTTGGGTTATCTCAGCTCTTTGGATAGTAGTGGGCTTTGCACTTTATCGTATGTATACTTTCAAAAAAGAAATAGAGCATTACGCCCCTCTTGTAACAAGCGAAGGGGATTTAAGGAGAAAGGAATACAGAATCTTGATTCCATATACTCCAGAAAATCCAGATAGGTTGCTAAGGTATGCAATAAGGGTTGCCAAAGAATATGATGGGGAAGTCAATGTATTAAGGATACTCACTGTACCAAATCAAACACCACTATCTGCAGGAATTGCATTCGCAGATGCTGCCAGAAAATCATTTGAACCATTGGAAAAAATATTAGAACAAGAGAATATTTTGAATCACTATTTATTTAGGATTTCGCATGATGCGAATGAGGCAGTATTGGCAACGATTGAAGAGCAAAAAATTGATTTGGTAATTACCGATTTTGAAACATACAGAAATAATAAGAAACTTCAAACGCTAATTACCTGTAATGTGCTTGCGATTAGAACAACTGGAGACGACCTTACCTTATTTGAATCCTCGAATGAGGTTAGGGGGGCGGAATTGACACCTCCGGCACAAAGGACTGAACGAACAATCAAAAAAAATATGGTCGTTTTATATGATGGTGGATATAATTCGGATCTGGTACTAAAGGCAACGAGCTGGCTAGAACACTCCGGAAAATTTAATGTGAGTGTATTAGCGCTAAATAGAAGACTTGAAGGCCATCCGGCTGAGGACGCTAAGGCACTCGAGGATCGTATAGTTCAAGATAACATACGTAAAGAGTACCTTGAACAGGTCGGAGTTGAGTTTAATGAAATTTATTTGTCAGAGGAAACAGGGAAAAATAGTGAAAAGTTTGCTGACTTGATTCTATCTGCTGTTAACGCATCTCAGCCTGATTTGGTAGTGACAGGCGCAACCATTGGAAAATTTAGCATTTTCAATAACAGCCACTTGTTGTCTCTATTAGAACAGTTAAACTGTCCAATTGTAATTGCAAGAGAAGTCACTTTTCCCAGTGTTCATCGTGCGAAGGCTTGGTTTCTGAAACTCATCAGAACGTAACTGACTAGAGAGTAGTAACTCAGTAGACTTCATTAATCCGAATGTAGTGCCATTATTTTCTCGAAAGCGACTTACGCACACAAAATGTGTACCGAGTCCTAAATATCTATCCTGACAAGTATACTAAGCGAGTAACGGCAAATGCGAGTAGCCTAAGACAGCACTAGAACTAATGTCACATAGTTCTTGTCTAATAGAGCAGAGGGGATAGTGAAAAAAATCTTCTTTGAAGATGGTGTATCACATAACTATGGTTGTTATGCTCCTCAATATGCAGAACGAGAAAGTCTAAACTGTTATCTAGGATAGCTTATATAATACTGTCTATTGCCTGTTAGTGGCCCCATTGGAATCGTAATAGTGGAATTATTATCGACTTTTTAGCCGCTTGTATATCCAAAATCCTACGCCAATTATTATTGCCAGGATTATCAGATATACAAAAACATGGGCAAGCACATTTATGAGAAAGGCGATAATCGCAATTATTACTATTAAAGCTATTATTCCGACGATTATCTCTGCAATTGCTTTTCCTAAACTCAATAATACGCCCTTCTTAAGTTATATGGTATCACACACCTAAATAAATTTCGTAGTATCAAAAGAGCGTGGTAGCCGTCCGCAATTAGCTGCATCGCACATAAGCAAAGAATTATTGATTCGAACTCCAGAAAATAGGCCTAATAATCTAGTAGCTAGTGGAAATATACTAATTTACTATGTTTCGATGATTTTAGCTAAACCGACAAAATTATCAAACTTGTAGGTCTATTTTGTAGATTACAAGAGAAGGAAGCAACAATCACAATTATATTAGTAATCGAACAGGTTAGACATAAGGGTAAATAGAGCTAGCCTTCTCCTTTTCTAAATCAGTCTGTTCAGATCTAATTAGTATGAGGACAATAGATGACCTTCTAGACAAGATTCTTTCTGGAGGATGTGATGTCGAAATAGGAGCGAGTAAGACCCACGGATTGTTATTGGCTATCAAACCTGAGAATAGGTTGTCTAATATTGTGAGTACCGTGATCCGAAATGAAGGATTCAGATTTAGATATTGCTACAGTGCAGAGGACGGTAAGCCTGTAATTATTTTCGGAAGGCAGCAATGACGATACGCTTTGGATTCAAAATAACGTCTGATACCGGTAGTAACGGTCGTCAAAGGGACAAAGAAAGACTGAGGCAATTACAACAAAGAAGAGAAAAAGAAGAAAATAGAATAATCAGGATTATAAAAAGGATAAAGAAGTAGCTTTCGATCAGGGCACGCGAAACTTGTTAACGAGTTTTTACATCTTTAGATAAAATGCCCTTATCGAGGGGGTGTTTTGTGCTTTCTGTTAAACAAGTTCTGCGAGGCATTATTAGTGGTTTGAATAAAGAAGCAATCAAATGGATCAAATAAACGACCCTAAACGACTTGACGAATAATGGTATGTAAGAATATATAAGATTAGCCTGACATACATAAAGAAGATGAGCAAAGAAACCACAAGGGAAGAAATTAAGGAAGATACTCACGAGTTGCAAGATAAGGAACAAGAGGATTTAGAAGAAGAAGATGTGGATGAGGCGAAACGAGAAGAAATTAAGGAAGAAACTCACGAGTTGCAAGATGAGGAACAAGAAGATTTAGAAGATGATGATGTAGATGAAGAAGATTGAGACTTGTACATCCAACCAAACCATTCTCGAGTAGCTGCTCAATCAATTCATACTGAAAGATATCGGAAGAGTCATGTGTCACCATAATATACCATAATATACGTTCTTCTACCTTTGACTCGAGATCCGAGTAGTAATCCGCGACGGCTTGTTAGCAGCAAGCTACCAGTTTGAGAATTGATACTACACAAACTTCTTGTATTAATCGACGATTCTAAAAATGTTTGAGAATCTGTTCATTTCTTATTCTACAAGCAGTTTATGTGATATGTCTTTTACTACTATTGATTTTACGTTCACAAATTCTCGTGTGCCGAATTGTGATAATTCTCTACCTATCCCAGATGATTTTATACCCCCAAAAGGCAATCTGGGATCTGACCTTACCATTTCGTTTACTCGGACCACTCCACTTCGAATCTCTCGTGCAAGTCTTACGCCTCTCTCAAAGTTGCTCGTCCATATGCTAGCGCCCAATCCAAATTTTGAATTGTTTGCTTCCCAAATAGCATCTGCTTCGTTATCCACTACGACAATAGGTGCAGCTGGTCCAAACACCTCTTCATTTAAAATCTCCATTTTATGGTTTACGTCATTTACTATTGTAGGTTCATAAAAGTATCCATCACCCGCAATTATCCTGCCTCCTGTCAATATTTTACCGCCCTTCGATTTCGCATCTTCTACTTGATTCATTAGAGTTTGTCGTTGACTGTCTCTAACCAATGGTCCGACCGTAGTTTTGGAGTTCAAAGGGTCTCCAATGACTTCTGCCTCTACGTTTTGTACAAATAGTCTTGAAAATTTCTCCGCTACGTCTTTTACAACAATGAATCTCTTTGCTGCGATACAACTCTGACCTGTGTTAAGTAATCTGGATTGCGCTGCCAAATGTGCTGTTTGATTTAGATCAGCGTCTTCCAGCACAACGAAGGGGTCGCTCCCACCTAATTCTAAAACACACTTTTTCAATCCTCTTGAGGCTAGCTCCGCAACCCTTTTGCCAGTACTAACACTGCCTGTTACGGAAACTGCATCAATCTTATCCGATAGCACCAATGCTTCTCCAGCTTTGTAGTCACCTGTAATACACTGAAATACATATTCAGGAAATCCACTCTCTTTAAATGCTTCTTGAATTTGCAGAGCAGATCCTATACATACACTTGAATGTTTAAGTACAACCACATTGCCTGCTATCAATGTCGGAACAGCATACCGCATGACTTGCCAAAAAGGGAAATTCCACGGCATAATGCCGGCAACTACTCCTAAAGGTTCGAATGAAATGAAGCTCTTTCGAAATTCAGTTGGAACTATTTCATCACGTAAGAATGCTTCTGCATTTTCAGAATAATATTCACATACTAAAGTACATTTCTCGATTTCTGCAATTGACTGATTTATCGGTTTCCCCATTTCTTCTGTAACAATTCTGGCATATCTGTTCTTATTCTTGCTAAGTATTTTGGCCAAGTCTCGAATGTAATCGCAGCGCTCCAAAATTTCTTTGTTCTTCCAGTTCTCAAAAGCATTTTGTGCATTTTTTGCTATATGTTCAATCTCGTCTAGAGACATGATATCATAGGATGAAATAACCTTTCCGGTCGCAGGATTAATTGTTTGGATTTTACTATTGTTAGACATGCTGCTATATCATCATCAGAATAATGCGCATTCCGACCTAATAAAGTCAATCTTGGTCATAGTGGCACATTGTCGCCACGAAGACCCCTCCTAGGAGAGGATAACTGCAGTCATAGAATTTTACAACACCTTGACACCAACTGGTTTGCAGTGGCCGATGTTTGTGGAAAACTTATGATCACATTTGCAGTAAGTATACTTCGCAGCAATATTGTTAGGAGTCAACTTAACTTTATCAAGTCTTGCTAGTGTTACCGAATTTGAGATCCGCAGTAGATGTAAAGACTCGTTAACAAGGCACTGATGCAGAGACTCCATAATGAATAATTGCTAGAATTTTGGTTGTGGTTGTAAAATAATTGAGATATATTCATCTACTTTTGACTTGACTTGATCGACAGGCTACTTTCTTATCCCCTTTATAATCCATAATGATGTTATGTCAGTAAAATTGTAAACTTGTTAATAAAAAATTATCTTGTATCAACTAAGACCAGGAGTTGTATGGATACTAATTTTGCTACGCCAATCTAAATTTTGTACTCCTGTAAGGTGCAACAGTACAAACCCAAGGTTATGCATATCAACATCCTTTGAATCACAACTACATAATAATACAACACCTATTTGATTGGTAGGTATAAACGCAACTAAAGCATTCCACCCATTGATTGCTCCCTCATGAGACAAGGTTTCTGTTCCAAAATTAGTGAGTACTCGCCAATCTAGAGCAACATATTCGCCATAATTCATAGGGTTTGCAGGTATAATCGAATGTATTATCAAATGATAAAGTTGTATAGCGCCATCTAATTTAGTATGTAAGAAACCTAAATTAGCGGATGTATATTTTAACAAATCATCAGGTGTTGAACGAAATGCGCCAGCTGCTGCCACTATTTCAGGTATTGGTGGTGTAGTAATTTCTTTACCACCTCGGTGGCCTATGGAGAATCTATTTTTAATCTCATATGGTGAAAGAGTAATTTTGGTGTCATTCATTCCAAGTACATCTAAGATTCTATGTTTGACCAACTGTTCATATGGGAGACCGGCTTTTAGTGATAGTATGTGCGCTAGTAATCCAATTCCAAAACTTGAATATTGAAATTCCGAACCTGGTTCTCTAGTAAGGGTAGTATTTGATAATCCTTGATATAACATAGTTTCATTATAATTTGGATTGAAAACCCCGACTTCATTATTGAGCCATACGTTAGAAGGCCATTCAGGGAGGCCAGAAGTGTGAGAAGCCAAGTTTTCAAGTGTTATTTTGTGACCTTTAAACTCAGGCACCTTTACGCTGGCTGGCAGATATTTTTCAATTGGATCAGTTAAATTAACTACTCCTTGTGTTGCCATATCGGCTAAAAGAAGGGTGGTAAACGTCTTTGTGATAGAACCTATATCAAAGAATGTGTTTCCATTTACAGGTACATTATGAGCCTTTGACATGTTTCCAAAGCTGAATATGCGAGTGCCATTAGGGTCAATGAAACCCACAACAATAGCTGCCTTGGATTTATTGACTATTTGATTGAGAATGAAACTCTTGACTGGGGGCGCTATTTCCTTATTCATAGAAGAATTTGTGGTTGTGGTAGAATAAGCATTTGTAATATGTGTCGACATTCCTGGTAATAGGAGGCCTGTAACGAGAGCAATTATGACACCAATTGTGAGCACCAAATTTTGCATATTTTGTTGATTATATTATGCAGCTATAAAGGCGTATTCTAAAATAACACTGAATAATGTCACTCCCCAATAGGGAGTCTTTAAGCATCTTGTTTTCTCCCCACTTTCTCACCAACTCCTCTCCAAGCATTCTAGTTTTCACTACTGACCATTGCCCTAGCCGAGAAATCCTATAATGGCGGCGACTTCACTAGATCGGGAGCTGTCGAGTGTAAGAGGATAGGACACGTTTACCAGAATGGCTTGAGAATTTAGTAGAGTTAATGTTGCTCTGTGCTGTCTTCCGTGTCTTTCTTCAGACTCTCCTAACCTCTATATTTAAGGTCGAATCTACGATATGCATCTATTTGACTTTATCAGAAAACATGTAGATTCTTATAAGAAGGACAGAAACAAATGCCTCGTCATGAACAAATATCAAATGAAGTAAAATGTAGGAAAGCAAAGAAAAGGGCACTTAGGTTATTTGGCTTAAATTAAAATTGTGGAGAGGGAGAAAGACTCGCTCGAACCAAATCTGCGGTTCTGGGCGCTGTTGACGAGATCCTTTTTTATTCCTCATTGTCATTATCATCTGCCTCTACATCTTCGTCCTCAAGGAATTCGTCTGTAAAATTTCCTTCATCTTCCTCCAGACTCTCTTCCTCGTCTGACACGTCCTTGACCTCCTCCAATAGAGCTTTATAGAACATCGAAGATATATGAATTAACCTTCAATCTAGTCACTTTTGAAAAATAATGAAGATGTGATTTCACCAACTTTTACCTGCAGGTGAATCTCTATCTTTGCTATACTCCAATCTATTACGAACATTTAGAGTTTCAATACTATCAAAAATTATATTGCTGGTATTACATCGACTTTGAGTTTGGGTTTTCAGAAGCCGATTGAAAGGGCTGATGCAGAGATTGGCTACTAATAATATATAGACCACTTTTGTAGTTATTATAGCTAAGCGTTTAAATTAGATTTTGCTAATGTATCTATAACGTATTGCATCCACAAATAGATGATACAGCTCCGAATCTGTCTGTTTCAGAATGGATTCAAGGAAAGCCTACCAATATAGATAAAGAAAGGGGCAACGTAGTCCTTGTTGAAGTATTCCAAGTTAATTGTCCGGGGTGTTTCACACATGGGATTCCGCAGGCAATTGACATGTATGTGAAATATTATCAGGACGGTCTGAGAGTATTAGGTGTGGCTACCGCTTTCGAAGACTTT
>Ga0207664_10002657_pt1 | contig 11853 bp, 7 predicted proteins | sample LARL83metaG_FD_184349 | JGI IMG/M metagenome (GOLD analysis project Ga0207664, IMG submission 184349) | Corn, switchgrass and miscanthus rhizosphere microbial communities from Kellogg Biological Station, Michigan, USA - LAR L8-3 metaG... | ecosystem: Host-associated > Plants > Roots >...
TTGCGCGTTGATTGCCTCGCGAGCGGGAAACCGCTTCTGCGACGGCCGCCATCTGACCCGGCGCCTGAAGATGGACCGTCGCCGCGCAGGCTGTCCCCGCGATGTCGATCGCGTAGCGCGCCTCGCGGATCATCGCGTCGGTCAACGCAATATCGGGCCGGGACGATTTCGCATAGCCGAATGCCACCATCCGACCAAGCTTGCGACTGTACCCCGTGGACGTCAATTCACCGACAGGCCGCCCATCCATCAGGACCGGCTCACCGCCCCAGGCAAACGCCGCGGGATCGTCGAGCACGAATTGCACGAGTCGCTTCGACAGGCCGCGCTCGCGCTGGCGCAGCAGCGCATCCCGTCCGATGAAATCCGGCTTGTCGAGCGCGACGGCGTAGCCGAGGCCCGCTTCGAGCGGCGTGTCGTCCGGCGAAAGCTCGGCGCCCCACGCACGGCGACCGGCCTCGATGCGCAGCGCATCGATCGTGTAGTACCCCGCGTCGCGCAGGCAGAACGGCGCACCTTCGTTGCACAAGGCGTCGTAGAGCGTGACGCATTGATCGGTCGGCACGCACATTTCGTAGCCCGGACCGCCGACGTAGCTCATCCGTGTCGCGCGAGGACGCGCATGGCCGACGTCGACGAGTCGCGACGCCGCGAACGGCATGCCGGCTTGTGAAAGATCGTCGCTCGACAGCCGCGCCAGCAGCGCTTCGGCGCGCGGTCCCATCAGCGACAGGATCGAATACGCGCTCGTAACGTCGACGAGGCACGCGTGCTCGCCGTCGCGAATATGCCCCTCGATCCACGCGAAATCGCGCGTCGTCTGGCCGGATCCGGTCAGGATGAAGAATTCGCTCGCGGCGATGCGCGTGACGGTGAGATCACTCTCCACGCCACCGCGCTCGTTCAACAGCGCCGTGTACACGATGCGTCCGACCGGCACGTCGATGCGGTTCGCGCAGATGCGCTCGAGCAGCCCCAGCGCGTCGCGGCCCTTCAGCACGAATTTCGAGAACGACGTCTGGTCGAAGACGACGACGTCCTCGCGGCAGGCGCGTTGTTCGTCGAGCATCCACGGCAGCCATGCCGGCGTGTCGAGCGTGTATGGCGGCTTTTCGACGCCGTCCGGCAGGAAGTAGTTCGCGCGCTCCCAATTGAGCTTCGTGCCGAAGACCGCGCGCTTTTGCGCCAGCCGGTCGTACAGCGGCGAGCGCCGCAGCGGCCGCACCGACTCGAGCTCCTCGCGCGGCCAGCGCATCGCGTAATGCAGGCCCAGTGTCTCGACGGTGCGATCGGCGAGGTGGCGTCGGTTGACGTGGAACGGCGCGAACCGGCGAATGTCGACGTCCCACACGTCGAATGGCGGCTCGCCGGCGATGAGCCACTCGGCGATCAGTCGGCCGGCGCCGCCGGCGTTGGCGATGCCCGCCGAATTGAAGCCCGCGCAGACGAAATAGCCGGCAAGCTCGGGCGCTTCGCCGAGCAGGAAATTGCCGTCGAGCGTGAAGCTTTCCGGCCCGTTCAGCAGCAGACGGACCTGCGCGGTTTCAAGACACGGCGCGCGATGCAGCGCGTTTTGCATCAGTATCTCGAACTGGTCCCAATCCTCGGCGAGCAACTGGAACTCGAAGCGATCCGGAATCCGCTCGACGTTCCATGGCTTGGCCTTCGGCTCGAAGCCGCCCATGACGAGACCGCCGACCTCTTCCTTGAAGTAGATGTAGCCGTCCGGATCGCGAATGACGGGCATGTCGGTTGCGATGCCTTCGATCGGCTCGGTGACGACGTAGAAATGCTCGGCGGATTGCAGGGGCACGGCGACGCCTGCGAGCGCGCCGAATTCGCGCGCCCACTGGCCGGCGCAATTGACGACGTATTCGCAACCGATGGTGCCGCGCTCGTCGCCTGCCGTCCAGCGAAGCCCCGTTACGCGACCGTTATGGACGTCGACGCCGGAAACCTTCGCGCCTTCGACGATGCGCGCGCCGCGGTTGCGCGCACCCTTCGCGAGCGATTGCGTGAGATCGGTCGGATTGGCCTTGCCGTCGCCGGGAATCGAGACCCCTCCGGTAAGGTCGTCGGTGCGCAGCAGCGGCAGCTTCGCGCCGATCTCATCGCGCGAGAGCCATTCGAATTCGACACCGAAGCTTCGCGCGCGCGCCATCTGCCGGCGCATCAGTTGCATGCGCTCGGGCGTCTTCGCGACGTTCACGCTGCCGCATTGCTTCCATCCGGTCGCGAGCCCCGTTTCCTGCTCGAGCGTCGAATAGAGCTCGATGCCGTAGCGGCTCATGCGCGTCGCGTTGCGCGTCGCGCGCATCTGGCCGACGAGACCGGCCGCATGCCACGTCGTGCCGCAGGTGAGCCGTCCCTGCTCGAGCAGCACGACGTCGCCGATGCCGAGCTTCGTCAGGTGGTAGGCCGCCGATGCGCCGGCAATGCCGCCGCCGACGACGACGACGCGGGCATGCGAAGGAATCGCCGTCGTCATTCGATCACTGCATCCTGTTCAGAGCTTCAGCGCCGCCACGCCGACGACCACGCTCGCGGCGCCTGCGAAGCGCATCGCGCCGAAGCCTTCCTTGAGCCAGACGGCGCCGATCAGCGCGGCGAACAGCACCGAGGTTTCCCGAAGCGCGGCGATGGCGGCCACCGGCGCCCGCGTCATCGCGAACAGCACGATCGCGTAGGCGGCGAGACTGCACGCGCCGCCGAGCAAGCCGCGGCGCCAGCCGCGGCGCACGTAGAGAAGCGCCGGTGCGCCGCGGCGCGCGCCGATCCACGCGAGAAACGGCAGTCCCTCGAGGAAAATCAGCCACGTCACGTACGCGCCTGCATTGCCGGACACTCGCGCGCCGGTGCCGTCGACGAGCGTGTACCCCGCGATGATCGCCGCGTTCGTGAACGCCCACAGGGCAGCCGCGCGCGGATGCCGTTCGCGGCGCACGAAAGCGATGCTGACGATGCCGGCGCATATGAATACGATGCCGAGCATCGCGTGCGGGGCAGGCAGCTCGTGCAGGAAAACCATGCCGAGCACGGCAACGAGCAGCGGCGCGGTTCCGCGCATCAGCGGATAGGCGAACGACAGGTCGCCGGTGCGATAGGCATGGGCGAGCGTTATGTAATACGCGAAATGGATCGTCGACGAGGCGGCGATGAATTTCCACGCGGCGGGATCGGGCAGCGGCACGAAGGGCAGCACGGCGAGTGCGCAGACGCACGATCCGGCGACGACCGATGCGGTATCGAGCATCGGATCGCCGCCCGGCGCACTCTTGACCAGCGCATTCCATCCGGCGTGCAGCAACCCGGCGCCGAGCACGGCCAGCGTTATGCCGAGCGACAGCTCCTGCAACGGCATGACCATCGGTCGCCTTACACCGCTCGCCGGCGGCGGTTCATGCAGTCTTCGGGTCGCGCTTCTGCCACGACGCGCTGTCGGTCACCGGGGCCGCCGCGCGCTCCGGCGCGACTTCGGTGTCGGTCTTGAGGCGCGTGCGCGCCAGCACGCCCGCTTCCTCGAGAATCGGATAGGCGATCGAGCAGATGTGCGAGTTGATGCGCCGAAGGTCGGAAATCAGGTCGAGATGCAGCGACGACGTCTCGATGCTCTCGACCGTATTGCCCGCGAGGCGGCCGAGGTGCGAATTGGCATACGCGCGCTCGAGATCGCGAAACAGCACCTTTTGCGCGAGCAGCGCCTGCGCATGCTTCAGGTCGCCGTTCAGGAACACCGAGAGTCCAAGTCGCAGATTGGCGATGAGCCGCGCATGCAGGTCGCAGATTTCCGCCATCCCGGCGGCGGAGAAATTGCGGCCCTTGTCGATCTTCTTGTCCTCGACGTCGGTGAGAATGCGCTCGATGATGTCGCCCACCTGCTCCATGTTGATGGCGAACGAGACGATGTCGGCCCAGCGGCGGCCTTCGCGCTGCTCGAGCGCCTCGCGCGGGATCTGCGTCAGGTACAGCTTGACGGCCGTATAGAGCTCGTCGACGACGTCGTCCATGTTGCGCAGCCGCTGCGCGAGCGTGCGATCGTTCGTCGTCAGCACGGTCAGCATGCCGGCCAGCATCTGCTCGACGACATCGCCGATGCGCATCGACTCGCGCGCGGCGCAGGCGATCGCGAGGCCCGGCGTGTCGAGGGCCGACGGGTCGAGGTGGCGGGGCTTGGCGGGATCCTCGGACGCTGGACGCGCCGGCAGCAGGCGCTCGGCGACGCTCGCGATGCGCTCGGTCCAGAACAGCAGCAGGAGTGCCAGGACGACGTTGAAGCCGAGATGGAACAGCACGACCTCGCGCGCGCCGTCGAGACCGATGCCGCCGATCCATTCGTCGAGATGCCCCGCGAGCGGCACCGCAAGCACGCAGCCGATCAGCTTGAACAGGAAATTACCGAGCGTGACGCGGCGCGCTTCCGGCGTTGCGCGCAGTGTCGACAGCATGCCGAGCACGCCGCTGCCGAGATTGGCGCCGAGTACCAAGCCGAGTGCGACCGGCGTCGCGATGACGTGCAGCGAGGCGAGCGTGGCGACGAGCAGCACGACGGCGAGGCTCGAATAGCACAACACGGTGAAGAGCGCCGCGACCAGCATGTCGAGCAGCACGTCGCCGGTGAGCGACGCGAAGATCACCTTGACGCCGGCCGCCTGCACGATCGGGTGCGTCGCGACCGCGATCCACTGCAGCGCGAACATGATGAGGCCGAGGCCGATCAGGATGCGTCCGAAGCGGCCGGCGGCACTCGCCTGGCTCGACAGGTAGAGCACGATGCCGCTGAAAATCAGGAGCGGCGCGAGCCACGAGAGGTCGAACGACAAGAGGACGGTGACGACCGCCGTCCCGACGTCGGCGCCGAGCATGACGGCAAGGGCCGGTGCCGTGCCGATCAGCCCCTGCCCGGCGAATGACGCGACGATCAGCGCCGTCGCGGTGCTGCTCTGGATGAGCCCGGTGACGCCCAGGCCGGCAAAGAACGCCGAGCTGCGCTTGCTCACGCTGCGGCGAAGCACGCGGCGCAGGTTGCCGCCGTACATCCGCAGGATGGCGGTGCGCACGATGTGCGTGCCCCAGACGAGCAGCGACACCCCTGCCAACAGGTTGAGAAGTACCTGCATCAGTCCCCGCGCGTTACCAAGGAAGCGAGTACGTCTTCACGTTGGTAAAGCTCTTCATCGCTTCCTGGACGCCTTCCTTGTAGCCGAGCCCCGAGTCCTTGACGCCGCCGAACGGGGTCAATTCCAGCCGATAGCCCGGAACCTCGCGGACGTTCACCGAGCCCACCTGCAATTCGCTGACGAAGCGCGTGATGTAGTCGAGGCGGTTGGTGCACACCGACGACGACAAACCGTACGCCGTGGAATTCGAAATGCGGATAGCGTCGTCGATATCCTTGAAGCGGATCACCGGCGACACCGGACCGAAGGTCTCGGTGCGCACGACGTCCATCTCCGGCAGCACGTGATCGAGCACCGTCGGCGAATAGAGCGCGCCTTCCCGGCGATTGCCGTGGAGCAGCCGCGCGCCTTGCAGAACGGCGGCGCGAACCTTCGCCTCGAACGCCGTCGCGGCCGCCTCATCGATTACCGTTCCCATGTCGACCGCAGCGTCGGCGGGATCGCCGTACGTCCACGCCCGCGTGCGCGCCAGCAGCCGCTCGACGAATGCGTCGGCCACGTCCTGGTGCACGAGCATGCGCTTCACCGCCGTGCAGCGCTGCCCGGAATTCTTGTACGACCCTGTTGCCGCCAGCGTGGCGGCCTCGTCGAGATCGGCGTCCTCCATGACGATGATGGGGTCGTTGCCCCCCAATTCCAGCACCTGCCGTTTGTACACGGCCTTCGCCGCGATGTATTTGCCGACCGGGACGCCGCCGGTGAACGTGACGAGATCGACGTCCGGATTGACGAGCATTTCGTCGGCGATTTCGCGAGGGTCGCCGGTGACCACGGAAAACATCGGCGGCGGCAAACCGGCCTCGTACAGGATGTCGGCGAGCGCCAGCGCCGACAGCGGCGTCTTTTCGGTGGGCTTGACCACCATCCGGTTGTTCGTCGCGATTGCCGGCGCAATCTTGTGCGCGACCTGGTTCAGCGGATGGTTGAACGGCGTGATCGCGGAGATCACCCCGAGCAGCGGCTCGCGCAGCGTATACACCTTGCGCGACTTGCCGTGCGGCGTCAGGTCGCACGAGAAGACCTGGCCGTCGTCGCTGAGCGCCGCGTTGCCGGCAAACGTGAAGACATCGCGTGCGCGGCCCACTTCGTAGAGCGAGTCCTTCTTGCAGATTCCGCACTCGGCCGTAATGAGGTCGGACAGCGCCGTGGCGCGCTGCGCGATGATTTCGGCCGCCTTGCGGCAGATCTCGTAGCGCTCGTAGCGGGTGAGACGCGGCTTGTACGCGCGCGCGATCGCGAAAGCCCGGCGGATGTCGTCGACGCCGGCGCGCGGAACAGTGCCCACCACCTCGCCCGTGTACGGGTTGTGCACCTCGAGCAGGCGTGAGCTGCCAACGCGCTCCCCGGCGATGCGCATCGTTTCGGCGAGCGGGGCGGGCAGCGGCGATGCCTTGGCGGCGGTCAGCATATCGGGTAAGACCTCACGCAAACTTCATGCAAGATGGTTGAGTCCGAGATCGAACGCGTCGAAATTGCGCCACCGGCGCACGGGCAGGTCGGGCGCCGGCCGATTCGCGATCAGGGGCACGCGTTGCTCGGAGGTCCCGCCGTGCGAGCGCAGAGGCGCGTCGAGGCCGGACAGGTCGTGGCGGCTCTTGCGGCTGCCGATGACGGTGAGCCGTTCCGATACGACCACGAGATCGCCGACGCGGTTCTCGGGCAGCTCGAAACGCGCGCAGGCAGCCGCGCGCGGCAGCACGAGCTCGATGCCGGGCAGGGCGGCTATTCGAGCCTCGACGTCGGCAAGGGCAACGCGGCCCTCGACGTAAACGGTGGCAAACGAGCCGAGCGCGCCGTGATGAACGACGTAGGGATCGGTGATCGGCAGGATGACGCGCGTCGCCGCTTCGCCGTAGGCGGCATCGAGCACGTCCTGCAGGAAGACGATGTTCGGGCGGCCGAAGGCGTCGGTCTTGGCGTTCATCCCGTGATCGGCGGTGAACACGACGGTGGCGCCGGCTGCATCGAGCCGCGCCAGGTAGCGATCGAGCATCCCGGTGAACGCATTGGCCGCCGGCGTTCCAGGGGCGTGCTTGTGCTGGACGTAGTCGGTCGTCGACAGGTACATGATGTCCGGCCGGTCGCGCTCCAGCAGCGCACAGCCGGCGGCGAACACGAGCTCGGACAGCGCGGCGCTGTACACGGATGGCAACGGCATGCCGATCAACGCGAGGACGTCGTCGATGCCGTTGTCGGCCAGCGTCACCTGGTCGGCCCGCTCGGACGAGAAGCAGACGCCTTTCAGCCGATGGCCGAGGAGGGCGCGCAGCTTGTCCTTCGCCGTGATGACGGTGACCCTGGCGCCGGCATCGGCGAACGCCGCGAGGATCGTCCCTGCGCGCAGGTACTTCGGATCGTTCATCATCACTTCGGCCCGCGTGTCGGGGTCGAAGAAATAGTTGCCGCAGATGCCATGCACCGACGGTGGTGCGCCGGTGACGATCGACAGGTTGTTCGGGTTGGTGAACGACGGCACGACGCAGTCGGCGGTGAGGCAGGTCCCGCGGCCGTTCAGGCTTGCCATCCACGGCGCGCTGCCTGCTGCGATCGCCTGGTTCACGTAATCGGGCTCGCAGCCGTCGACGCAGACGACGACGAGCGGCCGCGCGGGCCAGCGGTAGCTGCGGCCGTTGACCGCGATCGATTTTGTGTGGGACGCCCCTGCGGCGCTCATCTTCCGGACTTTCGCGTGCGGGCCGGCGCTGCGCCATCGCGGGTGTGGTGAACGCGTTCTCGGCTTGCCATCGCGTGCTCGTAGAGCGCCCGCCCGGCGGCTGCGGCGTGCCGTTCGGCGATGTGCTCGACGATCGTGCGATGCTCGCGAATCGATACGGGCAGGATGCCGGCCTGCGCCAGCGCCGCCCGGCGATGCAGATGCAATTCGTTGACGAGTCGCCGATACAGCGCGATGAGCTTCGGGTTGCCGGCGATCTCGACGATCCGGTCGTGGAAGGCGAGATTCGCATCGTGGTAGCCGTCGACGTCGCGCCGCGTGACCGCTTTTTCCATCCGGTCGACCAGCGCGCGCAGTTGCGCGGCCTGCGCCGGCGTGGCGTTTTGCGCCGCGCGCCGGCCGGCGAATTCGTCGAGCACGGCGCGCAGCTCGAAGATCTGGTCCGCTTCCTCGATGCCGATCTGGCGCACGAACACGCCGCGGTTCTTCTCCAGCCGGACGAGCCCGGATTCTTCCAGCGCGCGAAACGCCTCGCGCACCGGACCGCGCGACACGCCGAGCATCGAAGCGACCTCGATTTCGCGCAGCTTCGCGCCGGCCGGAAGATCGCCGGCGAGGATCATCCGCTCGAGCTCGCGCTGGACGAGCCCCGGCAGCGAATTGGTCTGCATCACGGCGATCGGATGATCGTCGCCGACGGTACGCCGCATCGCCGCGGGCGCCGGCGAGGCCGAGCCGATTGCTGGAGGATTGCCCGCGTAAGGCGCGCGTGTCGAGCCGGTTTTCAACATGTTGCCATTAGACGATGTCCAGTGTAGATTGTCAACAATCTACCAAGCCGGACGAGCGATGCGATGCGGTGCGCATGCCGCGACACCGCGCGCGGGACCGAAGTAAGATCGCGACTGCGTTCCACCCACGCTCGCCCCTCGGGCGGCGTACCCAACTTGACATTCGATTCTGACTTTTTCGGGAGGATTTCAATGAAGTCGAAACTGATGGCGCTCATCGGCTGCGTGCTCGCGGCATTCGCCGGCGGCGCGCTGGCGCAGGCGAACGTGGTCACGATCTATGCGGCCGACGGCCTGCACGACGGCAATCCAAGCTGGTTCGGCGACCAGTTCGCCGCGTTCACCAAGGCCACCGGCATCAAGGTGCAGTACATCGAGGCCGGCTCGAGCGGGGTTGCCGACCGGATCGCCAAGGAAAAATCGAACACGCAGGCGGACGTGCTCGTCACGCTGCCGCCCTTCATGCAGCGCGCAGCGGCCGACGGCCTCTTGCAGCCGTACACGCCCGCGGGCGCCGACAAGCTCGCCGCCGGCGACAAGGATCCCAAGGGCCTCTACGTCGTGATGATGAACAACTACCCGAACTTCATCTACAACGCCACGGCGCTCAAGGAGCCGCCGACGACGTACGAGGACCTGCTCAATCCCAAGTTCCAGAAAAAGGTCCAGTATTCGACTCCCGGCCAGGCGGGTGACGGCACCGCGCTCATGCTCCAGGCGTTTCACGCGTTCGGCAGCAAGGAGGCGGGGCTCGCGTATCTCAAGAAGCTGCAGGTGAACAACCTCGGCCCTTCGGCGTCGACCGGCAAGCTGACCGCGCTCGTGAACAAGGGCGAGATCTTCGTCGCCAACGGCGACCTGCAGATGAATCTCGCGCAGATGCGCGACAATCCCAACGTGCGGGTCTTCTTTCCGGCCGGCCCGAACGGCAAGCGTTCGGTCTTCGCGCTGCCGTACTACATCGGCCTCGTCGCCGGCGCGCCGCATGCCGACAACGGCAAGAAGCTGATCGATTTCCTGATGAGCGAAGCAGCGCAGAAGGAAATCAGCTCGGTGGCCCAGGGCTTCCCCGTGCGCAGCGACGTGCATCCGACCGACGAGAACTTCAAGAAGCTGAACGCGATGCTCGAAGGCGTCGAGATCTGGTCGCCCGACTGGAGCAAGGTGCTCTCCGACCTGCCGGCGGACGTGGCCGCGTACAACAAGGCGATTTCGAGCAATTGATTCCCGCCGATCTCCTCGGAGCCGGGTCCGCCGTTTCGGCTCCGACGGTTGCGGCCGCCGAGCCGGCCGTACGAAGCAGCGGCATCGGCTTCGAGGATGTCAGCGTCGCCTACGGCGATCTCGTCGTCCTCGATTCGCTGACGCTCACCGTCAGGCCGGGCGAGATCGTGGCGTTGATCGGCCCGTCCGGGTCGGGCAAGACCACCGCATTGCGCGCGGTCGCGGGATTCGTGCGACCGGTGCGCGGCCGCATCACGATCGGCACGCGCGACGTGACGAACGTCGCGCCGCATGCGCGAAACATCGGCATGGTGGTGCAGAACTACGCGCTGTTTCCGCACATGCGCGCCGAGGAGAACGTCGCGTTCGGGCTGCGCGCCCGCGGCGCCGCGGCCGATGTCATCCGTGCGCGCGTCCCGGAATGCCTGCGGATGGTCGGCATGGCAAGCTACGCGAAGCGATTCCCTCGCGAGCTGTCGGGCGGCCAGCAGCAGCGCGTGGCGATCGCGCGCGCGCTCGCGATCCGCCCGCAAGTGCTGTTGCTCGACGAGCCGTTGTCGGCGCTCGATGCGCAAATCCGCCGCTCGATGCTCGACGAGCTCGCGAAGCTGCATCGCGATCTGCCCTCGCTGACCGTCCTGTATGTCACCCACGACCAGACCGAGGCGCTGACGCTCGCCAACCACATCGGGATCATGCGCGACGGCAGGCTCATCGCGTTTGGCAGCGCGCAATCGCTCTACCGTTACCCGCCGAACCGCTTTTCGGCGGAATTCCTCGGGCGCGCCAACCTGTTGCCGGTACAGGCGCTGACGTCCACGGGTGCGGGCATGGCGCGCGTGCGCTTCGGCGAGGAGGCGCTCGCCGCGCGCAATCACCACGGCCTGCCGGATGGCGGCGATTGCCTGCTGTGTGTGCGTCCGCATGATCTGCGGCTGCATCCCGCCGAAGAAGCGGGCAATCGCCTGACCGGGACGGTGCGCGCCGTTCAGTGGCAGGGCGACATGCAGAACGTGGAGCTCGACGTCGCCGGCCACGTTCTGCGGCTGACCTGCGCGCCGATGCACGAGCCGCCCGCACCCGGCGCATCGCTGACCGTGCATTTCAGCGCCGCCGAAGCGACGTTCGTTCCGGAGATGCAACCCGGTGGCTGATCTCGCCATCGCCCTGCCGCGGTCGGGAGAACCCCCGTCGGCTGGTGGACTGTGGATCGTTCCGCCGCTGCTCGCACTCGCGGCGCTGTTCTTCTTTCCGCTCGGCCTGATCGTCCGACAGGCGCTCGTCGGGGACAGCGGCGCCGCGTCGCTGTCGCATTTCGCGGAAGTGCTGGGCTCGGGCCAGTTTCACGACGCGCTTCACCACACGATCGTCATCGCGGTGAGCTCGACCGCCGGCTGCCTCGCGCTCGGCTTCGTGCTGTCGGTGCTGATCACCTTCACCCCGTTTCCGGGCGGCAAACTCGTCGCCCGGCTGATCGACACGTTCATCGCGCTGCCGACGTTCCTCGTGGCGCTATCCTTCACGTTCATTTACGGCTCGGCGGGCATCCTCAACGAATCGCTGATGCGCCTGCTGCACGTCGAGCTGCCGCCGGTCGACTTTCTCTATTCGCAATGGGGCGTGATCCTGTCGGAGATCACCGTCTACACGCCGTTCGTGATGCGCCCGCTGCTGGCGGCGTTCTCGCTGATCGAGCCGGCGCAAATCGAAGTCGCGAGCAGCCTCGGCGCGCGCTCGTTGCGCATCGTCGGCCGAGTCATTCTTCCCGCAGCACTCCCGGCGCTGGTGGCCGGCGGCAGCCTGTGCCTGCTGCTGACGGTCAACGAGTTCGGCATCGTGCTGTTCATCGGCGCAAAGGACGTGATCACGCTGCCGCTGCTGATCTACGACAAGGCGATCCAGCAGTTCGACTACACGGCCGCATGCGTCATCGCCGCCATCAATGTCGCACTGTCGCTCTGCCTGTACTCGTTGTATCGTTTCGTCG
>Ga0207664_10002658_pt1 | contig 11851 bp, 16 predicted proteins | sample LARL83metaG_FD_184349 | JGI IMG/M metagenome (GOLD analysis project Ga0207664, IMG submission 184349) | Corn, switchgrass and miscanthus rhizosphere microbial communities from Kellogg Biological Station, Michigan, USA - LAR L8-3 metaG... | ecosystem: Host-associated > Plants > Roots >...
TAAGAGATTTCCTTGACGGTGGTGGCCGCGCTCCTAACCCTGGTCGGCTATTCGATGAACGACACCATCGTCACGTTCGATCGAATCCGGGAGAACTTGAAGATCCACCGGCGCGAGGGTTTGGAAGCGCTGATTAATCTGAGTGTTAACCAGACGCTGAGTCGAACCGTGCTGACTTCAGGACTCACGCTGCTAACCGCCCTGGCCCTATTTCTGTTTGGCGGGCAGGTCTTGAACGGATTCTCCTTCGCATTAGTTTGCGGTATTGTCGTTGGTACTTATTCGTCTGTTTTTGTAGCTAGCCCAATTCTAATCTTCTGGCATAATTTTCTGGAGGGGCGTAAGGGATCCGTTTCCGGTTCGCCGAGCGTTTCCAGGGAATCGACAGCTGGGCCCAAGGCTCCGGCTGCTCCCAAGGCGCCCAAGGAGAATGTGCGTCGCGGCGCGGCCAAGGTGAAATAGACGGGCGGTTGAGTGTATGATGATTGACTGCGCTACTGCAGCGCAGGAACTTTGGGGATTGAGGTGACAAATGTTTGAGCAGACTTTCGTAGACGGCACCGTTAAGACACACAAGAGCTGGACGGTGGTGTTATCCTTCATGGGCCAAGTGGGCGTGATCATCGTCTTCATTTTGATTCCGTTGATCTACACGGACACCTTACCTCGCGCTCAGCTGACCAGCTTCCTGGTGGCCCCCCCACCCCCGCCTCCCCCGCCTCCCCCACCGCCGCCGGCGGCTCCGAAGGTCGTGAAGATAATTCCCCGTCAGTTCGATGCCGGCCGCTTGATGGCGCCTAAGTCCATTCCGAAAGAGATCGCGAATATTAAAGAGGAAGAATTGCCGCCGCCCACTAGCGGCGTAGTTGGTGGTGTACCAGGCGGAGTGCCGGGCGGAGGCCCCGGAGGCCTGATGGGTGGAATCCTGGGTGCGGGAATCACAGCCGCTCCTCCACCGCCGCCGGTAAAAGAAGCTCCCAAAGCCGCCACTCCGCAACGTATCCGTGTAGGCGGCAACGTCCAGCAAGCCAACCTGATCCGCAAAGTTCAGCCGGTCTATCCGCCGCTCGCAAAACAGGCGCGTATTCAAGGTACCGTGCGATTCACCGCGATCATCGGCAAGGACGGGACCATACAGAATTTACAGTTGGTGACCGGTCACCCGCTGCTGGTCGAAGCGGCCCGCCAAGCCGTCTCTCAGTGGCAGTATAAGCCGACCCTCCTTAATGGGGAGCCGGTGGAAGTGGTCACCCAGATTGACGTGAATTTCACATTGAGCCAATAGCAGTCTAAATTCAACTCGCAGGAGAACAAAGAGAATGTTTTTACAATTACAAGTCTGGGCTTTCATGCTTTTGCAGGATCAGCCCGTTATCAGCTTCGACCCGCGAAGCATGTGGGAGAACATGAGCTGGCCCGCCCGGCTCGTGGTGGTCATCCTCTTCCTCATGTCCGCGTGGTCCATCGGCGTCATGATCGACCGCTTGATCGCCTACAACGGCGCTCGTAAGCAGTCGCGCCAGTTCGCTCCCGCCGTGGCAGGTGCTTTACGGGAAGGCAAGCTGGATGAAGCCATCAAGATCGCCGATCGTTACAACAAGAGCCATTTGGCTAAGGTTGTGGTCGCCGGCCTGCAAGAGTTTCGGGCACATCAATTGAGCACCGAGATTCCGGGCGAAGAGATCGAGGCCTCCAAGCGCGCCCTGGAACGCGCGGAAGCTATCGTGCATGCCGAGCTGAAGCGCGGCGTCAGCAGCCTGGCCACCATCGGTTCCACCTCTCCGTTCGTCGGACTGTTCGGAACTGTGGTCGGCATCATCAACGCGTTCAAAGGTATTTCGACGCAGAAGTCCACTGGACTGGGCGCCGTCGCCGGTGGTATTTCAGAAGCGCTGGTCACCACCGCCGTCGGTCTGTTCGTGGCTATCCCGGCCGTCTGGATGTTCAACTATTTCACCAATAGGATTGAGGCATTCGACGTCGAGATGGGCAACTCCAGTTCGGAACTGATCGATTATTTCTTGAAGCGCAGCCAACGCGCCTCGGCAGCCAAGTAGCTTGAGATAAGCGAGTTGAATTTTTGGGAAGGGGTGCCAGTGGCGGTCTTTCCCGGCCAGCACCCCATAACCAAAGAAGGAGTTCGAAATGGAAAAGAAGACAGCCCCACCCCCGGTATCCGACATCAACGTCACCCCCATGGTGGACGTCATGCTGGTGCTACTGATCATCTTCATGGTCATCACGCCCATGCTCACCAAAGGCGTTACGGTCGACATGGTGCGCACCAAGAATCCGATCGCAATGCAGGCCGCCGATAAAGAGGACGCGATTCTGATTGCCGTCACGCGAAACGGTGGCGTCTACCTGAGTCCCGGCAACATTAAGATGGCGCCCGACCAGCTCCCGGAAAGAGTTCGCGATCTGCTCACCAATCGGATGGACAAGATGTGCTACATCAAGGCCGACGCCCGCGCACGTTACTCGGCGGTCGAAGAGGTGGTTGATAATCTGAGAGCGGCCGGAGTCGATCAAATCGGTTTGATCACCGAAGCGATTCCCGACGCCAACAAGAAGACGCCCGGTGCGCCTGGAGCACCCGCGACCCCCCCGAGTGGATCGTAGTTTGCCCGCGAGAGAAGCAGAGTTTTAAGGAACGAGGTAATTTACTATGTCAATGGCAGTGGGAGGCCCCGGCGGAGGGCCAAAAGCCGATATCAATATGACGCCGCTCATCGACGTACTGCTGGTGCTGCTGATCATCTTCATGGTCATCACGCCCCTGACGCCGCATGGTCTCGAAGCACTGGCGCCGCAACCGCCCGATAAGAACAAGCCGCAGCCGCCCGACCAGCAGGACCGGACGGTCGTCATCGTCATCGACAAGGACAAGAGTATGCACCTCAACAACGAAGATACCGATATGCAGAAGCTCGGACCTCGTCTTGAGGACATTTTCAAGACCCGCGCAGAGCGCGTGGTTTTTGTGAAGGGCGATCCCGATCTCGAGTATGAGACAGTCGCCAAGGCTATCGACATCGCCAAGGGCGCCGGCATGGACAAGATCGGTCTGATGACTCCCAAGGTGGAGGCCGGGAACTGACGCTGTCCGGCTCTTGTAACAGATTGCGTCCATCTGTGGTTCAATAACTATTTCTATGAAGACCATATCTCTCGTCTTGGGAATCGGATTGCTGGTTCTGGCTGGAACCGGCTGTGACAAGCTAAAATCGCGGGATCAGCTCAACCGTGGCGTTCAGGCCTACCGCAGTGCCAAGTACGCCGACGCCGTTGAGTTTTTCAAGACCGCGGTCAATCTGGACCCCACCAATCTCAACGGCCGCCTTTATCTCGCGACCGCTTACATGACGCAGTACATCCCGGGCGCCGAATCGCCAGAGAACCTCCAGCTTGCCAAGCAGGCCAAGGAAGAGTTTATGAAGGTTCTCGAAAAAGATCCCAACGACAAGACGGCTCTGGCTTCGCTTGCTTCACTCAGCTATCAGCAGGCGCAAGGCATGCCTGACCTCGAGCAGAAACTCAAGAAGTTGGACGAAGCCAAGGAATGGTATCTCAAGTTGATCGCCGCCGATTCGCAAAATAAGGAAGGCTTCTACAGCTTGGCCGTGATCGACTGGGTGAAGTGGTACGCCGCTTGGATGAAGTCGCGCGCCGACCTCGGTATGAAGCCCGAAGAACCTGGTCCAATCAAGGACAAGAAGATCAAGGCTGATCTGAAGGATCAGTACAGCGCTGTCATCGAAGACGGTATCAAGAACCTCCAGAAGGCGCTGGATATCGATCCTAACTACGACGACGCCATGGCCTACATGAACCTGCTGATCCGCGAGCGCGCCGATCTCGACGAAAGTCCGGATCAATACAAGAAGGACATCGAGACCGCCGACGGCTGGGTGCAGAAGGCGCTCGATACCAAGAAGATGAAAGCCGCCAAGGAAGCTGCCAAGACCGCCGGCGGAATCACTCCCGACGCGCCGAAGTAATGGGCGCAGTCCCCAACGGCCTCATCGTCGATACGCTTCGCTGCGATGTCGAACGCCAAATATGCGCATGGTATTGTGCTCCAAGGTGAATAACACACGATAATCGCCGGCGCGGAGGCGCAAAACTCCCGCTGGTCTCCGTGGAGCATTGCCACATCGCCTGAACCGTTACGCGCAACAGCCTTACTTGGAGTGTTCTGGTGAGATCGGAAAATCCTCGGGCTTTAGCCCGAAATCGGCGAGCACTTCTTCCATCTGAATACCATGTCCGTCGCGCTGCGCAAACCACGCTTGGCCCGAATGCAGGCGCTGCCGATCTTCGTCCGTTACCGGCTCACTATCGGGTCGCGCGTTTGTGACCGCCAGCGCGACCGGGTCAACCATGACTTCGAGCAGACGCGCTACCGCGGTAAGTTGTGGCGCGGGAAGCCGGTCGATCAACTCATACACGTGTTGGCGCGTATCGCTCATCCCTTGTCTTTATCGTCCCACACACCCATGCTCACGCTAATCTGAGCGGTTTCTGCCCTTTCGCCGTCACCCGCCCGATCCGATAAGCCTCAGGATACTCACGCTCCAGCGCAGCTGCATCGGCCTCCGGCAGCGAGATCAACAAGCCGCCCGACGTCTGCGGATCGTACAGCAGATCATCAAGTTCCCACTGCCCTTCGACGCACGGCGATGCAAACTCCCGGTTGTTCTTCAAACCGCCCGGAATCGCTCCCTGTCGTGCATAATCCACCGCCCCCGGTAGAAACCGCACCGCCCGAGGATCGATCTCCATGGTCACACCGCTCCCGAGCGCCATCTCGCGGGCGTGCCCGATCAAGCCGAAGCCGGTCACGTCCGTGCAGCCGTGCACGTCGAACGCAAGCATCGCCTCACACGCCCGGCGATTCAAGGTCAGCATCGACTCGATCGACGCCTCTACATCCGAATCCTTCGCGATCCCGCGCTTCAGCGCGGTCGAAATCACACCCGTGCCGATGTGCTTGGTTAGCAGTAACGCATCCCCTGCGCGTGCTCCTGCGTTGGTCTTGATCCTCTCCGGATGAATCGTCCCCGTCACTGCGTAACCGAACTTGATCTCGTTATCCGCGATGCTGTGGCCGCCGATCACTGCGCAACCGGCCTCGTGAATCTTTTCCGCGCCCCCTTTCAACACCTGCGCCAGATCATCCAGGTCGCCTTTGGCCGGCCAAGCCAGAATGGAAAGCGCCGACATCGGCTTACCGCCCATCGCATACACGTCGCTCAACGCATTGGCCGCCGCGATCGCGCCAAAGGTGTATGGATCATCCACGATGGGCGTGAAGAAATCCACGGTCTGGACCAGGGCACACTCCGGCGTCAGCTTGTACACGCCGGCATCGTCGGCGGTGTCAAACCCGACCAGCACGTTCTCGTTCGCCCAACGTGGGATCTGGGCGAGCACTTGGTCCAAAACCTTTGGACTCAGCTTAGACGCTCAACCGGCTGCGGAGGTGTGAGCAGTCAGCTTGCCTGTATTGGTGGAAGCCACGGTTCTAGGATACAAGTTGTGGGGCGGTCACCCTTGACCGCAGCCGACGCCCTCGTCGGCAGATCAGCCGCCCGCAATCGCCCCCAGAATTATAAATGGCTCCGACCCAGACGCTACGGCATCCGGCAACGGAGCATCCGGTAACTCATGCGACAAGTCCTCCGCGCACGCGAAGAACCGCAGGAATGGCCGCCGCTCCTGCGTCGTATAATCCCGGATGGTCCCGCCCAGCATCGGATAGCGCGCCTCCAGCGCATCGATCACCGCGCGCTGCGTCACCTGGCCCGCGATCTCGATCTGGACTTCACTCCCCACCCGCGCCAGCGTTCGCAGATGTTGTGGAAGAACAACCCGGATCATGACAGGGTCTGCACCTCCACTGAAAGCACCGCCGGGAGATCACGGACAATAGGAGCCCAACTATCGCCGGCGTCAGCCGACGCGTACACCTGTCCGCCGGTGGTCCCGAAATACAGGCCGCACTTGTCGAGCGAGTCCACTGCCATCGCATCGCGCAGCACATTTACGTAGCAATCGCTTTGCGGCAGTCCCTTGGTCAACGGCTCCCACTCGTTTCCGCCGGTGCGGCTTCGGTACACGCGCAGTTTCCCCTCGGGAGGAAAATGCTCTGAGTCGCTCTTGATCGGGACTACGTAGATGGTCTCGGGCTCGTGCGCGTGCACGTCGATTACAAACCCGAAGTCGGTGGGCAAATTCCCGCTGACTTCCTTCCACAAATCGCCCGCGTTGTCGGTGCGCATCACGTCCCAGTGCTTCTGCATGAACAGCGTCCCCGGGCGCGACGGATGCATCGCGATCCTGTGGACGCAGTGGCCGACTTCCGCCCTCGGCTCCGGCATAATTTCTGAAAACAGTCCCTGGTTGATGGGCTTCCAGTTCTTGCCGCCGTCGTCGGTTCGGAAGGCGCCTGCCGCCGAGATGGCCACGTAGATCCTGCCAGGATTGCTCGCATCCTGAACGATGGTGTGGAGGCACATCCCGCCGGCTCCCGGCTGCCAGCGTGGCCCGGTGCCGTGGCCGCGCAGCCCGGGCAATTCCTGCCACGTCTTGGCCCCGTCAGCCGAGTGAAATATGGCTGCGTCCTCCACTCCGGCATAAACCTCGTCCGGATCGGTCAGGGACGGTTCCAGATGCCACACCCGCTTGAACTCCCACGGATGCGGTGTCCCGTCGTACCACTGATGCGTGCCCGTTGGGCCTTCGTACACGAACTTGTTGCCTACCGTCTCCCAGCTCTTGCCGGCATCGTTGGAGCGTTGGATCAACTGTCCGAACCAGCCGCTCGACTGCGACAAGTACAGCCGGTTCGGATCCACTGGCGAACCCTTCACATGGTAAATTTCCCAGCCCGCAAAATGAGGACCATTGACGTTCCAGCGCTCGCGCTTCCCGTCCGACTCCAGAATAAAGGCGCCTTTGCGCGTCCCCGCTAACACCCGTACTTTACTCATCCTGACTCCTTCCTAAAATATCCAATCCCTTTGGATAGCTTATCTGTCTCGCCGGTTGCAACGAATATCGCTCCAGGCGTCCTTCCTTTCTGGTACAATCTTCCACTGACGGTAGGCGGCCCGCAAACGGTCGCCTGCGATGCAAATTTGGAGAAGAAGATGACAATGACTCCCCGATCTCGAGTTTTGGCGCTGTTCCCAGCGATCCTTTTCGTAGCGTTCCAGGCACTAGGGCAAACCCCGGCCGGGCAAGCACCCCGATCCACTGCTGATCCCTACGCGAATAATGCAGATGCCGGAAAAATGCAGTTCCCCCTGGCGGCGCCCGGTGGCAAGGACTCCGGCGCCATCACGAGCCCGCCGGCTAACGCCGTCAATAAGGGGATGCTCGATCCAACCAAATGGCAATACGGACATGACTTCGATGCACCGCCGAACGCAAAGATCTGGAATCCCGTGAAGCTCAAGATGATGCGGGGCGAGAAAGTAACTGGTGGAACCGTATTCAGTTCTGACAGTCCGGAAACTTATTGCGCCATGGCCAATGCCGGCTATGATTTCATCTGGACCGAGATGCAGCACGACTCGCGTGACTGGGAAGCGGTTGGCCGCATGTGGCGCGCTTGTCCGCATGCCAAAGCGGTCCCCGGCGTACGTGTGGCCTACACCGATGAGCGAGAAATTCAACACGCCATGGACCTCGGTGCGCTGGTGGTGGTGGTTCCCACGGTTCGCTCGGTGGAAGAGGGAAAAGCCGCTAGGGACTGGACCATGTTCCCACCCCTCGGAAAGCGCAGTCAGGGTGGCGGCCAGGCATTCGATCCCGAAGTGTGGGGCAGTGTTCCAGGCGGCTATCGCCAGACGATCAACGACAACGTCGTGCTGATCGAGATGATTGAGACGCTCGATGGCGCCAAGGACGCGCGCGAAATCGCCGGGATTAAAGGTGTGGACGCAGTGTTCGCAGCTAGCGGAGATCTCGGCAATTTCTCGGGATACAAGCAGGGCACACCTGACTACGAACGGCTGATCAATATCGTGCATGACGCTGCACTAGCGGCGGGCAAGCGGTTGTGCGGTCCGTTCGCCTGGCGCGACCGGCCTGACTTCACCTGCTTCCAAGCCGGCAGTGAGACGGCGGCCATCGCACGTGGAGTCGCCGCTGAGCTCGGCACGCTGAAAGACACGCAAGGCAAGCCCGAAGTCGGACCCTACGCCAACAAGAAGTAGACTGCGTCACTAGGCACAGCCGCGGCTTCCGAAACGCCATCTGCTTCAAGCGATAATTGGAGGGATGTCGCTTCTCAGTATCTGCCAATGGATTCAGAACACCGATTCCAGTACGGCGTTGCGTGAATCGACGTATCTGTTTCCTATGATCGAGACGACTCACGTGCTGGGCCTCTCGCTCTCGGTTGGACTCTTGGTAGTATCCGACTTGCGTCTGATAGGCGTGGGGATGCGCCGCAGACCGGCTTCGGAAGTCTTCCGGCAGCTCGCGCCCTGGATGCTGGCCGGGTTTGCCATCATGTTCGCAACGGGACTTTTGCTGTTCTGGTCGCAGGCCTTGAAGGCGTACAACAGCGTGTTTTTTAGAGCCAAGGTCTGTCTGTTGCTACTGGCAGGCGTCAACGCGGTCGTTTACCACTTGACCGTCTATCGGCGGATGAACGAGTGGGAAAACAAGCTGGTACCGCCTCCCCAGGCACGGCTGGCGGGATGGTTGTCGCTGATCATTTGGGCGGGTGTCATCGCCGCGGGCAGAACCATGGCATATACCTTGAACTAGCCTATGGCATCGCTCTTGCCATTCTTTCAGTGGTGTGACAGCTCCTGGCTCGGAACGACCATCCGGAATTCTCCATTCCTGTTTCCGGTGATTGAGATGTTCCATTTGTTCGCGCTCACCATCTTGCTTGGGACCACGCTCATCCTCAGCCTGCGATTATTGGGCGTGATGTTCCCGCGTCAGGCCTTCCCGGAACTCGCCACCAGCCTCAGGCCCTGGAACCTGTGGAGCCTGGCGGTGATGCTCTCGACCGGCTTCCTGCTGTTCACCTCAGAGGCTGTCAAGTGTTACGGCAACGATTCGTTTCGCGCCAAGATGTTGTTGCTCTTTACAGCGCTCTTGTTTCGATTCACCCTTTATCCCAAGCTGACCCGGAACTGGGGAAAGCTGGCGGCGGGATTATCGCTGGTCCTGTGGTTTTCGGTCGGGCTTGCGGGACGAGCGATCGGTTTCTTGGGATAAGAACGAATCAGGCTCCGGCGTGGTCGGCCTGCTGGCGGTCGGGATATCCAGGATCAGCTTTCACTTCTTCCATCTGGCGGACGTGGCGCTCGCAGTGCGCCGACAGAAACAGCAGCCACTGGTAGCAATCCAGTAAGCCGAGGAACGGGTGCGGGAAGAAATGACTGCGGAGATCGGCCTGGGTCACCGCGCTGAACCGCACGCTGCGTTCTCGTGTGGCTTCGAATTGCCGCATCAGATCCTCGAAATCCGGCCAGCGGCCTTGCGGCATAGCTTCCTCGGGACCCTTCACGCGGCGCTCCCGCGCGGGCACCCTCTCCAGAATCACCTGCTCTTTGCCCTGCGCCTCGTTCTGCTTTTCCGGCTGGGGGGGTGACTGCAAAACCTGTTGAATACTACGCAACACGCTGTTCTCGACCACTGCAATGTGCTCGACGCACTCAGCGATCGACCAGCGATCCTCGGCTGGCCGGAAATTCCGCTGCTCGTCCGATAAACCCTCCACCGTTAAAACCAGTCTTTCACGGCTCTCCGCCAGATACTCCACCACCCGTTCACGTTCCGTCGCTTCCACCCTTGGCCTCCACGATGCGAACTCCCGCCATTCGATCAGCGGAATATTCGAGAACTAAAGTACCGACCCGATCGGTTTCGGTCTCGCGCAGCTCTTCATCATCCGTCTCAATTAAGTATTTGTGTCGAGCTTTCAATCCTACCACCAATGTCGTGCCGCCTTCCACAGAAAAACGCATCGGATTTCTTCCCAACAGCACGCTCGCCTCGCCGACGGCGATCGGTTTCGGATCGGCGCCGCTGGGCGCGGTTTGATTGAGCACCGTGATCTTTCCGTCCTGGAACAACTGCGCCTCGCCTCCCCACAAGCCGAACCAGACCGCCTCATCTTCCCAGTTCGACCGCACGAATAGCGTGCCGGAGTGCGCATCGTGATACACCACCGGAAGCTGAAAATAGCTCAGGCCGGGCTGATACGGATTAGCCCACAGGAACTCGTACGGGGCTCCGAAAACGCCCTGCATCATGAAGCGATCCTGAATCAGCCAGCCTTGCAGATATTGATTTTCGAAAGCATTGTTGTCGAAGGCCACCATGCTTAGTCCGGCGGCGCGCGCCAATGCGGCGCGGTCGACGTCGGGTTCGACCGAGCCTTTATAGACCGGGATGCGATATTCATTCTCAGGAGCCGCGAGCGGCGCCGGATAGTTGCCCAGTATCTGGTATTTGGGAAGCTCACGAAAATACTCGGCGGCGTCTTCGCGGAGGTCAATCTTGGTGTTGTCGCGAATCACATGCATCAGTTCGAGCAAAGCATACAGCTCGTCGTGCGGGATCGCTGTGACGCCCGAGGCCACCTTGGGCGCCAATCCCGAGCGCCACCAATCGCGGACGGTTTCCCGCAGCAGCTTTTCTTCGCCGTGCTTTTCTTCATCGACGATCGCGATGGCAGCCAGAACGCGATCGCGCCGGGCTGGAACACTCGCCGCCGGAGGTTGCTCCATCATTCGCCGAATTTTGTCCGCGAGGGCTTTTGATTGCGCGGCGTTCATGACCGGCTGGCACCAGTCGTAGACCATCGCTAACTGCCGGAGGTCGGTGGCCGGACCAAGCGCCCAATCGACGGCTCGCTTGCCGAAGGCAGTGTCACCCGTGACGGCGAAATATAGGCCCAAGGCAAAGCCCGCCTCAGGCATCTGGGCGGCGGATCGGACTAGTAGCGCGAACTGATGCCAGCGCATGGAGTCGCGATCGCGCTCGCGCCGGAGCAAGCGCAGCCGTTGAGAGGTCAGCAGCAGCCGGGGATGTTCGTTGTAGACCCGGTATTCTTCGTCTATAGTTTGACCAACTAAAGATGGAGCTTGACCGAGTAAACAGCCCGCCAGTACAAAACCTAAGATTGCCGAACGCATGCCGATGATCTGTATAAGTTCTCTATTGTGTCACACTGACACACCCCCGGCAGCCCAGTGCCTCGGACCCGGCCCAGGTGATCACCGCAACGTATTGTAAACATGATAGAAAGCGATGGAGCCAGCCGTGCACTAAACGAACCCGAATTGATGAAGTGACCTTTGAAACCTGCCCTCTGTTTGCGACGTGCGGGATGGGGTCTGGAGTAGGCTGGTGAACGGCGTGCTTGCGGGAACCGGTGCTCTTGAGTTTTCAAACTACTCTTTATCCTGTTGGCAGGTTGCAACAGAGGGGTTTTTTTGGTCGCTTCTAGATTAGGTGATCTCGCCTGGGATCACGGTATCGGTTGCGTTTGGCGTTCATGGTGGAGGATAGAAGGACGCGGGCCTCGCCTGAATCGGAACTGAAATAGGGTATCCAGCCAGACGTGCAGACGCCAGATCCTGGCCCGATTGGGCAAACCGCACTGGAACCGGCGGCTTAGACAGTCCTCACCAACCGGCCCGCCAGTGCGGTTTTTCTTTGGAACACAATTACTGTAATACAACAATCCAAATAATTCAAGAATCTACAGTACCTTCTGTTGCCTGCCGACCCCCGGCTTCCTGTATTCTTGTTTTTCATGCCCACTTTGGTAGTAACCTTCGGCGAGACTATGCTGCGGCTGGCGCCGCCCGGA
>Ga0207664_10002659_pt1 | contig 11851 bp, 7 predicted proteins | sample LARL83metaG_FD_184349 | JGI IMG/M metagenome (GOLD analysis project Ga0207664, IMG submission 184349) | Corn, switchgrass and miscanthus rhizosphere microbial communities from Kellogg Biological Station, Michigan, USA - LAR L8-3 metaG... | ecosystem: Host-associated > Plants > Roots >...
ACGGCATCGAGCCGGACGCGCTCGTCACCGAGTACGGTCCCGACCAGCCGATCATCGCCCTGGCCGACCTGCCGTTCGCCGCCGCGGCGGTCAAGCGCGGCACCGCGGTGCCCGCCGACTCGGTGCCCGCGGACGGCGCACGGGACGCCATGCGGGACCGGGAAGCCGCGGACGACCCACACGATGACGACGCCGGGGCCGGTGCCGCGCCCGCGCACCCCGGAGGGCCGCGCGCGAACGGCGCCCGGCCGCAGGACGCCGCGGACGGGATCGCTCCGCACGCGAACGGCGCCCGGCCGCCGGGCACGGCGGCCGACGACGCGGCCGCGGCCACTCCACCCGCGCCGGACGGCGCCGTAGTCGCCGGGTCCGACGGGCTCTCGCTCGCGGACGCGCTGCGCGCGGTGCGGGCCGAGGCGGAGCAGACCGCCGGCGCCCACGCGGCCGAGGCGCAGCAGCGCAAGGACCGCAGGCAGGGCAAGGCGCCCGCCGGGCCGGAGACCGTGGCGGTGCCCTACGTGCGCGCGGACCAGGAGGCCCGCGCCGCCGAGGCCGAACGGCAGCTGGTTCGGCTCGGCAAGGTCAACCCGCTCGCGCTCGAGGAGTACGCGGCGCTGCAGGAGCGGCACCAGTTCCTCGCCACGCAGCTCGAGGACCTGCGCAAGACCCGCCGCGACCTGCTCATGGTGGTCAAGGAGGTCGACGACCGGGTGCAGGAGGTGTTCGCCTCCGCCTACGCCGACACCGCTCGCGAGTTCGAGGGCCTGTTCGCCCGGTTGTTCCCCGGCGGCTCCGGGCGGCTGATCCTCACCGAGCCGGATGACATGCTGACCACCGGCATCGAGATCGAGGCCCGCCCGCCGGGCAAGAAGGTCAAGCGGCTGTCCCTGTTGTCGGGGGGCGAGCGGTCGCTGACCGCGATCGCCTACCTGTTCGCGATCTTCAAGGCCCGCCCCTCGCCGTTCTACGTGCTTGACGAGGTGGAGGCGGCGCTTGACGACACCAACCTGCAGCGCCTGCTGCGGGTCTTCGAAGAGCTGCGGGAGAACTCGCAGCTCATCGTGATCACGCACCAGCGGCGCACCATGGAGGCGGCCGACGCCCTGTACGGCGTCTCGATGCGCGGCGACGGCGTGTCCCAGGTGATCAGCCAGCGGGTCCGCGAGGCCGAGCTGGCCTGATCGCGAAAAGCACGTGCATCAAGCATGCGGAGTGCAAGGCTGGGCATGTTGTAGCGTGCTCAAGGGCGTTGAACGCGGACGGACGGTGTGCCGGCCGCGTCGGGGACATGCCGTTCTGGGAGACTGTGGGCTTATATGACTGCGTACATCATCCTCATCGTTGTCGTCGCCGTGCTCGCGCTCGGCATCGGCGGCACGGTGCTGCTACGGCCGCGGGGCATGCACGGGGTCCGCCGCGGCCGGGCTCGCGAGCTCGACCTCACCGGCTCCATGCCCAAACTCGACGACACGTCCCAGGCGGGCGGCGGCACGGCCACCGCCACCGCGCCCGCGCCGCCGCAGCAGCGCCCGGCGCCCGCAGAGCCGGCCGCGCCGCCGCCCCCCGCCCTGGAGAAGCCGCCGCCCTCCGCGGGCCGGATGGTCCGGCTCCGGGCGCGGCTCGCCCGGTCGCAGAGCGGCTTCGGCAGCGCCCTGCTGTCCCTGCTGTCGCGGGACCGGCTCGACGACGAGACCTGGGACGAGCTCGAAGAGGTGCTGATCACCGCCGACGTCGGGGTGACGCCGGCCCGGCAGATCACCTCCGACCTGCGCACCAAGGTCAAGGTCGAGGGGACGCGGACCACCGACGAAGTACGCGAGATGCTCAGGACCGAGCTGCTCGCCCAAATAACTACCCCGGCCAGCCGCGCGCTGCGCACCCAGCGGCACGAGGGCCGCCCGGCGGTCGTGCTCGTCGTCGGCGTCAACGGCACGGGCAAGACGACCACCTGCGGCAAGCTCGCCAGGTCGCTCGTGGGCGACGGCCAGACGGTGGTGCTCGGCGCCGCCGACACCTTCCGCGCCGCGGCGGCCGACCAGCTCCAGACCTGGGGCGAGCGCGTCGGCGCGCAGGTCATCCGCTCGGACAAGGACCAGGCCGACCCGGCGAGCGTCGCGTTCGACGCGGTGTCCACGGGCATCGAGCAGGAGGCCGACGTGGTGCTCGTCGACACCGCGGGGCGGCTGCACACCAAGAATGACCTGATGGACGAGCTCGGCAAGGTGAAGCGGGTCATCGAGAAGCGCACCGCGGTGGACGAGGTGCTGCTCGTGCTCGACGCCACCACCGGGCAGAACGGGCTGCGCCAGGCGCGGGTGTTCGCCGAGGTGGTGGACGTCACGGGCATCGTGCTCACCAAGCTCGACGGCACCGCCAAGGGCGGCATCGTGATCGCCGTGCAGCGCGAGCTCGGCGTCCCCGTGAAGCTTGTCGGCCTCGGCGAGGGACCCGACGACCTGGCGCCGTTCGACCCCGCGACGTTCGTCGACGCGATCCTCGGCGGCTGACGCCCGCCACCGGGCCAACCCGGTCACGGTCCAACCCGGTCTGGGTGCCCGCCGCGAGACCGGCGGCCACCTTCACGGTGAAGGTGAACGTCTTGGTCTGATCGACGGCCAGGTCGCCCGCGTCGCAGAGGACGGTGCCGGATACCTCGCCCAGGCCCGTGGGCATTTACCGGCTCGCCCGAGGCGGCCACAATAGTACGGTGGGGATCTAACCTGAATTCGAGGGCGGTCGCATCGACCTTGACATCGACAATTCATTCCGAATGCGTTAAGGCAGAAATTATCCCTGGCCCGGCAAAAAGTGAAACGTCGCCCATTCTCCCGAGCGAGCGCCAGGGGCGTCACCCTTCTGGCGAGCGCCAGTCGCCCGGCCCGGTGACGGTGGCGCCGCCCCCCGCGGCCGCCCCTCCGTCGAGCTCGGCGCCGAGTTAGATATCAATACGGTGCCTAAGCCTCGGCGCTAACGAAAGCCGGAAACGAACGCGGAAACGGCGCCTTCCGTGGGCGAAGGATTTCTGTGGCCCGCACGGTAAAAGAGAATTCGCCGTTCAGGCTTATGCGGCGCGGGTACTTCCCTTAGCGCGCGAGGCCGCGCCGTGCCGCCCGGGCCGCGCGTCATGCGGCCCTCGCGTGACTTCAGCAACGCACCGCATGCGGTCGGCGCTTCCCCGGTCGCCACGCGCGCTCCGCGTAACCCTGTCGTAACAGTGAGGCCGTCAGCTTCACGGTTCTGACACATTCGGACTGGACGCTCGAAACGCGACTACGGCATTCTCGGACGTGATTGAACGAAAGGGTGGTCTCATGAAGCTCATTACGGCTGTCATCAAGCCCTTCAAACTCGACGATGTCAAGGCAGCGTTGCAGGCTTTCGGCGTGCACGGCATGACAGTCAGTGAAGCGAGCGGATACGGCAGGCAGCGCGGTCACACCGAGGTGTACCGGGGCGCCGAGTACCAAGTCGACCTGGTGCCTAAGGTACGGGTGGAGGTCATCTGCAACGACGAGGACGCGGACGACCTTGTCGGGGTCATCACCAAGGCGGCCCAGACCGGAAGGATCGGCGACGGCAAGGTGTGGGTGCTGCCAGTGGAGACCGTGGTCCGGGTGCGCACAGGAGAACGCGGGGCCGGAGCCCTCTAACGCGCTTGGCCAGTACCGTGAGCGCTGCCGTGCCGTCGGCACGGCAGCGCACTAACTACCGGGGGCCTGGTGACCGTCATGACTTCTTTCGCGGCTGATCGTAGCCGGAGGACTACAGATACCGACCGCTGGCTGGCTGGGCTGCTTGGTGCGGAGCCCGGCGTCGCCCTTGTCGCGGTGGGCGGCTACGGCCGCAAGGAGCTACTGCCCGGCAGCGACCTCGACGTGCTGCTGCTGCACGACGGCCGGGAGGGCATCGCGCAGATCGCCGACCGGATCTGGTACCCGGTCTGGGATTCCGGCGCGCACCTCGACCACGCCGTCAGGACCGTGCCGCAGGCGCGGCGGGTCGCGCGCAGCGACCTCAAGGTCGCGCTCGGGCTGCTGCACGCCAGGCACGTGGCCGGCGACCCCGAACTGACCACCCGGCTGCGCGAGGGCGCGCTCGAGGACTGGCGCGCCCACGCCCGCACCAGGCTCGCCGAGCTCAAGGCGCTGCACGAGGAGCGGACCAGGCAGTTCGGCGAGCTCGCCTTCCTGCTCGAGCCGGACCTCAAGGAGTCACGCGGCGGGCAGCGGGACGTGCACGCCATCCAGGCCATCGCGGCGGCCTGGGTCGCTCCGGCACCCGGGCCCAAGGTGCGGGCCGCCTACGACCAGATCACCGACGCGCGGCACGTGCTGCACGACGTCACCGGGCGCGCCCTTGACCGGCTCGTGCTCGAGGAGCAGGACGAGGTCGCGCGCGAGCTCGACCTGCTCGACGGCGACGCGCTGCTGCGCCAGCTGGCCGGCGCGGGCCGGACCGTCGCCTACGCGGTTGACCACGCCTTCCGCATGGTGGACCGGGCGAGCGGCCGTCGCGCACTTGGCATGCGGATGCGCCGGGGCAGGCCCGAGCGCCGCCCGCTCGCCGACGGCGTGGTTGAGCAGGATGGCGAGGTCGTCCTCGCGCGGGCCGCGGCCCCCGCGACCGACCCCGTGCTGGTGCTGCGGGCCGCCGCGGCGGCCGCCCAGTCGGGCCTGCCGCTCGCGCCGCGCGCCCTGGCCCGGCTGGCCGAGTGCCCCCCGCTGCCGGTCCCGTGGCCGGACCAGGCGCGCAACGAGCTGCTCTCCCTCCTCGGCGCCGGGCAGAACGCGATCGCCGTCTGGGAGGCGCTCGACCAGGAGGGCCTGCTCGCCGCGCTGATCCCGGACTGGGAGCGAGTCCGCAACCGCCCGCAGCGCAACCCGCTGCACCGCTTCACCGTGGACCGGCACCTCGTCGAGTGCGCGGCCAACGCCGCCGCGCACGCCCGCGACGTGTCGCGGCCCGACCTGCTGCTGCTCGCCGCGCTGCTGCACGACATCGGCAAGGGCTGGCCCGGCGACCACAGCGTCTCCGGCGAGGTGGTCGCCCGCGACGTGTGCAAGCGCGTCGGCCTCGGTGAGCTCGACACGCAGCTGGTCGCCGCCGCGGTCCGCCACCACCTGCTGCTGCCCGACGTCGCCACCCGGCGGGACCTAGACGACCCGATGACCGTGCAGCAGGTCGCGGAGAAGGTCGGCTCGCGGACCGTGCTCGAACTGCTGCACGCGCTTTCGGCGGCCGACGGGCTGGCCACCGGCACGGCGGCCTGGAATGACTGGAAGGCGGGCCTGGTCGCGGACCTGGTCCGCCGGGTCAGCGCCGTGCTGGCCGGCGATCCCGTCCCCGAGCCCACCCCGCTGCGGGAGGACCAGCTCGCGCTGGTCAACGGCGGCGGCCCCGCCGCGATCGTCAAGGGGAACGAGGTCACCGTGGTCGCGCTCGACCGGCCCGGCCTGCTCTGGCGGGCCGCCGGGGTACTCGCGTCGCACCGGCTGGCGGTGCGCGGCGCGAACGCCTCGTCGGTCGGCGACACCGCGGTCAGCGTGTTCAGCGTGGTTCCCGAGTACGGCGACCCGCCAGACGCCGCGCTCGTCACCGCGGACCTGCGCCGGATGCTCGAGGGCAGGCTCGACGTGGAGGACCGGCTGGAGCGCCGGGCCCGCGCCGCCCGCCCGCGCACGGCCGTGCCGCCGCCCAAGGTCACCCTGATCGACAACGCGTCGAGCAGCGCCACCGTCGTTGAGGTCCGCGCGCACGACGAGCCGGGGCTGCTGTGGCGCATCGGCCGGGCGCTCGGCGAGTGCGGGCTGAACCTGCAGGCCGCGCGGGTGGAGACGCTCGGCGCGGAGGCGGTCGACGTCTTCTACGTGACCGACTCCTCCGGCGGCCTGCTCACCGACCCGGACCTGCGCAAGCGCACGGTGAAAATGGTCCTGGCCGCACTCACCCCCGCCAGCTGACCCCGCCCCGCCGCAGCCCTCACCTCATGGCGCATGAGCGGCGCATCCGATGTGCGCTCCGCTCCGATGGGAAGCCACGCCTACGTTCTGAATGAGCAAAACCTCAGCTGGCGCAGACCTTGAGCGCCGCGGGACTGCTGTTGGTCCCGCGGGCCGGTAACCTTGAGGTGTGTTTGAGACGCTCTCCGATCGGCTGACCCAGGTCTTCTCCTCGCTGCGCGGCAAGGGCCGGCTGTCACAGGCCGACATCGACGCCACGGCCAGGGAGATTCGCATCGCCCTGCTCGAGGCGGACGTCGCGCTGCCCGTGGTGCGGCAGTTCATCGCGCGCGTCAAGGAACGCGCCGCGGGCGTCGAGGTCTCACAGGCGCTGAACCCTGCGCAGCAGGTCATCAAGATCGTGAACGAGGAGCTCGTCCAGATCCTCGGCGGCGAGACGCGGCGGCTGCGGTTCGCCAAGAACCCGCCGACCGTGATCATGCTGGCCGGCCTCCAGGGTTCAGGAAAGACCACGCTCGCGGGCAAGCTGGCGCTGTGGCTGCGGGAGCAGGGCAACACGCCGCTGCTCGTCGCCGCCGACCTGCAGCGGCCGAACGCGGTCACCCAGCTGCAGGTGGTCGGGCAGCGGGCCGGCGTCCCGGTGTACGCGCCCGAGCCAGGCAACGGCGTCGGCGATCCGGTGGCCGTTTCCCGTCGGTCCATCGACGAGGCCAAGCGGCTGATGCACAACATCGTGATCATCGACACCGCGGGCCGTACCGGCATCGACCAGGAGATGATGGCGCAGGCCGCCGCCATCCGCGACGCGACCGACCCGGACGAGGTGCTGTTCGTCGTCGACGCGATGATCGGCCAGGACGCGGTGAACACCGCGCAGGCGTTCCTCGACGGCGTCGGCTACGACGGCGTGGTGCTGACCAAGCTCGACGGTGACGCCAGGGGCGGTGCCGCGCTGTCGATCGCGGCGCTGACGGGCAAGCCGGTGATGTTCGCGTCCACCGGCGAGAAGCTGGCGGACTTCGACATCTTCCACCCCGACCGGATGGCCGACCGCATCCTCGACATGGGCGACGTCCTGACGCTCATCGAGCAGGCGGAGAAGGCGTTCGACGCCGACCAGGCCGCCAATGTGGCCAACCGGCTGATGGGCGGCGAGGGGCTCACCCTTGAGGACTTCATCGAGCAGCTCGGCATGCTGCGCAAGCTGGGACCGCTGAAGAACATCCTCGGCATGATGCCCGGCGCGGCGAAGAACAAGGAAATGCTCGACAAGGTCAACGAGAAGGACCTGGACCGGGCCGAGGCGATCGTCCGCTCGATGACTCCCGCGGAGCGGCAGAACCCCAAGATCATTAACGGCTCGCGGCGGCTGCGCATCGCCAAGGGCTCCGGTGTGGCCGTCGGCGAGGTCGGCACGCTGGTCACCAACTTCTTCGAGGCCCAGCGCCAGATGAAGATGGTGATGAACGGCGGCATGCCGGGCATGCCAGGCATACCGGGCATGATGGGCGGCAAGAAGGCGGCGGCGCGGGCCAAGGCCGCGAAGAACGCCAAGGGCAAGCAGCGGAGCGGCGACCCGCGCAAGGCGGGGCAGGCCCCGGCGTCCTCCGGCGGTGCGCCCGCCGGCCAGCCCCAGCTGCCGGCCGCGGCGGAAGCGCCGCAGTCGATGGAGGAGCTCGCCGAGATGCTGCGCGATGCCCAGCGGGCCGGCGGGCCACCCAGCTTCGACGACGACGGCGAGGGGTTCCCCGGGTTCCGCGGCGGGCCGAGCGCGCTGCCGCCGGCGTTCGGCGGACGGCCGTCCGGAGGCCCTCCCGCGGCGTTCGGCAGGCGGGACAAGAAGAAGAAGTTATTCGTTTAGGGATCGCGCGGGCGGAGGTCGCCTTTGCGGGTCGCGGGGCCGGAGGGGATCGGCCGCGCAGTCGGGCCGCGATTAAAACCGATCGCAGCCCGAAGCGCGCGGCGCTCACCCCACCCGCCCCCGCTTCTCCTTAAGCTCACCCCATCCGCCCCCGCTTCCCCTTAATCGGTGGGCAGCGCGAGCGTTTTCACGGTGTCTATCGTGTCGGCTTCTGCTGCTGTCTTGTCGGTTCTGTAGCGCAGGACGCGGGCGAATCTTAGGGCTACGCCGCCTGGGTACCTGGGGGAGCGCTGGACGCCGTCGAAGGCGATCTCAACCACCTGTTCGGGGCGGACGTACACCGTCCAGTCGTCGCGGTGGTCTTCGAGTTCCTGGAATCGCTGCGTCTGCCAGGTCAGTAGCTCGTCGGTTAGGCCCTTGAAGGTCTTGCCGAGCATGACCCAGCCGCCGGTTTCCGGGTCGCGGGCGCCCAGGTGGAGGTTGGACAGCCAGCCCTTTCTTCTGCCGTGGCCCCATTCGACGGCGAGGACTACCAGGTCGAGGGTGTGCCTTGGCTTTACCTTGATCCAGCCGGCGCCGCGCCTTCCGGCGGCGTACGGCGTCGTGAGGGACTTGACGACGACGCCCTCGTGGCCCCTGGCCACGGCGTCCTTGAAGAACTCCGCCGCCTCGTCGGGATCGGCGGTGACCAGGCGTGGCATGAGCATCGCCGGCGGGACGACGGCGGCGAGCGCGGCGTGGCGTTCCGCGTCGGGCCGGTCGAGCAGGTCGGCGCCGTCAAGGTGCAGCACGTCGAACAGGAAGACGCTCAGCGGTATCGAGCCGGCGCTTTGCTTAGCGGCCTTGAGCGCGTCGACGTCGCTCGCCGCGCGTGATGCGGTGTCCTGGAAGGCGTAGGGGCGGCCGTCCGGGCGCAACGCGATCAGCTCGCCGTCGAAGACGGCGTCGCGGACAGGGAGCGCGGCGAGGGCCGCCACGATCTCGGGCAGCCGGTCGGTGATGTCGTCGAGCGACCGGGTGAACAACCGCACCGTTCGGTCAGCCAGGTGTGCCTGGACGCGGATACCATCCAGCTTCCACTCGACCGCGGCAGCCCCGGCAGCCGCAACCAGCCCCTCCACCCGAGCCGCAGTCCCACCCTCAGCCCCAACCTCAGACCGACCCGCAGCCATGCCAACCTCAGCCCCACCCTCAGCCCCGGTCCCACCGACCTCAGCCGCACCTCCAGCCCCACCGCCGGCCTTGGCGAGAGCGTCGGCGAGCGACGCCTCGCTGGCGGCGAGCATCGGCTTCAGCGGCCGGCCGACCTGCAGCCCGAACCGGGCAAGTGCCGCGCTGCCGCCGTCGAGCGCGGCCTGCGCGGCCGTCGCCAGCGAACCGCTGAGCATGACCGCCCGCCGCACCTCGGCCCCCGGCACCTCGGCCGCCCGGGCGACCGCATCGGTCATCACCCCGTCAAGCGCGCCCTGCCGCAGCTCTCCGGACAGCAGCCGGATGAGGAAGAACTGCTCCTCGGCGGTGGCGGCCGCGAAGAGCTCCTCGACGAGCCGCTTGCGTTCCGCGGCCGATCCCTTTCCGCCGACTGCCTTGATCCCGGACATCGCCTCGTCCGCCGCGAGCAGGGTCAGCGACGCCGACTCGGCGGGGGGCGGCACGGACCGCAGCGCCGCCCACCCGACCCCGATCTGCCGCTGCGGCAGCTCACCGGACAGGTAGGCCACTAGGACCGGGACCTCTTCGACCGAGGCGGCGCGCAGCGCGTCCGCGAGCGCGGCCACCTTGGCGAGCCGCGCCGACGTCTGCGAGACGACCCGCGACACCTCTGCAAGTTCAGCGAGTAGCACGCCAACCATTGTCCGCTACCACCCACCCCGGTCGCGGCGGCGCCTTACCTGGCCCATGCCGTCCTGCCCCGCGGCCCCAGCCAATCATGACTGAAATGTCCCGAATCCAGGACTGTTACGCAACACGCCGGTGTGGTGAGCTTGGCACCGTGAGACAGCCCATTCGAGCGCGAGGTTACCAATCAACGTCACTCGCATTCACGGGGCTGATCCTCGGCGCGCTCTGCGCCGCCGGGTGCTCCAGCCAGCCGGCTGCCTCGCAGGCCTCGGTCACGTCGTGCGCCCAGTTCGGCGAGTCCGCGATCAGGCAGCATGTGACGGTCACCGCGCTGCCGCCGGCCTGCCAGGGCCTGACGGCGGCGGAGGTCAACCAGGCGGCCGGCACCGCGCTGCGCTCCGCGGGCAACGGCGTGCGCGACAAGGCGCTCAGGCGCGCGCGCATCGCGGCCGCGAGCCCTTACCTGGCGCACATGTTCGTCCCGGTTCCCGCGCTGCACGGCGCGCCGCCGTCATCCGCCGTGGCGGGCGGCTGGCTCAGCAAGACCGCGTGGGGCCTGCTCGCCCTTGGGTCGTGGCTGGTCACGGTCACGCTCGGCCTCGGGCTGATGGCCCGCCGGGAGTTGCGCGGCCGGCGCGCACGGCCACAAGGCATCCGCCCGCTCCAGCGACCGCCCGCACTTAACCTCGCGCACCTGGGCCTCGCCGGCCTGAGCCTGCTTGCCTGGGTCGTCTACCTCGCGACCGCCGTGTCCGGGCTGGCCTGGGCGGCCACCGGCCTGCTGCCGCTTGTCGCCGGGCTGGGCATGGCGCTCCTGTTCCTCTTGTATGTGGCCGCCCCTGCTGCAGTTGCTGATGAAGCGCGGGGCAGGCGGCCACCGGTCGTCATCGTGGGCGCGCACGTCGTCTTCGCCACGGCGACGATCCTGTTCGCGGCCCTGGCCGCGATCGGCACCGGCTAAGGCGATGTTTGTTCCCGGGGCGGTGGGTAACTGCCCGGAGTGCACCTCTTCGACACCTGGACCGCCCAGTGAGCGCGGTCGACTCGCTGCGCAAGATGATCGGCGCGGTGATGAGCGCGGTGGACCGCTGGCAGCGGCGGACCCCGTGGGCGGGGGTGCCCTACGCGGTGATGAAGAAGTTCGGCGATGACAACGCCAACCTGGTCGTCGTCGCGCTGGCCTGGTACGGATTTACCGCGATCTTCCCGCTGCTGCTCGTCATGACGACGGTGCTCGGGGACATCGGCGCGCAGTCCCTCGGGACCGGCATCCTCAACACGCTGCATCAGTTCCCGGTGATCGGCACCAGCTTCAACCCGGCAAGCCCCAGTTCGCTGCACGGCAGCACACTCGGGCTGGTCGTCGGCCTGATCGGCCTGATGTACGGCGCGCAGGGCGTGACCCAGACCGCGCAGCAGGCGATGGCCACGGTCTGGCACATCCCGCAGACCCAGCGCACCGGCTTCCTGCCGCGCCTCGGCCGCAGCCTGGCCGGCCTGGTCACCATCGGGGGCGCGTTCCTCGTGAACGCTGCCCTCACCACCTACGCCACGGCCCCGAAGACAGGCCTCGCCATCGAAATCCCCCTGCTGATAGGCCTGCTGATCATCAACGTCGGGCTGTACTTCGCCACCTTTATCCTGCTGACCGCTAAGGCGATCGGCCCGCGCGGGCTGCTGCCCGGTGCGGTACTCGGCGCGGTCGCCTTCACCGCGCTGATCACCGTCGGCACCGGGCTCATGACGCACCAGCTCAAGCACGCCTCATCCACCTACGGCGCGTTCGGCAGCGTCATCGGCATCGTGACCCTGTTGCTGCTGCTCGCGAAGCTGAGCATGTACGCCGCGGAGCTTAACCCGGTCCTGTCCCGCCGGCTCTACCCGCGGGCCCTGCCCCTGGGCGGCGAGCCGACCGACGCCGACCGGCAGGTGCTGGCGGGCCTCGCCTACGCCGAGCAGCGCACGGACGACGAGGTGATCGGCGTCGGCTTCGGCGAAAACGCCCACCGCGAGGCGGCGACCGACGCCATCAAGCAGACCCGCACGCAACGCTCCTAAACTGTCGTCCATGACGATCCCCTCCCAGACCGCTCGCGAGCTATGCGCGGCGGCCGACGAGGCATTGACCGAGGCAGCGTTCCGCACGGGGGAGTTCACCGAGGCCGAGAGGCTGTTCGGTGAAGCGCGG
>Ga0207664_10002660_pt1 | contig 11849 bp, 8 predicted proteins | sample LARL83metaG_FD_184349 | JGI IMG/M metagenome (GOLD analysis project Ga0207664, IMG submission 184349) | Corn, switchgrass and miscanthus rhizosphere microbial communities from Kellogg Biological Station, Michigan, USA - LAR L8-3 metaG... | ecosystem: Host-associated > Plants > Roots >...
GCAGCGGCCAACGTCAACACCCTCCTAGCCAACAGCGGCGGGTGAGCGGCCGCCGCGGGGGCCGGGTTTCCGGCCCCCGCGGCGAGTCCCGGCGCCAGCGCGCCTGATTGCGCGTCAGCCCGGCCCTTCGCACCCCAGCGGAGTCATCGCGCCTTTGCTGGCTGGCCTCGCCCAGGAGAATCCGGAGAATCGATGACGGACACCGCGGTCCCGCTCCGCAAGGCCAAGGGCAGCCCTGGCCGGGTCGCGCGGCCGGCCGTCCGCAGCAGGCGGAGCCAGCAGCTGCGGCGCAACCTTTCCGCGCACGGATTCCTCATCGGTGCGGTGCTGTGCTTTGCGCTTTTCTCCTGGTACCCGATGGTGCGCGAGATCATCATGAGCTTCCAGAAGACCCACCTGGGCGTGACCACGTGGGCTGGGTGGGCGAACTACAGCCGGATCTTCCACGATCCGGAGTTCCGGACAGCCTGGAGCAACACGCTGGAGTTCACCGGGCTCGCACTGGTCTTCGGTTACGCGGTGCCGTTCTTCACCGCGATCCTGCTCAACGAGCTGCGGCACGCCAAGGGCTATCTCCGGGTCCTGGTCTACCTGCCGGTGATGCTGCCGCCGGCCTCGGCCCTGCTGCTATTCGCCTACTTCTACGACCCAAGCACCGGGTTGTTCAACCGCATCCTGCAGCTCCTGCACCTGCCGACCTCGCAGTGGGTGCAGTCGCCAGGAACCAGCATGCCGACCATCGCGATGATCTCCGTGGTGATCGCGGCCACCTGGATGAACATGGGCGCTGCGACACTGATCTACCTCGCCGCGCTGCAGAACATTCCCGGCGAGCTGTACGAGGCCGCGGAACTCGACGGCGCCGGGCTGTTCCGCCGGATCTGGCACGTCACGGTGCCGCAGACCAGGCTGATCCTCTCGACGCTGCTGCTGCTGCAGATCGTCGCCACCATGCAGATGTTCATCGAGGCCTTCATCCTGACCGGCGGGCCAGGAGTGAACAACAACACGCTGTCGGTGGTCGACCTCATCTACATGTACGCGTTCTCCATGAGTGGCTCAAGCAACTACAACAGCGCCTCGGCGCTCGGCGTGGTGCTCTTGCTGGTGCTCGGCGCCTTCTCCGGCGCCTACCTCTGGCTGAGCCGCAACCGCGGCTAGGAGACAGGAGCTCACGTGTCAGTGGTCGCCGCCAGAGCCGGGACGTCGAAGCGCCGCACGGCGCAGCGCAGCGCATCGTCACGGACCCTGATATCCCACGCCCAGCTGAACCGGCGGGGCAGCAAGATCGCCTACCGGATCATCCTGACCCTGGTCGTCGTGGTCTTCACGCTGGTGTTCATCGGCCCGCTTTACTTCCTGTTCACCGACGGGCTCAAGTCGACTCAGGAAGCGGGCCAGGTGCCGCCGACGCTTTTTCCGGCCCACATCCATCCGAGCACCTACGTCACCGCCTGGAATACCCTCAGCGTCGGGCGGCTGATGTTCAACACCCTGTATTACGCGTTCGGTGCGCTCGCGTTCCAGCTCACCTTCGACGTTGCCGCGGCCTATGCGTTCTCAAAGCTCCGGCCGGTGGCCGGTAACGCCATCTTCGGCATGATGCTGGCCACTCTGATGATCCCCTCCACCGTCCTGATCGTGCCGCAGTACCTGACCGTCGCCAGCCTGCCCATCCTGCATGTGAGCCTGATCGGCACCCCTGAGGCCATCTGGCTGCCTTCCGTCGCTAACGCCTTCAACATCTTCCTGCTCAAGCGGTTCTTCGATTCGATTCCCTCCGAGCTGATGGATGCCGCGGCGATCGATGGTGCGTCCCCGCTGCGGGCTCTGCGCAAGATAGTGCTGCCGATTTCCCGGCCGATCCTCGGTGTCGTCACAATCTTCGGGTTCGTCGCTGTCTGGAAGGATTTCCTCTGGCCGCTACTTGTCGAGAGCGGCTACACCCCAACCAGGGAGACGATCAATGTCGGGATCACCGGGGCGACGACTACACCCGAGAACCTCATCATCGCCGCTTCCGCCATCGCCGCGATTCCCACGATCCTTTTCTTCCTGATTCTCCAGCGCAACATCCTGTCCGGCCTGACCGCAGGCAGCCTGAAAGGCTGACAGCACTGCGGTCCCGCATCACCAGTTATCGCGGGCGCAGCGCGCCCACAACCAGAAACCGGCCGACTGCCGCCGGTTTCCCAGGAGGTTAACGTGCCCCACACTGGCCAGCGCGCCGTGGCGCAGGAATGGTGGCGGACAGCTGCCATCTACGAGGTGTATGTGCGCAGCTTCGCGGACGGCAACGGCGACGGCATCGGCGATCTGGCCGGCGTCCGCGGGCGCCTGCCGTACCTGGCCGAGCTGGGGATCGACGCGATCTGGTTCGCCCCCTGGTACCCGTCGCCGATGGCGGACGCCGGCTACGACGTGGCCGACTACCGCGAGGTCGAGCCGCTGTTCGGCAGTCTCGCCGAGGCGGAGAAGCTGATCGCCGAGGCACATGCGCTCGGCATCCGGATCATCATCGACATCGTCCCGAATCACGGCTCTGACCAGCAGCAGTGGTTCACCGATGCGCTGGCCGCCCCGGCTGGCTCGGCGGAGCGCGCGCGATACCACTTCCGGCCCGGCCAGGGCGATGCGGGGAGCCTGCCGCCGAACAACTGGCCGTCGGTGTTCGGCGGGCCCGCCTGGTCACGCACGACGAACGCGGACGGGACGGCAGGGGAGTGGTATCTGCACCTGTTCAGCCCTGGGCAGCCGGACTTCAACTGGGCGCATCCCGACGTGCGGGCCGAGTTCGCCGACGTGCTGCGGTTCTGGTTCGATCGCGGCGTCGACGGGTTCCGCCTCGACTCCGCGGCGCTGCTGGCCAAGGACCCAGCACTGGGTGATCTGCGGTCCGGGCAGGGCGCAGGCGCGCATCCCTTCGAGGACCGTGACGGAGTGCACGGCATCTACCGGGAATGGCGGAAAATCGCGGACTCCTACCCGGGTGAGCGAGTGCTCATCGGTGAGGTATGGCTGCCCGACCCCGAGCGGCTCGCGCGCTACCTGCGGGCCGATGAGCTGCACTCGGCGTTCAACTTCGACTTCCTTTGCTGCGCGTGGGACGCGGCCAGGCTGCGCGAGGTGATTGACGTCACGCTGACCACGCACGCCCGTGTCGGTGCCACACCGACCTGGGTGCTGAGCAATCATGACGTGGTGCGGCATGTCACCCGTTACGGACGGGCTGACACAGCCTTCAGCATGAGCGACCGGCGGATCGGTGAGCCCGCTGATCGTGAGCTCGGGCAGCGCCGGGCCCGGGCCGCTGCACTGCTGACTTTCTCCCTGCCCGGCTGCGTCTACCTCTACCAGGGCGACGAGCTGGGACTGTGGGAAGTCGAGGACATTCCCGATGAGATGCTGCAGGATCCGTTCTGGGAGCGCTCCGGGTACACCGACCGGGGCCGGGACGGCTGCCGGGTCCCGCTGCCCTGGGCGGGGGAAGAACCGCCGTTCGGCTTCGGGCCGGATGGGTGCGTGCCGTGGCTTCCGCAGCCTGCGGAGTGGAAGGACCTCACCGCGGAGCGGCAGGCGGCGGATCCGGATTCGATGCTTCAGCTGTACCGGGCGGCACTGCGGCTGCGCCGCGCCGAGCCCGCGCTGGCCGGCGGTGACCTGACCTGGCTGCCATCTCCCGAGGGCGTGCTCTGCTACCGCCGCGCTGACAGCATCACTGTGCTGGTCAACCTGTCCGCCCAGCCGGCCGAGCTGCCAGCCGATGCCGAAGTGCTGATCAGCAGCAGCCCGCTGGACCACGATGTGCTGCCGCCGGACACCGCGGCTTGGCTGCGCGCGGGCGCGACCTCGCCCGGGGCGGCGTAGCTTGGGCCGCGGGGGCTCCCGGCCCCGCGCTGGGACCGAGCACAGCGCCCTGGCCACCTCGATGTGATGGGTCGCGGTGCACCTTCGGGCTGGCATAGACGGGCAGGTCGTAGGGGAACACGGCCGCGGGCAGCAGCCGCGGCGCCTCCTCGGCCGCAAACAGCTCCGCTGGGCGGTACCGGGTGGTCCGGTGCCTTGCTGCCGGCAGCTGCGAAGTCTTTTGCGTGAGTAAAAGTCGGCTGGCGGGCCGCCGGGCGCGGTCGGCCCGCCCATCGAGCAAGCCCGGGAGTTGAAGCAGTACCCGGGGACTGCGACGGTGAGTGTGGGCTTGGACGTGTCCGCTTCAGCCGAATTGGATTTCGAAGCACTGTTACAAATCCCAACAGTGATCCATGGTAAAGAGAAGGTCTACGGTTCGATTCCGTAAGGGGGCTCTAATCAGAGAATTTTTCCGTATAGGTGATCGGTGAGCGGAAGGCTGGAAACTGCCCCCTGGGGGCAGTTTTTGATGCGGGTTGGGTGCCGGTCGCGTGCGTGACCCCGGGACGTGGTGTGCCGAGCGGCTGGGGAGCCGTTCCGGGTGCGGAAGCGCTCTGGCCGTAGGGTCGAAGACACGCAATATGGCTCTCTCCGAGGGTGGCTGACTCTGGGGACGCCCGGCAGCCGGTGGGTTGCCTCCCCAAGGAACGCGTCGGACACAGAGCCCTGGGCGGCGTACGTGCGCATCGGCCCCGGCTCCGGCGATAGCGAGAGCAGCCCGCCGCCGCAAGTCGTGATCAGCCGCCGTATTGCGGACCCAGCTCTCCGCCAGGCCCCTCCGAAGGTTGGCGTGCATATAGCCGCCACCCCGGAAGCCGTCTCGTGGACCGCAGAGTGGAAGGGACGCGCTTCCGCGGCTGGTTGTCACGAGGCTATGAACTAGCTGTAGTGCTTTTAGGCATGTCAGGCCAACGGGGCTGCAGAACCGCTGTTCCCTGCCATCGGCGGCCCGGTTGGCCGCGTGGTTGCCTGTGATGCTGCGGGTGCCGCCAGAGTAGCCCAGGCAGCCCGCAGGGATGCTTCTACTTGCCAGTCACGCCTGTTCGCGTTGGCGAGCTCGGGCCGCGCGAAGGTTGACGAGGTTGCCGCAGTCCGAGGTGTTGTGCCAGACACGGGACTGGTTCTTCGAGTTGTCGTAGAAGACCACCGAGCAAGGGGCATTCCGGCATGCTTTGAGGCGGGGCCACAGATCGTGCTGCTGGGCGAGAAGGATGTCACCCAGCACGATGCCGGCGACCTGGCGCCAGCCGTCGCCCTCGGCCAAGAGGGCAAGCCGCCCCTCATCGAGCGTCATCCTCCAGCGGAGCTTCTCGAGGAGGGGCGCCAGGTCCGGCTGGGGCCGGGGGTCCGCCGCTGCTCGGCCGGCTTCGAGCTGCGCCTGGAGGGCTGCGCGCAGCTCGTACAGGGGAGGCAGGTCGTCGGTAGTCAATCGGGGTCTGGCGGGCCACTCAAGCGTGCGTAGCCAGCTGTTCGCCGACGCCGGGCCCGCCAGGAGGTCAGCCTCGGGCGGACGCCCAGTGGAGCGGGTATTGAGGAATGACTGCACGCGCCTCAGCAACACAGGCGCCGGGGCTGCCGCGTAGCGCTCGCTGGCAGGGTCGACCATGAGGGCCAGGCTATGTGATCCGAGACTGCGACGCAAGCATAAGAAGTATGCTTAGGTCGCTGTGATTCTCGTGCCTCGCGGAACCTTCCGGGCGGGACAGAACCCCAGCGGAGCGCGCGACCAACGGCGCGCACGGCCATCTTCGGAGGTGCCCGATGAAAGCCATACAAGGGCTAGCCGCGGCGGCTACGATGCACTGCGCTTGGTCGACATTCCTCCGCCCCAGCCTCGGGCCGGCCAGGCGCTGGTACATGTCACCTCAGCGGGCGTGACCCCGCTGGGCCGCACTGTCCTGGCCGGCTTGCACCCGCGCGCAGCGGCGCCTCCGCTCGTGCCCGGCAACAAGGGCGCGGGTGTGGTCATCGAGGATCCTTCCGGCGGGGAGCGTCCCTTCGGCCTCCTGCGACGGCTCGGCTGATGCCGGGGCGGCCACGGGCCACGGCGGCACGCCGGGAAGACGTAACCGGACCATGCCGGATGGTGATCCGGGTGAGCATCTGGTCGTGGGCTCGCTCACTTTGCGCGGGTCCCGCCATGGCCGAGGCTCATCCGGAGTTCATCATGATGTGGTTCTCGGCGCCTTTCGTGGGAGTGGCAGCGTCTGGAAAGCGCGGGGTCACGATCGGGCCACCTTGAGCAGGATCTTCCCGCCGCGTTCGAGCTGCTGGATGGCGGCATGGATGTTTTCGAGGTCGAACACGGCGGCAACCGGGACGAACAGGGCTCCGCTCGCCACCAAGGGCGCGGCCTCACGGATGACGGGCAGCACCTTCGTCGCATAGTCGTAATGGCCGAGGAAGAACCCGCGAACCGTCGCGCGCTTGATTATCAGCGTCAGTTCGCTGACGGGTATCGGCTGCCCAGTCGCCGTGGCATAGCTGACGAGCGAACCGCCGTCAGACAGCAGGTCGAGCAGGCCGGCCCCGGCGGAGCCACCCACCGAGTCGACAGCGAGCGCGACCCGGGCGGCGCCGATCTCCTCCCGAACGTCTTCGGCCGCTGTCGCATCGTCGAGGTGGACGATGTCGGCACCGGCCGTGGTCAGGTCAGCGAGTACGGACTCGTCCCGGGCGAGGTTGATGGTCCGGAGTCCGCGCGCCTTCGCCAGGGCGATCAGGGAACGCCCGACGCCGGAGTTCGCCGCGTTCTGCACGATCCAGTCGCCGGGCTTCAGGTCGGCGAACTCGCTGAGGATCAGGCCGGCCGTGGGCGGATTACTACCTAGCATCGACAACTGCTCGGCGCCCCCGTCCGGTAGACGGAACAGCCCCTCGGCGGGCAGCAGCAGCTGTTCTCGCCAAGCTCCGGCGAACAACGGGAGGACCACCAGATCGCCGACAGCGACCGTGTCGACGCTCTTGCCTACCTCGATGATTCGGGCGACGCCCTCGTTGCCGGGGACCAGCGGGAGCGGCGGCCGCAGGAGCGCACCGCTGACAAGCAGAAGGTCGTGCTTGTTCAGCGGCGAGAACTCAACAGCGACCTTGACCTCGAAGGGGCCAGGAGAAGGCGGCGCCGGCACGTCGATGACGTGCAGGACGTCCCCTGGTCTTCCGAATTCTGTGATCTGGATGGCACGCACGTGGACTCCAGGTGAGAGACGACAGCAGATACGACATAGACTAACGCACTTTGCCTCATTCAGTATCTTGCCTACTGTCGAAGCTCGCGAACACTGCCCACGTGTGAGATTGCGTTCCGGCCGCGAGGTTCTCCAGTCAGGAGGCCACCTTGCGCCTCAGCCGGCCTGCCGCGCCCACGTCGCTGCCCGGCAGCGGTTGACAGAGGCAAAATAATTATGATTAAGTCACGTGAAGGGCCTGCCGGGCGGACCAGCTCCGGCCGGTGCGGTGACGCCTTCGGCGGCGGCAGCACTTCGTCGCCCGCGTCCGGATCGGAATCCGCTTTACAGGCAAGAAGGAGGCGGGCATGGCTACCTCAGCAAGCATCCCGAACACCGACATCGCGTTCCGTCGTGACCACGACGGCCCCAGAGCTCTCGTGTTCGTGCACGGCTTTCTCGATGATCAGCACGTATGGGACCCGGTCCTCGCTGACCTGTCGGCGCCCGGGTTCGAGACCGTCCAGTTTGACCAGGCCGGCTTCGGTCGCCGGGCTGCGGCAACAGGGCCAGTCACCTTCGACCGGTTCGCCGCTGACCTGAACGCTATCGTCGACGCAATCGGCAAGCCGTTCGTACTCGTGGGCCACAGCATGGCGGGCCCCGTCGTCGAACTGGTCGCGGCGGCGCGGCCGCAATGCGCGCTGGGCTTGATACTGGTGGCGCCCATCCCGACGGCAGGAGCCCGGCTGCCCGCAGGAGTCATCGAGTCGTTCAAATCAGTGAGCGGCTTTCTGGATATCCGTCGTCAAGCCGCGCCATCGACCCCGAAAACCGAGTTCGAGAGGATCGCCGCGGCAGCCGCGAATACTCGTCCCGATTCGGTGCGCGCAGCGGCAGACATGTGGAACAACGGCCACCCCGCTGGCGACCGGCCCAGCGGGTTCACCGGGCCCGTACTTATCCTTTCCGGGACCGACGACCCGCTGATCACCGCGGAGGTCGTCGCTTCCGCGATCGCCCCCCGGTTCGACCCGGCCGAGTTGACGCTGGCCGAGATCGGACAGTCCACGCACTGGCCGCACACCGAGCGCCCGGCCGCCGTAGCCAGGGAGATCGATCGCTTCCTAGCCGGAAGGCTCGCGGCCGAAGCAGCCGAGCTATGAACGCAAGCTAGCTCGCCGGGCCCGCCGGAGCAGACGATTAGACGCCGCCGCCTGCAGGCCTAGGTCTGGCTAGCTTTCTGTCCGGAACGGCAGTGCTCGGAGACGATGCCCCAAATAAGCGTCAATCCCCGCGAATGCTCAACCAAGCCAAATGGTAGAACAGGACGTAGTAGAAGATGACAACCGAGCCATCCGGTCCACTTGGGCATTCCCATGGGACGGCTCCGACGCAATACGTCACAGCGAACGGAGTTCGGTACGCCTACCGGCGCTTCGGCACCGAAACCGGCACGCCGGTGGTGTTCCTGCAGCACTTCCGCGGCGGCATGGACCACTGGGATCCGGCCGTCACTGACGGACTGGCCGCCAATCGTCCAGTCGTCCTGTTCAACAACACCGGCGTCGCTAGCTCCAGCGGTCAGACTCCGGACACGGTCGAAGCGCAGGCTGATGACGCAGCCGCATTCATTCACGCGCTGGGACTGACGCATGTCGACCTGGTCGGGTTCTCGATCGGCGGCTACGTCGCGCAGGCCCTTACGCTCCGCCACCGCGACCTAGTGCGCAGGCTCGTTCTCGCCGGCACCAAGCCCCGTGCTGGCGACGACACAGACCGGCCCCCCGAGGTAAACACCGTGGCTACCAGGCACGAAGTACTAACTCTGGAGGACTTCCGGTTCCTGTTCTTCACACCTTCGCCGGCCAGCCAGGCGGCAGGTGAAAGGTTCTGGGAGCGCCGCCATCAGCGCTCCATCGACGTGGACCCGCCGACTTCCAAGCAGACTATGCAGGCGCAGGCAGCTGCGATCGTCGAGTGGAAGCGTCCGCACGGTGCGCCCTTTGCCGACCTGAGGACGATCGCTCAACCCACCCTGGTGATCAACGGCCACCGCGACATCATGGTCCCCACTATCAACTCGTACTTCCTGGCCCAGCACATCCCACGAGCCCAGCTCGTCATCTACCCCGACTCCGGCCATGGCTCACTGTTCCAGTACCCGGAGCTGTTCGTCGCCGATGTCGGGCGCTTTCTGGACGCGGCAGTCGCCTTCGCCTGAGCGGCGCCTGTAGGCCTTTGCGGCGCGATCCCAGGCGCGGGAATCCGCCGGACCGTACGTAGCTGTCATCCGCGAGCAGTGCGGGGCGGGTCCTGCTGGAACGCGCCGTCTAGCCCTGGAACCTCCTCGGAAGGTGCAGTGACGATGCGGAGACCCCGCTGCCCGGGTCCGGGGCCACAGTCAAGTTGAAAGGCGGGCCGTAGGGGAGCCAGCGCCGTACGCAGCCGCGGCGACGATGGTCAAGGTCTGACCGAGCGGAATAGGAGGCAAGCGGGTGACGGTACGTCGGCCTCTGATCGAACCCGCTTTCGAAGCCCGTTCCGGTGGCGGCGGTCCTCTCCGATACAAGATCAAAGTGAGTGGCAGATTGAGTCGCAGATGGCGCTCGCCAGAGCCCGTCCAGAGCTTGTGGACGCTGGCCTGTGCTCGTGTTCTGCCTGGTCAGACCGCGTGACCAGGAACTACGGAACAGCGCGGTTGTTCATGGTCAGGAGAAGGTCTACGATTCGATTCCGTAAGCGGGCTCCAGGTTATGAGATTTTTTGGAATATGAAACCGAGTACCTCTTCCCGGCGGGCGGCCTTTGAGTGGCAACGCCAGATGGAGCAGGTGCTCGTGACCAGGTGCTTTGCTGATCGGCGGGTAGAGCGGTTCCTGCTTTGGGAACAGGTCCCGGGGTAAGCCTGGTACCGGATAGAGGGACGACTCGCTGTCTGGGCACGTGCAGTGCCGAGAGTCTTGACTCAACGAGCCTGGGACTACATCCTCCCTGCCGAGTATGAATTGTGAACAGCACGATCAACTGGACCATCATCTGCGCGCATACCTGCTGGTTCGGCGTGGCCATGGGCAGTGGGGCTCTGGGGCCGAGGGATCTGGACGATCCATTGCGCTGAACACGAGCCCATGCCAGATCAGGCTGGCACGGGATCTCAGGCCGTGGCTTACGCGCGGATGGCTCGGCGGGCGAGGCGCAACGGTCTTCGGTTACAACGCGCAGGTCAGCGGCATGTTACGCAGGGCATGGGAGAACCAGGCGCCGGTCGGCACGCCCCTATCGGTAGGCGAGGACCACCCAGACCTGCCCCGGGGCGAAAGTCATCCGCTGACCGGACGCTGTAGTGAAGGTGGTGCCGCCGTTCGCGTTCGGCCGGGACCAGTGCGTGGTCCAGGCCTTGCCGTCGCGCAAGACCAGGGCCGTGCCTGACCCGACGCTCTCCGCGTACGGCGGAGGCTTGCCGTACTCCAGGAACCGGGAGGTGCGCACCGTAGTGTGCTGGATCACCACGGTGGCGGGCGACAGCCGCCCGCCGTCGGTGGTCACCGCCGGCCTGCCGTCCATCGACACCAGCCAGCGGCCTTTCTCCGCCGACCAGGTGAAGCGGAACGAAGCCGCCGGGTAGGACACCGACGCCGACTGGGTGGCCTTGCCGCCCGGCGGCGGCGGGCCGAAGCGGAACCCGATGTCATGGGCCATGCTCGCGCGGTGAGCTTGCCGCAGCAGCTGCCGGGTGCGGGCGTACAGGTTGTAGGGAGCGATGCGGCTGTTGTCCCGGAAGTACCCGCTGGCGATGCCGTCGTAGAGGTCCACGATCCTGGCGGTCCGGTGGATGTACGGGAGCAGCGTGGCCGTCGCGCCCGAGTAGGCGAAGGCAGGCCGGCCGAACTGGCGAAGCAGCTCCAGGTCGTCCTCCCGCGCGCTGCGCACCGGGCCGATGACACGCGGGTAATCGGAGGAGAAGATCGCCAGGAATCGGCTCAGCCCGCCCTCGACTGGGAGCACATAGACGATGTCCGCGTGGGTAAGCCCGGTCTGCGGCCTGGCGTCCACGATGTTGTCGATCTTCACCGCGAGCACCCGGTTCAGCGAGCGCACCGGCTCGCCGGTGAACGGTGACCGGAGCTGGCGCGCGTGCGACGGTGCCGGCGCGTGCCCGCAGGCCGCGAGCAGCACGGTTACGAAGCCAGCAAGCACAACCGCTGCCGCCACGGTGATGACGGCCTGGTGCCTGATAAATCTCATCGCATCATCTCAGGCCGCGCACCTCACGCGGATGCGCCACCACACCTCTAGGTACCACAACGGGCTACCCGGCGGCAGCCTTACGCCGCGGGCCACTCAGGAAGGCAAGCCGTACAGCACTGCGACGGCGGTAGCCCTTGACCTCAAGCGGACTTGAGGTACCAGAGTGGGCATCGGTGGCTGGAACCGATGGCGGCAGAGGTTGATGGGCCGCAGCGGCGAGGAGGACGACATGAGTGACACCACGCCAGCTCTGGACGAGGCGTTCGAGCGGATGGCGGCTGCCAGCTTCGAGCTGCCTAACGGCTTCGTCAACCACGGAGCCATGGCCTGCGAGGCGCTGGCCATGCTCGACTGCACCGCCGACATCGACAGCTGGGCCCGCCGGTTCGCCCGGGCAGGCGGAGCATCGGTCGACCCGGCGGTGCCGGCCGGGTTCGAGTGGCGGCAAGCGCTCGGCGATTACCACCGGCTCGGCGAGTGGATCGGCTATTTCACCCAAGCCATCGACGACGACGGCTGGCCCGCT
>Ga0207664_10002662_pt1 | contig 11844 bp, 10 predicted proteins | sample LARL83metaG_FD_184349 | JGI IMG/M metagenome (GOLD analysis project Ga0207664, IMG submission 184349) | Corn, switchgrass and miscanthus rhizosphere microbial communities from Kellogg Biological Station, Michigan, USA - LAR L8-3 metaG... | ecosystem: Host-associated > Plants > Roots >...
CCGCTTCGGACTTCTGACGGATGTGGGTAGCGTCACCCCCCACATGCGTCGCATGTTCAGTGGCTGCGCCGCGCTGCTGCTGGAGTGCAACCACGACCTGGACATGCTGGAGGACGGTCCCTATCCGCCGTCGCTGAAGCACAGGGTCGGCGGACCGCTGGGTCACCTCAGCAACACCCAGGCAGCAGACCTCCTGCGCAGCCTGGATAAGCAGTGGCTGCAACACCTGGTGGCCGCCCACCTCTCCGAGAAGAACAACACGCAGGCGCTGGCCAGGGCCGCGTTGGCGGAGGCCATGGACTGCGACGAAGACTGGATAGGCGTCGCTGACCAGGACACCGGGCTGGATTGGCGGGAAATGACCTAGGCAGGCACCGGAAGTGGAGCCGGGAGGGTAGTTACTGTAAAATGCCGCTCCGCACCCGCCCCCAGGATCGAAGATGCTGCAGTTTCGTGGTGGTCCGGCACTCTCCACCTTCCGCATCCGGATCCTGCTCGAGAAACTGCAGAAGCGCCTCCCCGGCATCCACCAGCTTGAGACCCAGCTCATTTACTTCGTGGACAGCGACGGCACGCCCGGTGCCGCCGAGCGGGGGCTGCTGGAACGCCTGCTGAACGACGGTGTCAGCTATGAGGCCCCCAAGGAGGGCGCTCTGCTGCTGGTGGTGCCGCGGTTGGGCACCCTCTCGCCCTGGGCCAGCAAGGCCACCGACATCGCCCACAACTGCGGGCTCAGCAAGGTGCGCCGCATCGAGCGCGGCTTCGCTTATTACTTGCATGGTCGCGAGACCCTGGATCGTGCGGCGCTGGCCCAGGCCGCGGAGCTGTTGCACGACCGCATGACCCAGTCGGTGCTCTACGACGCCGCCGATGCCGTGCAGCTCTTCCAGAAGACCCAGCCGGCGCCTCTCAACACCATCGACGTGCTGAAAGGAGGCAGGCAGGCACTGGTGGACGCTGACCGCCAGTATGGTTTCGCCTTATCCGACGACGAGATCGATTACCTGGTGGACAACTTCCGGCGCCTGGGCCGCAACCCCAGCGACGCGGAGCTCATGATGTTCGCCCAGGCGAACTCCGAACATTGCCGGCACAAGATCTTCCGCGGCGACTGGATCATCGACGGGATGCGCCAGCCACACTCGCTGTTCGACATGATCCGCGCCACCCACGCCCACAATCCGAAGGGCGTGCTCTCTGCCTACAAGGACAACGCCTCGGTGATCGAGGGCAGCCGTGGCGCGCGCTTCTTCCCGCGCCCCGCGGATGCGGAATACGCCTACCATCAGGAGGACATCCACATCCTCATGAAGGTGGAGACCCATAACCATCCCACCGCCATCGCGCCCTTCGCCGGTGCGGCCACCGGTGCGGGCGGCGAGATCCGTGACGAGGGCGCCACCGGCATCGGCGCCAAGCCCAAGGCCGGCCTCACCGGCTTCTCGGTATCCAACCTGCGCGTCCCGGGTTTCACCCAGCCCTGGGAGCAGCACGACTTCGGCAAGCCCGGGCGCATCGTCTCGGCGCTCGACATCATGCTGGAAGGCCCCATCGGTGCCGCCGCCTTCAACAACGAGTTCGGCCGCCCCGCGCTCGGCGGCTATTTCCGCAGCTACGAACAGGAAGTGGGTGGCACGCTGCGCGGCTACCACAAGCCCATCATGATCGCCGGCGGCCTGGGCAACATCCGTCCCAACCATGTCGAGAAGCGCGACATCCCCGTGGGGGCCAAGGTCATCGTGCTGGGCGGCCCGGCCATGCTCATCGGCCTGGGCGGCGGTGCAGCCTCCAGCGTCGCCAGCGGCGCCTCCGCCGAGGACCTGGACTTCGCTTCGGTGCAGCGGGACAACGCCGAGATGCAGCGCCGCGCCCAGGAGGTGATCGACCGCTGCTGGGCCCAGGGTCAGAACAACCCGATCCTCTCCATACATGACGTCGGCGCCGGCGGGCTCTCCAACGCCGTGCCCGAGATCATCGATGCCAGCCACCGCGGCGGTCGTTTCGACCTGCGCCGCATCCCCAGCGACGAGCCGGGTATGTCCCCCATGGCGGTGTGGTGCAACGAGGCCCAGGAGCGTTACGTACTGGCAGTGGCGGCGGATCGGCTCGCGGATTTCGAGAAGCTGTGCCGGCGCGAGCGCTGCCCTTTCGCCGTGATCGGCGAGGCCAGCGCCGACGGCCGCCTGCTGGTGTCCGATCCGCTGCTGGGCAAGGCGCCGGTGGACATGCCCATGGAGGTGCTGCTGGGCAAGCCGCCCAAGATGCTGCGGGACGTCAAGCGCGTCGCGCCGCAGCGTCAGGCCTTCGATGCCTCGAAGCTGGAACTGCGCGAAGCAGTGTTCCGGCTGCTGCGCCTGCCTGCCATCGCCGACAAGGGCTTCCTCATCACCATCGGCGACCGCACCGTGGGCGGCCATGTGCATCGGGATCCCCTCGTGGGACCCTGGCAGGTCCCGGTGAGCGACCTCGCGGTCACCGCCGCAAGCTATGAGGGCTATTGCGGCGAGGCCATGGCCATGGGCGAGCGCGCGCCCATCGCCGCGCTCGACGCGCCGGCCTCCGGCCGCATGGCGGTGGCTGAGGCCATCACCAACATCGCCGCCGCCGACGTGGGCGAGCTGGCGAAGGTCCGGCTTTCCGCCAACTGGATGGCGGCCTGTGGCAACGCCGGCGAGGATGCAGCCCTCTACGACACCGTGAAGGCGGTGAGCGACCTCTGCGTGGCGCTGGACCTGGCCATCCCGGTGGGCAAGGATTCCCTGTCCATGAAGACCACCTGGCAGAAGGAAGGCGAGAGCCGCACCATGCTGGCGCCCCTGTCGCTGGTGGTCTCGGCCTTCGCGCCGGTGCGGGACGTGCGCCGCACCGTCACGCCGGAGCTGCGCTGCGATGTGGCGGATACGCAGCTTCTGTTGGCGGACCTCGGCAAGGGCAAGCATCGATTGGGTGGTTCCTGCCTTGCGCAGGTATTCGGCCAAAGCGGCGACGCGGTGCCGGATATGGCCGATGCGAAGGCGCTGGCGGGCTTCTTCGCCGCGGTGCAGGAACTCAACGCCGCCGGCCTGCTGCTGGCCTACCATGACCGGTCCGATGGCGGCCTGTTCGTGACCCTGGCAGAGATGGCCTTCGCCGGGCACTGCGGCGTCGACCTGCATCTGGATGCCCTGCGCGGCGATACCGCCGCGGTGCTGTTCGCCGAAGAGGCGGGCGCGGTTCTGCAGGTGCACGGCCGCGACGCGCAGAAGGTGCATGCGCTATTCGAGCGCCACGGCCTCGGCGCCCACGTGCACGCTCTGGGCGCACCGCGCCGCGACGGCCGCATCGTCGTCAGCCGCGACCGCGCGACCTTGCTCGACGAGCGATGCTCCGAGCTGCACGGCGCCTGGAGCGAGCTCTCCTTCCACATGCAGCGCCTCCGGGACAACCCGCTCAGCGCGCAGCAGGAGTGGGAAGCCAAGCAGGACCACGAGGACCCTGGCCTGCACGCCAGGCTGAGTTTCGACCTCGCCGAGAACCCGGCGGCTCCTTACATCGGCAAGGGCGCGCGCCCGCGGGTCGCGGTGTTGCGCGAGCAGGGTGTGAACGGCCAGGTGGAGATGGCCGCGGTGCTGGATCGCGCCGGCTTCGCCGCCCAGGACGTGCATATGACCGACGTGCTGGAGGGTCGCGTCGAGCTCGCCGACTTCAAGGGGCTGGTGGCCTGCGGCGGCTTCTCCTACGGCGACGTGCTGGGTGCGGGGCAGGGTTGGGCCAAGTCCATCCTGTTCAACGCCCGGGCCCGCGACGAGTTCAGCCAGTTCTTCAACCGCGCCGACAGCTTCGCCCTGGGCGTGTGCAACGGCTGCCAGGCCATGGCGGCTCTCGCGGACCTCATCCCCGGCACGGCCGGCTGGCCGAAGTTCGTGCGCAATGCCTCGGAGCAGTACGAAGGCCGCCTGGTGCTGGTGGAGGTGCTGCCGTCGCCCTCGTTGTTCTTCGCCGGCATGGAAGGCTCGGTGATACCCATCGTTACTGCCCACGGCGAGGGGCGGGCCCTGTTCAGCCGTCCCGACGGCGCACAGCAGTTGCTGGCGGGGGGGCGGGTGGCGGCGCGCTTCGTCGACAACCGCGAGCGTGTGACCGAGGCCTATCCCGCCAACCCCAACGGCTCGCCGCTCGGCATCACCGCCATCACCAATACCGATGGCCGCGTGACGCTGATCATGCCGCATCCGGAACGCGTGTTCCGCAGCGCGCAGATGTCCTGGCATCCGGCCGAGTGGGGCGAGGATTCACCCTGGATGAGGATGTTCCGCAACGCCCGCGCCTGGGTGGCTTAATCGCTTAAAGGTTACTGCGAAAAAGAAACGGCCCCTTGCGGGGCCGTGAAGTCTCGGGAACGACAAGATTCAACTGCAGACGCGTGAACCGGTGATGGGCTGGCAGTAGTCGTGCGAGCTCTTGATGCTGGGCGCGGTGCCGGCCCCATCCTTCATGTTGATGAACTTGATCTGCGCGGTGGCACGCCGGTTCGCGGTGATGCCGGGATTGGCGTCGTCAGCCTGTAGCAACGTGCTCAGGGGCTTGCCGCCGATCTGCACCGGCCCCTTGGGAGCCGGCGGCGCCGTCGCAGCGGTGACCGGCACAGGCACCTGGGGCAGTGCTGGGCTCACGACGGGGACCAGAGACGACCCCTCGAAGCTGACGCCGCCCAGTTCCAAGGGGGAAAGGCTGCGCGGCGCTTCCGACTGTACCTGGGTCGGCAGGATGTGCGAGCGCACGAAGGCTTGCAGGGAGGGGACACCTCCCGCCGGCAAGGCCATGCGCTGCAGCGCGGTCAGCGGCATGGGCATGTGGCGGGCCGAAGCCATCGCCAGCAGGCTGCCGAGGCCGAGAGCCGTGGCCAGCATCATGCTGGTGAGCCGCGGCGCGCTGCTGCCCGCATGATGCGGCGTGATCAGGCGTTCCACGCGCATGGCCAGATCGCCGCCGGTGACGCCCATCGCCGGGCTCAGTTCGTCGCCGCGCAGGGCCGCCAGGTCGGTGAGGGCATGGGCGTAGTGCAGTGCGTCGCCGCAGGCGTGCACCGCCGAGTCATCGCAGCACAGCTCGCGCTCGCGGCGCGCATCGCGGGACACCCAGCGCACCACCGGGTGATAGAACAACAGGGTCTCGATGCCCACCTGGACGAGGTTCACCAGGTAGTCGTGGCGGCGGATGTGGGACAGCTCGTGGGCAAGCACCATCTCCAGTTGCAGCGGCGTGAGGCCGGTGAGGGCCGCCGGCGGCAGCAGGATCACCGGTTTGAGCCATCCCACCACGCAGGGCACCGCCACGCGCGCGGTGACGAGGAGCCGTACGCGCATGCGCACACCCACCTGGGAGGCGAGGCGGCTCACGGCCTCCTGCCACCCGGCCGGAGCGGAATGGGAAGCCTGGCGGGTGAGAGTGCGGGCGCGGCGCCAGCCGACGAACGCCTTGAAGCCCAGCAGCGCCACACCGACGCTCCAGGCCGGCACCGTCCACGGCACGAACGGGTGCAGCATCTCGCGCAGGGAGTCGATCAGGTTCGGTTCCACGGGCGGGATGAACAGGTGGCCGCTGGCCGCGAAGCCGGTGATTTCGGGCACCGCCTGGGGCGTGCCCATCAGGTAGATCAGCGTCAGCACCGGCGCGAAGGCCAGCATCGCCAGAGTGCTGAGGCTCAACAGATAGCGGGCCTGGGGTGAAGCGTCGGCCATGTAGCTGCGCAGGCAGGCATACAGCCCTCCTAGCAGCAGGCCTTGCCAGAGGAAATGCACCAGGGTCCAACCCAGGTGATAGGCGAAGGGGCTGGCGAGCAGCGCGTTCATTTCTGCTGCTCCTCGAGCTCATTGAGGCGGGCCCGGATCATGGCCAGTTCCTCGGCGCTGGCGGGCTTGCCGGAGCCCAGCGCCTGCATCACCAGTTCGGCGGCAGAATCCTCGAATACCCGGTGCAGCAGCTTGCCGAGGAACCGCTTCTGGGCCTTGCGCTGGCTCAGGGCGGCGGCATAGACATGCGCCCGCTCCGAAGCGTCGCGCTTGACCAAGCCCTTCTGGTGCATGATCTGCAAGGTGGTGAGCACGGTGGTGTAGGCCACGGGGTTGTCGCGCGAGAGCACCTCATGCACCTGGCGGACGGTGGAGTCGCCCTGTTGCCAGAGCACTCGCAGCACTTCGAGTTCGGCCTCGGTGGGCTCAGGGGCCTGGGTCTGGGCGGGGCGGCGGGGTGACATACGGGTTCCTCGGGGACCTCGGGACTGTCCCAAGTATAGTCCAGCTACTATAAATCTAGTATGGACCTCTTGCAAAAAACCCAGGGCCGGCTAATATACTATCTACTTAGTACTTAGTAGATCGACCTTACCCCTGGAGATGAGGCCATGACGAAACTATCCTTTGCCTGCGGCTTGGCTCTATCGGCAGTCCTGGCCGCTTGCGCATCCGCCCCCCATAACAGCCCGGCCGCGGCCAGCGCCGCCCCGGCCGCCGGGACCACGACCGTAGCCGCGGCCGGCGACAAGCCGAAACTGGTCTGCGAGGATTCCACCCAGATCGGCTCGCATTTCAAGCAGCGCATCTGCATGACGCCCGAGGAGGCGGAAGCACGGCGCAAGGCGGCCCAAGCCATGTTCAACCAGAGCGGGCATACCAATCCCTGCGGCAACAATCCCTGTGGACAGCCCGGGAGCCCCCCGCGCCGCTGATCGCGCATCCCGCGCTGGAGCCGATAGTTGCTTCGAGGCAGGGCCGGTACAATAACCGGCCCTGTTCTTTGAGGATCCGGCTGTGCCGACCCGCTTCCGTGATGTCGAACTTCGCGCCCCCACCGGTCCGACGCTGAGCTGCAAGGGCTGGCAGCAGGAAGCCGCCCTGCGCATGCTGCACAACAACCTGGACCCGGTGGTGGCCGAGAACCCCAAGGAGCTGGTGGTGTACGGCGGCATCGGCCGCGCCGCCCGGGACTGGGAGAGCTTCGACGCCATCGTGGCGACACTGAAGCGGCTGGAGGACGATGAGACCCTGTTGATCCAGTCCGGCCGGCCCGTGGGCGTGTTCAAGACCCATGCTGCAGCGCCGCGGGTGTTGCTGGCCAACTCCAATCTAGTGGGCAAGTGGGCCGATTGGGACCACTTCTTCGAGCTCGATAAGAAGGGGCTCATGATGTACGGCCAGATGACGGCCGGCTCCTGGATCTACATCGGTTCCCAGGGCATCGTGCAGGGCACCTACGAGACCTTCGTCGAGGCGGTGCGCCAGCACTACAAGGGCGAGGCCAAGGGGAGATGGCTGCTCACCGGCGGCCTCGGCGGCATGGGCGGCGCCCAGCCGCTCGCGGCGGTGTTCGCCGGCTTGAACTGTCTCGCTGTAGAGGTGGACGAGTCGCGCATCGACAAGCGCCTCGCCACGGGCTATCTCGACCACAAGGTCACCACGCTCAAGGATGCCGTCGCCTATCTGAGGAAGGCGGCAGAGAGCGGCGAGACTAGATCCGTGGGCCTGCTGGGCAATGCCGCGGAGGTCTTCGAAGAGATCCTGAAGGGTGATTACCTGCCGGACTTAGTCACCGACCAGACTTCCGCCCACGATCCGCTGAACGGCTACATCCCGGTGGGATATTCCTTGGCGAAGGCTGCGGAACTGCGCAAGGCCGATCCCAAGAGGTACGTCGAACTGGCCAAGCAGTCCATGGCGAGGCAGGTGCGGGCCATGCTGGGTCTGCAGGCCAAGGGCATCCCCACCTTCGATTATGGCAACAACATCCGCGCCATGGCGCAGGATGCGGGCGTCAGCAACGCCTTCGACTTCAAGGGCTTCGTGCCGCTCTACATCAGGCCGCTCTTCTGCGAGGGCATGGGCCCGTTCCGCTGGGCGGCCCTCTCCGGCGACCCGGAGGACATCTACAAGACCGATGCCAAGGCCAAGGAACTCTTCCCGGACAAGAAGGACCTGCACCGCTGGCTGGACATGGCCCGCGCCCGCATCAAGTTCCAGGGGTTGCCGGCGCGCATCTGCTGGCTCGGCTACCAGGAACGCCACCTGCTCGGCCTCGCCTTCAACGACATGGTGAAGCAGGGCGAGCTCAAGGCCCCCATCGTCATCGGCCGCGACCACCTGGATTCCGGTTCCGTGGCTTCGCCCAACCGCGAGACCGAAGGCATGCGCGACGGCAGCGACGCCGTGGCCGACTGGCCGATCCTCAACGCGCTGCTCAACACCGCGAGCGGCGCCTCGTGGGTGAGCTTCCATCACGGCGGCGGCGTGGGCATGGGCTACTCGCTGCATGCCGGCGTGGTGATCGTGGCGGACGGCAGCGAACGGGCGAGCCAGGCGCTGGCGCGGGTGCTGGTGAACGACCCCGGCACCGGCGTGATGCGCCACGCGGACGCAGGCTACGAGAAGGCCATCCAGGTGGCGCGGGAACGCGGCCTCGACCTGCCGATGCTCAGGGGCTGACGCCGGCCGCCGCCCATGCGCATCGATCTCAATGCGGACGTGGGCGAGGAATGCGGCGACGATGCGGCGCTGATCCCGCTGCTCACCAGTGCCAACGTGTGCTGCGGAGCGCACGCCGGCGGCCCCGCGACCATGCGGCGCACCATAGCGCTGTGCCAGGAAAACTCCGTCAGCATCGGCGCCCACGTCTCCTACCCAGACCGGGAACACTTCGGCCGGCGCAGCCTGGACCTGCCCGTGGGCGAATTGCGCGCCAGCGTGCTGGCCCAGTTGTATGCGCTGGACGGCATCGCCCGTGAAGCCGGCGCGCGACTGCGTTACCTGAAGGCCCACGGTGCGCTCTACAACCGCATGGCAGCGGACGCGGGCGTGGCCGACACGGTCATCGCCGCGCTCAAGGGATTCGACCCGTCGTTGCCGCTCCTGACGCTGCCAGGCAGCGTGGCCATGCGGCGCGCCCAAGTCGCCGGGATTGCGGCGGTCGGGGAGGCCTTCGCGGACCGCGGTTACCGCGACGACGGCAGCCTGCAGCCGCGCGGTGAGACGGGCGCACTGCTCACGGATACCGCAGAGGTGAGTACCCGTGCCCTGGCCTGGGTGCGAAGCGGCGTCATGCCGAGTGTCACCGGCAAACAGTTGCGGTTGGAGGCACGCTCGATCTGCGTGCACGGCGATACGCCCGGGGCGGTCGCCATGGCGAGCGGGCTGCGCGGCATGCTGCGGGATGCTGGCGTCGAGCTCAGGGCGTTCGCATGAAGACGCGTCTCATGGGCGAGGGCGGCTTGCTGGTGGAGACCGCCGATGCAACCGAAGCCCAGGCCTTGCGCCGGGTACTGCTGCAGCGGCGCATCCCCGGCCTGCGGGAACTCATCCCGGGATATGCCTCGCTGCTGATCGTGGCCGATCCCTTGTCTACAGACCTCGAGGCACTGGCAGCGGACCTCCCGGCACGACTGGATGCCGGTGCCGCCCGGCCGCGCGAGCACCAGTTCACGGTGCGCTATGACGGTGAGGACATCGAGGCGGTGGCCAAGCGCCTCGACATGGATGCGCGGGAGTTGGTGCAGCGCCACGTGACGCCCACCTACACCGTCGCCTTCCTGGGTTTCGCGCCCGGATTCCCTTATCTCACGGGGCTCGACCCTGCGCTACGGCTGCCCAGGCTGGGCCGGCCGCGCACCCTGGTGCCGGCCGGCAGCGTCGCCATGGCCGACGAGTTCACCGGCATCTATCCCGAGGCCATGCCCGGCGGCTGGCACCTGCTCGGTCATTGCGAGGCGCAACTGTTCGACGTCACGCGCACCGAACCCGCGCTGCTTGCGCCCGGGGACCGGGTCCGCTTCAAGGCGGCCTCATGATCGAGGTGCTGAGCTCCGGTCCCGCCAGCACCTTCCAGGATCTGGGCAGGGAAGGGTACGGCCACCTGGGGGTACCGCCGGCCGGCGCGGTGGATCGCTTCAACCTGCGCGTCGCCAACCGGCTGGTGAGCAATCCCGACGAGGCGGCGGCACTGGAGATGGCGGCGGAGGGCGCGAGCCTGCGGTTCGACGCCGATGCGGCGGTCGCCATCACGGGAGGTGCCCTGGAGCTGCAATTGGACGGCGCACCGGCCCCCATGTATCAGACCCTGTTCGTCAAGGCCGGCATGGAACTGCATTGCGGACGCATCCTGCGGGGTTGGCGCAGCTATCTGGCGGTGGCTGGCGGCATCCAGGCGGAGCCGGTGCTGGGCAGCCGCTCCACGGATACACTGGCGAAACTCGGGCCGCCATCGTTGGCGGCGAGCATGCGCTTGGAGACCGGTCCGTCGCCGGCGTCCATGCAAGGGGCTTATCTGCGTTCGCCCCCACAGTACCCGGCGCCGGCGCGCTTGCGCATCCTCGCCGGGCCGCACCAGGCTGGTTCTCGCCGGAGGCCTTGCTGGCCCTGCGCGGCGCGAACTTCCGCGTCTCCTCGCAGAGCGACCGCGTGGGCCTGCGCCTGGAAGGCGTGACGCTGCAACGTGCCAAGGAAGGTGAACTGCATTCCCTGGGTATGATGGAAGGCGCGATACAGGTGCCGGGTTCCGGGCAAGCCATCGTGCTGATGGCCAACCACGGCGCCACCGGCGGCTATCCGATCATCGCGCAGGTCATCTCAGCGGACATGCATCTGGCGGCACAACTGGCGCCCGGGACGGAAGTGAGCTTCCTCGATGTGAGCCGCGCGGAAGCCTTGCAGGCATTGCAGGAGCAGGAGCTGCGGTTTTCCCGAGACATAGTCGTCGCGGATGCATCTTTGCTGGCGGCGCGCGCCCTGGTGCAACTGGCGGGAAAGCACGCGAGCCTGCAACAGGCTGCGCTGACGGATGGTGTCCGCCGTATCCGCATCCGGAAGTGATGTGATGCCGTCTATATAATAGGGGCGTGGATCGGTTCATCAAACTCTTCTGTGCCTGCCTGCTAGCCATGGTCCTGACCGGTTGTGCCTGGCCCGAGCCCCAGGGCATGGGCTCGCCGCTCACGCCGGTACAGATGGACCGCGGCAAGCGCGCCGCGGAGCTGGCGCAGCAGCAAGAGGGCGTGGCCTATGAGTATGGAGGCCACACACCCCGGGGTTTCGATTGCAGCGGACTCGTGTACTACGTGTATGGCAGGCTCGGCGTGACTTTGCCGCGCACTGCGGGCGCCCAGTACGATCGCACCGTGAGGGTCTCCCGCGCGGACCTCAGGCCCGGCGACCTGGTGTTCTTCCTCAACGCGAGCCATGTAGGGATCTACGTCGGAGACGGCTGGTTCATCCACGCCCCGGAGACCGGCAAGCCCGTGGGTGGGGCATGGCTCAATACCGGCTACTGGCACGATAACTATTACGGTGCCGGCCGTCCTTGAAAGCATTCCCCAGGCACCCGTTCCGGCAACTCCATCCTACCGCGCGCCGCCTGCTGGCGGCGCGTACGGTGCGCAGCGTGGCGCAGGGCGCGCTGGTGGTGGATCTCTCGCTGTTCCTGCATGCCCTGGGCTGGAGCGGCCTCGGCATCGGCCTGAGTTTCACGGCTGCAGGCCTCGGCGCGGCGCTGTTGAGTCTACTCGTCGGCCGCCTCAGCGATCGCTCGCGCCGCAAGCCCTTCCTGCTGGGTTATGAATTTCTCACCGTGCTGTGCGGGCTCACGCCCCTCGTCACCACCGCCGTGCCGGCTTTGGTGGCGGCTATCGTGGTGGGCGGCTTCGGCCGCGGCCTGAACGGCGCGGCCGGCCCGTTCGGTCCCGCGGAACACGCCTGGCTCGCAGAGGCGGTGCCGGCGCAGGATCGCGGCTGGGTCTACAGCCTCAACAACGCTCTCGGTTTCTTCGGCATGGGACTGGGCGCGCTCATGGCCGCAGCACCCGGCTTCACGCAGCGGCTTCCA
>Ga0207664_10002671_pt1 | contig 11826 bp, 10 predicted proteins | sample LARL83metaG_FD_184349 | JGI IMG/M metagenome (GOLD analysis project Ga0207664, IMG submission 184349) | Corn, switchgrass and miscanthus rhizosphere microbial communities from Kellogg Biological Station, Michigan, USA - LAR L8-3 metaG... | ecosystem: Host-associated > Plants > Roots >...
GTCCGTGCTACCCCAGCATCCGGTGAGGAAGATGACCGACGCGTCCCACGACTTCACGGGAAGGGCGTCATGAAGCCGGACGCCATCCTCGGGAGTTACACCGAGCCACGCCTCATATTTCGAGCCGTGCAAATCGATGATCACCAGCTCACCCGGCTTGCTCTTTCGCAAGGCAGGGACGATATCCGTGCCCGCCCCGACCCCGCAGTCCTCCCAAGCCCGGATTCGTCCCTCGTCTTTGCGGTCCTGCAACATCCTCTTCATCTTGTCGAGGTACTGATGCGAGGTCCGGTTGTTGTAGCGAGGATCGGCCGTCGTGTAAATGTGCCTGACGTCCCACGGCTGCGTGCTGTTCATCATGCCCTCCACCCATGTTGCCGGAAGATCCTTCGCCTGGCTCGGCTGTTCCGTCCTGGTGTCAGTGGCTGATCGGTGCCCTCCAGGGCTCTCAGGGCATGCTCGCTATCGCGTTGCGGGAGATACTATTGCCTTTCCGGTCAAAGGGCATGTAAGCCGCGCCGTGAATGGGCGGTCTTCTGCCGCTTCTATTTATTCGCGTTCGCACCTGTGCATTCAGGCACGGTTACACCCGTTCCGGGCGCGTGACACGCGCCCGGAACGACGGGGAGCCTCGTATCTGCGAAGAGAGGAACTTCCCGTGCGGAGGACGCCATTGGCAGCGACCCGTCGGCCGTCGGCGGGCGTCGCACCAAGACCCCGAAGTCGCGCGACCAGGGCCGCCTGATGGCCACCGAGGTGAGGGCGAGGTCGATGTGCACGCGGTTCTTTACCGTCTTGGGTTCCGGTACGGCAAGGATGTCGATGCAGACGCGACCGGAGCAGGATAGGTGGTGAAGCCCACGGGTTCGAGGTTGGTCACGCCGGGCCCCTCACTGGAAAGGCTCCAGCCGAGCGTCTACGCCCAGAACTGGCCGAGCGCGGAGTCGTCCCAGGCATTCATCGCGATCTGAACAAGCCGCACCGCCATGCCGCCGACCCTAAGCCCGCCTAAGACCGGCACCCGATAAGCAGAACAGACCGGACTCGACTCGGCGTCTCGCTCCAGCGCGGAAGCTCGATAAGCGCTGTGCGCTTCGAGCACATCGTTGTCATCCAGGGCCGCTGGATCTACGACTCACTACACGACGGCTGGAACGAGATACACGCCATCCACGCCTGCCAGAAGATCGGGCGCAAAGAACCCACTGCGGCATGGCCGGTCCTACCTGACGGGACCGACCTCGGCGACCCGACGTCGGTCTCAACCGCCATCGACACCTGGTGCGACATGCTCGCCGGGTCCAGCGGCGCCGAGAAGGGCGGAAACCGGACCGACCCGTCGAACCAGTGGATCGTGCATCCCCTGCTCGACGGATGCCAATCCGGGTCGGTTATCCCCTGAGGATCCGATCGTCCCTACACCCCGCAGTACGCCGCCGCGCCCCGGACAGTGGTGGTTGCCCCTGCCCGATGCTAAGCCGTGGCTCACAGTTCGCTTGGTGGCACGGTGTCGGCGGGCTGCGGGTGGGCGGAAGAGCTTCAGCGAAAGTAGGGATGCACGCGCCGCTTGTGTTATTCGAGTTCCAGGTCGTGTTCGGCCGCTGTCTTGCGGGGGTGGACGATGTAGCTGAACTCGGTGGCTGGGGCGGGTTCGAGGGCTTGGCGGTAGGCGCGTTCGATGGCGCGCAGGCCGTCGGCGATGGTGGTACGCGGGCGGCGATGTCCTCGCGGTTGCGCCGGCCGTAGGAGCCCTGGGACAGGTCGGTGGAAGATCACCCCTTGTCGACGGGGCTACCGGTTCGAACTGGACGCAACGGCGCCGTTAGAGATCCTGCGTGTGGCGGCAGCCCCTCTCGGGTATGGTTGCGAACGCTTCGTTTGTTGCGGAGAATGCGATTGAGAGGGGGGACAGACATGCCTACACGCAGCATCGGATCAATAAACCCTGGGGAGGTTGACGTCGAGATCGCCGCGCGCGCTGCAAGGCGTATCGAGGAGTATCTCGACGGGCACCCCGACGAAGAGCTCATTGAGGCTGTCGGCGAAGTCGGCACTGAGGACGCGCTTGTCATTCCGCGTGCGACCGCAGTCATGTTCGCACAGATCCTCGATCTGCTGGCGCAGGGCCGGGGGGTGCAGATCTTCACTAGGGATATGGAGCTGACCACCCAGCACGCAGCCGACATGCTCAACGTCTCGCGACCGTACCTGATCGGCCTGCTTGAGTCTGGCAAGATCCCGTTCCGCAAGGTCGGAAGGCACCGAAGGATCCGGTTCGAGGATCTCCTGGACTACAAGCGTCAGGACGACCTGAGCCGACGTGTTGCCGCTGACCGGCTCGCTGAGCTGACCGAGGAGCTGGACCTGTACTGATCATGGCCTTCATCGTGATCTACGACGCCAACGTGCTCTACCCGAACACGTTGCGCGACCTGCTGATCCGCATCGCCCAGCAGCCTCACCTCGTGCAGGCCAAGTGGACAAACGACATCCTCGATGAGATGCTCGGGGCGCTGCAGAGAAACCGCTCCGACATCACGGAGGAGAAGGCGGCTGGCCTGCGCGAGCTCATAAACGAGTCAATCCGGGATTGCCTGGTGACGGGGTACTGGCCTTTGGTCGACGCCCTTGAACTACCGGATCCTGCCGACAGGCACGTCCTAGCCGCCGCCATCAAGGCCGGCGCCCAACTTATTGTCACAAGGAACCTGAAAGACTTCCCGCCGAAAACCCTGGCTCAGTGGGACATCCGGCCGAAGTCCCCTGATCATTTCGTACGGGACGTCATAGACCTCGATCAGCAGGCGGTCTGGGCCTGCGTCCAGCAGATCGTGGACTCGCGCACTAGGCGCCCGGTGACGGTTGACGACGTTCTTGGCGAACTCCAGCGAGACGGCCTAGTGGCGTCGACGGCCGTGCTGCGAAGCGGACCAAGCGCACCAAGCGTCTGACCTGAAGGCGTCTTCGTACGTGAGGCGTAGGGGCCCGGCCGATCATGTGTGACGAAGGATCCCCCGAGCTCGCAGGCACCAACCTGCGCGATGTGAGCGCCACTATCGCTGCGCGCCAAGGGTACTGTTCCGGCCTAGGAGTCGACGCCCGGGTTGGGCATTCACGCACGCTCCGAGACGCATGACGTCAAAGGCCTGGGAAGCGTCCGGCGGAAACCAGATACCCGGCAGCAAACCACTGTGCGTTCTCAGCGTAAGCGTGGACTCTCGATAAGCGCTGTGCACTTAGAGCGGACGGCGCACCCAGGTCCGCTGTGTGGCGTTTCCGCAGATCAGAGACGATGTGTGTCAGGGACAGGATCGAACTGTCGACCTTCCGCTTTTCAGGTCAACCGCGCTAAGCGCTATGCAGACCTGCAAAAGCTGTAGTAGCTGACAAGCGGAACCGCGCTAGGCGGAAGGTGCAGAAATCCACGCTAGCATGATTCCAGCCGCCCGGGCGGAGAGGCTTATGGCGTCGCTCTACTTACTCCTCGACGTCGTCCGGGGCATGTACCTGCTCTGCAGGTTTGGCGGGCGCGGTGGCGGCCTTGGCGACCCCCTCCAGGCGGAAATAGCCTGCCGAATGGACCATCATCGCCGCAAAGCCGCTGACCAGGATCCCCAGCCCGGCGGGCCACATGATGTGCCAGAAGCCGGCGGCCACGCCAACGAACGCGAGCAGCTGCGCGAGTGGCCGGGTCACACGCACCAAACGGGAGTCGGTCACCCGGCGCCGGAAGTCCTCCTGACGGTTGAGCAGGACCAGAGCGGCCAGCAGCGGGATCGCTAGTGAGAAGGCGATGACGCAGGCCTTCGCCGACCAGCCGACGGGCGCCGCGGTGAGGAATGGCTGAACCAGGACCAAGCTGATCGCGATCAGCCCGCCGTAGATCACGTTGCTCTGCCGGATCCACTCCCGCTGCTGCTCCGGTTCCTCCGTTGCCTGCTGAATCCGCGCTGCTAGCCGCCGCGCTTCCTCCTTCGCCTGCCGGATCTGCTCTGCCTGCTGCTCCGGGTCGACCGCCACGATGGTCATCATGCCACGACGGCCGACCGGTCGCCGGTCACAGCTCAAGGAGCGAGCTGTCGCGGGCAGCTCGGACCCGCCGCACCCCGGCGTTGACACCGATGGCGAGCGCCTGCAGCCCGCGCAGCGCGGGCGCGCCCGCGGCCCCGCCTACGACAACCGCCAGGTAGTTCTCGATGGGGTGCAGTGGCTCCGATCTCCGCAAATCCGCACCTTCTGAAGTCAAACGGCTACTGTGAGCGCATACTTTGTTGTGGTCGAGTTCGATCGCGGGTTTGACCGTGACAACGTGGCTGAGCGTGACAGGCCGACGAAGGCAAGGGCTCACGACGACAGTGCCGTGCAGGACGGCGATCCCTGCATAGCCGTCGAGACGCGGACGCGGGGCGAGGCATACTCCGACTTCCGGCAGGTCGTCGAGTCCGGCTGGGACCGGCACCAAAGGTTCGACGCCCCACGCGGCGAACTGGCGATGTTCCGAGCCGAGCGGGCCGGGCTGCCGGAGGTCAGCTCCGGGGAGGCAGGAAGCCGCCCACCTCGACTACGACGCCGAGCTCACCGACCTGATCGGTCGGGCGTGAGGCTCCAGAAGATACGCAACTTACTTGACAAACAAGTTACTTGCACTCCATGCTGATTGTGACGGATCCGTCGGACGTGGTTACCAAGAGACGACGGCACTCGATAGCCGACGACCACCGGCAAAGACGGTGCGGAGATGAGTGGCAAGTGGCGGACGAGGACGGCCGGCAGGCCGAGACGGTGCCCAACCGGCTGCGCAGGGCCCGTGGCGCCTACGCCATCGCGGTGGTCCGGGCTCTGGCCGAGGCCGGATTCGCGGACCTTCCCCGTAACGGGGCGTTCGTGCTGGCCGGCATCGCACGGTTCGGTGATTCGCTCGGCCCGATCGTGGACCAGCTCGGGGTCTCCCGGCAGGCGGTCAGCCAGCTCATCGACGCCCTAGTGCAGCGCGGCTACATCCAGCGCAGCGAGAACGCCCGCGACCGCCGGCGCATGGTCGTCGAGCTGACGGATAAAGGCCAGGCGGCCGCCGCGACGATCCGCGCGGCCGTCGAGTCGGTGAACGGGCAACTCGCCGCGCGAGTCTCCGCCCAGGACCTGACGGGCTTCCACCGCGCGCTCGACGCCCTCGGCGGCATCAACGACGAGACCTCCTAGTGGCCGCATCGTCACCATCCTCTCGGAGGAACAACTATGTTCAAGCAGCTTGTAACGCTGCTGCTCTCCGTGGGCACCTTGGCCGCCTGCGGCGGGACCGTAACAGCCAGTTCGGTGCTCCCGAGCACCCCGGCGAGTTCGGCGGCGTCAAGTCCTGCAAGCGGCTCGTCCAGCCGCCAAGCGGCGATCGCGAACGGCGCCGATCCGGCACGCACCGACGCAGCGGGCATCGAGTGGCTCTGCCAGCCCGGCCTGGCCGACAACCCGTGCCGCTCCAACGACACCGCCACCGTGGTGCCCCGGACTGGGCCGACCACCCTCCAGAAAGCGTCCGCGGCGACGAACCCGCCCATCGACTGCTTCTTTATCGTCCCCACGGTCAGCAGGCAGCGGAGTCTGAGCGCCAACCTGCAGATCCAGAAGAGCGAGACGACCACCGTGGAGTTGGAGGCGTCCCGCTTCTCCGCGGACTGCGACGTCTACGCCCCGGTCTACCCCGAGGTCACCCTGACGGGACTGCGCCAGACTGGCAAGGCTTCCTCCCAGGCCGCCGAGAAGCAGGCTTACCAGGTGGTCCAAGCTGCCTGGCAGGACTACCTCGCGCACTACAACCACGGCCGCGGCGTCGTCGTCATCGGCCACTCGCAGGGCTCGGCCATGGCCGAGGAACTGCTGCGCACCCAGGTGGACCCCAGCCTGCGGGCCCGCCAGCGCTTGGTGTCGGCCATTATCCCGGGCGGGAACGTCGTGGTCCCGGCGGGCAAGCAGGTCGGCGGCACCTTCCAGCACCTGCCGGCCTGCACCACCGCTACCCAGCTGCACTGCGTGGTCGCCTACTCCAGCTTCAACGCCGCCCCGCCGCCTACGGCGTACTTCAGCATTCCCGGCCAGGGGGTCAGCCTGCTCGTTCCCACCCCCAACCCAACCGAGGGTATGCAGGTTATGTGCGTCAACCCGGCCGCGCTGGTGCCGGGTGACGGGGTGGCAGAACCATACTTGCCGTCGAGTGCCGGCAACGCCGCGATCAAGGCGGACAAGAGCCTGGCAAGCGTGCCGGTACCCTGGCAGACCACCCCGGACCTGTACTCTGCCGCCTGCACACAGCGCGGCGACGCCAGTTGGCTCCAGATCACCGCGCCTATCACCCCCGGTGACACCCGCACGGTGGTGACGCCGCCGGAAGGGGCCAACGCGGGGCTGCACCGGTTCGACATCACGCTGTTCCTGGGCAACCTGGTCGCGCTGGTCCAGCAGCAGACGCGCTCTTACCAGTCGGGCCGGTGATCCCGCCGATGCGCTCAGCCGACGCCCGCGACCTTGCTGCGCCATGGGCACTGACCAAACTCAAGGGTACGTGGCGTCGGTGCTTACCCAAACGCCACAGCCGCCAGCTTCCCAAGTCTTACGAACGGACGCGCCCGCGGCGGGACTGGCCGCCCCGGGCGCGTCCGCGTAGCCTCCTACTGGCTATCGCCGCTCCTTGCCAACGCCACCCCGCCTTCTCCCGGCGACGCGTCAGCGGCAGGGCCCACTGGGATGCCAGGCCCCCATCGCCGGGCACACTCGGCCCGGTACCGCCTCGCGTAGCCCTTGATGATGACGATCCGGACGGGAGCGGGGACCACGTGGATCAACTTGTCGTAACGGACCGGGTCAAGGCCGTCCATCAGCCAGTGCCCTTCCGCCGCCAGCCTGCCCAGGGACTTGCCCTTGACGTTGTGCTTGCGGTCCCAGCTGCGCCAGTCGGCCTCGGTCAGGGTCGTTGAGGCCAGCGGCATCGCCTCGTCCTCCTCCGCTCGCAGGTGCGGCAGCAGCACCTCGCTCAGGTCGCGGACCGCCTCCCTGAGCTCGGCGCGGGCCCGCTTGCCGATGTCGGACCGGTACCGCGCCGTCGCTGCCAGGAGCTGGTTGACCGCCGGGCCGATCCTGGCATGGTCGGCCTCCATGCGGTCGAGCAGGGCGTGGGCCTGCGGTGCCCGCTCCCGCAACAGCGGCCACAGGCCGAGGTCCTCACCTCGGTGGTGACTGTCAAGGAAGCTCGTCATCCACTGGATGTGGTCGGCGATCGCCTGCCGCCGGGCAACGTGATGGATCGCCGCGTCGTCCAGCGCTGACTCCAGGCGGGTGAGGTCCCGGCGCAGCGCGTCATGCACGGTGCCCATGATCGTGGTGTCGGCAGGCTTGGCGGCCCGCCTGCTCACTTGGCTGCTCCATCCTGGCGGAGCGGCCGGGACAGCTGGGCGATGATGACCGCGATGTCGGGCATCGCGAGCTCCCGGGAGATGAGGCCGTCGCGGATCTCGAACAGGTGGTTGATCCGGTAGCTGATGCGGCGGCCATGGCCTTCGAAGCCGAACGGCTGGCCCTTGGCGGTTGCGTGTATCACGCCCTCCTCCCAGACGAATCCCGGGCCATGGGCGCGGTTGATGGTGATGTAGTCGTCAAGTGACAGCTCCCGGGACAGCAGCGCGTAGTAGCCCCGCACGGCGTCCTTCCCATGCAGCGCGCCAAGCTCGGCGCCGAACACCTCGTGTGTGATGTCATCGGTGACCGTGGCCATGAGCGCGTCGAGGTCCGCGCGGTCCTCGGCGTCGAAGTGCGCGTCGATGACCGCGTCCACGCCCGGGTCCCCGGCGCGCGTGTCGTCCGGCACGGGCACCTCAGCCGTGGCCAGCACCCGTGCGAAGCGGCCGGGATGAGCCAGGTGCGGGAAGTGACCGGTGTCCGGCCAGACCTCGACCTTGAGCTGCGGGAGGGCGTCGCTGAGCCAGGACGTCTTATCCGGGTCCCATTCGGCGCCCAGGATGAGGAGGTAGGGCACCTCGGACCGGGCGACCTCCGCCATCGCGGTGGTCAGCATCGCCTCGGCCTCGGCGGGGGTCTGCCGCAGGTATCCGTCCCAGTAGCTCACCACGAGGTCCTGACGGGGACGGCTGTTGCCCGCCACCAGCTCGCGGGCCGCCGCGGGCAGCAGGTCCGTCCGGAAGCTGGCCTCCATCATCGCCCAGACGTCGTAGAACCCCGCGCCCCGGGCCTGGGCCTCCACCGATCGCAGCTGGGCGAGGACCGCGGGGTCCGGCGCAGCGTCGATGTTGACGACGCCCCGGGTGGGGTGCCGGGCCGCGTAGAAGCTGGCGAAGCCGCCAGAGATCGAATGCCCGACGAGCACCGGCGCGGTGAGTCCGGCCTCATCGACTGCCTGGCGGATCAGTTCCAGGATGTGCCGGGGCGAGTGCGGTAGCTGGCCTGGCGACTCGCCATGCCCGGGGAGGTCCAGGGCGAGCACTCGCCGGTCCGGGTCGACACGGGCGAGGTGATCCAGCACGGGCCGCCAGATCCGGCGGTCGAAAGTCAGGCCGTGCAGCAGCACGAGCGGCGGGCGTTCGTCGGCGACCCCGTACAGGTCGGCCGCCATGCCGGCGACCGTGATCCGCTCCGGGCCCCCCGCGCCCCCGCTGGGCTTGGGGCTGTCGGCGTTGAATGTGGCCATGTGATGCCTCCTAGGGTAAGTGTCAGCCAGGAGGCGTTCATAGCGGCCGAACGGATCGTTCGCTCCTGCGGTTACGCTTACACCCGCCAGCGAGCCGGCCCGCCGGGGGTCGGGTCGTACCGGCACTCCAGGCCGGTGCGGATGGACGCCTGCAGGTGAGCGCCTGCGATGGGGGCCACGGCGCGGACGCGGTCAATCGCGCCGCGCACCGTGCGGGTCACGTTGACCCGGGCCCGCTCGGCCTCCGCCGTCGCGCGGCGCGTCCGCCCGCCCAGCCCGGCGGCGCTGCGCAGCTCGCCGAGCAGCCAGGCACGCTCGGCCGCCGACTGCCGCGCGTGGTCGGCATCCCCGGCGGTGTCCGCCGCGTCCAGCTCAGCGTCCAGCTCGGCCAGGCGGCGCTTGTAGGAGCGCGCGGCGGCCTCGTCGAGCACCGGGGCGCCCGCGCTGGCCCGCAGGCCGGGCCCGCCGGCGGCCAGGTCGAGCGCGGCGATGTCGCGGCGCGGCGCGGCGAGCAGCATGCGCAGGTGCGCCAAGCCGCGGCTGTCGGGCAGCCGGGCGCGCTCCGGGCCAGCCTCAAGGAGCCAGCTATCGCCGTCGCGCAGCAGCGACCACTCGTCGGCTGGGGTGCCGAGCTGGCGCAGCAGCGGCACCATGCCCAGCAGGTCGGCGAGCACGCGCGCCCGTCGGCTCGCCTCCGCTGCCTGCCGCTCGTCGCCGTCCGCGCCGCGCATCACCAGTGCCTCGCTGAGCGCTAGCAGGCTGCGAGCGACGGCCGGCCGCGCCCCGATCCGTTCCGCCATGTCCAGGGCGTCCGCGCAGTGCGCCACCGCGCTGTCGGCCATACCCAGCCGGGCAGCCAGCAAGCCAAGGAAGTACGACGCGGGACCGTTGACGTAATTCGCGCCACCCCACACCACCAACCGCCCGGCGTAAGGCTCCAACGCCTCGTACAGCCGGGCTGCGGGTGCCGGGCTTGGCACGACTGCCGCGACCGCCGCCAGGTCCGTGATGACGCCCAGCCAGCGCGGGCCAGAGGCGGCCAGCGCCCCCGGGAGGAGCCGCTCCAGCTCGGCGGCGGCCTCGGCGCGCCGTCCGACAGCGGCGAGGATCCGGGCAGCGGTCGCCTCGTAGAAGTGCCCCGGGAAGCGCCGGGATACCTCGTAGAGCTGATCCACCGCCGCGTTCTGCTCCGGCTCAGTGCCCCGCTCGGACAGGACGGCACCGCGCAGGGACGCGGTTAGCCGCTGCGTGTCGGGCAGCCCGATCCGGCGCGCGCGGGCCGTGAACTCCTCCGTGAGGTCGATGCCGACTTCGAACCGTCCGCGCAGCACCGCGAGCATCGCGTGCCGGGACAATGCCATGACCGCGTCCTCAGCATCGCCCGCCGCGCTGGCCGCCCGCTCGAACGCGGCCAGCGTTATCTCCGCCTCGTCCACCTGGCCCAGTTCCATGAGCGCGATGAAGCGCCAGAACAGCCCGTCCCGCTCCCAGCGCCCCGTTCCCGCTGACTGCCCCAGCTTGACCAGGTCGCCGGCTGTGGCGAGCCGGTCAGCCGCCCCGGCCGGGTCCCACAGGGCATAAAGGCGCGCGTCGAGCACCTCGGCCAACGCCGCATCGTCTCCGGCATCCCGCGCCGCCGCTAGTGCCTCGTCGGCGAGGAACCGCCGTCGCGGCCCGGCGAGCGGGTCGCCGAGCAGCTCACGGGACATCCGCGCGAGCAGCCTGGCCCGGGTGGCATCGTCACCCGCGTGCTGGGCGGCCTGCTCAAGCAGCCGGATCAGGCCGTCATCGACGGTAAGGAACTCACCATGGGAGACGGCGTGCTGCGCCAGGTGGACGAGCGGGTCTCCGCCTGGTGGCAGGCTGTCGAGCTGGCTGGCCAGGGCGCGCGCCGTTCCCGGCCTTCCGCCTGAGGCAGCGCACACGGCCCGCAGCCGCTCCGGGGGCAGGCCGCGGAGCAACTCGGCCATGTCGCCTTCGGCGAGCCCGGCGAGGACCCGGTCGCGGCCTATTCCCAGCGGGGAGCTCGCCGTGACTAGCACGACCGTTGAGCCAGCGACCAGCCGGGACGCGACGAGCCGCAGCGCCTCCACCGCGTCATCGCCGTCGGCGTCGATGTCGTCGATGACGATGAGCCGTCGGGCTCCCCCGGGCGGCCCGGTCAGCGGGCGCAGCGCCGCGCTCAACGCCAGCGAGTCCGTCGCGTTCAGCAGCGCCCGCGAGGCCTCCTCGCCCGCGCCGATGTCCTGCAGCAGTTGCGCCCACAGCAGCAGCCCGGACTGGCCGCGGACCGGTGCGACGCCGGCCACCTCGAATCCCTGATCCCTGGCGATGTCGGCGGCCACCGCGAGGAGCGCGGTCTTGCCCGATCCCCGCGGTCCGGCGAAGGTCAAGACCCCGCCGGACCCAGCCGCGGCCGCGTCGAGGAGCGCGGCGATCTCGCCGAGCTCGACCGCCCGCCCAGTAAGCCCCATGCGATGACTTTACGCATCAAGGGCGAGCCGCCTGAGCCTGGAGGCGGAGCCTGCACACTACCTGGGTGCGGGCGCTGGCCAGGTTACGCTGGCGCTTTTACCACAGCTTCAAGACCGTAGCGTGGTCATCGGGCCTAGCCTCGCGGACGCCGAGCGAGCGCAGCGCGGCGACCGCGACTGACCGGGGCGTCGTTGGGTCGTTCTTGTTCTAGTTCCCCGCTGCCGGCAGCCGGACCCGTTCGCCCCGCTTGGGCTGGACATCCAGGACCTGCTCGCCAGCCGACAGCAGCTGCTGGGACAGCAGGTGTCCCAGGCCCCGGCTCCCTCGATGGCCCAGGTCCGCTCCGGCCCGGGCCGCGGCCCATTCCAAGAGCCGCTCGGCCTGCGCGGCGCTCAGTACCGCCCGCGACCCGCTCACCGATAACGTTCCGTCACAGGCCTCAGTGCGCTCAGCTCGCGAGAACCGCCTTACCTGCATCGGTTGGGGACTGCAACTGGGTTTGCAGCGGGCACCCAGAACTGGGACTCCTGTGTGCGGGCGCACACTCCGTGGCCGCGACTGTGTGGCAGCGACAGAGTCGGCAGGGCGCATGCTCTGACCGCGGCTGAGATGATACGTCGCTGGACCGGAGACGCGCAAAGATCAATCGCGCCGGTATATCA
>Ga0207664_10002672_pt1 | contig 11825 bp, 12 predicted proteins | sample LARL83metaG_FD_184349 | JGI IMG/M metagenome (GOLD analysis project Ga0207664, IMG submission 184349) | Corn, switchgrass and miscanthus rhizosphere microbial communities from Kellogg Biological Station, Michigan, USA - LAR L8-3 metaG... | ecosystem: Host-associated > Plants > Roots >...
CCTGCTATAATCTGCGCCCTTGCCCGGATGGCGGAACTGGTAGACGCGCGGGACTCAAAATCCCGTTCCCCTTAAAGGAGTGTGGGTTCGATTCCCTCTCCGGGCACCAACCTCTGAATATCCTGCAGCCGTCCCTGGCGAGAACTTAACGAATCTTATATGCCCCTGTCCTGACATCCCTGTCGGGGCGCGATTCTCTATGCGAGCAGTGCTCGTATAGAGAATCGCCCTCTCCGGGCACCCATCCCAAAAGGCTCATGGTTTCACTTAGCTGAGCTTGCTCAGCGCATCCACCACCTGCGCCACTTCCTGGTCGGTCATCTCTGGGAAGCACGGCAGGCTTAGGACTTCTGTGCAGGCCTTCTCCGCCACCGGCAACGACAGCGCCTCGAAGCGGCCGCCCCATACCGGCTGGCGATGGTCGGGGATGGGATAGTGGATGTCGGTGGCGATGCCGGCGTCACTCAGGCGCTGGCGCAGGCCTTCACGGTCCGGGGTGCGCAGCACGCAGAGATGCGCCACGAAATCGGCGCCGTCGTTTCCCACCAGCTTGAGCTTCCCGCCCAGTGCATCGCGGTATCTGCGCCAGATGGCGCGGCGCCGCTCGTTGCGGCGGTCCAGGTGCGGCAGCTTCGCCGAGAGAAATGCCGCCTGCATCTCGTCCATGCGGCTGTTGCGGCCGTGCGGCACTTCCACGCGATACTTGCCCTTCCAGCCGTACTGGCGCAACGCCGCTGCCTTCTCCGCGAGCGCGGCCTCGCCGGTGGCCACGCCGCCGGCATCGCCTAGGGCGCCGAGGTTCTTGGTGGGGTAGAAACTGAAACAGGCGATGTCACCCACGCTGCCGGAGATGGCGCCGTCGCGGCGCGCACCGTGGGACTGGGCACAATCCTCGATCAGCTTGAGGCCGTGCTTGCGCGCCATCGCTAGGATGCCCTTCGCATCCGCCATCTGGCCGTAGAGGTGCGTGAGGATGACCGCCTTGGCGCCGCGCTTCGCTGCTGCCTCGACCGTGGCCGGCGACAGGCACAGCGTCTGGGGATCCACGTCGGCGAACGCGGGCTCGGCCCCCACCCGCGACACCGCGATGGTGCCGTACATGCCGGCGTTGGGGGCCACGATCACCTTGTCGCCCGTCCCCACATCCAGGCAGCGGAGCGCCAGCTCCAAGGCGTCGGTGCCGTTGGCCATGCCCAGGCAATGGGCCACGCCGAGGTAACGGGCGAAGGCCTGCTCGAAGTTCCTGAGCTCCTCACCCATCAGATACCAGCCCCGCGTGAGCACGCGCGCCGCGGCGGCGTCAAGCTCGGAGCGCAGCTCGGCGCTCTCCCTCTGCAGGTCGTTCAGCGGAAGCAGCTTGCTCATCGGGAGGCGGCGGGCTTCGGACGCTTTACCGGTTTGGCATCAGCGGAAGTCAGCACGTCGCGCACCGCGCTCTGGGGCTTGCCGTTCAAGGTCAGGAAGGCGCGTCCCACGTACTCGCCGAGCAGTCCCAGCACCAGGAATTGGGTGCCGGTGAACACCAGGATCAGGCAGGCCAGCGAGGCCCAGCCGCTCACCGTGGGGCCGGCAAGCCACTGGTCGATGATGATGTACAGGGCGCCCAGCACGCCCAGCGCGAACATGCCTACGCCCACCGCGGTGCTGATGCGCAGCGGCTTCACCGAGAAACCGATGAGGATGGTGGCCCACAGCGCCACCAGCCGCCCCAGGGTGTAGTTGCTGCGTCCGGTGCGGTTGGGCAGGTGCAGCACTTCCACGCTCTCGGCGCGGCGGGTCACCTGGAAGATCAGGCCGTCGATGTAGACGAAGGGTCCGCGGTGCTCGATGAGCTGGTCCACCAGGAAGCGGTTCATGCAGCGGAACGTGGACAGGTACAGGCCGCGCGGCTTGTCGCTGATCCAATCGGCCACCAGGTTGGCGAACTTGCTGCCGAGGTTGCGCCAGGTGGCGTGCTCCTTCTTGCCGTACACCGCGTACACCACGTCCAGGTCCCGCTCGCGGCAGTGCCGGTAGAGCTTGAGGAGCTCCTGCGGCGGGTTTTGCAGGTCGTCGTCCATGGTGATGACATACTGGCCGCGCGCGTGGCGCAGGCCGGTCATCACGGTGTTGTGCTCGCCGTAGTTGCGCGCGTGGTTGATCACCGTGATCGGCGTCTTGGCGTCGGCCGCGAGCTTCTTCAGGATCTCCCAGCTGTTGTCCTGGCCGCAGTCGTGCACCAGCACCAGCTCCAGGCCACCCTCCACCGGCAGCGCGGACACCGCATCCACGAGCTCCTCGATGGTGTCCGCGCCGTTGTACACCGGCACCACGACGCTCAGGGCAGGCTGGTTCTGGGCCATCTCAGGTTCCTTGGGACCAGGGCGCGGAGGCTGCGCCGCTCGGCGAGGTGCAGTATAGCGTAGGCATCCCGCTCAGTCCGCGGCACGCTGCCGTAGCATCAGCCACCCCAGGCCGCCCCATAGCAGTTCCTGCAGGATGGTGGTGATCTGGTACACCAGGATGATGGCCAGGGCATCGGCCCGGCTCACACCGAACGGCACCAATACCGCCACCGCGATGAACTGGAAGATGCCTATGTAACCAGGCGTGGATGGCACCGCGCTGGACAGGCCGAGTGCGGCCAGGAACAGCATGGCCTGGGCGAAGCCCAGCGAATCGTGGAAGGCGCGGGTCAGGGACAGGATCGCGGCCGCGTCGCAGACCCACACCGCCACTGTCATCGCGACATAGAAGGCGGTACGGGCCGGGTGATGCAGCAGGCCGCGGGAACCGGTGCCGATGCCATGCAGCACCTCGATGCCGCGGTGCGCCAGGGCATGCGGCAGGCGCAGGCGTTTGGCCAGCGATACGAACAGATGGCTGAAGGCCGGCAGGAAGAACAGGATCCCCAGCGCGGCCAGTCCCAGTAGCAGGAACACGCCCGCCGCGGCGCTCAACCACAGCGGCAGTTGCGGGATCACCCACATCAGCATGAAGGTCGCCAGGGCCAGGAACACCGCATCGCTGACACGCTCCACGGCAGCGGTTCCCACCACGAACGGCAGCGGCGTGCCGAGCAGGCGCGACACCAGCACGGTGCGTGCGGCTTCGCCGGCCCGCGCCGGCAAGAAGGTATTGCCCAGGTCGCCTATCGCCTCGCCGACGAAGGCGACCCCGATGCAGCGCCCGGCGTGCGGCGAGAGCAGCATGCTCCAGCGGATGGCGCGCGCCAGCAGGGCAAGTAATTGGTACAAGAGTGCCAAGGCTAGCCAGGACCCCGAGAGCGTGAGCAGCGAGGTGAAGAAGGCGCGCCAGTCGAGGCCCGCCAGCGCGTAGTACAGCAGCACTGCCGCCACCAGCAGGAACACGCCGCGCAGGGCCCAGCGGCGCAAACGCGAGGCACGCGATGTCCCGCTATGATCTGCCTGGATCATGGAAGCCCTTGCCCCTGCTAGCCGACCATCCCTTCCCGCGTCGCGGATTCTACACTGGCATGCCTGTGCTACATTAGCGGCGCTCCCGGACGCCCGGACCTCTCTCGCATGGAACAGCAGGAATACGCGGCCATGGCCCGCCTCGAGCTCACGCTCTGGTGGTACCGCGCCCTGCACGACAAGGTGCTCTGCAGCCTGCGGCGGCGCCTTCCCGGAGTCCGGGGCGCGACCCTGCTGGACGCCGGTTGCGGTACCGGCGGACTGCTGCATCTCATCCAGGCGGCCTTCCCCGACTGGAGCCTGCACGGGATAGATATCTCCGAGCTCGCGGTGCAGCACGCCCGTCAGGCTTCGGCCGCGGAGATACGCCAGGGTTCGGTGACGAGCCTGCCCTATGCCGACTCCAGCTTCGATGCCATCGTCAGCACCGACGTCATGTACCACCGTCAAGTGGACGCCCACACCATGCTCCGGGAGTGCTGCCGCGTGCTGCGCCCGGGCGGCATCATGATCCTGAACCTGCCCGCCTACGAATGGCTGCGCTCATATCACGACGAGCATGTGCAGACCGGCCAGCGTTACACGCTGGCCTCCTTGGACCGCGTCATGGCGCGGCACCCGCTGCGCCGGACGCAGGGCACCTATTGGAACGCCTTGTTGTTCGTGCCCCTGGTCCTGAAGCGCAAGCTGCTGGCGACGGGGCAACAGCACAGCGATGTGAGCGAGTTCCCGCCGTGGCTGGATGCCTTGGCCTACCGGCTCATGAGCTGGGAGAATGCCTGGATCTGCCGGGGCGGACGCCTGCCGTTCGGCAGCTCGGTGTTCGCGGACTACCGCAGGCTGTGAATGTCGCTGGCACCGGCTCGTCCTGCCGCCTAGAATACCCGGCATAGATCACCGCATCTCCCCGGAAGAACGACCCATGAGGACCTGGCCCGCACGCTATCGGGATTATTTCCCCTATCTGCTGGGCCTGGTCGGACTCTTCTGCGCCCTCTCCCTGTTTAAGCTGTTCTGGCGTTCCAACGACGACGTGGCGCTGGCCATGATCGCCGACGGCACCGGTCCGGTCGGGACGCCCAGCCCGCACCTCATACTCACCAACATCGCCTGGGGCTACCTGGTCTACGGCGTGCATTCGCTGGGCGTGGTCCACGCTTACGCCCTCATGACCTACCTGGCCCTGGCCTTGTCCTATGCGGCGCTTCTCTACGCGCTGGCCCGCAGCCGGATCCAGCACTGGGTGGCAGCCACGGTGCTGCTGCTGCTGTATCTGCCGGTGCTGGTGCTGCCGCAGCACACGCTGGTGGCAGGCTACCTGGCCTTCGCCGGCATCGTGCTGCTGTGCCGGTCCATCGAGTCCGGTTCGCTGAGGGACGGTGGCATCGCCGCCGGGCTGCTGGTGGTGTCGAGCCTGGTACGTTGGGATGAGACCGCGTTCGTCGGGCTGGTGGCGCTGCCGTTCTGTTTCAGGTATCTGGGTCTGGCTTGGAAGTCGCCGCAGCGGCGCCGCTGGCTGTGGCTGCTGGCCATCACCGCCGGCCTGGGGCTCGGCTTCCTGCTGATCGATTTCCTCAGCTTCGGTCGTGGTGACTGGAAGCTGTACGCGGACACCTACAAGTCGGTCATGGAGTTCAACGACTTCCGCATCGGCCGCTACTTCACGGCGCACAGGGAGGCGCTGGCGGGCAGCGGCTTCAGCAGCAACGACGTTGAACTCTTCGGCAATTGGTTCTATTGCGATACCCAGGTGTTCGACCCGGCCAGGATCGCAGCGCTGCTGGACCGGGTGCCCTCGCTGGACCGGTTGAGGCTGAACCTGGCCCACGCCCATAGGCTAGTGGAACCCCTGGATGATCCCGCACTACGGGCCTTGGCGCTGATGGTGCTGGGGATCGGTGTGTTCCACCGCCGGCGCTGGCATCTGGCACTGTCGGTGCTGGTGCTGGGTCTGCTCATGCTGCTGTTGCTGGTGCTGGGCCGCCCGCAGATCACCCGCATCTACCTGCCGGCCCTGGCCGCACTGACGGCGTTGGGCCTCCTGGAACTGGAGATTCGCGCCCGGACCCTGGCGGCCGCGGCGGTGGCGGGCCTGCTCCTGGTCAATTTCTCCTATCTGAAGGGGCTGCATCATGACAACCAGATGGAACGCCTCAGTGCCTCGCGTCTGCGCAGCGCCACCTGCAAGCTGGATCCCACGCAGTTGATCGTGACCTGGGGCGGCTTCTATCCCTTCACCCGGAACTACTCCCCCTTCGGAGACCCGGGGGCCTGCCAGCTCAACAACTACGCCTTGGGCGAGTTCTCGCTGGCCCCCTTCGCCCTGGAGCACCTGCACAAGTTCACCGGCGGCAAGGACCTGGTGCCGGCGATACTGGCGGGCCAATCCTTCGACTTCGTCGCTGCCGGCCCCGCCCTGAAGAAGCTCAACAGGTATTTTCAGGAACATTACTCGGTGCGGCTGCATATGAAGCGCGTACCGCATCGGGGTGCCTTCCCGCTGGTCCGGGTCGGCGTCGCGGACCTTCCTGCCGCCGCACCGGGCGCAGCCCCTCAGCAGCCTTGAAGTACTGCAGCAACTGCGGCGCGGGCCTCACCGTGGCGGTACCGCCCGGCGACCACCTGCCGCGCTTCATGTGCCTGAATTGCAACGCCATCCACTACCAGAACCCCAAGCTGGTGACCGGCTGCGTCGCCGAGTGGCAGGGCCTCATCCTCATGTGCAAGCGCGCCATCGAGCCGCGTGCCGGATACTGGACGCTCCCCGCCGGCTTCATGGAAAACGGCGAGACCACCGAGGCCGCCGCCGCCCGCGAGACCATCGAGGAGGCGCTGGCCACGGCGGTGGATCTCGAGCCCTTCGCCCTCGTGAACGTGCCACATGTGGACCAGGTGCACCTCATGTTCCGCGGCAGGCTGGCGGACGGCAAGCATGCCCCGGGCCCCGAGAGCCTGGAGACCGAGCTGGTCACCGAGGCGTGCATCCGCTGGGATGAGATAGCTTTCCCCAGCGTGCGCTTCACCCTGGAACGCTACCTGGAGGACCGTCGCCGGGGGCAGTTCGGTTTCCATATCACCACCTGGCAGGCAGGCGCCCTGCGCTGAGGCGGCGGCCCCAGGCTTGTGGCAAAATCACCGGGCAAAGGAGTACGCCATGGCCTTCGTCGTCACCGAGAACTGCATCAAGTGCAAGTACACCGACTGCGTGGAAGTCTGCCCCGTGGACTGCTTCCACGAAGGCCCCAACTTCCTGGTGATCGACCCCGAGGAATGCATCGACTGCACGCTGTGTGAGCCGGAATGCCCGATCAACGCCATCTATTCCGAGGACGACCTGCCGGACGAGCAGAAAGGATTCAAGAAGCTCAACGCCGAGCTGGCCGCGGGGTGGCCGGTGATCACCCGCCAGAAACCCGCCCCTGCCGACGCCAAGGAATGGGAAGGCAAGCCCGAGAAGCTGAAGTTGCTGGAGCGCTAGCCGTTCCCTGGCCCGAAATAAGAAGGCCGTGCTTTCGCACGGCCTTTTTCAATCATACGACCTTAAATTCTAAAGCGAGGGATTTTGTTCTCTGGTAGTCAGCCTCTCGGATGATGCTTCGCATGCACATCCTTGAGACGTTCCCGCGCCACGTGCGTGTAGATCTGCGTGGTGGACACATCGCTGTGCCCCAGCAGCATCTGCACCACGCGCAGGTCGGCGCCGTGGTTCAGAAGGTGGGTGGCGAACGCGTGGCGCAGCGTATGCGGCGACAGCGAGGCGGAGATGTTGGCCGCCTCCGCATAGCGCTTGATGATGTGCCAGAAGGCCTGGCGCGTCATGTAGTCGCTGCGGCGGGTGGGGAATAGGTAGTCCGACTGGCGGCCTCCCAGGATGTCCAGGCGCGCGTCGGTCAGGAACTTCTCGATCCACTTGGTGGCTTCCTCGCCCACCGGCACCAGGCGCTCGCGGTTGCCCTTGCCGACGACGCGCACCACGCCCTGCTTCAGGTTGAGCTGCGACATGCGCACGCTCACGAGCTCGGAGACGCGCAGGCCGGTGGCATACAGGAGCTCGAGCATGGCGCGGTCGCGGATGCCGAGCGGCTCGGCCACGTCCGGGGCGCGCAGCAGCGACTCCACTTCACCCTCGCTCAGGGACTTCGGCAGCGGCCGGCCGAGCTTGGGCATGTCGATGCGCGTGGTCGGATCCTCGGCGAGGCGGCCTTCACGCAGCATGTGACGGTAGAAGCGGCGGATGCTGGAGAGCTGGCGGGCGGTGGAACGCGGACGGGCACCCTGCTGCACGCGCCAAGCCAGGAACGCCAGCAGGTGCTCGCGCTGCGCGTCCATCAATTCCACGTTCTGGCCTTCCAGCCAGCGGTTGAGACCCGACAGGTCGGCGCGATAGGCGGCGAGCGTGTTCTCGCTCAAGCCGCGTTCGCTCCACATCGAGTCTAGGAAACGTTCCACGTCCGGCTGGCTGTGGCCGGGTTCGACGGGGATAGGCAACGGACCCTGTTGTGTACCTGGGACCGGATTGATCAGCTGTTTTTCGCTCATGGGAAATCCCTTTTGATTAATTTCGTGTACCAACTAAGGGCCCGTCTTCCATTCCGGGTTGCCAGAGTCTCGACGCTTTCACTAGGTAACACCGTGATACGGTTCACATTTATATGTCAAATATACACCCTTTTGACAATAAATGCGCAATCCGTCGCCACGAGCCTTGTCCTATAAGGGGGTAAGCCGGATACTGCCGGCCCCATGACCCCCCCAGATTCCAAGGGCTACAGCCTGTTCTACGGTCTCCGGGCCTGGCTTGCCATAGTCCTATTCACCCTGCCCTCGATGCTGGTGGTCATCGTCCTGCCCGGGCGGGACCTGCGCCGCCGGGCCGCCCATTGGAGCGCCCGGGTGCTGTTCCAGCTCCTGCGAGTCCGCCTCCAGGTCAGCGGCCTGGAGCACCTGCCGGCCACCTGCATCGTGGCCGCCAACCATGCGAGCTACCTGGACGGCGTGATCCTCACCGCCGCGCTGCCGCCGCGTTTCGGCTTCATCATCAAGCGCGAGATCACCAAGGTGCCGCTGGTGGGCTGGATGCTCATGCGCCTGGGATCGGAGTTCGTGGAACGCTTCGACCAGCATGGCGCGCGCACCGACGCTGCGCGCATCATGCAGCGCGCCGCCGATGGCAGTTGCCTGGGCGTATTCCCGGAGGGCACCTTCGTCGCGGAGCCAGGCCTGCGTCCCTTCCATCTGGGCGGCTTCATGGCCGCCACCCGCGCCGGACTCCCGGTGGTACCCATCGCCATCCGCGGCGCCCGCCATATCCTGCCGGCCCAGCGCTGGTGGCCGCGCCGCGGCGCCCTCGTGGTGGAAGTGATGCCGCCCATCGCGCCCGAGGCGCGCAACGGCGATGCTGCGCGCAAGCTGCGGGACGAAGTGCGCGCCAAGGTGCTGGGACGCTGCGGCGAGGCTGATCACGGCGAAGGACAAGGGCACGCCGCGCCCTGAGGATCAGCCGGCGCCGCGCACACTGAGGTAGTGCAGCCAGGCCTCCGCCTGGGAGCGCACGTCCTCATATTTGGTGGCTTCGCGCAGCGATGCGGTGCCGTCGTCGTACTGGCGGTTCTGCACCTGGGCGATGCCCTGCAGCAGCCAGGCGCGGCCGGGACGCTTGAGGTTGCCCTTGGCGATGGCCTTCTTCGCCGTGTCGATGGCCGAGAACCACTCGTGGCGCTGGGTGTAGATCTGCGCCTGCGCCACCAGCGCATCGCCGCTCTTCGATTGCTTCTCCGCCTCGCCCAGCGCCGCCACCGCGCGATCCAGGTCGCCGGCATCCTGCCACGCGCTGGCCAGCAGCGTGTAGTTCGCCTCGCTCGCCGGCACCGCGCCGGCCTGCAATCCTTCCTGCAGCACCAGCGCCGCCTGGTAGGGCACGTTGTTCTGCAGGTAGAGGGAGGCCAAGCTCAGATAGTCCTGGGTCTGCCGGATCAGGCCCTGGCGATACATCAGCGCATACACCGCCAATGCCTTGGAGGCATCACCGGACTGGGCATAGGCCTGGCCCAGCTGCGACCAATACTGGATCTGCTCGGGATACTTGCTGAGCAGTGCTTCCAGCTGTTCCGCGGCCCCCGCGTAGTCGTGTTCCTGGTAGAGGCAGGACACCAGGAGTTGGTACCACTCCACCGGCACGTCCACCGCGGTCTCGACGGCGCGCTTGGCCTCCGGCACCGCCTGGCGGCACTGCCCCGCCTGGGCATAGCCCTGGGCCAGGGCCATCAGCACGTCGGGCGCCGGGTTGGCCTCGCCCTGCAACGAGTTGCGCAGCATGTCCAGGCCCTGCTGGTACTGGCCGGTCGCCACCAGCAATTTCCCCAAGGTGAGTTGCGCTTCGCGCTGCTCACCCCCGGGCAGGACGCCCTGCTGCACTACCGGCTGCAGCGCCTGCAGCGCGCTCGCGTAGTCGCCGCGGGAGATGTAGAGATCGGAGGTCAGCTCGCGCACCACCGCCGCCTCGTAGGCGTTGGTGGTCGCGCCCTGCAGGTAGCTCAGCTGGTTGGCGGCGTCGCCATACTGTCCGGCGCGGATCTGCGCCTGCACCGAGTGCATCTTGCGGAACAGCGCGCTGGCGATGTTGCCCTGGCTGAAGCTGGTGTCGGCGGCCGCGGCGAGGCTGAAGCCCGTGAGCACCAGCGCCAGCGGTATCGTGATCCGGCGTGTCTTGCGCATCAGCCGCCGCCTCCGCGGTTGAACTCCACCACCACCTGGGTGTCGCGCGGCGCGGCGATGGGTTTGAACTTCCACTTCGCCACCGCGCGCAGGGCCGCGTCGTCGAACACGCCGCGGCGCGGTTTGGCATCGATCACGCTGGGACTCGACACGCTGCCGTCGGGCTCGACGGTGAACTTAACCGTCACCGAGCCGGTGTTGATGTCTTCGCGCACCGCCTGGGGCGGGAACTTGGGTTCCACGCGCTCCATCAGCACGATGTCGCCCACCGCCAGCACCGGCTGGGCTGCGGGCGCGGTGCCGCTGGCGGGCGCCGCCTGGGTGTTCTCGGGCTCGCTCTCGGCCAGGCTCTGGGTGGCGCCGGCGACGAACTGCGGCTTGTAGGCGGGCAGGCCCATGTTCGGCAACGGCAGGTCCGGCGGCGCGGCGCGGGCCACCACGTCCTCCGGCAGCGCCGGCGCGCGGTTGCCGGCGCCGGGCTTGGGCGGCAGCGCGCCGATGCGCAGCGGCCCTTGGGCGCCGGTATTGCCGTTCAGGTTCACCACGCTGGCGCTGTCGCCGTCACCGGCCGCGTTGAGCTGGAACTGGCGCCCCACCACCAGGCCCTGCATGGCGATGAGCACCCCCATCACCATCAGCAGGCCCAGCGCGAAAGAGCCGAGATAGCGCACCATGGCCTACTGCCCCCGGCGCAGGCGGTCGGCCAGGAGACGGGTCTCCCGGTCGGCGCGGTCGCGCAGCGCGCGGGTGAAGAACAAGGCCACCAACACCAGCGAACCGGCCGCCAGCAGCGGTACGCCCGCGCTGATGAGGCCGCCGGCGATGTGCTGCTGGCCGGCGGCGCCGCCCAGCGAGGCCGCGCTCAGCACGTTCATCACGCCGTACAGGGAGCCCGTCAGGCCCAGCAGGAACATCACCGTCACCAGCGACTGGATGGCGTTCACGGAGCGGTGGGTCTCGGCGAACACGCTGCTGACGATCTGGCGGCGGGCGCGGCGCACCGCGCGCAGCTCTGCCTTCTCGTAGCGCTTCCAGCGGCGCAGCGCGATCTCCTGCACCTCCGGATAGACGAACAGGAAATACCAGTAGCGCTCGGCGATCAGCGTCCACAGCGCCACCGCCAGGAGCAGCAAGAGCCATAAGACGCCCCCCGCGGCAAATAGCCCGGCGAAGCCGCTGAAGAGATCCTGCAGGCCTTGCATCAGCGCGCCTTGGCGGCCGCCAGTTTCTCGGCGCGTGCCGCCAGGATCGCGGCGCTCTGCTCTTCCAGGGTGTGGATGAGCTGCTCGCTGCGGGCGTTAAGCATGCCGTGGAAGAACAGCAGCACGGTCGCCACCAGGAGGCCGAGCCAGGTGGGTACCAGCGCCGAGCCGATGCCCGCCGCCACCTGGGCGCCGCCGCTGCCGAACAGGTTCATGGTCTGGAAGGTGTTCATCACGCCGGCCACGGTGCCGAGCACGCCCAGCAGCACCGCCACCAGCGCCAGGATGCGCAACAGCCCCAGACGCGCCTCGATCACCGGCCGCTCGCGCAGCAGGGTCTCGTCGAGCCGCAGACCGAGGGTGTCGACATCATCCGCCTTGCTCTCGTTGAATACCGAGAGGATGCGGCCCAGCGGGTTGCCAAGGTCGGCCTTGCTGGAGCGCATCTGGGTCTTGATCTTGCCGCCCACCATGAACAGGTACGCGCCGCGCT
>Ga0207664_10002674_pt1 | contig 11822 bp, 3 predicted proteins | sample LARL83metaG_FD_184349 | JGI IMG/M metagenome (GOLD analysis project Ga0207664, IMG submission 184349) | Corn, switchgrass and miscanthus rhizosphere microbial communities from Kellogg Biological Station, Michigan, USA - LAR L8-3 metaG... | ecosystem: Host-associated > Plants > Roots >...
AACGACGGTGCTCGCCGCGTTCCTGGCGACCACCCGTGGTGCCCCGATCCCCACCCCGGCGCACGGGCTCCCGCACGAAGCGCTGGGCATCCTGGTGCTGCTCGCGCTCACCAGCCCCGATGCCCGGCAGTACGCCACCCGCCGCGCGCACCGGCGCTCCGCCCAGGTGGTGGGAATCACAGCCACCGGTCCAGCCCAGGATTTGCGTGCGCCACGCATGTAGATGCATGCTTGACGCATGCAAACCCAGACCTCTGCGCCGCACCCGGACGGTCCGTCCGAGGCGCCGAACAGCCCGGCGGAGGCGGTGGTCAGCCTGCTCATGCAGGCCGGCCGCCGGCTGCGCACGCGGCACCCCGAGGACCAGGTGGAGCCGTCGTGCTTCCCGGTCGCCAAGCAGCTGTTCCACGAGGCCATGCGCATCTCCGACCTCGCCGTCAGGGTGGAGCTGGACTCCTCCACGGTGAGCCGCCAGATCAAGGCGCTGGAGGAGGCCGGCCTCGTCGAGCGCACCACCGACCCCGCCGACGGGCGGGCCAGCCTGGTGCAGCTGTCCGAGCAGGGCTGCGTGATCATGCGGGCCGCCTTCCAGCGCCGGTTCCGGCGCATCGAGGGTGTGCTCGAGTCGTGGAGCGACCGCGACCGCGCCGATCTGCAGCGCCTTCTCACCCGACTCGCCGCCGACCTGCAGGCGGCGCACGACCACGAAGAATCGAGCAACTGATGTCCCATCTGTCCTCTCGCCCGGCCCACGAGGCCGACCAAGAGGGATACCTGTCCCACCGGCAGATCCTGGTGGTGATGGCCGGCCTGATGGCCGGCATGTTCCTCGGCGCGCTCGACCAGTCGATCGTCGCCACCGCGCTGCCCACGATCACCAGCGAGCTCGGCGGGCTCGACAAGCTCTCGTGGGTGGTCACCGCCTACATGGTCACGGCCACCGCGGTGACGCCGCTCTGGGGCAAGATCTCCGACCTGTACGGCCGCCGGCTGATCTTCCAGGCCGCGATCGTGATCTTCCTGATCGGCTCGCTGCTGTCCGGCCTGTCGCAGAACATCACCGAGCTGATCATCTTCCGCGCCGTCCAGGGCATCGGCGGTGGCGGCCTGTTCGCGCTGGCGATGGCCACCATGGGCGACGTGGTGCCGCCGCGGGAGCGCGGCAAGTACGGCGGCTACTTCGGCGCCGTGTTCGGCACCTCCAGCGTGCTCGGCCCGGTCCTCGGCGGGTTCTTCGCCGACGGCCCCGGCTGGCGGTGGATCTTCTACATCAACCTGCCGATCGGCATCGCCGCGCTGGTGGTCACCTCGGTGGCGCTGCGGATCCACCACGTGCGCCGGCAGCACAAGATCGACTACGCAGGTGCCACCTCGATCGTCGCGGCGGTCACGTCGTACCTGCTGTTCACCAGCTGGGCCGGCCCCGACCACGGCTGGACCTCCCCGCTGGCGATGGGGCTGCTCGGCCTGGGCATCGTGCTCAGCGCGCTGTTCGTGTGGGTGGAGCTCCGCGCGGCCGAGCCGATCATCCCGATGGAGTTGTTCCGCAACTCGATCTTCCGGACCAGCAACGTGTTCGGGATCATCATCGGCTTCGCGATGTTCGGTGTGATCGTGTTCATGCCCGTCTACCTGCAGGTGGTCGACAACATGAGCCCGACCGTGTCCGGGCTGGCGATGCTGCCGATGGTGATCGGGATCTTCAGCATGTCGATCACGTCGGGGATCGCGATGAGCAAGACCGGCCGCTACAAGATCTTCCCGGTGCTCGGCGCCGCGACGGTCGCGGTCGCGCTCTACCTGCTGTCGCTGCTGGACGTGAACAGCCCGTACTGGCACACCGCGATCTTCATGTACATCTTCGGCGCCGGGCTCGGCCTGACCATGCAGACCATCGTCACCGCCGTGCAGAACTCGGTCGACCGCAAGCACATGGGCTCGGCCACCAGCGCGGTGATGTTCTTCCGGCAGATGGGCGGAACCTTCGGTGCCGCGGTGTTCGGGGCGATCCTGACCAGCCGGCTGACCGTGCACATGGTCGCGGAGTTCGGCGGCCACGTGCCGTCCGGCTCCGGGGGCAGCAAGGTGACCGGCAACGTGGACGCGATCAAGAAGCTGGCCGCCGTCGCACCGGTCGTCTACCACAAGGTCCTCGACGCGTTCGCGCTGTCGCTGCACGACGTGTTCCTGTCCGCGCTGCCCGTCGTCCTGGTCGCGCTGATCGTGGCGCTGTTCATCAAGGAGATCCCGCTGCGGCAGCGCCAGGAGCCTGCGGAGGGTCTGCACGCCGGCGAGCCGGAGGAACCGGAGCTGGCCGGTCGGCACTGACGGTTCGCTCGGGCGGCCGCGCCGCCCGTCTCCCGCACGAAGGGCCACAGCCTGCACAGGTTGTGGCCCTTCGTCGTCCGACGGGCGAGGGCGCCGCCGAGCGCCGTCCCGCAGCCGTGAGCGCCGCAGAGTGGAACGCTCCATGGCTCGGCCCGGCGTGTCGCACCGCGGCACGTTCCACTCTGTCTGCGGCGTGGACGGGGCCGTCCCGTCAGCCGGCGCGCCGCACCGATCGGGCCGCGCATCCCCAGGGGAACTGATCGAGCGGCGCCTGCCCGGGAAGCACGAAGGGCCACAACCGAACCGGTTGTGGCCCTTCCTCTGCGACCCCGACGGGACTCGAACCCGCGGCCTCCGCCGTGACAGGGCGATCCGCCGCCTTTCGGTCCTCGCCTATCTTCGTTGGCCGGCGGCAAAACCGCAGGTCAAACGGGGTTTCCACCGTTGGCCTTCGTCGATCGACGTTGGCACTCGATGGAGCTGGGACGGGACGCAGACGGGACACGGGCGCCTGTCCGCGAGCAGCGTGGCGCGGAGGGCGGCCTTGTACCGGAAGTGACGACAGCCGGGATCATGGCCCATGCCGTGCAGCCCACGGTGCCCGAGGCCGATCGCGTCGTCGTGCTCCGTCGTGCCGCCAGTCGCGGTTCCTTGAAGGTCGCGCTCTTCAGCCGCAGGGGGAAGGGGCCTTCGCGCATGGCCGCCTGAGGTCGAGATGGCGGCCCGAGATTCATGCGGGCTCTGCGGACTCGAGGATGAGCCGGCCGGCCGCGCTTCATCTATCTCTGGCTGTTAGTGTCCATCCCAGGTTTTGGGATGGGCTTTCGCTCAGGACGACTGTCAGGACCGATGACGCGTTGTCAGACCCATACCTTCTGCAGGGTCGCTGGCCCCTGAACTGACCAGGCCGACGACTCACCACCGTCCTTTTTACCGAATCTTCAGTGTCGCGGCGGTCGAGGTGTTACGTTCCTGCTCGCCTCGGCGTATTTGGTCCCTTCGCACCCTCTCGGGAGCCTCTGATGTTCGGTGTTTCCTCGGTTCTGCCTGCCCGAATGATGGCTGGACTGTTTCGGGTGCTGCTGCGACTGCTGCGTCGCTCGTGGGCCGTCCGGATGGCGTCGCTGGTGGGAATGCTGTCAGTGGCGATGCTGGTGGTGGGACTACCCGCCGACGCTGCCCCCAGTTCTTCGGTGACCGCGGCCGGATCGGCGACGTCCCCGACAGAGGCGGCGGGCGCCGCGACTGCCGCGGATCCGACTAAGGAGCTGCAGCGGCCGGATTCGGTGTCGGCGATGGTGACGGCGCGGGCGACTGGGCAGCGGGTGGAGGACCTGTCCCAGGCGAGCGAGACCACGTCTGTGTATGCGAATCCGGATGGCACCTGGACGGCGCAGACCGCCTCGGGGCCGGTGCAGGTGCAGGACCAGTCCGGGGTGTGGCATCCGATCGACACCACCCTGGTGTCAGACGGAATTGGGGGATGGCGGCCGCGGTGGGCGGCCAGCGACGTGGACTTCTCCGGCGGCGGGGACACCGTGTTCGCTACCGTCACCCAGGACGGCCGCACGCTGGGCTGGCACTGGCCAAACGGGCTGCCATCGCCGACGATTAGCGGGGACACCGCCACCTACCAGAACGTGGTGTCCGGCGGCGATCTGGTGGTGACTGCGACCCCGACCGGGTTCACCCATTCGATCGTGTTGCGCAAACCGCCCGCACCGGGGTTCTCGGTGCGGATCCCGGTGGCCACCCACGGGGCGGACCTAGTAGCCACCGTCCCGGGCGGGGTAGCGATCGTCCAGCCTGCCGGGCAGATGATCGTTGGTGCTCCGAAGCCGCTGATGTGGGACTCCAGCCACGACGCGGCCGGCGAGCCCGAGCACATCACCGGGGTGGACGCCGCGGTGGGCACCGGCGCGTCCGGGATGGGCACGCTGACGCTGACCCCGGACGCGAAGTTCCTGTCTGATCCGTCGACGGTGTATCCGGTGACCATCGACCCGTCGTACACCACCTTCGCGTTCGGCGACGCGTGGGTGCAGACCCCGGACTACACCACCGGGCAAGACACCAGCCCGGAGCTGAAGGTCGGCACCTACGACGGCGGCGGGCATGTGGCCCGCTCGTTCATGCACTTCAACACCGACCCCGCGTGGGCCGGCAAGGACGTCACCAAGGCGACCTTGGAGCTGCAGAACTACTACTCCGGGTCCTGCACCGGGGCGGCGATCCGGGCCTCGCGGATCACCTCGGGCTGGCAGGCGACCACGCTGACCTGGGGCAACCAGCCCACCGTCGGCGCCGCGGGATATGACGACTACACGCCGGCCCACGGCTACAACTCCACCTGTGACGCGGACCAGGCGACCTGGAACGTGACCGACATGGTCGCCGGCTGGGCGTCGGGTAAGTACGACAACCACGGGATCAGGCTCAAGGCGGTCGACGAGACCAGCATCTACACCTGGCGACGGTACCGGTCCGCGGACTTCACCGCCCACCCGGGCCTGGACCCCAAGATCGTGGTCAACTACAACTCCTATCCGGCGACGCCGACAGCGCCGACGTTCGGGTCGGTGACCTCCTACACCCCGCCGGGCGCGACCGCGTCGGACTACACCAGCGACGCCACCCCGAAGGTGTCCACCACTGTGTCGGATCCCGATGGCGGCACGGTGCGGGCGGTGGTGAACTTCGCCACCAGCAAGGGCGGGGCGACGGTGGCCTCGTGCACCACCGGCTACGTGTCGTCGGGGTCGACGGCGTCGTGCTCGCCGGGCAGCGTGCTGAGCGACGGCAGCTACTGGGTGCAGGCACAGGCCTATGACGGTAAGGATTACTCCAAGAAGTACTCGGTCTGGTCGCAGGTGACCATCGCCACCGGTACCCCGGCCAAGCCGTCGATCTCCTGCCCCGGCTACCCCGATGGCTCCTGGGTGGACACGCCGCCGGCGTCTAAGGTGTCGTGCACGATCACCGCGACCGGGTCAGGGGACTCGGCGCCGGGCAAGATCCGCTACAGGATCGACGGCGGCACCACCAAGACGGTGTCGATCACTCAGTCGACCGACCCGTCGGTGGCCTCGACCACGGTCACGGTGCCGAACACCGCGGGCGGGCATTCGCTGACCGCGACGGCGCTGTCTCCCTCGGGGATCGCGTCGGCGTCGGAGACGATCCGGTTCGGCTACGGCACCCTGGCCCTGGACGCGCCGGCCACCGATCCGCTGGCCCGCACCACGGGCACCCTGCCGATCTCCGCCTCCGGGCCGCCCGCGGTCAGCGGCACCCCGACCGCGGTGCTGGAGTGGCGGCTCTCCGCTCCTGGCGAGGACGCCGACACCGGCTGGACCACCGGCCCGGACTTGACGGTGGCCAGCGACAGCACCGGTGTTTACGCCAGCGGGAACTGGGACACCACCGCCGCAACCCAGGACGCCGGCCTGGATCCGCGGACTCCCGCGCTGCTGGACGTGCAGGTGTGCGTGACCTACCCAGCGGGCACCCAATGCTCATGGTCGAACAACCACACCCAGGTGCTGCGGCTGGCGCACGCCTTCGGCGACGGGTTCCCGACCCGGGATGTGCCCGGCGGGCAGGTCGCGCTGTGGACCGGTGAGTTCGCCACCTCGGCCACCGACGCCACCTTGCAGGCCGGACCCACCAGCCTGTCCATCTCCCGACAAGCGGCCACCTACGACGGCACCGCACCGGACCCAGCCGACACCGTGTTCGGGCCCGGCTGGACCGCCAGCCTGGACGGCCCGGACGCCGGCTACGCCGCCGCCCAGGTCATCGACGCCACCCGCACCCAGGGCGTGGTCGAGGTCGAGGACGGCTACGGCGACACCATGGTGTTCGCCCCCGCCGGCGGCCAGACCCACCGCACCACCGCCGACCTGGCCACCGGCGCCTGGGTGCCGCTGGACGCGGCCACCCAGCAGGCCGGCATCACCGCCACGGTCACCGGCTCCGGCGCGACCACCACGCTGACGCTGAAAGACCCCGACGGCACCACCACCACCTTCACCGTGACAGCGGCACCGACCGCCAGCACCGACGCGGTTTTCGCCCCAACCGCGGTCCAGGAGCCCGGCGACACGTCGGCGACCAGCTACGACTACGACGGCCAGGGCCGGGTCACCCGCATCCTCGCCCCCGTCCCGGCCGGGGTGACCTGCCCGAACACAGGGCCGCTGCCAGCCGGCTGCCGCGCCCTGCAGCTCGACTACGCTGCCGCCACCACCGCGTCCGCCGGCACGCCCGGCGACTACGCCGGCCAGGTCACCAGCATCTCCACCCTGGTCGGCACCGGGTCTGGTGCCAGCGCCGCCACCCACACCAGCGTGGTGGCCACCTACGCCTACGACACCGCCGGTCGGCTGGTCGGCGTCACCGACCCCCGCACGGACCTGACCACTAGCTACGGCTACGACGGCAGCTCGCACCGGATCGCCGCGATGACTCCACCCGGTCAGACCCCTATCGACTACACCTACAACGCCGACCAGCAGCTGGACCAGGTCACCCGCACCCGGCCAGCCGCAGACTCCCCGGCTGGCACCGCGGACCTGGCCACCATCGTCTACCAGGTGCCCACCACCGGCACCGCCGGCCTGCCGGACCTGTCCGACACTGCGGTCGCCGCCTGGGACCAGACCGACGGGCCGACCTCCGCGGCCGCGGTCTTCGGACCCGACCACCCGCTGGCCGCGGACACCACCGCAGCCGACCTGACCGCCGCCGATTGGCCGTTCGCCTCCCTGTCGTACACCGACGCCGAGGGGTATGAGACCAATACCGCTCAGTACGGCGCCGGTCGCTGGCTGTTGACCGACACCGAGTACGACGACTACGGCAACCCGGTCCGGGAGCTGTCGACCAGCGACATCGCCGCCATCCAGGACGGCACCCTCACCCTCGACGACGCCGGCACCCTGACGGTCTACAACGCCACCGAGACCGACGGCAACGGCAACGTAATCCTGCCCGCGGACACCGAGGTCACCGATGTCTACGCCACCGCCCGCAAGGCAATGGTGCCGGACTCGACCGGCACCCTAACCTCCCGTCTGGTTCGCCCGCACACCCACATCGATTACGATCAGGGCGCCCCCAACGGCGGCATCGACCCGACCACCGGCCAGGCCTACGCCCTGCCCACCACCGTGACCGTTGGCGCGGATTCGGACTTGGACAGCATCAAGACGGATGCCGGTTCCGTCGAGCCAGCCGACCTGCAGATCCTATCCACGGTCAAGACCGGCTACGACGCCGCGGTTCTCGGCGGCGCCGCCGATGCCGGCTGGCACCTCGACCTGCCCTCGACCAACACCGTGGTCAATGGCAGCCAGGGCAACCTCACCACGACCACCACCTACAACGGCCTGGGTCAGGTCACCTCGACGAGCCAGCCGGACTCAAACGGCGCCGACGCCGGCACCCGACAGTCGGTCTACTACACCGCCGACACCACCAGCCCGGTGGCCGCCTGCACCAACCATCCCGAATGGCAGGGCCTGCTCTGCCAGATTCACTTTGCCGGGGACCCGGCCACCGGCCCGGCGATGATCACCACCACCTACACCTACAACGACCTGCAAGAGCCCACCGCCACCGTCGAGACCAGCGGCGGCGTGACCCGCACCACCACCACCGGCTACGACCCCGCCGGCCGGCAGACCAGCAGCAGCGTGGCCACCACCGGGCTACCCGACTCCGCGTCGGTGCCCGACACCAGCTACGGCTACGACCCGGCCACCGGCCTGCCGACCACCACCACCCCGGCCGGCGGCGCCGACGGCGGCGCCATTAGCGTCGGCTACGACGCCTGGGGCCGCACCAGCAGCTACACCACCAGCACCGGCACCACCAGCACCAGCTACGACGCCGCCGGCAACCCCGCAACCGTGGACACCCCGGACGGCACCACCACCAGCTACAGCTACGACGGCACCGACGCCACCGGCAACACCGAACACCGCGGACTGATCACCGCGATCACCGCCACCAACGGCGCCACCACCGAGAACATCGACGCCGCCTACGACGCCGCCGGCAACACCGTCGAGCAGACCCTGGGCGGCCGCATCACCCAGCACGACAGCTACGACAGCGGCGGGAACCTGGCCGGCCGCAGCTACACCGGCGACCTCACCAGCACCGACGACGCCGGGGTCACCACCACCAGCCCGGACCAGGACTGGCTCAGCTGGACCCAACAGTTCGACGCCCTCGGCCGGGTCACCACCGACTGGACCCCCGACGGCGCCGCCCTGTCCGAGGACACCACCGGCACCGCGGCCACCGGCTACGCCCGCGCCTACACCTACGACCCTGCCGGCCGGCTCACCCAGGTCACCGACCAAACCGCCACCCCCGGCGCCGGCCCGGTCACCACCGACGGCACCGACACCACAGGCACCCTGAACACCAGCTGCGTGATCCGCCAATACGCCTTCGACAGCGACGGCAACCGCACCAGCCAAACCACCATCCCCGCCGCAGCCGACGGCACCTGCCAAACCGGCGCTTCGCCGACCGGGGCGGTGACCAAGACCTGGAACTACGACCACGCCGACCGGATCACCAACACCGGCTACACCTACGACAACCTCGGCCGGGTCACCACCCTCCCAGAGACCGACACCCCACTCGGCGTCGCCGCCGCAGCCACCAGTTCCACCAACCCCGGTGACCTGTCGATCGGCTACTACGACACCGACACCGTCCACACCCTCACCCAAAACGGCACCACCACCACGTACGGCTTGGACGCCAACGGCCGCCCCCTGACCGAGACCACAGCACCGACCGGTGGCCCCACCACCAGCACCACCACCCTCGGCTACGGCGACGACACCGACAGCCCCGCCTGGGAAACCACCACCAGCAACGGCATCACTGGCACCGAAACCTACCTGACCGGGGCCGACGGCAACCTCGCCGCCACTATCACAGGCGGCCAGATCCAGCTCGCGGTGAACAACCCCCACGGCGACTGCGTTTCGCAAATCACCCTGCCCACCACGGGGAATCCCACCGGGCTCGACGACTGGACCGCCGCCGACGAATACGGCAACCCACTCAACCCCGCCAGTGTGGGCACCACCGCCACCAACCCCGACGGCACCGGAGCCGCCGACGCCACCGGGGGCCTCGGTTACGGTTGGACCGGTGCTGCACAACGCGCCACCACTGAGACCGGCATCGTCCTCATGGGCGCCCGCCTCTACAACCCGGTCACTGGCCAGTTCACTTCCATCGACTCCGTGTTTGGCGGGAACACCACGGCGTATGCTTACCCTCAAGATCCGGTAAACGGATTCGACCTTAGTGGTCAGTTCTGGGGCCAAGGGCTAATTCACAAGGTCTGGAGGTTCATAAAGCGACACCATCATGCTATTGTCCACGGAGCCATCAGTATAGCCTCTGGAACTGGGGCGGTGCTTCTGGCGGGGGCCGTCTGTGGAGCCACGGCCGGGGTTGGCTGTTTGATTGGCGCGGGGGCGGTATTTGGGGCTGCCTTGAACTTCACCGGTCAAGCCAGCGCGTCCATGATCATGCACGAGAAATATAGTGGCGATAACTACGCCAAGTGGCTGGCCGAAGGTGCGTATAACGGCGCCGCCGGTGGGTATTCTAAGTACCTACCGAAACGATTCAAATTCTGGCTACCGTCGAAAGTCAAGATATTAGTGCACCACCTGTCAAATCATAGCGAGTTCCTGTTGCACCCACATCTGTAGGACTCACTGCGAGATCGTGAGGGTAATGCAATGTTTGAGATGCTATTCGGCCTGTTGGGATCTCTATTCGGTGCCGGAGTTTCTGACGGGCTCCAAGCGAGAAAGCAAGCTCGGCTACGCCGTCATATGCGAATCCAGTGCGCAGCGAGGGATCTTGCAGGGATGCAGCCGTCGCTTGGTTCTCGGTGGCTACGCGGGGAAGCGCAAGTATCCGTTGGTCACTTGGAGCTGGAGGGGGTCGATATACCGATATCGAATATCGACCTTACGACGCTCCGCAGACCTAAGGGCAAGGAAGCGTGGTCGATTAGCCCCGCTATGAAATTAGTGGAGGCCGCTAATGAATTTGGCACGCTGGAATTAGCGCTCTTCGATAAAGATGTCGAGTGGCTTCCTGATCAATTGCGTGGCATGACGGACGATGCCCTGGGCTGAGGGCCCGCCTAGATGACGTGCCGAACTGGGGCTGGCGTTCCGCGTTCTTCGAAGACACGCCATCAGGTGGCCAGGCTGGCACCTCGCGCCTCGTCCCGGCGCCCTCTAGTGTTGGAGAGCCCCTGCGGGGGCTGGACGGCAGGCGTATCGGGAAGGCGCACCAAGCATAGAGCGCTTCTGCGGCACGGGAAGGCTAAGTCGTTGAGTTTTGCTTGACGTTCAACGACGTTCGACCAATTTCAGTCAACCAATGATTGCCGTCCTGAACTCGCGGTTTCCACTCGTTCACTTTGTGCGGCACACATGCTACGAAGGACGTAGATGGGTCGCCCCTGTTGGGGCGGCCCACGCGGCATTTCTAGGGGTCTGTTGGTTGTCGACGGACGCTGTTGAGGCGGGGATCGGGATGCACGGTGGGGTGAAGTTCTACCGCGGCTCGGCAAAGGCGGCGCGCGCCTACGTCGAGTCCGATCACTCGCGCGCCGACGACTACTACCTGGGTGAAGGCACCGGGCTCGCCGAGCGGCTGGTCGCCACCCCTGATGGTGTCGCATCAAAGGGGGTGCTGGATGCGGAGTCCTACGAGTCTTGGGTCGCCGGGATCGACGTGGACACCGGGGCCAAGAAGGGGCGTCTCCGCGAGGATGCGAATGCGCTGAGGTTCGTCGAGGTCACCGTCAACGGCCCGAAGACGTGGTCGCTGGCGGCGGCCCTGTACCCGGAGGTGGCGGCTGCGTTGGACGCGGCCCAGGACCGCGTGGCCGATGAGATTGTGGCGTGGGTGGCGCAGCATGCGACGACGCGGGTGGGGCCGCGGGGCCGTCAGGTGCAGGTGCCGGTCGAGCAGATCGAGGCAGCGGTGATCCGGCACTACACGTCGCGGGCCGGTGACCCGCATCGGCATCTGCACCTGCAGATCAACGCCCGGGTCTGGGCGGAGGGCAAGTGGCGGGGCATTCACTCGGTGGGGGTGCGGGACATGATCGAGGCGATCAACGGCATCGGTCACGCCGCCGTCGCGACCGACCCGGAGTTCCGTGCGGTCATCGCTGAGCACGGGCTGACGCTGGATGCGCTCTCGGGCGAGGTCGAGCAGCTCGTGCCCTACGTCGGGGCGTTCAGTGCCAGGACGAACCAGATTCACCGCAACATCGACCGTTACGAAGCCGACTGGCGGCGCGAGCACCCCGACCAGGAGCCGGGGCCGAAGCTGCGGGAGATCTGGGATCGGCGGGCGTGGGCGGATGCTCGCCCGGACAAGGTTGCCCCGGCCAGCGGTGCCGACCTGGTGGCCAGGTGGAACGAAGA
>Ga0207664_10002675_pt1 | contig 11820 bp, 11 predicted proteins | sample LARL83metaG_FD_184349 | JGI IMG/M metagenome (GOLD analysis project Ga0207664, IMG submission 184349) | Corn, switchgrass and miscanthus rhizosphere microbial communities from Kellogg Biological Station, Michigan, USA - LAR L8-3 metaG... | ecosystem: Host-associated > Plants > Roots >...
TGTCACGGCGGGAGAAATCAGCGAGCCCGAAACCATCCGCCGCCTGCTCATGGAACAGGTGACGGCGCGCGTGCGTTGGCGCGAGAGCGTGTTGGTGTTCCGCGCGCTGGGCGTGGGCACGACCGTGGAAATCGGCGGCAACAAGGTTCTCACCGGCATGGTCAAGCGCATCGACCGCGATCTGCAGCCAATCACGCTTGATACGCCAGCCGATATCGAAGCGTTTGCGAAGACGCTTTAGGAGATGGGCATGTTCGATCTCACCGGAAAAACTGCGCTAGTCACCGGAGCGTCGGGCGGCATCGGCGGTGCGATTGCCAAAGCGCTGCATGGCCAAGGCGCGAACGTCGTTCTCTCCGGCACGCGCGCCGAAGCACTGGAAGCGTTGAAGGCCGAACTCGGTTCGCGCGCGCACATCGCGATCTGCAATCTCGCAGACACGGCCTCCGTCGAAGCGCTGCCGAAAGCCGCCGAAGCCGCAGCCGGCGCGCCGATCGACATTCTCATCAATAATGCCGGCATCACGCGCGACAATCTCTTCATGCGGATGAAAGACGACGAATGGGATCAGGTGATCGCGGTCGATCTCACCGCTGCGTTCCGCCTGTCGCGCGCCGTGCTTCGCAACATGATGAAAAAACGCTGGGGCCGCATCATCTCGATCACGTCTGTTGTTGGCGCCACCGGCAATCCCGGCCAAGGCAATTATGCCGCCGCCAAAGCAGGCCTCGTGGGCATGACCAAATCGCTGGCCGCCGAGATCGGCAGCCGCAACATCACAGTCAATTGCGTAGCGCCCGGTTTTGTCGTAACGCCCATGACGGAGGCGCTCACCGAGGAGCAGAAGACCGCCCTTCTGGCGCGCATTCCGGCCGGACGGTTCGGCGCGCCCGCTGACATTGCCGCCGCGGTCGTATATCTGGCGAGCGAGGAAGCAGGCTATGTGACCGGCCAGACCTTGCATGCCAATGGCGGGATGGCCATGATTTGAGTGGAATTTCAGTGGTTTAGATCGTGTGTGGCGGCGCGGAAGTCTTTATGTTACGAACCCCGCATCGGTCCCACGCGTTAACGTGAGCAGGGCTTGGCCGCAGCCCAAAGGACTACGCGGCGGTGACAATCAACGAGAGGTTTTGACCAGCAATGAGCGATACTGCCGAGCGCGTGAAGAAGATCGTTGTCGAGCATTTGAATGTGGATGCCGAGAAGGTCACCGAAGGCGCGTCCTTCATTGAAGATCTGGGCGCGGACAGCCTCGACACCGTCGAGCTGGTCATGGCGTTCGAAGAAGAATTCGGTATCGAAATCCCCGATGACGCCGCGGAGTCGATCGTGACGGTGGGAGACGCCGTCAAATATATCGACAAGTCGCAGGCCTGAGTGGCGGGCGCCAGCGCCTCACCCATGCGCAGAGTAGTCGTCACCGGACTTGGTCTGGTCACGCCGCTGGCCTGCGGTGTCGATGAGACGTGGTCGCGGCTGCTGGCGGGCAAATCCGGCGCGCGGCCGATCACCAAATTCAAGGTGGACGATCTGCCCGCGCGCATCGCTTGCGATGTGCCGCGCGGCGATGGCAGCGACGGCACCTTCAATCCCGATCAATGGGTCGATCCCAAGGAACAGCGCCGCGTCGATGATTTCATCATCTTCGCGCTGACCGCCGCCCAGCAGGCGGTAACGGATTCCGGCTTCGTGCCGAAAGACGAAGAGGAGCGCTGCCGCAGCGGCGTGCTGATCGGTTCGGGCATCGGCGGGTTGCAGGGCATCGAGGAAGCATCCATCCTCGTGCATGAAAAGGGCCCGCGGCGTTTGTCGCCGTTTTTCATTCCGGGGCGGCTGATCAATCTCGCATCCGGCTATGCCTCCATCCGTTTCGGCTACAAGGGCCCGAACCATTCCGTGGTGACGGCCTGCGCCACCGGCGCTCACGCCATCGGCGATGCGGCGCGGCTGATCGCATTCGACGATGCCGATGTGATGCTGGCGGGCGGCACGGAAGCGGCCATCTGCCGCCTCGGCATGGCGGGCTTTGCGGCCTGCCGCGCGCTATCCACCGGCTTCAACGACACGCCCGAAAAGGCCTCGCGTCCTTATGACAAAGACCGCGACGGTTTCGTGATGGGCGAGGGCGCAGGCGCGGTGATCCTCGAAGAATATGAGCACGCCAAAGCGCGCGGCGCGAAAATCTATGCCGAAGTGAGCGGCTACGGGCTTTCCGGCGACGCCCATCATATCACCGCGCCCGCCGAAGACGGCGATGGCGGATTCCGCGCGATGAAGATGGCGCTGAAGCGCGCCGGTCTTTCCGCCTCCGACATCGATTATGTGAATGCACACGGCACATCCACGCCGCTCGGCGACGAGATCGAATTGAAAGCGGTGGAGCGGCTTTTCGGCAATGCCGCGGGGAAAATGTCGATGTCCTCGACCAAATCCTCCATCGGTCATTTGTTGGGGGCTGCGGGCGCCGCCGAAGCGATCTTCTCGATCCTCGCCATCCGCGACCAGATCGTGCCGCCCACGCTCAATCTGGACAATCCCTCCGTCGCTACCGAAATCGATCTGGTGCCGCACAAGCCCAAGAAGCGCGAAGTGAAATCCGTGCTGTCGAATTCCTTCGGCTTCGGCGGCACCAATGCCTCGCTGATATTCACCGCCGTTCAATAGAGTTTCATGCGCACATTTTTATTCCTCATTTTCGTCGCGTTGGCCGTGGCGGGCGCCGTCGAATGGGAGATCATGGATTTCGCCGCGCCCGGTCCGGCGCCGAAAGAAACCATTGTCCTCATCGCGCCGCGCGAGCATCTTTCCGCTATCGCGCAGAAACTTGCGGACGCGCAAACCATCCGCAATCCGATTTTCTTCCGCATAGGCGTGCAGGCTCGCGGCAAGGCGGCGGCGCTGAAAGCGGGCGAATATGCAATTCCGGCGCATGCCAGCATGGCCGATGTCATGGCCATTCTGGTTTCGGGAAAATCCATCCAGCACAAGCTCACCGCTGCCGAAGGCCTCACCAGCCAGATGATCTACGACATCGTAAAAGCCGATCCCGTGCTGACGGGCGATGCGGGCGCGGTGCCGGGGGAAGGCACGCTGCTGCCGGAAACCTATCTTTTTACGCGCGGCGTCTCGCGCGCCCAAATGATCGCGCGCATGCGAAAGGCGCAAGCCGAATTGCTGGCGAAGCTATGGCCTGCGCGCGCGGCAAATCTGCCATTCAAGAACGAAGCCGACGCCATCGTGCTTGCTTCGATTGTCGAAAAGGAAACCGCGATTCCTGCCGAGCGCCGCCACATCGCTGCGGTGTTCGAGAACCGTCTCAGACTGGGAATCAAGCTGCAATCCGATCCCACGATCATCTACGGCATCACGCGCGGCTATCCGCTGGGGCGCGGCATTCGCGAGAGCGAACTCAACGGCGCCACGCCCTACAACACCTATGTCATCGACGGATTGCCGCCGACGCCCATCTGCAATCCCGGCAAGGATTCCATCGCCGCGGTGCTGCAGCCGGTGGACTCCAAGGATCTCTATTTCGTGGCCGATGGAACCGGCGGCCATGTCTTCACGCCCTCCATCACCGAGCATCTGAAGAACGTCGCCAATTGGCGCAAGATCGAGCAGGCCTCCAAGCCCGCGCCGCCGCCACCGCCCGTCAATAAGAAGCACAGAGTTCTTTCGCACCGGGCGCATCGGCGCTAAGTTCGCGCGACCACGGAGTTGCCCATGGGCATCGTCAGCATGACCGGCTTTGCCGAAACGCACGGCGCGCGCGACAGCTTTCGCTGGCGCTGGGAGGTGAAGAGCGTCAATGGCCGCGGGCTGGAATTGCGCCTGCGCCTGCCGCAGGGTTTCGACAGCATCGAGCCCGCCGCGCGCATGCTGGCGAATGAGCGTTTCAAGCGCGGCAATCTGCAGGCGACACTGACCTTCGAACCGCAGGAAGGCGCGCGCGGTTTGCGCGTCGATACCGAGGCGCTGGGTGCTGCCGTGCGTATCGCGCGCGAGATCGCGCAGGAAACGGGTCTTGCGCCCGCACGCGTCGATGGGCTTCTCGCGCTCAAGGGCGTGATCGTGCAGGACGAAACGATTGCGCTCGATGCGCCCCAGCGCGCCGCGCGCGATGCGGCCATCGTCGAAAGCCTTGCTGCGGCGTTCGATGCGCTGCGCCGTGCGCGCCGCAACGAAGGCGCGAAATTGTCCGCCGTGCTCGCAGGGCAAATCGCGGAGATCGACAAGCTCACGCAGATTGCGAGCGGGATCGCCGCGACGCAGCCGCAAGCCTTGCGCGAAAAACTCATGGCGCAATTGAAGGAATTGCTTGCATCGTCGAATTTGCCGGAGGAGCGCCTCGCGCAGGAAGTGGCGCTGCTGGCGACGCGTGCCGATATCCGCGAGGAGCTGGATCGTCTCGCCTCGCATGTACATGAAGCGCGCGCGCTGATGGAATCCGGCGAGGCGGTGGGCCGCAAGCTCGATTTCCTGTCGCAGGAATTCAACCGCGAAGCCAATACGCTGTGCTCGAAATCCTCCGACATCGCGCTCACGCGCACGGGTCTGGCACTCAAGGCGGTCATCGACCAGTTCCGCGAGCAGGCGCAAAATGTCGAATAATCATGTCGAATAATCGCCGGATGAGCGATGCCATCAACCGGCGCGGGCTGATGCTCGTGCTGTCATCGCCATCGGGCGCGGGCAAGACCACGCTCTCGCGGCGCTTGCTGGAAACCGATTCCAATGTGGTCATGTCCGTTTCGGCGACGACGCGCGCCAGGCGCCCGAACGAAACCGAAGCGCGCGATTATTTCTTCGTGACACCGGAAAAATTCGAGCAATCGGTGAAAGCGGATGAATTTCTCGAATATGCGAATGTCTTCGATCACCGCTACGGCACGCCGAAGAAACCCGTGATGGAGGCGCTGTCCGCGGGGCGCGATGTGCTGTTCGATATCGATTGGCAGGGCACGCAGCAATTGAAGGAACGTGCGGGCGAGGATCTCGTCAGTATTTTTGTGCTGCCGCCGAGCCACGACGAACTCGAACGCCGCCTGAAAACCCGCGCGCAGGACCCCGATGACGTCGTCGCCAAGCGCATGGCGAAAGCGGCGGACGAAATCAGCCATTGGCCGGAATATGATTATGTGATCGTCAATCGCGATCTTGAGATCGCGCTCGGCGAAATCAAATCGATACTCGCCGCCGAACGCCTACGGCGAACGAGGCAGATCGGGCTGTCGGAGTTTGTGCGGAAGCTGACGAGTTAGGGCTGCAGCACCACGCGCCCGACAATCGCGCCCTGCCGCAAATCTTCCAGCGTCTGCGTCGCTTGTGCCAACGGCCGCGTCTGATAGGGAATGGGATCGACTTTTCCGGCGCACACGATCTCCATCATCTCCTGCGCCTCGGGAAGCGAGCCCACGAAGGACCCGATGATCGACATCGGCTTCAGCGGGAACATCGGGATCGGCATTTGCATCGCGCCGCCGAACAATCCCACCACGATGATGCGTCCGCCTTTGCGGATGATCGAATTGGCGAAGGCGAAGCTTGCTTCGGAGCCCACGAAATCCACCACCGCATAGGCGCCGCCCGTTTCCGCCATGAACTTCTTGACGATGCCCGGTTCCTTGGTGTTGTACGTCGCACTCGCGCCCGCCTTCTTCGCGGCTTCGAGATGTCCGTCCACGATGTCCGCCGCGATCGGGCCCTTGCCGAACAGGCTCTTTGCGAATTGCACGCCCATCATGCCGACGCCGCCGCAGCCCAGCACGACGACTTGGTCATCGGGCCCGAGCTTGCCGACTTTTTTCATCGCGCCGAATGCCGTGAGGCCCGAGCACATATAAGCCGCGGCCAGCGCGGGCGGCGTGCTGCCGTAATCGAGCAGATATTTGGGATGCGGCACGATCACATGCGTGGCGTAACCGCCCGGCACATTCGCCGAGCAGCCGATCTGGCGCGGCCGCGCGCAGAGATTTTCCTGGCCGCGCTTGCACGCCGCGCAATCCCCGCAACCGATCCAGGGAAACACCGCGCGGCGATCACCGATCTTCACGCCCTTCGCATCAGGGCCCAGTGCCACCACTTCGCCTTCGATCTCGTGGCCCATGACGTGGGGAAATTTGAGATTGGCCAGCGGCAATTTGTTGTCATTGCCCAGCGAGAAATAGCCATCGTGAATATGCACATCGCTGTGGCAGACGCCGGCATTGCTCACCTTGATCAGAATCTCGGTGCCTTTCGGCTCCGGCGTTGGCGCGTCAATCGCTTTGAGCGGCGCGCCGAATTCGACAATGGCCTGACTGAGCATTTTCGCGTCTCCTGAGTGCTGATCAATTTTCAGTCTTGCACGGCGTTTCGCCCGCCTCAACCATGGCGCGATGGGTGCGTGCGAGTGCCGCGAAATCGATCACGGAGAGCTGTTCCGCGCGTGCCGTTGGGTCAAGACCCGCGGCAAGCACCAGCGCTTCGGCGTTGGGGTTAAGCGTTTTCAGGCTCTGGCGCAGCATCTTGCGGCGATTGCCGAAGGCCGATGCCGTTACTGCTTCGAGATCGGCGAGGCGGCACGGCGCCACCGGCGCATCCAGCGGTTCGATGCGCACAATTGCCGATGTCACTTTCGGCGGCGGCGTGAAGGCGCGCGGTGAAACGTCGAACAATATTTTCGCGCGCGTGCGCCATTGGGTGAGGATCGAAAGCCGCCCGTAAGCCTTGGTGCCGGGTTTCGCCACGAGGCGCTCGGCCACTTCGCGCTGAAACATCAGCGTCAGGCTTTGCCAGAAGGGCGGCCATGTTTCAGACGTAAGCCATTTCACCAGCAGCGCGCTGCCGATGTTGTAAGGCAAATTCGCCGCCACGCGCACAGGACCGAATTGCGCTTCGTCGATTTGCAGCGCATCGCCGCAAATGACTTCGAGCCTGTCCGGATACGCGGCTGCAATTTCTTCCAGCGCGGCCACGCAACGCTCGTCGCGCTCCACCGCGATCACGCGCGCGGCACCTTCCGCCAGCAGTGCGCGAGTTAATCCGCCGGGACCGGGACCCACTTCGTAGAAGGTTGCGTCTTCGAGAGGTCCCGCGGCGCGCGCGATTTTGCGCGTGAGATTGAGATCGAGCAGGAAATTCTGGCCCAGCGATTTTTTCGCGGCCAGCCCATGCGCCGCGATCACTTCGCGCAAGGGCGGCAGATTATCCTCTGGCATCGGCCATTTGGGCTGCAAGCTCGATGGCCGCGATCATGCTGCGCGGATCGGCTTTGCCTTTGCCCGCGATGTCGAGTGCGGTGCCGTGATCGGGCGAGGTACGCACGATCGGCAAACCCAGCGTCACATTCACCGCTTCCCAGAACGCCAGCGTCTTGATCGGGATCAAGGCCTGATCGTGATACATGCAGAGTGCCGCGTCATAGCGCGCGCGCGCCTCGCCGTGGAACATCGTATCGGCGGGGAGCGGACCCGCAACCGTATGCCCTTTCATCCGCAGCGCATTCACTGCGGGCATGATGATGTCGTGATCTTCGCCGCCCAGCGTGCCGCTTTCGCCGGCATGGGGATTGAGCCCCGCCACCGCCAGCCGCGGCTTCTTCACGGCGAAATCGCGCACCAGCGATTGCAGGATGATTTCGCCCGCTTCGATGATGGCGTCGGTCGAGATCAGTTTGGGCACTTCCGATAGCGGCGTGTGGATCGTCAGCGGCACCACGCGCAAGGCCGGTGCGGCTAGCATCATGATGGCGCGGGGCGCGCCCGTCAGATGCGCGAGATATTCGGTGTGCCCGGAATATGGAAAACCGCCGCGCATCAGCACGGCCTTGCTGATCGGCGCCGTCACCATTGCGGCGATCTCGCCATGCATGGCGGCGCGCACGCATTTGTCGATCGAGGCGATCACCGCGGCGTTGTTCGCGGGGTCCGGCGTTCCGGCCTTGCGCTCGGCCTGTTCGGCTACGGGAATGACGCAACCCAGATCGATCTTGCCGCAGACGCGGAATACGTCCGGATCGCCCACCAGCCGCAAGGGATGATTGCCCACGCGCCCTTTCAGGGCGTCGAACGCCAGCATCGCCACTTCAGGCCCAACGCCCGCGGGCTCGCCCATGGTGATGTAGATCGGGGCGTCCGGTTTAGCGTGTCTCGACATCGGCGGACCGCCGCAGATCGCGCAGATAGCGCCGGGCGAGCACGGACATCTGCTCTTCGAAAAGCTGGTTTTCCACGTCGTCGCGCGTGGGCATCTGAAAAGCGGTGATCTGGGGCTGCGCCTGATCGCAGCGCACGATGATTTCGATGCCGGCGGCGGACACGAACGGCTCGGCGACATCGCCGGGCTGCGTCTTGGCGAGCGCGCCCTGAATTTGCGGCGCCAGATCGGTCACGCGCATATTGCCGAGATTCATATAGACACTGCCTGGCACCTTGGCGCTCAATTCCTGCAGATGTTCGCAGCCATCGATATGAGAGCGGATGACTTCTGCTGCCTGCATCGCGCGATCCAGCAAATCCTTGGAGGGCTTGTCGCCGACCGGTAGAAGCACGCGCGCCAAGGGCAGCGTGCCATCCGGATTAAGCGAAACATGCTCGGGGATTTTGGTGCCCGCCGGTTCTTGCCGTCCGCGCAGAAGCAGAATGTAGTAGCCACCCGGGCCGCGCACCGGCGCGCTCACCGTACTGGGCTTCATGGCGCGCAAGGCCTCGTTCAGCGGTTTGGGAAGCTGGCCATCCTCCAGCCAGCCCAGATCGCCGCCCTGCGCGGCGGTCGGGTTCTGGCTGAACTGCCGAGCCACGGCCTGAAACGGCGCGCCTTGCTGAATCTGCTCGTACAGATTCTGCATGTCGCCGCGCACGCGCGCATCCTGTTCGGGATTGTCCACGGCCTGAAAGATTTCGGCCACCTGATAATGGGGCTTGCCGGCGCCTGCGGAGATCCGCTTCAACTCCGCGTTCACATCTTCCGGCGTGATGTTGATGCGATCGCCATACATGCCCTGCACGGCCTTCGACCATGCGATCTGCGTCGCGATCTGCGCGCGCAACGTCGCCATGTTCACGCCGGAATGTTCCAGCATCCCCTTGAGCTGATCCAGCGTCATGTTGTTGTCGCTGGTGATGTTGCCGATGGCCTTGTCCACTTCGGCGCCCGAGACGGTGATGTTGTTCTTCTGCGCTTCCAGAAGTTCGAGCCGTTCGGTCTCAAGCTGCTTGAGCACCTGCGCGCGGATCTTGTCCATGTTTTCGGGCGTGGCCTTCATGCCCGTCGTCGCCACGAACAGCGCGATGCGCTGGCGCAGATCGTATTGCGAGATCACCGTGTCGTTGACGATGGCCGCAACCCCGTTGCCGGGATGGGCAATGGCCTGATTGGCATCGGCAATGGGAGGCTCCTCGGCCGATGCGATCGTGCGGCCGAGTGCGGGATTTCCAGCAGCGAAAATCGGCGCCGCGGCAAGCGCGAGCACGAAAACGCCGGAGAGGGCAGCCATGCTGTATCGTATGATCAAGAGACTGTTCTTCGGCTGCGTTGGTTGACGGGCATCCAATTCCCCGCCCACAGCGGGGAGGGCCCGGTTCGGCCCGGAGAATAAGCAATTTCCGCTTCGGTTCAAGGCGTTGAGAAGACGTGGCGGTCGAAGAGATCCGAGGGTTTGCCCGTCTGATCGCCGGTTTTCAGGTTGAATCGCAACAGAACTGCGCTGGCGGGCAGAACGTCGCGGTCTCTGGTGTATTTGCGCTGGTAAGAGACCGAGATGCCCAGGCACTCGTCTTCGTAACCAAGACCCAATTCCGTGTCGATCATGCGGGACGCCTGCAAATCGCGCCGCGCGCCTGCAAAAGCGGACCAATGATTGAAGAAGCCGAGCGTTGCCTGACCGTTCACTTCCTCGCGGGAGACCAGCCCCAGCGCCACCGCCGTCTGGGGCAGGCGCACGTAGCTCAGCTCCACGGAGGAGCGTCCCAGCTGCCCGTCGAGATAGACCTCGTTGCGGTTGATGCTGCCGTCGGTCTCGTCGATGTCCACGCGATTGGTGAGACTCAAATATGGCGGAAATTTAATGGTAAACCGGCCGATCAGATCCGACGTCTTGCCCGCGATGCCCGTGTCGGCGGCAAAGATGGGGTCAGGTTTCATCCTGAAGGTCTGCCCTATGAGCGCCTCCACGGAGCCCGAAGGGAAGTAAGCTTCGGTGCGCACGCCCGCATTCGCGCGCGGCCCGCTTTCCCACAGATCATAGCCGGGCATGCGCTGGAAACTGAAAAGATCGGTTTCATCCAGTTCGATGTCGGTGCTGTCTTCATTGGGGATGCCCCGCGGATTGCCGCCATAAGGTGCCGCGATCAGTTGCACGATGGGCTCGATCACGATTGCGGTTTGCGAAATCGCGCCGCCCGAAACGAACGGCCAGCGCCAGTCCGCCGCGATATAGGGAAGCCCGCGGAAGATGAATTTGTTGTCCTGAACGCCGGGAAGATTCAGCGGATTGGCGTGGCTCAGATGATAGACGTCGCCGCGCACATCGGCCTGAAACGTGATGAGCTGTCCGGCTTCGGTGACGTAGGGCAAGCGCCAACTGGATTCGGCGGTGATGCGCTGACTGTCCACGCCGATGTCTTGCGAGATGGAGGCGCTGTTGATGTCGAAACGGAAATGTCCGCCGAGAATATCGTTCTGCGGAATATACGTGTATTCGATCAGCGGCAGCACGATCGGAATGGTGCCGGGAACATCGGTGGCGCGCAGGCCCTGGAAGAAATAGCCTGTCACCGCAAAGCGGTTGCGCCCGTTGATGTCTTCCACGAACGCGTCGCTCACCAGCCGGTCGTCGTTGGAAATATCGTAGCGCTTCAGATAGGTGTCATTAGAGGTGAGTTGCACATCGTAGCCGGTCAACCAGGTGCCGGATAAAGGAATGCGGCCCGACCCGAACAGCGACGAATACCATTGCTTTTCGGTGCCGCTGATGCCGCCCTTCGGATTATAGGCGAGGCTCGGCTGCAGCCACATGCCGCCGCTGTTCCAGCGTTCGCGATATTCACCTTCCACAAGCTCGCCCGATCTGGATGTCAGCATCGGCGCGAGCGTCATGTCGCGCGAATCGGTCAGCGAAATGTAAACCGGCAGCCTCGCAAAAGCGCCAAGCGCACTGGAGTTGCCGATTTCCGGCGTGAGAATGCCGCTTTGCCGCTTCACGGTCGGATCGGCCTGACTGAGATAGGGCGTGTACAGCACCGGCACGCCGAACATCTCCACCATGGCGTCGCGGAAATAGATGCGATGCTTTATCTGATCCCATGTCACGCGTCCCGCCTTCACCTGCCAAAGGGGCGTGCGCTGGCCGGGCTTGTTGCAGATTTTGCAGGGCGTGTAGGCGGCGTTGGTGGCGATGACGGTCGTGCCGCCGCCGGTGCGCACGGCGCGTCCGGCAGCCAGCCGCCCGTTCTGGCCGATCAATGCGGAGAAACTTTCCAGCACACCGTCGCGCAATCCGTTGGTGAGCGTCGCGCTTTTCGCAAAGCCGACATCGCCATTGGGCGAAAGAATGGTCAGATGCCCGCTCGCAACCACGGTATCGGTTTTCTGATTGTAGGTGATCTGGTCAGCATTCAGGATGCGATTGTTGTAATCGACTTCCACATGGCCCTGCGCGGTAACGACAGAGGAATTCATGTCGTACACCACATCATCGGCGCGCATGAGAACATCGCCGTGCTTGCCCACGATGCTTTCGCCCGCCGCAATCTGCGGCGAGGTCAGAGCAAGCGTTGCCGCCAAAAGCGGCGCCGTCCAGCGCCGCATCAGCCATCCTCCTGATGGAAGACGAGCGTC
>Ga0207664_10002678_pt1 | contig 11817 bp, 7 predicted proteins | sample LARL83metaG_FD_184349 | JGI IMG/M metagenome (GOLD analysis project Ga0207664, IMG submission 184349) | Corn, switchgrass and miscanthus rhizosphere microbial communities from Kellogg Biological Station, Michigan, USA - LAR L8-3 metaG... | ecosystem: Host-associated > Plants > Roots >...
TCACTGGCGCCAGGGCAGTTCGTCGAGTTCACGCTCCCCCAGGCGGCCAACGCCATCACCGTCCGCTACAGCATCCCGGACGCACCGACCGGCGGCGGGATCACCGCACCGCTGGACGTCACGGTGAACGGCGGGCATCGGCGGACGATGACCCTGACATCGCAGTACGCGTGGCTCTACAACCAGTACTCGTTCACGAACGACCCGAACGCGGACCTGCTGCACCCCGACCAGTGGATCACCGAGTGCCAGTGCGTGCCGAACCAGACGACACCCACGCCAGTCATCACGAAACCGTTCCGCCCCAACCACTTCTATGACGAGCAGCGCCTCATGCTCGGCCACACCTACCGCGCCGGCGACACGATCCGGCTCGCCGTACCGAAGAACACGAACGCCGCCTGGACCGTCATCGACCTGATGGACTCGCAGTTCGTCGGTGCGCCACGCGTCGACGCACACGCCCTCAACGTGCTGTGGTTCGGCGCCGACCCGACCGGCCGACACGACTCGGCCGACGCGATCGACCGCGCCATCGCCGTTGCGCAACGGGTTCATCTCCCGGTGTACCTGCCGCCGGGCACGTTCCAGGTGAACCGGCACATCATCGTGGACGACGTGACGATCGAGGGCGCCGGCAACTGGTACACGATCGTCAAGGGCCACCAAGTCACCCTGTCGACACCGGCACCGGACGGTTCCATACACACCGGCGTCGGTTTCTACGGAAAGCCGGCCGCCGACGGCGGCAGCCACAACGTCCACCTGTCCGGTTTCGCCATCGTGGGTGACGTCCGCGAACGCATCGACACCGACCAAGTGAATGGAATCGGCGGCGCCCTCAACGATTCGACCATCGACGGCCTGTACATCCAGCACACGAAGGTCGGCATGTGGCTGGACGGCCCGATGACGAACCTGCGGATCACGAACAACATGATCGTCGACCAGATCGCCGACGGCATCAACTTCCACACCGGCATCACCAATTCGTTGGTGGGCAACAACTTCATCCGCAACACGGGCGATGACGCCCTGGCCATGTGGTCGGACAAGGTAGCGGACGCGAACGACACGTTCGACCACAACACGGTGCAGACACCGGTACTGGCCAACGGAATCGCCTTCTACGGCGGCACCGACAACACAGCGTCGAACAACCTGGTAGCCGACCCCATCCGCGAAGGAAGCGGAATCCAGGTAGGTTCCCGCTTCGGCGCACAGCCGTTCACCGGACACCTGTGGATCACCGACAATACGACGGTCCGTGCAGGAACCTTCGAGCTGAACTGGCGAATCGGCTTGGGCGCGATCTGGATCTACGCGCTGGAAAGAAGCATCGACGCCGACATCGAAGTAGTCGGCGACGCCTTCCTCGACAACACCTACAACGCGATCATGCTGGTCAGCGACTTCCCGGTGAAGGACCTCTACTCGATCACGAACGTCCACTTCGCCAACATCAAGGTCGACGGCGCTGGGACATCGGTGGTGAGCGCGAGGTCGGCCGGTTCGGCGTCGTTCCAGAACGTCGACGCACGCAACGTAGGCGCGGTAGGCGTGAACAACTGCGGTTCGTTCCACTTCACACCGGCCGGTTCCGAGTTCTCGTTGACCGACCTGGGCGGCAACGACGGCGGTTGGCTGGCCCCATGGGAACTGCCGAACACGATCACCTGCAACGACCGCCCACCGGTGGTCCCCCCACCGCCACCGTCACCCTGGTAAGGCACGATTGACTGATGGAGAGTTGGGATCCGACGGCAGCCGGCACCATGCGGCTGCCGTCGGGCCGTGTGGTGCGTGGGCGTGGCCTGCGGCGGCCCTTGCCGGACGGGCTGCTGCCTACCTTCGGGCTGTATTTGCTCGGGGAACCGCCGCCGGACATGCCTTGGGAGAGCGTTTGGGTGCGCTGGCCCGACTTTCGGCTTCCTGCTGATCGCCCCGCTGCGGTCGCTGCGCTGCGGGGCGCCTGGGAGCGTGCGCTGGAGGATCGGGTGGAGGTCGCTTGTGCTGGTGGGCATGGGCGAACCGGGACTGCGTTGGCTTGCCTGGCGGTGATTGACGGTGTGGCGCCGGATGATGCGGTGGCGTATGTGCGTGCGCACTATAATCGGCGGGCAGTGGAAACACTGTGGCAACGCAGGTATGTCCGACGGTTTCAGTAGGCATAAGGGACCGCCGAGCCAGCCCACCAGAAAACGGCCGCCCAGCAGCGAAAGAGGCTCAGAGCGACGAGACCCACCAACAAACAGGGCCGGTGGAAGCCTGATCGGGACTAGCCCAAGGGATGCGGCAGAAGGCTGGTAGTTCAGTCCTTCCCGCTATTCCCTGATCCTGGCTGCTTGTGCGGTCGATGGTTCCGGGTCCAGGGTGGCCGAAGGCCATCGCGCAGCGACGCGACGAAGGAGCGCTCTTGACGCGGTGCCATCGACCGTCGCCACACTAAAAGGATCAGGGAATAACGGGTTACTACTGCCCGGGACCAGCTAGTCCCGGTTTTCGGCCTCCTGCTTCGCTCCGATCTCCTCATTGTCGTAACGGGAGCTTCGGGTCGGAACGGAGCAGGAAAGACTGAACGACCCCCTCGTCCCGCCATTGGAACAGGTCCCGGGACCGGTTTACCGGCCCCGTTCCCTGGTGGGTCCTGCTGCCCTGAGCCCCTCGCCCTGCTGGGCGGCAGCCGGGTGGTGGGTCAGGTCGGGCAGTCCCGGCGTCTCGACATCCGCCGGCCTCGGCACCGCCAGCATCACCCCACAGGCGATCAGCACGGTCCACAACCGAGCCTCACCAAGTAATCGCGCATCCTTGGTAGCAAACGCAGCAAGCGTGATCCCACCAAAGCACAGCACGGACAGGATCGGCATCGGCCGCCGATAACCCGTCAGATCCCACAACAACACACCCAACGCGAGCCCAGCCGTGTAGTACGTATAGACACTCGGATCAAGCACCAGCCGAGCCCCGATGCCCAGCGCAATGACAGCTTCCCAACGCCGCCGCACGATGGCGACCACGCCAAGCGCGCAGCCAATGGCCAACTGAGCGATCCGGTCCCAACTCGGCGTAGTCGGCGTATTCACCCCCAACGCCCGCAACGCCGACGCCGGCACGTTGTCGATACCGAACTTGGCCGCCGACAAGGTATGCGGATCCGCCAGCACGAACGGCAACCACGCCACCACGATCACCGCCAGCGCCACTACGATCCCCCGCCACTTCACCCTGCCGGGGAACATCAGCAGCAGCGCCGCACACACCAGCGCCCAAGGTTTGGCGTCCGCCGCCAGGCCGATGCACGCGCCGGCCGCGACCGGGGACCGGAACACCACGAACAGCGCCGCCAGCGTGATCAACGTCAGCGCCAGCACGTCGTCGAGGTGACCGAAGTGCACCGCCAGTAGCTCCCACGACAGGACGAACGAACCGCCCCCGACGAGCACCGTCAGGATCGTGGCGCGATGGTAGTTCTCCTCCACCGTCGGCCGGATGGTGCGCACGATGACCTCGAGCAGATACAGCACACCCACGCCGCACAACGTCATCAGCCACGTGATGATCAGCCATCCGCCGTTGGCGAACGGGCGTAGGGCCACAGTCACGAGCAGCGCGAGCGGGCCGAACTGGAACTGTGGGTAGTTCGCGTAGAGGTGCAGGCCACCGGCGGCGACCATGCCGGGCGGGTGCTGGCCCACCAGCAGTGACGCGGCGTCGGCGAAGAAGTGCCATGAGTAGCCGCTGTTGGTGTACAGGTCGACTTGCAGCGCCACCGCCAGCACGACCAGCGCCAGCCGCTGCCACCAGAACCGGGAGATGGCCAACGGCCGCCGAAAGCTGACTGTGGCGCCGGGTTCGATGAAGTCGGTTTCTATGAGATCGGTGCGCTCGATGTCGTCCCTACTGCGCAAGCCTGATCTCTCCTTCGACCCGTTTCGACGATGCGACCCTATCACTCGGGCCTTATTATTAAGACAGGTTTCCGAACATGATGAGGAGGCGCCTATGGCCACCGACACGACCCTGACCAGTGGTTTCCAGCGACGGATCACGCTCCCCCAGGCCGTCGCCATCAACATGACGCAGATGTGCGGTATCGGCCCGTTCATCACCATCCCCCTGATCGTCGCGGCGATGGGCGGGCCGCAGGCGGTGTTCGGCTGGGTGATCGGCGCCCTGCTCGCGCTGGCCGACGGCCTGGTGTGGGCCGAGCTCGGCGCCGCGCTGCCGGGCGCCGGCGGCACGTACGTCTACCTGCGGCAGGCGTTCGCGCACCGGACCGGCAAGCTGATGCCGTTCCTGTTCGCGTGGACCGCGATCCTGTTCATCCCGCTCATCATGTCCACCGGCGTGATCGGCCTGATCGACTACCTCGGCTACCTGTGGCCGGTCGTGGTGACGTCGTCCGGCCAGCCGAGCGCGCTGGGGCACGTGCTCGGCATCGCGATCGTCGCGCTCGTGATCGTTCTGCTGTACCGGCGGATCGGCGACGTCAGCCGCATCACGACCTTGTTCTTCTTCGTGATGTTGGTCGCCATCCTCGCGGTCGCCATCGCCGCGTACACGCATTTCCACCCCAGCCTCGCGGTTGCCTATCCGCCCGGGGCGTTCGCACTGCACGGTGCGTTCTGGACGGGGCTCGGCGCTGGCCTCGTACTCGCCATCTACGACTACCTCGGCTACAACACGGCCGCTTACCTCGGCGCCGAGATCCGTGATCCGGGCCGCACGCTCCCCCGCGCGATCATCTACTCGATCGTCGGGATCATGGTGCTCTACCTGTTGTTGCAGGTCGGGTGCTCGGGACACTGCCGTGGCAGCAGATCACGCAGAGCACATCCGTCGCGTCGCTCGTGCTGGCTCACACGTGGGGTGTCCCGGCGGCGAAGGTGCTGACCGTGTTCATCATCGTCACGGCGTTCGCGTCGGTGTTCGCCGGGCTGCTCGGCGGTTCCCGCGTGCCGTACGAGGCGGCTCGGGACCGGTTGTTCCTCCGTTGGTTCGGCGCGTTGCACCCTCGCCTGCACTTCCCGCACGTCGGCCTGCTCGTGCTCGGTGTGATCACCGCGATCGGGACGCTGTTCAACCTGACGCTCGTGATCAACATGCTGACCGCGGTGTTCGTGCTGGTGCAGTCGATCGCGCAGATCGTCGCGCTCGTGGTGCTGCGCCGCACCCAGCCGGACCTGCCCCGGCCCTACCGACAATGGTTGTATCCGGTGCCGGCCGTGCTGGCGCTGATCGGCTGGGTCTACGTGTACGTCTCGGCGAACACCGGACAGGACTCGTTGCCGTGGATCGTCCGGCCCGTGCAGTTGTCCCTGGTCTGGCTGGTCGCCGGTGTCGGGACGTTCCTGGTGTGGGCCAAGGTGGAACGCACGTGGCCGTTCGGACCGAAAGAAAAACCGATCGACGCGTGACAAGCGGCTGCCCGGCGGCATCCCCGCCGCCGGGCAGCCAGTCTTGTCGGTCGGTTGTCAGTACTTGTTGGGGTGGTGCCGGGAGTGGTGCGCTGCCCACCAGTCGTTGTTGGGGGTGGTGGTGGGCGGTGTGGTGGCGGGTGCCGTCGGCATCGACGTGCACGTCGCCGTTGCGGTCGTGGTCGGGGCGGCCGGCGTTCCGGTCGCGCTGGTCAGTGGTGCCATGTTTCCTGTGGTGGTCGTCGCCGTCGGAGTTCCGGTGGGACCGGCCATTGTGGATGTCGGTGCCAGGGTGGCCGTCGGGCCTGCCGGCGGCGCCGCGGCGGTGGTGGTCGGTCCGGCCGCCGGAGCGGTGGTCGTCGGGCCGGCCGCCGGGGCGGTCGTGGTGCTCGGGGTGCACGTGGTGCCGCCACCAGTGCCGGTGCCGCCGACCGGGGTGGTCGCCGCGGCGAACGTGGCGCCGATGGCGACGCCGTTACCGTTCATCTGGATCGTCACCGGGTTGTTCATGTGCAGCAGGTTCATGCAGCCCAGGTTGGTGAAGGACTGGTTGAGCCGGTTGGCCAGGAACGTGAACAGGTTGTTCGCCATGGCCGGGGCCGGCGACGCGCCGTTCATGGTCAGGTTCTTGTCCAGTTGCGTGCGCTTCTGGCTGACGTTGACCAGGTTCCGGCAGTACGCGGTGGCCGACTGACCGTTCGCGACCGGCGTCTGGTCGACGCCCTGCCGGTACAGGTTGGTCTTGGTGCGGCTGGCGTTGTTGTTGTTCAGCGTCATCGGGTCGTTCGTCGGGACCAGCGCGATCGGGGCCTGCTGGTCGGCGGCGGCCATCAGCTCGTCCAGGGCCAGCGAGCCGACCATCGCGCCGTTGTTGGTCAGGTCGGGCGCCATGAACGGCGTGCACCCCAGCGACGGGTCGACGAACGCGTTGAGCAGCAGGTTGTCGCTGCCGTTGACGATCGGGTTCGAGCCGGCGAGCGCCTGCGTGTTGGCCGTGTTGTTCTGCGCGACCTGGCCGTTGCCCAGCACCAGGTACGTCGTGATGACGTTGTCGCTCTGGTCCTGGTCGACGAGGCCGAAGTCACGGGTGGTCGGGCACGGCTGGCCGTCTTTCGCGGTGCCCAGCGCCGGCACCGTCAGCATCCCGGCGGCGATGGCCTTGTTGGCCGTCGTGAAGAAGTTGGGGGCGTTGCAGTAGGCGAACTGGCCGAACAGCGATCCCTGCAGGCCGTTGACACAGTGTCCCGCCCGGAGGCTGCCGTTGGTGTTCGTCAGCGTCAGCGTGGTGCCGTTGAAACCGAACCAGAGGCCGACCACCGCGTTCGCGGGCAGGGTCGGGACGACCGGGGCCGCCGCGGGCTTCGTGCCCTTGTCGATGACCAGCGGCCGGTAGACGGACACGGCGCCGGTGGCCGGATCGATGATGGAGGCCTCGACGAACGCGGACTGGTTCGCGTTGGCCTCGTTGCACGGTCCGCCAGCCGCGTCCGTGGCCGTGAGCTGGTACGGGGTGGACAGCCCCGTCGCGGTCAGCGGGTTCGCCGGCACCGCGATGGAGCAGTTGGGGTTGGGCACGGCGGCCGCCGCCGGCTGTGGTGCGGCCGTCGACTGGCTGGCGAAGATCGCGAACACGCCGACCGCGACGCCCGCGACCACCACCGGCAGGATGATGAACAACCGGACGGCCACCGACGAATACGAACGGCGGTCCTTCGGTGGGGCGTGGAAGCCACGGTGATTGACCTGGCGCAACTCAATGCTCCTCTCACGCGGATACCGATCCCGCAGACGTAGAGCACATCTGCACTGCAGCTCGCACTGCCGATTTCAGGGGTATCTCGACATGATCTCCTGTGGGTCACGGACGCTAGCACTGCCCCTGGTGGGCAACAAGACCGCCCCGCACCGCTCGACCCCACGTCACACTTTCGCAAGAAGTCTTACGCGTTCGGCAATCGTAAGAAGTCTTACCGCTCCCAACGATTGCTCAACCCCTACCGTCGACAGGCGTCAGACCCGGTGGAGACGAAAGTCCCGATCTGTCGATGCGGAAGGTAGCCATGATGAAAGGCAGAACGATATTCGCGGCGATCGCACTCGGTGCGGTGATCGTGGCGAGTGGCGTCACCTACGCCGCGGTCACGTCCCTGCGCTCGGCGGACACCACGTCGAACGCCGCGCCGAACGCCGCGGTCGACCTGTCCTCCTTCAACGCCAACCCGGCGGGTTCGGTGTTGCTGGAATCAGACCTGTCCGGTCGTGGCAGTGCCATGGTCGTCCTGCGGATCAGCCGCAACCAGGTGATGTACGAGATCACCTGGGCAGGTATGACGCCACCGACCAACATGCCGATGCTGCAGGGCAACGGCAAGATGGCGTTGAACCTGATGCCCAACGCGATGCCGGGCTCGATCAACGCGATCGCCGGCGTCATCAGCCTCAACAACACCGGGTTGTTGAACGGCTTGCTGGGCAACCCGGGCGGCTTCCGGATGATGATGGCGACGCCGCAGTTCCCGGGCGGCGCGGTGAACGGCGTGTTCCGGCGTATCAACTCGTTCGACTTCAACCGGATCCTGCACGTCGGATCCATGGTTTCGGTCAACAGCGGCGACCAGGTCGTGCCGCAGAACGGTGTTGCCGGTGACATGAACGCGCACGCGACCGTGTTCGTCGGTCCCGGTATGAACACGACGTCGCTGAACTACTCGGCGATCTGGACCGGCGTGAACTCGCCGACCGCCCTGAACGTGAACGTGGGCGCGGCCGGCATGGTCGGCAACCTGGTTGCCGCGCTGTTCCAGGCACCACGCGGCCTCAACCCGACGATCATCGCGGTCGCCGGAACGGTGCCGAACGTGTCGGCCAGGTGGATCGCCCAACTTCGGGCGAACCCGATGGCGTTCCACACCAGCCTGGTGGCGGGTCGCTTCATCGCCGGCGCCGCACGTGGCCAGCTGTTCGTTCCGGGCAGCGGGACCATGATGACGATGCCGACGACCACCATGCCCAGGCCGACCATGACGATGACCCAGCCGACCACCCCGACGATGCGGCCGCCGACGACGACCATGTCGCAACCCACCATGCCAGGTGGTGGGCCGGTGACCGGCACCCAGGCGCCACCCCACTGGTAAGCCGAATCACCTAACCGGTGCGGTGGTGACCGCGCGGGTGGGATCTCGTCCGCACCGACGAGGTCCCACCCGCCGCCGTGTTCACGGGGCCATTTCCTGTGGCAAGATCGGGTGTATGGTGGGTGACCGGCCCTTCGTCGACCCCATTGTCGACCCCATTGTCGACCCGCTGGAGCGGCTGCGGTCGCGGCGCAGCGTCAAGTGGCGCTTCCACCCGCCCGACGTGCTTCCCCTGACCACCGCCGAGATGGACTACGCGTTGGCCGGCCCGGTCCGCGACGCCCTGCACGACGCCGTGGACCGCAACGACACCGGCTATCCGGTGACCGATCCGGAACTCGGCGAGGCCATGGCCGGCTTCGCGCACGACCGGTGGCAGTGGCGGATCGACCCGACCGACGTGCACGCCGTGCCGGACGTCAGCGTCGCCGCCGTGCAACTGTTACGCGCGATCGCCACGCCCGGGAAACCCGTCGTCATCAACCCGCCGGTCTACCCGCCGTTCTTCGACTGGGTACCGGAAGCCGGCGCCGAGGTGGTGGAGGTCCCGCTCCGGCTGACCGATTCCGGTTGGCGCCTGGACATTCCCGCGCTCGAGCGGGCGTTCGCCGCCGGTCCGGCCGCGTATCTGCTGTGCAATCCGCAGAATCCGGTCGGCCGCGTCCACTCGCCGGACGAGTTGGCCCAGGTGGTTCGGCTGGCCACCCGGTACCAGGTTCCGGTCGTCGCAGACGAGATCCACGCCCCGCTCACGTTGGCCGGCGCCACGTTCACCCCGTTGCTGACGTTACCGGGTGCGGCCGACATCGCCGTTGCCGTGCATTCGGCGAGCAAGGCGTGGAACCTCGCCGGCCTGAAGACCGCGATGATCGTGAGCTCCGCGCCTGCCATGCGGGCCGTGACCGATCGTCTGCCGCCGGACAATCGTTGGCGCGTCGGGCATTTCGGCGTGCTCGCCAGTATCGCCGCGTTGACCGACGCGCGTGACTGGCTCGACCAGGTGCTCGTCGAACTCGACGAACGCCGCACCCAGCTCGCCGAACTGCTCCGTACGCACCTGCCCATGGTCACGCACACACCGGCGGAGGCGACGTACCTGGCGTGGCTGGACTGCCGTGCGATTGGCGCCGGGGACGAGCCGTTCGAGGTGTTCCGGGATCGCGGTCGGGTCGCGTTCGAGCCGGGGCTTCGGTTCGGCGCGATCGGCGGCGGCCATGTGCGGCTGAACTTCGCCACCAGCGGCGACATCCTCACCGACGCGATCACCCGCATGCGCAACGCTCTCCGATGAGCACCGAGATCCCGGTGCCGTTCACCGGCCTCGGCGCCGGCACCGGCGACCTCACGTGGGGCCAGCTGCGGATCTGGTCGGCGATGACACTGAGCGGCACGACCGTCAACATGGGCGGCGTGACACCGCTGCCGCCCGGTACCACGCTCGAATCGACCGTCGACCTGGTGCGTGACCTGATGTCCCGCCACACGACCCTGCGCACGCGACTGACATTCGACGACGGCAGTCCACAACAGACGGTCGCCGGCGAGGGCGTGATCACGCTGGCCGTCGTGGACACCGACGATCCGCAAGCGGTTCGCGACCAATACCAGCACACGCCGTTCGACAGCGAACATGAGTGGCCCGTCCGCATGGCCGTGATCCGCGACGGCGACACGTTGACGCATCTCGTCGTGATGTACAACCAACTCGCGCTCGACCAGCACGGCCTCGACGCACTGATGGCCGACCTGGCCAACCGCGACCGGCCGGTGACCGCACTACAACCGCTCGATCTGGCCCGCCAGCAGCACCTACCGGCCGCCCGCCGCACCAGCGACATGGCCTTGCGCCACTGGGAGAGGCTGTTGCGGACCGTTCCGGCGCGACGGTTTCCGGACTCCCGCGATCCGCGTGTGCCGCGCTATCAGGAGATCGCTTACTCGTCGCCAGCCGCGCACCTGGCCGCGCAGGTGATCGCCGCGCGGACCGGTACCGACACGTCCGCCGTGCTGCTGGCCGCGTTCGCCACGGCGCTGGCCGACGTGACCGGCGTGCACCCGGTCCTGACGCAACTGTTGTTCAGCAACCGGTTCCGGCCCGGTCTGGCCGACGTCGTCGGTCACCTCACGCAGACCGGCCTCTGCGTGCTCGACGTCGCCGGCGTCCCGTTCGACGATGCCGTCCGGCGGGCGAGCCGCGCCACGGTCAGCGCGGGCAAGAACGCGTACTACGACCCGCGCGACCGCGACGAGCTCGTCGCGAAGCTGAGCGCGGAACGGGGCGAGCCGATCGACACGTCGTGTTACTTCAACGACCGCCGCACCCAGGGCCGCCAGCCACCGGCAGAACTGCCCGGCGCCGACGAGATCCGCGCCGCGCTGCCCGCGGACGCCGAGCGGTTCGTCGCGCACGTCGAGCGTCCGACGCGGAAGCTGTTCTGCCACGTCAACGACGTTCCGGACACGCTCGACGTGATGATCCGCGCCGACACGCACCACCTCGCGCCGGCCGACGTGTCCGCGTGCCTGCGCCGGATGGCCGGCGTCATCGTCACTTCAGCGCTCCGGCCAGCAGACCCCGCGTGAAGAACCGCTGCAACAGCAGGTACACCAGCACACTCGGCACGAGCAGCACCAGCGCCGCGGCCATGCGCACGCCCTCGTTGAGCTCCTGGCTGTTCTGCAGGCTCGTCACGACCAGATTGAGCGTGTAGAGGTCCGGCGTCGTGGCCACGAGCAGCGGCAACAGGTACTGGTCCCAGATCATCAGGAAGCCGAACACGGCGCACGTGCCCAGCGCAGGCCCGCACAGCGGCAGGATGATCCGGAAGAACACCGCGATGTCCCCGGCACCGTCGATCCGCGCCGCCTCCTCCAACTGCACCGGGATCGTCTTCATGAACGCGGTCAGCACGTAGATCGGCAGCGCCCAGCCGACGAGCGGCAGGATGAGGCCGCCGTAGGAGTTGATGAGCGAGCCGCCGGAGAACGGGTTCGCGATCTTGCCCAGCACCAGGTAGGTCGGGATCGCGATGATCTCCTCGGGCATCATCAGCGTCGCCATGATGAGCAGCAGCGCGATCCCGGCGCCACGGAACCGCTTGCGCGCCAACGCATACGCCGCGAGCGTGCTCACCGATAGCTGGAGGGTCAACGCGACGGCCACGACGATCGCCGAGTTGAGCAGGCCACGCCCGACGCCGAACTGCCACGCCTGCGTGAGGTTGGACAGCGTCGGCTGACGCGGCCACAGCGCGACCTGGCCC
>Ga0207664_10002680_pt1 | contig 11815 bp, 15 predicted proteins | sample LARL83metaG_FD_184349 | JGI IMG/M metagenome (GOLD analysis project Ga0207664, IMG submission 184349) | Corn, switchgrass and miscanthus rhizosphere microbial communities from Kellogg Biological Station, Michigan, USA - LAR L8-3 metaG... | ecosystem: Host-associated > Plants > Roots >...
CCAACATCTGGATTCCTTAATGGCCGTTTCTCCGGCGTAACGGAGCGAAACAGCGCTGTTCCGCCTCGGTGCGAGATCCGCCGGCCTTCATTCCGTTGTGTTCAGGAGGTGTTGATGGATAGCGTTAACTTCTCGGGTCTTCTTGAGACATGCATTCCCCATCTGCGCGCCTACGCCCGCTCGCTGACGCGCAATACCGATTCCGCCGACGACCTCGTCCAGGATGCGCTGGTGCGCGGCTGGGCGGCGCGGCAGCAATTCGCGCCGGGCACCAACTTCAAGGCGTGGATGTTCACCATTCTGCGCAATCACTTCCTCTCCGAGCGCCGGCGCGACCGTCAGGACGCTCGGCCGATCGACGACATCGTCGATGCCCGGCTGACCTGCGCGCCGTCCCAGGACGTCGTCATCCATTTCGACGACATGACCCGGGCGTTCTGGCAGTTGAGCCCGCACCACCGCGAAATCCTGATGTTCATCGGCGCCATAGGGTTGAGCTATGAGGAAACCGCGGGAATCATCGGTTGCGCGGTCGGCACCGTGCGCAGCCGGCTGTCGCGCGCCCGCCTCGAGCTTCAGGGGCTGCTCGACAGAGGTCCCGTCGCGGGCGGAACCCGGCGCCACTCGGCCCGCAGCACCGAGGATTTCATGCGGGCCCTGAACGCCCTCCAGTCGCAGCACGCCGAAATCCGTCGCGCCCGCGCCTGCGGCGAGCATGTCCATGTGGAGATCGAGCCGATCCGCCGCCGCGCCTGAACCGGGGAGGAAGACTGCGTATGCGCGGAGCCGCGCATGGCAAAGCCGAGAGGTGCTTGGTGGCGGCCGCTAGCGTTGCGCGGCTGTTGCGTGGGCGACGACAGGTGAAACATGTCCGGCACCGAGACCCTTCCGCCGCCGCAGCATCAGGGGCACCAGCCGGGCATCCAGCGGGCGACGATGCCAGCGCCGGAGGGCGAGGCCGAGGGCTGCAAGTCCGGTCAGCAGTATCCGCAGAAGGACATCGGCGACATCACGCCCGAGCAGATCGAGTACACCTTCCGCACCGACATCTTCTCGATGTTCTATCTGACCCAGGCGGCCGTTCCTCACCTCGGGAAGGGATCGACCATCGTCAACACGGCGTCGGTGATGACCTATCGCGGCAGCAGCCATCTTCTCGACTATTCCTCCACCAAAGGCGCGATCGTCGCCTTCACCCGCTCGCTGGCCCAACGGCGGCGAGCCGGTGGAAAGCTGAGCGCGGGCGCACAGTTGTCGCTTTTCAGGATCGGATGGACGGCGTAGGAGACGGGAAGGTCTCTGTCATTGGTCGATGCGCGTGACATCATGCATCTGGTCGTCATCTACTGCCGCGTGAAGTCGAATTGCCGCCTCGCGTTCCTGAAGCGCGCGGCGGAATTGCAGGACGCGACCCGCCGGGAGACGGGCAATCTCGCTTACGGCTATTTCGAAGATCCGGTGAAGCCCGGCCGCTTTGCGATCGTCGAGGAATGGCAGTCGCGCGAAGACATCGACCGCCATGTTTCCCAGGGCTATACCCAGAGCTTCCTCGGCGCGGCCGTCGAAATGCTGTTCGAGCCCCCCTCCATGCGCATCATCGAGGCCGCCAAGATCGAGCCGCTGGCAATCAAGGTATCCTAGCGGGCGCAATGGCAGTGCGGCTGCTTATCGCGCGCCGGCGCTAATGGGTGGCGTGCTCCTGGATGTGAACGTCCACCGCGCCGTGCTTCAACAGAATGTCGCGCGCACGCGTCTCCTGTTCGGGTTTGCGCAGCAGCGCCCACAGCACAATGCCGCCCCGGGCGATCTGGTCCTCCATCGGTTCCGCCATTTTTTTGCTCAGCACGCGGCCGATGAAGTCGCCGGCGATCGCGCCGCCGCCGCCGGCCGCCGCCGCGCCGATCACGGCGGCGAGCGCGGTGCCGCCGGTGGCGACGATTGCGCCGGACGCCAGGAAGCCGGCGACCACGCCGGCCATGCCGCCGGCCAGCGTCCGCTCCTGACGCGAATCCGTCTCCGACACCACCGCGCTCCGCGGCGCCTTCGGGTCGACCGCGACCTCGCCGGCGGTGTGGGCGGGCGCGAGATGCTCCTTCTGCCCGAGAAGACTCAACTCGGCCCGGTCCCATCCCGCGCTGCAGAGATCGCCGATCGCGGCGTCCAACTGCTGCGGCGAGCGGAAGATTCCGATGATCTCGTTCTGGTATTCCGATGATGTGCTGGTCACGCGTGCCTCCGAATTATGCGGCGGTCAATGCATGGTCCGCTGCCATTCCTTGACCTGGCGCTCCGCTTCATCCTTGGCGATGCCGTAGCGTTCCTGCACACGGCCGACGAGTTGATCGCGCTTGCCGCCGATCGTCGTCAGGTCGTCATCGGTCAGTTGCCCCCACTTTTGCTTGACTGTGCCCTTGGCCTGTTTCCAGTTGCCGGCGATCCGATCCCAATTCATGGATGCGTCTCCTCTGACGACGAATGGACGAAGCGTTACATGGAACATCGTCCCCTAAACGCGAGGATGCACGGCCGGGTTCCCCGGCGGGTCGAAGCGCAGGGCTGTCATGGTGCCGTCATGGCAGGTGACGGCCAGCTTCGTTGGCGGCACAATGCGTGAAGAAAACGCGGCGCCGATCGGAAGACCGCATGCAGGGACATTTTGGGAGGCGGACCATGCGGGGAATCCGCGCGACGGGGCTGGCGGTTGCCTGCGTCTTCTGCTGGAGCGTGGCGGCGTTCGCGCAAGCGGACTCCGCGCCCGCCAGCGGCGGGTTCTACAAGGACAAGCCGATCCGGCTGGTGCTCTCGACCGGCGTCGCCGGCGGCTACGCCGCCTACGGTCGGCTGCTGACGCAGTTCATCGGCGATTACCTGCCGGGACATCCGACCAGCTTCGTCGTCCAGAGCATGCCGGGCGGCGGTGGACTGCGCGCCACCAATTGGCTCTACGCCCAGGCACCGAAGGACGGCACCACGCTCGGCATGATTCACTCCACGGCGCCCCTGGCGCCGCTCTATGGCGCCAAGGCGGCGCAGTTCGACTCGCGCAACTTCGCCTGGATCGGCAGCATGAACTCCGCCAAGGGATTGTGCGTGTCGTGGCACGATTCGCCGATCCAGACCTGGCAGGACATGAAGACCAAGCCGTTCATCGTCGGCAGCTCCGGGGCAGGCTCGCAGATGGAGGTCCTGCCGGCGATGATGAACAAGTTCCTCGGCACCAAGATCAAGATCGTCGCCGGCTACAAGGACGGCACCGACATCTTCCTTGCCATGGAGCGGGGCGAGCTGCAGGGCCGCTGCGGCGGGCTGCTGACCGTGATGCAGCTCACCCATCCGGACTGGCTGGCCGAGCACAAGGTCGTCGTGCCGATCCAGTTCGCCGACGAACGCAACCCGATGTTCCCGGATTCGCCGACGGTGCTCGAGTTCACCCATGATCCGCTGGCGCGTCAGGTGTTCGAGCTGGCGTTCGCGACCCAGGACATGGACCGGCCGGTGCTGGCGCCGCCCGGGCTGCCGGACGCCCGCGTGAGAGAGTTGCGCGCGGCATTCGAGGCGACCATGAAGGACCCGGCGTTCGCGGCGGAGGCCGAACGACAGCACCTCGACATAAACTGGGTCAGCGGCGAGAAGGTGGCCGGCATCATCGCCAAGGCCTACGCCATGCCGGCGCCGGTGATCGCGTCGGCGCGGGAGCTGATGGGAGGCGCGGGCGAATAGCGCTCGGGCCCCCACGCAATCATTTCACCATCCGATCGGGAGGACACGATGACGGACACGGCAACGATAAAGACGACGAAACCGAGCGAGGACGAGCTTGCGCGCCTGCACGAGGCGGCCGACGCGATGGTGGTGCCCTACAGCTACGTGAAGCCGGACGGCGTCACCACCGCCAAGGGACGGGTCAACCTCGCCAAGACCGAGTGCCTGCGCGGCGTGGTGCAGATCGTCAAGAAGAACGGGGGCGAGAACAATCTCCACTACCACACCAATTCCGACAGCTTCTGGATGGTGCTGAAGGGCCGCATCCGCTTCTACGGCCCCGACAACACGCTGATCGGCGAGTTCGGGCCGCACGAGGGCACGGTGACGCCGCGCTACTCGCGCTACTGGTTCGAGAACGCGGGCGAGGAGGATGCCGAGCTGCTGCAGATCGCGGCGCTCGCCCGGCCGGGCCTCAGCGAGACCACCGGCCGCACCGACCTCGAGCCGCAGCGCTTCAAGATCGGCAACACGCACAAATTCGACGCCCGGAAGTAGCGCTATCCGTTCCTTGGGCCGTGGCGTCAGGTCCGCATCGCGCGCGGAAACGGCATGCCTGAGAGGTAGACCTTCAGGTTCTGGGCGATGACCGCGCCGACGCCGACTTCGGACGGATCGCCGGCGCCGCCGATGTGCGGCGACAGCACGACGTTGGGCAGATCCCACAGCGGACTGCCGGCCGGCGTCGGCTCGACCGCGGTGACGTCGAGGCCGGCGCCGCCGAGATGGCCGGACGTCAATGCGTCGATCAAGGCCGCCTCGTCGACCATGGCGCCGCGGGCGATGTTGACGAGATAGGCGCCCTTCGGCATCGCCGCGAGCGACTCGCGGTCGATGATCCTGTTCAGCTCACCGTCGAGTGCCGTCGCCAGCACGACGACATCGGCCTCGCGGCAGGCCTCGCGAAACCGGGCGCGCGGATACACCGTCTCGAACGGCGGCGCAGGTTGTTCGGCGCGGCTCACCGCCGCCACCTTCATGTCGAAGGCCAACGCCCGTCGGGCGATCGCCTGGCCGACCGGGCCCATGCCGACCACCAGCATCCGCTTGCCGTTGAGGTTGTGCACAGACGACGCGATCTCGTCGCGGATCCAGCGATGCTGGGTGCAGGCCTTCTCGATGGCGCGCACCTGGCGGACGAGGGACAGCAGCAGCATGAACGCCTGCTCCGCGACCGAGGCCGAGCGCACGCCGCCGCAGTTGGTGACGACGAGGCCGGGCGGGAAGCCTGCCTTGATCGCATTGTCGAACCCCGCGGTGGTGAACTGTATCCATTTGAGCGACGTGCCCCGCTCGCGGACGATCCGGCCGACGTTGGGCGAATAGACGCGGTTCGAGACGACGAACACCTCGGCGTCCGGCATCGCTTGCGCGAGCGCCGCCTCGTCGCTGTTCTCGACGAATACCGGCGCGACGGCGGCGAACGGTGTGAACGCCGCCTTGACGTCGGGCCTGAGCGTGGACCCGAAAACGACGGCTTTCATCGGCGATTGCTCCCCATGGCGCGTGTCACGTCCGTTGGTCCGCGATGATAGCGGCCGCGCGTGCGGGCGCAACTCTTGCTGGCCGGAGCTCGCACGGGCACACTCGCGGCCGGATTGGGCGCGGAGGACGACATCATGAGCGGGAACGGAAAGCTGGCGGGACGGATCGCCCTGGTGACGGGTGGAGGCGGCGAGATCGGCGGCGCCATCGCCCGGCGGTTCGCGGCGGAGGGCGCCAAGCTCGTCATCGCCGATCTCAATGGGGCGAAAGCCGAGGCGACCGCCGCCGCCATTCGTGCCGCGGGCGGCGAAGCGGTCGCGCAGGCGACCGACGTCGCGAAGCCCGAGGACGCGGCGCGCGCCGTCGCCACGGCGGTTGCGTCGTTCGGCGGCCTCACCACCCTGGTCAACGTCGCCGCCGCGGTGACACCCGACGGCACCTGCGAGACACTGGCGCTCGAGGACTGGAACAAGGCGCTGGCGGTCAATCTCACCGGGCCGTTCCTGATGGCGAAGCACGCGGTGCCGCACCTCCGCAAGGCCGGCGGCGGCGTCATCGTCAACATCGCTTCCCAACTCGGCCAGGTGGGCGTCGCCGGCCGCGCGCCCTATTGCTCGTCGAAGGCCGCGCTCATTCATTTGAGCAAGGTGATGGCGATGGACCACGCCAGGGACAACATCCGCGTCGTCTCGCTGTCGCCGGGCGCCATTCAGACGGCGCGGTCGCTCGAGCGCTACGGCACGCCGGAGAAGGCCGACCGCGCGCGCAAGCCCTTGTACGTTCTGGGTCGCACCGGCCGCGTCGACGAAATCGCGGCGGGCGCCGTGTTCCTCGCCTCCGACGACGCCTCGTTCATGACCGCGGCCGATCTTCTCATCGACGGCGGCTATTGCGGCTTCAAGGTCAACCCCGATCTGATCGAGACCAAGGCCTGATCGTGAGCGGCCCGCTCGCCATCGACGGGCTGACGCTTCACCCGATCCGGATTCCACTCGGGCGCACGGTCACATGGGCCTCGGCATCGGAGAGCCATGCCGACTACATGATCCTGGAACTTCGCGCCGGCGGCCTTGCCGGCGTCGCCGAGGGCACGGTGAAGCTCAACTTCGCGGCGGCGACGCTGGCGACGCTCGCCTCGGCCTTCGCGGAAATCTTCGCGCCGCGGCTCATGGGCATCGACGCGGCGAATTCCGCGGCCGTGGCCGAGGCCCTCTCCGGCATCCGCGAGCATCGTCTGGCCAAGGCGATGATCGATGCCGCGGTGTGGGATCTCCGCGCCCAGGCAGCCGGAAAGCCGCTGTGGGCGCTGCTTGGCGGCCGCTCGGCATCCGTGCCGATGTCCTGCACCGTGACGCGCGGTGCGCCCGAAGCGATGGCGCGCGAGGCCGCCTGCGCGGTCGCGCGCCACGGCTTCGCGACGCTCAAGATCAAGACCGGCCAGGGCATGGCGCGCGACGCCGATGCGCTCGACGCGATCCGCGCCGCGGTCGGCGAGCGCGTCGTGCTCTACGCCGATTCCAATCGCGCATACAGCGCCGCCGAGGTGGGCGCGCTCACGGCCATGTTCGCCGCCCGCGACATCCGATGCGCCGAGGATCCATGCGCGCTGGCGCCCGACCGCGCCTTCGCCGCAATCAAGCGCGAGTCGGCGGTGCGGCTCTTGGTCGACGGGCCCTGCCGCAGCCTCGGATCGGCGCGCCTGTTCCTCGAAGCCGGCGCCGAGGCGCTGTCGGTCAAGCTCGGCAAGACCGGCATCAGCGAATCGCTCGCCGTCGCCACCACCGCCAAGAAGGCCGGCGCTCGCGCCCATGTCGGCATGATGGCGGAAGGGGAGCTGGGCGCACTCGCCGCCGCGAGCCTGGCCGCGGCGCTCGGCGACACATGGCTGCCGTGCGAGGCGAGCTACTTCCTGCAGCTTCCCGAAGGCCTGCTGCGCGAGCCGCTCGCCATGGCGAACGGCGCTTTGGCGCTTCCCGATGCGGCCGGCTGCGCCGCGCTGATCGACTGGCCTCGGGTGAAGCGCCTATCGCCCTGATCGGGCGCTTACTCCTTGCTCTCCTTGGCGCCCGCCTTCATCTCCAGGCCCTTCTTGGCCTGGATCGCCGCCTTGACCTTCGCCAGCACGGCGGGCGGCGCTCCGACCATGTCGTCGATGAGCTGCTGCAGCTCCTCGCCCGACATCGGCGAAATCTCGGCGTTCTGCTTCTTGGCGTCGGCGATGAACTCCGGGTCCTTCAAGGTCGCGTCGAAGGCGCGGCGCAGCGCGGTGACGCGCTCCTTCGGCACGTCGGGCGACGTGGCGATCGGCCGGCCGACCGAAACCGCCTTCGAGAAGAAGTCGAGGATCTGCCGCTGCTCGTCGGTCTTGGCGTAGTCGCTCAGGAGCGGCACGGTCGGGATCGCGGGGTCCTTCTTCGAGCCGACCTGCACCAGCATGTTGATGAGATGGTCGCGGACGTAGTTGGGCGTCATCGCGACGTAGCTCGCATACGGGTTGGTGCCGCGGCCTTCGACCTCGCCGCGCTCCATGGCGAGGTTCACGTCGGGGCCGTCGGGGTAGCCGGCGATGATGCGGAAGCGGGTGCCGATCACCGTGTTCATCGCCGCCGGAATCATGGTCGAGATCGAGCCCGCGCCGGTGACGCCGATCACCGTCTCGCGCCTGAAGGCGTCGTCGAGCGTCTTGGTCGGCGAGGTGTGCCACGTCACCAGCACCTGGTTGGAATCCGACATGTTGCCGATCCAGTTGAAGGTGCGGAGATCGGCCTTGAACGACGGATTGAGGCCGAGCGCCTGATCGAGCGGCAGGCCCTGACTGGCGATGGTCAGGATGGTGCCGTCCTTCGGCGCGATGAAGGCGACGTGGTTGGCGGCGGTGATGCCGCCGCCGCCCGGCATGTTGACCGGCAGCACCGACGGGTTGCCGGGGATATGCTTGCCGATGTGCTTGGCCAGCATGCGCGCGTACTGGTCGTAGCCGCCGCCGGGCCCCGAGCGGATGATCATCTTCATCTGCTTGCCCTTGTAGAAGTCGGCGAGGTCGTCGGCCATGGCCGACGAGGCGAGGGCCGGCCCGGCGAGCAGAACGATCGCGATGGCGCCGAGCAGCGCCTTGGCCGCGCGCGTCGGGAGCGTTTCCTGATTCATCTGTGCCTCCGTGTTCCCTGTGGGCCGGTTGTTATGAAGGGCGCCGGGTCGCCGGATCGTTACGCGGCCGCTAGGTGTCGAGCGTCGCCGCCGCGAACAGCCGTTCCGGCGCGTAACGCTCGCTGATCAGTCCCTGGTCGTGGGAGTATTTGATGAACTGCTCGATATTGGCCCTGTTGGCCGCGAATCCGATCGGCCATGGGTCGCTCGGCAGGAGATCGCGCTCCTGCTCGAAGTAGTGGCGGCCCCAGGCGAGGCGCGACCAATTGGGATCCTCGTAGTAGCTCGCGGCGATGGCTTTGGCGCTGGCGTAGGTCTCCATCAGCGCCTTTGCCACCCACGGCTCGCGCGCGACGATCTCGTCCTGGATCGCCAGCACATGCATGATCGGGAACCAGCCGACCTTGTGGAAGTAGCGGAGCTCCTCCTGCTGGGTGTCGGCGAACAGGCGCCGCGCCTTGGTCTTGCCCGACATCACCGAGTGCGGCGGGTGGGGCAGGAAAAAGGCGTCGATCTCGCGGTTTGCGAGCAGCGTGCCGAGATCGGCGCCCTTGGGCAGCCTGTCGATCCGGACGCCGGTCTTGGGCTGGAACGGCACCTTCTCGTCGGTGGTGACGAGCCAGTGGATCTCCTCCCACGGCACCCCGTATTCGAACTTGAGATCGCCCTTGGCCAAGAGCGACAGCGTCGTCTGGAACGACGACAGCGCCACCTTCTTGCCGATCAGGTCCTTGGGCTCCCACAGGTTCGACAGCGGATGGACGAACATCTGGCTCGCCGAGAACAGCCGGCGCGGAAACACCGGGACGGCGGTGAGCGGAATGCCGCGGTTCTTCGCCATGAGATACGTCGACATCGAGAACTCGGCGACGTCGAAGGCGCGGTCGTGGATCATCCGCTCGTGGCGGTCGTTGCCGTCCCGGAGCGGACCCGTCTGGCCGACCTGAAGCGCCGTCAACGCGAGCCCCGGCGGCGACTTGACGGTGCCGTCGAAGAACGGCATGTGCCGGTCGTAGCGCTCGAGCGCGATGGTCAGGGCGAGGGGCTGTGCCATCCTGGATACCCGCGACGGAATTGTTTAATCGAACGGCCGGACGTGGGCGACGTGGCGCTTGTTGATGAGGTGCACCACGTCCTGCTCGTCGATGAACGGAAAGAAATCGTTCGGCGCGTTGAGGAGGTCCTGGATGCGCGAGGTCGCATCGACGAACACGTAGCCCTTCATCAGCGTGCCGTCGGCGAGCACGATCTCGGCGTGCTCGCGGACCTTCGGTATCTTCGGCATCTGCATGCGCGGCGTTCCCCTGGCGCTTTCGGCGCTCAGCATAGCCCGGCCGTCGCGCCGGTGTCACGGGGCGGCGATTGACGGTGCGCCGTGCCGCCTGCTTCAATGCGCGCCCCCAACCGAACCCGTTCCATCGACAGAGAGTGTTCATGAAGCTCAAGGATCAAGTCGCGATCGTCACCGGCGCCGGCCGCAACATCGGCGAGGAGACGGCGAAGCTGCTCGCCGCCGAAGGCGCCAAGATCGTCGTCGTCGACCTCGACGCGGCGCGCGCCGAGCACACCGCCGCCGCCATCAAGGCGGCCGGCCGCCAGGCCGTCGCCGTCACCGCCGACGTCTCCAGCGAGGACTCGGTCAAGGCGATGGTCGCCGCCGCGGTGAAGGCGTTCGGCCGCGTCGACATCCTGGTCAGCAACGTCGCCATCTCCGACAACAAGCACATCCTCGACATTACTAAGGAGGAGTGGGACCGTGTCCTCGCCGTGACGCTGACCGCGCCGTTCCTGTGCGGAAAATATGTCGCCAAGCAGATGGTCGCGCAGGGCTCCGGCGGCCGGATCGTCAACGTCGGCTCGACCTCGGGCTTCCGCGGCCGTGCCCGCGCCATCGCCTACACCGCCGCCAAGGGCGGCGTCGCCAACCTTACCCGTTCGATGGCGGTGCAACTCGCGAAGCACAAGATCCGCGTCAACGCGGTGATCCCAAACAAGATCGGCTCGCCGGTCGGCAAGGACGAGTTCGACCCGAGCCGGCCGGTCAACAACGTGGCGGGGCGCACCGGAATCCCGATCGATCTCGCCCGCGCCGTGCTGTTCCTCGTCTCGGAGGATTCCGACTTCGTCTACGGCGATATGCTGTTCGTCGACGGCGGCGCCTCGATCATGGAAGCCTGACACGCGCCGCCGCCGCCCGGTGTAGACTGCGGCGGGGTTCCGATACGGGAACCCCGGGGCTTCAACGGCGGGAGGGGACCATGGCGTTTCGGGCACGCGCGTGCGTTGTGGCGTTGGCGGCGTTGGTTGCGTTCGCGAGCGCGGCGAAGGCCGACGATCTCGCCCAGTTCTACAAGGGCCGGCAGGTCCATCTCCTGATCGGCTTCGGGGCGGGCGGCGGCTACGACCTGATCGCCCGCCTCGTCGCCCGCCATATGGGCGCGCATTTCCCGGGCGGCACCGCCCAGGTGCTGCCGCAGAACATGCCGGGCGCCGGCAGCCTCACCGCCGCCAACCACATCGCCTCGGTCGCGGCGCGCGACGGCACGGTGCTGGCGTCGATCGCCTCGGGCATCCCGGCGGCGCCGCTGGTCAACCCGGAGAAGGCGAAGTTCGATTCGCGCCAGCTCAGCTGGCTCGGCAGCGCCGCCAAGGAAACCCAGATCGACATCGTCTGGCATACCTCGCCGGTCAAGACGATCGAGCAGCTCCGCGACCACGAGCTGATCATCGGCGGCACCGGCCCGGGCGCCGCCACCGACGACTTCCCGGCCGTGCTGCGCGAGGTGCTCGGTTTCAAGTTCAAGCTGATCCCCGGCTACAAAAGCACCAAGGACGTCGAGCTCGCGATGGAGCGCGGCGAGGTGCAGGGGCTTGCCGCGACGACCTGGAACTCGACCAAGTCGCGGGATTCCGATTGGCTCCGGGACAAGAAGATCATCATTATGACCCAATACGGCGTGACCAAGCACCCGGAGCTTCCGGACGTGCCGCTGATCTGGGACTACGTGAAGAACGACGCCGATCGCAAGGCGCTCAATCTGGTGTTCTCGCGCCAGGAGATGGGGCGCCCTTACGTCGCGCCGCCGCAGTTGCCGGCCGACCGCCTGAAGGCGATGCGGGACGCGTTCGACGCCACCATGAGCGACCCGGCGTTCCGCGCCGACGCCGACAAGGCCCAGCTCGAGGTCGACTCGCTCAACGGGCAGCAGGTGACCGACCTGGTGGCGGAGCTCTACGAGGTCCCGGCCGCGACCGTCGAGCGGGTGCGCAAGGCGCTCTCCGGGACGAGCCGCGCCGTCCGCGAGTAGGCCTCGCGGCCAGCCTGCGAAAGCCCGGCGAAAGGGCGGAGCGCCGCGCCTTTCCGGGCGATCGGCGGCCAAGCGGCTGGCCAAGCGCGGACGGGTGGTTTATAGGCATGCGC
>Ga0207664_10002681_pt1 | contig 11812 bp, 11 predicted proteins | sample LARL83metaG_FD_184349 | JGI IMG/M metagenome (GOLD analysis project Ga0207664, IMG submission 184349) | Corn, switchgrass and miscanthus rhizosphere microbial communities from Kellogg Biological Station, Michigan, USA - LAR L8-3 metaG... | ecosystem: Host-associated > Plants > Roots >...
TCCTCCAGCGCCGTCTGCGCGTCGGCTACACGCGGGCCGGCCGCCTGGTCGACATGCTCGAGCGCCGCGGGATCATCAGCGGCTACGAGGGCTCGAAGCCGCGCCGCGTGCTCGTGGACGAGAACGCCCTCGTCCACCGTTCGTAGGCCCTTCTCAGGATGGGCGGCAGAAACGCGCGGTAGGGGTCGCGCGAGCTCGACCGGCCCGACACGGGCCACCTGCGCCTCCACCCACCGGAGCGCCTCCTCCTCGACTCGGCACCCCTTCCGGTGTCTCGTAAAGCGGGCTAGGATCGCCTGGAACTCGCTTTTTAACGGACTAGGAGGGCAAGTGAAGGTTTCCCGCTGGATTGCGCTGGCAGTCGTGGCCGCGTTGGTCGCGACGGTTGCGGCGAGCGCGGCGCTCGGAGGCGGCAAGTCGCCGGCCGCGAAGCACGCCTCGTTCACTGCGGCGCTGGTGAGCGACATCGGCAGGTTCACGGACAAGGGCTTCAACCAGAACCAGCTCAAGGGCCTCAACGATGCGAAGGCGAAGCTCGGTGTCGGCACCCTCGCGTTGCAGTCGAACGCGACGAGCGACTACGCGCCGAACTTCAACACTGCCGTCCGCAAGGGCGCGAAGCTCGTCATCGCCGCAGGCTTCCTGCTCGCGAACACGGAGGCGACGTACGCGAAGAAGTTCCCGAACGTCGACTTCGCGATCACCGACTACACGGTGCACACGGCGCCGTTCTCGAACAAGAAGGGCGTTCCGCTGTACAAGAACGTCGAAGGCCTGACGTACATGGCCAACGAGTCGGGCTGCCTCGTCGGCGTCCTCGCCGCCAAAATGGCCAAGAAGATGGGCGGCAACACCATCGGTGCGGTCGGCGGCATCAAGATCCCGCCGGTCGACATCTGGATCGCCGGGTACAGGTACTGCGCACAGAAGGTCGTTCCGGGGACGAAGGTCCTCGTGCAGTACTCGAACGACTTCGTCGCGACGGACAAGTGCCAGACGGTCGCACAGAACGAGATCTCCCAGGGCGCAAAGGTGCTCTTCCAGGTGGCCGGCGGCTGCGGTCTCGGCACCCTGAAGGCCGCTGACGACGCCAAGATCTGGGGCATCGGCGTCGACGTCGACCAGTACAAGGACGCCAAGCGCGTCCTGACGAGCGGCGTCAAGCGGGTCGACACCGGCGTGTACGACGCCATCCAGCAGGCCTCGGCCGGCCAGTTCAAGGGCGGCTCGGACCTCGTGTTCGACCTGAAGAACCACGGCATGGGCGTCGGCCGCATCTCGCCGGTCGTCCCCGCGTCGTGGATCAAGCTCATGAACCAGTACCGCGCGAGGATCGTCGCGGGCACGCTGAAGGTGCCGACCGGCCTGTAAGGCGGTCGCAGATCGCTTCGCCGAAAAGGGCGGGCCTCGTGCCCGCCCTTTCTGTTTCCGGCCGCGTTAGGATCGCCCGGTAGTGGCCGACGAGCTCGTCCTCGAGATGCGGGGCATCCGCAAGGTGTTCCCGGGCATCGTCGCCAACGACGACGTCAGCCTCGACATCAGGCGCGGCGAGGTGCACGCGCTCCTCGGTGAGAACGGCGCCGGCAAGTCGACCCTGATGAACATCCTGTACGGGCTGTACAAGCCCGACGGCGGCGAGATCCGCATGCGGGGGAAGCCGGTCACCTTTGGCTCGGCGCGCGATGCGATCCAGGCCGGGATCGGGATGGTGCACCAGCACTTCATGCTCATCCCGGTCATGACGGTTGCGGAGAACATTGTCCTCGGCATCGAGCCGCGCGACGGGATCCTCCTCGACGAGCGCGGGGCCGAGCGGCGCGTCAAGGAGCTCTCGGAGCAGTTCGGCCTCGCCGTCGACCCCGGTGCGCTCGTGCACGACATCACCGTCGGACAGGAGCAGCGCGTCGAGATCCTGAAGGCGCTGTACCGGGGCGCAGACATCCTCATCCTCGACGAGCCCACCGCCGTCCTCACGCCGCAGGAGGCGAAGGAGCTGTTCGGGATCATCCGCAGCCTGCAGGCGGATGGTAAGTCGATCATCTTCATCACGCACAAGCTGAACGAGGTGCTCGAGATCGCCGATCGCATCACGGTGCTCCGCCGCGGCAAGGCGATCGAGACGGTGCCGCGCGAGGGCGCGACCGAGGCGTCGCTCGCGCGCGCGATGGTCGGACGTGAGGTGCTCCTGCGCGTGGAGAAGGCGCCGGCACAGCCGGGAGACGTGCTGCTCTCGGTGGAAGATCTCCAGGTCGTCGACGACCGCGGCATCCCCAAGGTGCGCGGCGTCTCGTTCGACGTGCGCGCAGGCGAGATCGTCGGCATCGCCGGCGTCGACGGCAACGGCCAGACGGAGCTGATCGAGGCCATCACGGGGCTGCGGAAGGCCGGCTCGGGGGCGATCCGCGTCGCCGGCCGCGACGTGCACGACGCCGGCGCGCGCGAGATGCTCGACGCCGGGGTCGGGCACATCCCCGAGGACCGCCAGCGGCGCGGGCTCGTGCTCGAGTTCACGATCGCTGAGAACATCGCCCTGCACGACTACGCCGACCCCCCGGACGCGAAATGGGGATGGCTGTTCCCGGACAGGATGATCCGGCGCGCCGCCACGCTGATCACCGAGTTCGACGTCCGGGGCGGCGGGCCGCTGACGCGGGCGGGCGGGCTCTCCGGTGGAAACCAACAGAAGGTCGTCGCTGCCCGAGAGATCGCGCGCGACCCGAAGGTCCTCATCGCGGCGCAGCCCACGCGCGGCCTCGACGTGGGCGCGATCGAGTATCTGCACCGGCGGATCGTGACCGAGCGCGACGAGGGTCGCGCCATCCTCCTCGTCTCGCTCGAGCTGGAGGAGATCTTCTCGCTCTCCGACCGCATCCTCGTCATCTACGAGGGCGAGATCGTCGGCGAGCACACGGGCGAGGTGTCGGAGGAGCAGATCGGGCTCGAGATGCTCGGCGGCGCCGAACGGAGCGCAGCGTGAGCGAGATCGATCCGCACGGCTCGAAGCCGCAGTCGCCCGAGGAGGCGGCATCGTCGGGAACGCTCGTCGCCAGCATTGCGCTCAAGCAGCGGGCCGGCGGCATCGTCGTCCCGGTCCTGACGGCCGTGATCGCGTTCCTGCTCGGCGGCTTCGTCGTGCTCGCCACGGGCCACAACCCGCTGCTCGCGTACCGCGACATCTTCAACGGCGCCGGGCTGAACTGGATCTTCCACCCGACCACCGACGTCGCGAACACGTCCGCGTACAACCTCACGCAGACGCTGTTGCAGACGACGACGCTCATCCTCACCGGCCTCGCCGTCGCGTTCGCGTTCCGCTGCGGCATGTTCAACATCGGCGGGCAGGGCCAGTACTTCGTCGGCCTCTATGTCGCCAACTGGCTCGGCTACGACTTCCAGGGGATGGCGGCGCTGCCGCACATCCTCATCGCGGTCGGCGGCGCGACGCTGGCCGGCGCGCTGTGGGCCGGCATCGCCGGCTTCCTGAAGGCGACCGTCGGGGCGCACGAGGTGATCTCGACGATCATGCTCAACTGGATCGCCATCTGGATGGGGGAGTGGCTCTTCGGCGACGGCGGCCCGTTGCAGAACGCAGCCAACAAGACCGTCCCGATCTCGAACGACGTCGCGACGAGCGCGCAGCTTCCGGTGTTCTGGGGTGAGCAGCAGCTGCAGGGGCTGCACGTCGGCTTCTTCGTCGCGCTCGCAGCGCTCGTCGTGTTCTGGCTCGTCCTCAACCGGACGACGCTCGGCTACGAGGTGCGCGCGGTGGGCTTCAACCCGGAGGCGGCGGCCTACGGCGGCATCAACGTGAAGAAGAACCTCGTTCGTGCGATGGCGATCTCGGGGGCGTTCGCCGGTCTCGCAGGCGCGCTCGACATGACCGGCTACCTGTACCACTTCGGCGTTTCGGACATCCCGGCCAACTCGGTCGGCTTCCTCGGCATCGCGGTCGCGCTTCTCGGCCGCAACACCGCGGTCGGCACCGGCCTCGGCGCCTTGCTCTTCGGCGCACTGCTCTTCGGCACGACGCATGGACTGTCGTCGAACGTCATCCAACCGGAGCTCGCCGGCAACCTCACGTACATGATCCAGGGGCTGATCGTGCTGTTCGTCGGCGCCGACGTGCTCATCCTGTACGTCTGGAACACGCGCAAGAAGCTGCGGCCGCGTCCGGCGAAGGCGGCGGCATGAACACCTGGGTGCAGGGGCTCGACAACCCGCTGAGCGCGCGCCTCCGCGATCCGGCGACGTCCGGCTACGCGGGCGTGCTGCTCGGGATCTTCGCCGCGTTCCTCGCCATCCCGCCGATCGAGGCGCGGACGTACACGTGGCCGATCGTCGTCGGCGTCGTCGCCGTCGTGCTCGGCATCTGGACGGTCACGCGCGGGCGGCTGCGCCTCGGCTACGGAGCGATCGCCGCGGGGTTGCTCGGCATCGGTCTCGGCATGCTGGCGACCCGCTCGGGGACGGGGAACCTCCAGGCCGTCTTCAACGCGGCGCTCATCGCGCAGACGTTCGCGTTCTCGACGCCGCTCGTCTTCGGGGCGATCGCCGGCATGTTCTCCGAGCGCAGCGGCGTGGTGAACATCGGCCTCGAAGGGATGATGCTGATGGGCGCCTTCTGGGGCGTCTACGGCGCCGACATCGGCGGGACGTGGGTCGTCGGGCTCGTCGTCGGCATGGCCGCGGGCGGGTTGCTCGCACTCATATACGGGTTCTTCGCCATCCATCTGCGGGCGGACCAGATCGTCGGCGGCACGGCGGTGAACTTCCTCGCGCTCGGCATCACCGGGTACTTCTTCTTCCAGATCTACAACGGCAACTACGTGCCGCAGGGCGTGTCGACGATTCCCAGCGTGCACATTCCGGGCATCGCGAGCACCGGCTTCCTCGGGCCGGCGATCGGCAACCTCAACCTGATGGTCTGGGTGAGCTTCGCGCTCGTGATCGTCTCTTACGTCGTCGTCTTCAAGACGCCGATCGGGCTGCGCATCCGCGCGTGTGGCGAGCATCCGCGCGCGGCCGACACCGTCGGCATCAACGTGTACGCGGTGCGCTACGGCTGCGTCGCGCTCTCGGGCCTGCTGGCGGCGGCGGGCGGCGTCTACCTCTCCGACGGCTTCGGCGGCGGGACGTTCACCGACAACATGACCGAGGGACGTGGATTCATCGCGCTCGCGGCGATGATCTTCGGCAACTGGCGGCCGTTCGGGGCCTTCGGGGCCGCGGTGCTGTTCGGCTTCTCCAGCGCGGTTGCGCTTCGCCTGCAGGTGTACTCCGCCTCCGCGTCTACCCTGTTCAACGTGCTTCCCTACGTCCTGACGCTGATCGCCGTGGCAGGCGTGATCGGCCGTACCGTTCCGCCCGCAGCCGATGGCAAGCCGTACCGCAAGCAGTAGCCGCCCCAACCACCGGGCCTCGCTCGCGCTGATCGCCGCCCTGTGCGGGGTCCTCGTCGTGCCGGCTGCGGTGGCGGCGTCCCGGCAGACGGGGAAGATCCATCTCCTCGACGCGGTGTGGGCGATCCCGATCGGGATGGCGCTGAGCCTCGCCGCGCTGCTCCTCGCGCGCGGTGCCCGAGGTCAGATCAGGCGGACACTCGAACGGGCGGGGGGAGCAGGACGCCTGCGCGCGACGCGCTGGCTCGCGGTCGCGGGGATCTGCATCGCGCTCTCGTCTGCGATCGCGGTCGGCTTCTACGAGCTCCTCGTCCGCCTCGAGCACTAGCTCTAGGCGCCGATCGCGACCATGCGCTCGATCGCGAGCCGCGCACGGGCGGCGATCTCGGGCTCGACCGTGATCCGGTGCTGCAGGTCGCGCAGCGAGTCCCGCACCTTGTCCAGCGTCGTCACCTTCATGAAGCGGCACACCGCGTCGTCGCGCACGGGCTCGAACCGTTTGCCGGGCGCCTCCTTCTCGAGCCGGTGCAGGATGCCGGTCTCGGTGGCGACGAGGAACCGCTGCTTCGGAGAGCGCCTCGCGTAGTCGACCATCTTCTCCGTCGAGAGGATCTGCGTTCGCTCGCTGCCGAACGCCATCGCCTGGCTCGCGCAGCCGCACTCCGGGTGGACGAGCAGCTCGGCGTCCGGCGCCTCGCGCTCCCAGCGCTCGATGTCCGCGGGCCGGATGCCGGCGTGCACGTGGCACTCGCCCAGCCAGATGGTCAGCTTCCGCCCCGTGACGCGCTCGAGCCACAACCCGAGGTACATGTCCGGTAGGAACAGGATCTCCTGGTCCTCCGGGATCGCCTCGATCACCTGCTGCGCATTGCCGGACGTGCAGCAGTAGTCGCTCTCCGCCTTCACGTCCGCGGTCGTGTTCACGTACGACACGACGACCGCGCCGGGATGCTTCGCCTTCCACTCGCGCAGCTGGTCGCCGGTGATCGAAGCCGCGAGCGAGCAGCCGGCGCCGAGATCGGGGAGGAGCACCGTCTTGTCCGGGCTGAGGATCGCCGCCGTCTCCGCCATGAAGTGCACGCCGCAGAACACGATCACCTCTGCGTCGGTCGCGGCGGCCAGGCGCGAGAGCCCGAGCGAGTCGCCGACATAGTCGGCCACGTCCTGTACCTCGGGGCGCTGGTAGTTGTGGGCGATGATCACCGCATCGCGCTCCTGCGCGAGCGCGCGGATCTCCTCGTGCAGCGTGCCGATCTCGAGCGTGGTCAATCGAGTACCTCCAGTGAGACGTGAAGCGAGCGCGCGCCGTGCGTCAGCGCGCCCACGGAGATGAAGTCGACGCCGGTCTCCGCATAGCTGCGGACCGTCGCGAGCGAGATGCCGCCGGATGCCTCCAGCTCCGCGCGGCCGGCGGTGAGCGTGACCGCCTGCGCGACCTCCTCGGGGCTCATGTTGTCCAGGAGGATGCGTCCGACGCCTGCGTCGAGCGCCTCCTGGAGCTGCTCGAGCGTCTCCGCCTCGACCTCGACGTTGCCGCTGCCGTTGAGCGTGGCGACCGCGGCGGCGATCCCGCCGGCGATCCGCAAGTGGTTCTCCTTGACGAGAATCGCGTCGTACAGGCCGGCACGGTGGTTCGCGCCGCCGCCGCAGCGGACGGCGTACTTCTCCAGCGCGCGCAGGCCGGGCGTCGTCTTGCGCGTGTCGAGGATCGTCGCCGGCGTCCCGTCGGCGAGCTCGGCGTACCGCCGCGTGAGCGACGCGATGCCGCACAGCCGGGCGACCAGGTTGAGCGCGACGCGCTCGCCCGTGAGGACGGCGCGCGCGGGTCCCTCGATCTCGGCGAGCACGGCCGGCGGGGCCGTCACCGCCGCGCCTTCGTCCACGAGGGCCTCGACCCGGACGGAAGGATCGAGCGCCCGGAAGACCGACGCCGCGATCGGGACGCCGCACACGACGCCGGGCTCCTCCAGGAGGAGCTGCGCCCGGCAGCGCGCGTCGGCGGGCACGAGCGCCTCGCTCGTGCGGTCGCCGTCGCCGACGTCCTCGGCGAGCGCCGCTCCGACCACGCGGTCGATGTCCGCTTGCGTCAGCTCCACCGCTCGAGCTCCGGTTCCCCGCCGGGGTCGATGACGAGATGGCCGGCGAGCGCCGGGTCCTCGGCGGGGTAGTCCTCGCGAAAGTGGACGCCGCGGCTCTCCGTGCGCGCGAGCGCGCTGCGGGCGATGAGCCGCACGAGCTCGGACGGCGTCTCCAGCAGCCGCTCGAGGCCCGAGGCGCTGCGAATGAGCCCCGCGTCGCGCCAGAGGGCATCGCCGTCATCTCGGGCTCGTGTCTGACACCGGAAACCGGTGTCAGACACGAGGGGTGGTCCTTCGATTGCGGCCATACCGGCGCGGCGGCCGAAGACGAGGCATTCGAGCAGCGAGTTGGACGCGAGCCGGTTCGCCCCGTGCACGCCGGTGCACGCGCACTCGCCGGCTGCGTACAGCCCCGGCACGGTCGTTCGTCCGAAGAGATCGGTGACGATTCCCCCGATTGCGTAATGCGCGGCAGGGGAGACGGGGATCGGCTCGTCGGCCGGGTCGTAGCCGGCGCGCTCGAGCGTGGCCATCAACGTCGGATAGCGGTGTCGCTCGATGCTGCGCAGGTCGAGCGACGCGCCGGCGCGCGCTGCGATCGCGCGGGCGACGACGTCGCGCGGGGCGAGCTCGTCGGTGAAGCGCTCGCCGTCCTCGTCCAGGAGGGTGGCGCCGGCACCGCGGAGAGCCTCGGAGAGGAGGAAGCCGTCGTCGAGGAGCGCGGTGGGATGGAACTGCACGAGCTCGAGGTCGGCGAGCGCGGCGCCCGCCCGGTGCGCGAGCAGCAGCCCGTCGCCGACCGCGCCGCGCGGGTTCGTCGTCCGGCCCCAGAGCGCGGCGTAGCCGCCGGTTGCGAGGACGACCGCTCGTCCGGGGGCGGCGGAGATCGAGTCGACGCGCTCGCCCTCGGCAATGGCGATGCGGGGGTGCTCGCGCACGCGCGCGGCGAGCACCTCGGCGATGCGCCGGCCGGTCTCGGCGCCGCCGGCGTGCACGACCCGGCTGCGGGAATGGCCGCCCTCGCGGGCGAGGCCCGGGTCGAACGTGACCCCGAGGTCGACGAGCTCGGCGATCCGCTCCGGCGCTTCGCGGGTGAGGAGCTCGACCGCGCTCTCGCGGCAGAGGCCGCGTCCCGCGGCGAGGGTGTCCGCCGCGTGGAGCGAGGGATCGTCGTCCGGGCCGATCGCCGCTGCGACGCCGCCCTGCGCGGCCCAGCTGTTGGAGGTGTCGACCGCGCCTTTCGCGAGCACGGTGACGGACGCACCGGCGTCGGCGGCGGTCAGCGCAGCCGTGAGGCCCGCGACCCCCGCGCCCACGATCGCCACGTCGTAGTGCAGTTTCTTCCTCAAAGGCGATAACCTGTGGTGCGAGTGTACACGGTTCCCGACTCCCAAGCGAAAACAGCCGCCCACGCGGTTCTCGCCGCAGTCCTGCAGGTGCGCGACTGCCGCCTCCAGGCGCTGCTGTGGCAGCGCGCCCGCGACCCGTACGCCGGCATGTGGGCCCTTCCGGGCGGCGTCCTCGAGGCGGACGAGACCCTGGAGGAGTCGATGCGACGGCATCTGGCCGACAAGGTGGACGTCCGGGAGGTCTCGCACCTCGAGCAGCTCGAGACGCGGAGCGATCCCGGCCGGAATCCGGCGCACCGCGAGCTCGCGACCGCCTTCCTCGGCCTCGTTCCGAGCGACGCCGACCCGGAGCTGCCGGCCGATACCCGGTGGCATCCGCTGGACGAGCTCCCGCGGGTCGCCTACGACCACGAGCCGATCCTCCTGGCCGCCCGCGAGCGCCTGCGCGGCAAGCTCTCGTACACGAACCTCGGATTCGCGCTCGCGCCGCCCGCATTCACGATGGCGGAGCTGCGGGACTTGTACACCGCCGCCCTCGGGCATCCGGTCTCCGCGACGAACCTCCAGCGCGTGCTCCTGCGCCGGCGGCTGCTCGAGGACACGGGCGAGCAGCGTCACTACGGGCGGGGCGGCGGCCGGCCGGCGGCCGTGTACCGGTTCGGCTCGACGACGCTCGAGATCACCGACCAGTTCGCCGTCCTGCGTCCGCCTACAATGAGCAGGTAAGTGGCCCTCCAGACGATGCCATCCAGGCTTCCGGAACGCCATCACCGGCGCGCTCCTGCGTCCTCGGGAGCGTCCGTAGCCACCGCTACGAACGCTCCCTGCGTCCTTGCATCGCTTGGTGCTGACGCCCCGGAAGCGTGGCAACATCATCTGGAGAGCCACTAGTGTTCGATCTCGGCAACAGCCTCCGCGAGGCCCGCGTCCGTCAGGGCCTCGACTTCCCGCAGGCCGAGCTCGCGACGAAGATCCGCGCCAAGTACCTGCGCGCGCTCGAGGAGGAGCAGTTCGACGTGCTCCCGGCCGAGACGTACGTCAAGGGCTTCCTGCACGCGTACGCCGCCTTCCTCGGCCTCGAGGGGCAGCTGTACGTGGACGAGTACGAGTCGCGCTTCGCCGCCGACGGCTTCGTCGACGCCCGGGCGCACCGCTCGCCGGCGCGGCAGCGCGACCTGAGCTTCGAGCGCCGCGCCGTGGTACTCGCGCTCGTCGGCATGGCGGCGCTCGCGGCGCTCGTCATCGTGGCCTGGAAGTTCGGCGGGACGACGCCGTCGTCGCCGAACGTCCTTCCCGGCCCCTCCCGGACGGCGCCGAAAGGCCTCGTCTTCTCGGGCGCCGGCACGTACATCGAGGTGCGGCACGGCTCGGCGTCCGGCAAGGTGCTGTACGAGGGGACGTTGCAGGCAGGCGACCTCAACGCCGTTCCCGGCCAGCGCTTCTGGATCCGCATCCTCCATCCGCGCCACCTCCGGCTGACGCTCAACGGCAAGGCGGTCTCGCTTCCGGCGCGGAAGTCGTTGCGGGTCGTCGTCACACCGTCGCGCACGGCTCTCGCGAGCGCGTGACGGCCCGTCCGCGGGCGATCGTCGTCGTCACCGGCAGCGAGCTCGTGCGCGGGGAGCGCACCGACCGCAACGGGCCCTTCCTCGCCGCAGAGGCGCTGCGGCTCGGTCTCGAGCCGGCGCGGATCGTCATCGTCGGCGACAGCCCGGACGAGCTCGAGGCGGCGCTGCGCGAGGGCGTGACCGCTGACGCGTGCCTCGTCTCCGGCGGGCTGGGGCCGACGCACGACGACCGCACGGTGGAGATGGTGGCGCGCGCGCTCGGACGCGGCGTCCACGTCGACGCCGAGCTCGAGCAGCAGATCGACGCCGTCTCGCGCGCGGCGGCCGAGCGGCTGAAGCGTCCGTACGCCGACTTCCAGGACGGCGTGACGAAGCAGGCGACGATTCCGGACGGCGCAGTCTCCCTCGGGCTGGCCGGCACCGCGCCGGGCCTCCTCGCCGAGCACGATGGAGGACGCGTCGTCGTCGTGCTGCCGGGGCCGCCGCCGGAGCTCCAGCGCCTGTGGCCGAATGCGCTCGAGACCGACGCCTTTCGTGCGCTTCTCAGCCGCACCCGACCGCCCGGCCGTCGCGTCCTCCGCTTCTTCGGCGTGAGCGAGTCCGCCGTCGCGCGGGCGCTCGCGGAAGCGGGCGGGGACGGCGACGGGGTGGAGGCGACCATCTGTGCGCGCGACTTCGAGATCCACGTCGACCTCGTCGTCGAGCCCGGAGCCGAAGGGCGCGCGGACGCGCTCGAGCAGGCGCTCCTCCCACCGATCGAACGGTGGCTGTTCTCCCGCGACGAGCGGCCGATCGAGGAGCACGTCCTTTCGCTCTGTCGGGCGAAAGGACTGCGCCTGGCGACCGCGGAGTCCGAGACCGGCGGAATGGTCGCGACCCGGCTGACGTCGGTGCCGGGGGCGAGCGATGTCTTCGCCGGCGGCATCGTCGCGTACGCGAACGAGGTTAAGCAGGCGGCGCTCGGCGTCCCGGAAGAGCTCCTCGCCGCGGCCGGCGCCGTGTCCGCCGAGGTGGCCGAAGCGATGGCGCGGGGGGCGCGGGAGCGGCTCGGCGCCGACGTCGCTGTTGCGGTCACCGGCATCGCCGGCCCCGGCGGGGGCACGGCCGCGAAGCCCGTCGGGCTTGTGTACCTCCATGCGGAGGGGCCGGAGAGCAGCGCCGCCCGCGAGTTCACGTTCCCCGGCGACCGGAGCTCGATCCGGGTGCGGAGCACCGTGATGGGGCTCCATCTCGTCCGCCGGCTCCTGACCCGGAGCCCCGGCGAGCCGCCGTGACCGGGCGTCGAGCCGTGTTGTGCGGCTGTACACGGCCCGCGGAAGCTTGACTCTGGCCCCGCAATTCGTTTATTTATACTGAACAGTGACCACCAGTCAGGACCCCCGCCCGGCTGTTGGGCTGATCGGGCTCGGCAACATGGG
>Ga0207664_10002682_pt1 | contig 11810 bp, 6 predicted proteins | sample LARL83metaG_FD_184349 | JGI IMG/M metagenome (GOLD analysis project Ga0207664, IMG submission 184349) | Corn, switchgrass and miscanthus rhizosphere microbial communities from Kellogg Biological Station, Michigan, USA - LAR L8-3 metaG... | ecosystem: Host-associated > Plants > Roots >...
GACGTGGCAGTAGCGCAGTCGCTGTTCGAGAAGATTCGCGGCGGGCAATCGGGAACAGCCACGAGGATCCCCGCCGCGGTGGCCTGGCGCCTAGTGCGCCGCGGCGGCCGCCGTCTCGGCTGGGGAGCCGCGGACCAGGGAATGTCGAGCCTGACCAACTTCCTGCTGAGCGTCTACGTCGCTCGCACGCTGGGTGCCGTGGCGTTCGGCGCTTTCAGCCTCGTCTATGTCACATACGCGTTCGCGCTCAACGCGTCGCGGGGACTTTCCACCGACCCTTTCGTAGTCAGGTTCAGCGCCACTGACCTGCCGACCTGGCGGCGTGCCGCCGCCCTGTGCACGGGCACCGCGCTGACGGTGGGCCTGGCCACTGGCACCTGCGCCCTCGTCGCCGGACGGCTGCTCGGCGGCACGGCCGGGCTGGGCTTCCTCGCTCTCGGGCTGACGCTGCCGGGACTGCTGCTGCAAGATAGCTGGCGGTACGCGTTCTTCTCGCAGGGACGAGGCCACCATGCGTTCATCAACGACATGGCCTGGGCCGTGCTCTTGGTCCCCTCGCTGGCGCTTCTGCAGGTAAGCGGTCACGCGAACGTGTTCTGGCTCGTGTTCGCCTGGGGCGCGTCCGGTACCGCCAGCGCGGCCCTTGGCATACTGCAGGCCAGGGTGGTGCCCAGCCCAGTGGGTGCCTGGGAATGGCTGTCGCGACATCGTGACCTCGCGTCACGCTATCTAGCCGAGGGCAGTGCGAGCACCGCCTCGACCCAGTTGCGCACCTACGGCTTCGACCTGATCCTTGGCCTTGCCGCTGTGGGCTACATCCAAGGTGCCACCACGCTCATGGGCCCGTTCAGGATCTTGTTCTTGGGCATGGGACTGTTCATGGTGCCCGAGGCCGTCAGCCTCCTGCGTCGCTCGGCACGGCACATGTCCTTTTTCTGCCTGGCCGCTAGCGGCGGACTGGCGCTGCTCGGCCTTGTCTGGGGAGTGGTGCTCCTGGTGGCAATGCCCAGGGGACTCGGGCACCTGATGCTGGGCAACCTATGGCGGCCGACCTATCCGCTGGTGACGCCAACGACGTTGTGGGTCATGGGCACTGGTGCCCTTTCCGGCGCGCTCGTGGGCTTGCACGCCCTGGCGGCCGCCCGTCGCAGCCTGCGCGCCGCACTCGTGGTCTCGGTGCTCGGCCTGGCGTTTTCCCTCGCGGGCGCCAGGATCGCGGGCGGGGCCGGCGCGATGTGGGGCTCCGCAGCCGCATCATGGGTCGGCGTGCTGTTGACCTGGGACCAGTTGCGCAGGGCGCTGCGCGACCGGGCGACGGCGGAACCGGTCAGTGGTATCACTCCGGCTCGCGATTTCTCTAGTAGGGGAAGGCACACCACACGCCGATGATGTGAGGTGACAGAGCCGGGATGAGAGTCCTGCTTGTCCACAACCGCTACCGCTCGAGTGCTCCCAGCGGGGAGAACCGCGTGGTAGAGCAGGAGGGCGAGGCACTCGCCGCCCAGGGACACGAGGTTATGGAGTTCGGCCGCGGCAGCGACGAAATCGGACAATGGTCGGCCGCGAAGAAGGCATCGCTCCCTGTCCGGACCATCTGGAGTCGCGAGGCCGCCCGCGACCTGAAGGCGGTGCTGCGTGAGTACCGCCCCGAGGTCGTCCATGTCCACAACACGTTTCCCCTGCTTAGTGCGGCCGTGCTCTATGCTTGCCGCGACGAGCGGGTTCCCGTGGTGGCCACCATCCACAACTACAAGCTGACGTGCGCCAATGGCTCGTTCTTCCGCGACGGCGCCGTCTGCCATGACTGTTCTCACGGCCTGGCGGCCCGGGCGGTCCAGCATGGCTGCTACCGGGGATCACGCGCCGCCACCACCCCCGTGGTGCTGGCCACCAGCCTGCACCGACGGGCATGGAGGTCGCTGGTATCCGGCTACATATTCATTTCGGCATCACAGCGTGACCTGCTCCACGACATTGACCTCCCGCCCGAGCGCGCATTCGTCAGGTACAACCTCATCCCCCGCCGTCCCTGGTCACGGGTGGACCGGACGCCAACCGTGGTCTATGCGGGGCGACTCGACGAGGCCAAGGGGGTCCGCTTGCTGATGGCCGGCTGGGACGAGTACCGCAAGAAGTCCGGTGAGCCGGGACTGAAGCTAGTCGTCGTGGGCGGAGGGCCCTTGGGGGACGAGGTGACGGCCTGGGCCTCGACCCGGCCTTCCGTGGAGGTGACCGGGACGGTTAGCAGCGACCGGTGTGCCGAGCTTATCTCGCGCGGTCGCGCGGTACTGCTGCCGTCCGCCTGGGAGGAGACGTTTGGCCTTGTCGCCGTGGAGGCCATGGCCGCGGGCGTGCCCCCCATCGCGGCGGGTCACGGGTCATTCACCGAGCTCATTACCCCCGGCGTCGACGGCGCGCTGTTCACCCCGGGCGATCCAGTCGCGTTGGCGCTCGCCGTCGCCGATGTCGAAAGTAACCTTGAGCGATACGAAGCGTACGGTGAACAGGCACGCAAGACCTACGAGCAGCGTTTCGACCCAGACCGCAGCGTGGAGGAACTCCTCGAGATATACCGTTTCGCCGTCGCGCACCCGGTCTGAACGGGTCCCGGATTTACGGCCGCGGGCTTAAGACTTGTGGTAGGCGCTCCCGGCGTCCTGGCCGAACGGGCCGTTGCAGAAGCCGCTCTGCCGCTCGAATTGCGAACCGCACTTTTTATCGCTCGAGACGCTCCCGGTCCACTCCGCCCAGCTCACCGGGTTGTCACCATTCCCCTGGTTCCAGGCGAAGAAACTCGAGGGTCCGTTGTAAACGTTGTCCGCCCAGATGTCGTTCTGGAAGAACGTGACCTGGGTGGGAACGGCCCATCCAGGCTTAGCGCCCGGCGGCGAACCGTACTCGCTGAAGATGCCGCCGGCGCCGCAATCGAGCCAAGCGGCCTTGGTGCAATCCGTGATGGCCGCCGGGTTAAAGTCGATTGTGTTCTTGCTAATTAGCACGTTCTCGGTTTTCCACATGCAGCCGTCCCACCAGTCCTCCGCCGGCGTTCCGGTCTTCTCGCCGACAAAGGCGGCCGTGCCGACCGAGGCTGAGGGAAGATTGGCCTTGCAGGCGGAAACCGTAAATGGCCCCGAGCGCCCGCCGTCGACCAGCGTGCACCCCATGTCGGCCCCATCTGAGCAGTAACGGTTGGAGTTCTGCCAGAGGAAGACGCTCCCGCCGTTATTGACCAGCGTATTGCCGCTGATGACGGACTGGCGGGGATATGCTTTCTGGCCCGCGCAGGCGCTCTCCTGGCAGGCCGGTACCCCGCCGAACATCGTGTCGCTGCCGCTCTCGCTGATGTATATGGCGGGTTGGGGGAACCCCGGGTTGCCCAGCCCATCGGTCCAGTCGTTGCCGGCCATGTAGTTGCCGGTGATGGAGAAGTTGTAGGAAACCTCCTCAATGATGGCCGCTCCCTCATTGTTCGTGAACCTGTTGCCGACCCAGGTGGTGTTCGCGTTGTTCGTGTCGGCCCAGCCGCCCGGCCCCCAGTTATCGTGGATGTAGTTGCCGGAGACGGTCACGCCGTTCGTCTGCCAGAGCTTGAACCCGCCTTGGTTTCCGTCCCCGGAGACCTTGCCGCACGCGGGGTTCCGGTACTGGGCCGGCACGGGGTTGTGGTTGTGCCAGCCGATCGCCTTGTTGTTCAGCAGGCCCGAGAAATCGCACGTATCGTTGTAACTGATCTCGTTTCCCTCGATGACCACGCCGTACGGGCCGCCAGTCAGCGAATCCCGGCCGAAGCCGTTAACGTCCGAGGACTGGAAGCCGTACTGCCCGTTGAGGGTCAGGCAGTTGCCTTTCAGGACGTTCCCGGCGCCGACCATTACTCCCGCGCCCGGCACGTTGAGCGTAATTGTGTTGTACTGAATGGTCCAGCCGGTATTTGTCTCTTGATTGATCGCGCCAGCGTCGCCAACCGTATGGTAATTTTCGATAGTCAGGTACTCGATAGTAACGCCGCTCTGGTTGCCATTTGAGGAATTAGAGTCGATGGCATCGAAATAAGAGTACCGGCCGTCAAGAATGCTGGGCTTCCCGGAAAAACCTCCGACAAACGCGTCGTTGGTATTCGCCTGGATGCTGCCGACATGCGTGCCAGGTAGCAAGTAATACACGGTGTCGGGCTTGAGATCGTAGGACGGGTAGCTGCGCGTACCCGTGGGCAGCACGACCCCGGCGGTATCGTGGGGGAAGTCCGAGCCCTTGGTTCCGTAGGTCGGCAGGCCGGCGGTTCCGCTCTGATAGGAACCCGCCGGTCCGTTGTAGCTGAACGGCGACCGGAGCACTGGCTGACCGCAAACCAGCAATGAAGCAGAAACGGGGGTCGTTGCGGCAGAGGGTCCCGTGCTGGCCTGGGAGGAAGATCCCGCACTGGTGCCCGTACACGCGACAGCAGAAGCAAGGGACAGGGCGCCGAGCAAGCAGGCAGCGATCGCACCGCCCAGCAGTCGCCGGCTTCCGTGCGTATCGATCACGGTAAGTCAGTCCGTTCCGGTTGGGTCGCAGCCGTCAGCGCGTAAGGTCGCGCTACGTCACGCCTTGGCTTTGACGGCGACGAGCGATTTCGGTATTCCGGCGAAGCGCTCAAACCAGATTTCACTGGTGGGGAAGTACGAACGCATCTCAGTGGCCGATATCAGCTCAACTGACGCGACTGACTCGGCCGCCTTCGCTCTGTCCTTAATCATAGGCGTATGAATCGTGCTCCAGTGCTGGCATATCATGACACGCGCCCGGAATGGCAGGAACTGGAACCCGGGGAAGATCCAGTGGGGCTCGACGGGAAAGTAGCGGTACGGCGTCTGTACCCACCAGCATGGCGCGGACTCCTGCACCACGTCCGCGAACTGCTGGCGCCGGGCGTGCCCGCCGAGGTGCTCCAGCACGCTGTTGCTGTACACCAGGTCGTACTTGCCGAATCCCCCGGCGCACGCATCCCCGCGCACCACGGTCATCCATGAATCGCCGGAATCCACTGGCTCGTCGAGATTGACTACAGTGAGGCTGGCGGCCCGCAAGCCCGACAGTCGCCAGGAGACGGCGGTTCCGCCGAGGTCGAGCACGCGCATATCCGCCAGGTTCGGGAAACGGCGCGCGAACTCTTCCTTCCGCCGCTGGCGAAGCTGGTGAGTAAGCGATCCCGGGTGGTCAGGATCGACCAGGTTGGCAATTGTCTTGTTCACAGATATGCGCCTCTTCTGTTGGATCCAGCAGCCGGCAAGCGGCCACCTGCATCACAGGACCCGCGATAGCCCGGTTCTGATACTCATCCGGCCTTTGCCTCACCGTTCACGTGCTGCTCGCCGTCAGCCGCGGCCGCGGCCGGATAACCGCGCTGCGCGAACTGGCCCAGTTCAAGGAACACGAGCCGGGTCGCCAGCGGCTTGCCTTGCGGAGCTAGCCCGCGGCCGAGCAGCGTGAACGCGGGAACGCGCTGCCCCAGGCCCTGGGAGTACCAGCCGAGGATAGGGTCTGTCTCCCCCCGGTGGAGGGTCCACTGCAGTCCCGGTGGCAGTTCCAGCCAGGCCGCGGCCGGCGGGGACGACGGGATGCATGGCGCAGCCGGCGCTGGCCAGCTCAGCACCGCGCTGCAATCCCGCAGTTCAGCGTGGACAGCGGGACCCATATGAAAGGCGATGCTGACTTGGTGATCGCCGCCTTGGATCTCATCGATGATGTCGATAGCGCGTGACACCCGGTCGAGCCGGACCGTGCGACAGTGCCGCGCGGGCGGGTCAAGCGACAGGTAGCCGTCGTGTTGAGCTGACCAGCTGACTGTGCCGCCATCATCGGCGACCTCGATCTCCTTCGCCCGCGCATGACGCAGCCAGAGAAACGGGCCGCCCTCGCTGGACTGGTTCTGGCCGGCGACTTCGACCGTATTGTGGGCGATTGTCGAGCGGAAGTAGGAGCGCCATTCGGGTTCGCCGTGATAGCAGTAGGTGCCGGGATCAGCCAGCACGTCGACCCCCGCGTACCTGACCTCGAGGGAAAGCGCGTCGGCGTGGGCGTGAGCGGCGAGGGAGAGGAAGCCATGCGGCCCTCCGTCGCAGCGGCACCAGATCTCCGGCGAGTCGGCCCTGGCCGTCCGGAGAATCGTGATGCCAGCATCCGCGAACCGGGTTGGGCACCGGTAAGGCCGCCCCGACACCGGACGCGTTCCCCCTGCTAGAGCCCCCGCCAGCACGCTGCCCGCGTTCACCGGCGTCGTCGGCCACCAGTCCAGTTCCCCGAACAGCGCGGCACCGATCGCCAGCAGCGCAGGCCACCGGTTGTGGGCCGGGGCGTCGAAGAGCACCACCCGGCCCTCGTCCGAGTCAGCTTGCCTGGGCGGCTGGCCGTGCGAGTCCACCAGAGCCGCCATGGCATCGGTCATCGCGCACAGCACCCGCCAGGCCGGATCGCTCAGCGGGAACCCCGCCGCGACCGCCTCAAGGGCGGCGAAGTACCCGAGCTCGGCTACGAAGCCGTGATAGTCCGAAGCGAGCTCGCGGTTGATTCCCGACGGGAACGTGTTGTGCGCCAGCTCGCGCTCGAACAGCTCTGCGGCCTGCTTCCGCCACCGGGGGCTTTCACGGAACCACGGGAAGGCGCAGCTGGCGGCGAGTTGTCCCGCGGCTTCGGCGATCACGTGGTTGTTGGCCGACGAGCCGCGGCTCTCGAACGCGGCCAGGTACTGCTGGTGCCAGCGGATCTGGCGGAGCGCGAGATCGTTTCGCTCGAACAGGTCGCCGACCTTCGGCCACTCGTCAAGCAGGCGCCGGATCCACGCGAAATTGATCAGCCGGATTCCGATCTCGATGCCGCTGGTCCAGTTAACGCCGGAGAGGAACGGGTTCTCCTGCCACCACGAGCACAGCTGCTCGGCCACCCGTTCCGCGTACGAGTCTTCCGCAGTGAGGTACCAGGCGGCGGCCAGTAGCGTCAGGTGCTGCAGCCGGTTGACCTCCCAGACTTGCTTGATGTTGCCGACCTGCTCTTCCGAACGCTGGTTGATCCGGAACGCGTATCTTTCCGGATCGGAGCGGCGGCCGGTTACCGGGTCGTGGAACCAGTCGGGTCGTGTCATGTCCGTGCGGGCCGTCCCGAGTACTTCCCACTCACCGCCCATAAGCCGGTCGGCGGCTTCGATGATGGCGGCGCGTGCTTCATCGGGGACCAGGTCCGCGGTGTCGGGGGGGAGAATGGCGGTGAACTGGCGGTCGACCCTAGCCGCGAGCCGCTTCGCCGCCAGTGCCGGGAGTTTCGCCGTGCGCACTTGACGCAGGGACCACGTCTTGCGCAGGGCCTGCTCCCGCGCTCGCCAGGCCACCTCGGCCGGTGACATCCGACTTAGCCTGCGGGCATACCAGCCGAGCGCGGCGACGCTGGACTCGCTCATGCCCGGACCGGAAGTCCGCTCATCAGGCTCTCGCCCACGGCGATCGTAGCCCTGGTGGTGGCTAGCAGCGAATCGACGCTGATCGGCATCGGAGCCCCGGTACGGACGGCCTCGACGAACTGCTGGACTTCCCGGCGCTGGCCCTTGTCCTGACCGCCTCGTGCCTTCAGGCTGTGCTTGCCGCGGCCGGACCAGACCGTCGCGGTCTTGAAGTTGTCCAGCCGGGCGCTGCGGCCGCCGCCCGTGGCGTCCATGGTCTCCTTGGGGTACCTGACATTGCCACTGGTGAGGTAGGCGATGGTCCCGCTGGTCCCGTTGGCGAACCTGATCGTGGCCGTGACATCTCCGCGGCCTGGGCCGCCGACAGCGTAGACCTCCTCCGGGAGGCTGTCCGCCCACCAGCTCAGGGTGTCGATGAAGTGGCCGCCTTCACCAGTGAACCTGGAACCTTCCGCCTCCTCGTTGAGGTACCAGCTGTCCTTCGCCAGCGGCCCCGCATTGACCAGGTACCGGGTCACCGACTGGGCGGCAGGCAGCCCGAAATTCTCCCTCATGTCCGCCAGCAGTGGCGCGAACCGCCGGTTGAAGCCCACCATGAGCCGGTCGTTGCCGGTCTTGTCAATGGTCTCGGCGATCTGCTCGGACTCCTCGCGGGTGAGTGCCAGGGGTTTTTCCACGTAGACCGCCTTGCCGGTCTCCAGGGCCCGGCATACCAAGCTCGCGTGCGTTGCGTGCCGGGTCACGATGAAGATGACGTCCAGCGACTCGTCGTTGAGAATGGCGTCCGCGGTCGTCGACGCCGTCGTGAAGCCGAACTTCCGTTGCGCGTTAACCGCACTCAGCGACTTGGTGGTGGCGACGTGCGTGAGCTTCGCGGTACCGAGCTTCGCCAGGTGCGGCAGGAGCATGGACGATGCGTAGTTCCCCGCGCCGATGAAGCCGATCGCCACCGCCCCGCTCCCGGCTTTCCCGGCCGAGACGGGTGTCACGGACCGGGTACCGGCTGGCAGGACGCGGCTGATCTGGGGCGGCGGCGCGTCCTGCGCCGGAACCGGGTACTCAAGCAGCACCCCGACGGCCTTCAGCTCCCCAGACTTGAGGTCCCCGTACACCTTGGCCGCGTCGGTCATCGGGAAAATCCCGTTGATAAGGCTGGCCACCTCAAGCTGGTTCCGGGAGAGCAGGTCGAGGAAGGACTGGAGGTTCCGCTTCTCGGTCCAGCGCACGTAGCCGGCCGGGTAGTCGATTCCCTCGAGCTCGTACCGGTCGTCGTACCGGCCCGGCCCGTAGGACCTGGAGAACCTGACGTCGAGTTCCTTGTCGTAGTAGGCGTTCCAGGGCAGGTCGAGGCGCATCTTGCCGATATCCACGACCCGGGCCCGGTCCCTGGCCAGTTTCACGGCTATCTCGACCGGCTCGTTGGTGGACCCGCCCGCGGCGAGGAAGATATGGTCGGCACCACGGCCGCTGGTGATGCCGCTGAGTTGGGCCTGGATGACGTCGAGTTCGCCCGGCGCCCCGGCTGCGGCCGCCCCTGCCTTCTCAGCGAGGCGGCAGCGATCCAGGACCGGGTCGATGCCGACGACCTGGACGCCCGCCGCGAGCAGCAGCCGGACCACGAGCTGGCCTACCAGGCCGAGCCCGATCACAACCGCTGTCTCTCCGAGCTGGACCTCGGCGCGCCGCACTCCGTGCATGGCAATCGACGCCACGGTAGCGAACGCCGCGTGCTCGGGCTGTACCCCATCGGGAACGGCGGCGCACAGGTTAACCGGCACCCAGTTGTATTCCGCGTGCAGCGCGTGCTCGTTTCCCGCCGCGGTGACAAGCTGGCCCAACTTGAATTCCTCGGCGCCGCGCCCGACCTCGGTCACGACTCCGCACAACGAGTACCCAAGCGGGGTGTAAGAGTCGAGCTTGTTCAGCACCTTCTTGTAGGTAGTGACAACGCCCTGCTGCTGCACCTGGTCAAGAACCTTGCGGACCTGGTCCGGCCGGGCCCGAGCCATGCCAACCATGGACATGCTGGCCTCGGATACCTTCATCATCTCGGTACCGGTCGAGATCAGGGAGAAAAGCGACCGGACGACAACGCCGCCCGGGCGGCACGCTGGGGCCGGGACGTCGAGGACCGTTAGTTCACCCGACTTGTAGTTCTGGGCTATCTGTTTCATCGGTCTGCTTTACCGCGTTCCTTCCATGTCACCATCCGGCCACCCCGGCTCCCCGCACCTGGCGGTACCAGAGCTCCATCGACAGGAGCTGCCAGATCTGCTTAGCGTTGTCTTCACGGCCCGCCCGCTCGTCGGCGATCAGCCGGCGCAGGGCGGGCTCGCGCAGCATCTCCGCTTCCACGAGTTCACCGCCGATGAGCACGTCGTCGATCAGCTCTCGCAAGTCGTTGCGCACCCACGCCCGCAGCGGGGCACCGAAGGACGCCTTAGGCCGGTGCACGATTTCGCCTGGCAGCCAGGCCTCCGCGGCATCCTTCAACGCGGCCTTTGCCTGCCTGCCCCGGATCTTGCGCGACCCAGGTATTGTGAACGCCGCCTGCGCCACGACCTTATCGACGAACGGCACCCGGACCTCTACGGACGCGGCCATGCTGGCCCGGTCGGTGTAGGTCAGGTTGAGCCCGGCCATGAACAGCCGCGTGTCGGCCAGGCACATCCGGTTGATCTCGTCGTCTAGGGCGTTGTCGTTGTAGACGGCCGCGTGCTCCTCGATCACGCCGTCGACCTGGTCAGCGAGACCCGGACCGACGAGAGCGGCCAGGCCTTCCGGGTCGTACAGCGTGTAGCTGCGGCGGAACCTGGCCTCCTCGGGCAGTTCGGCGAAGGTCATGAACCTCTTGGCCCAGCGCGGGTAGCGCATGCCGCGTCCGCCGACGCTGACCGGAAGGCTGTTTACTCCGGTCCGGGCAGCGGACCGCGCGATCGCTGGAAGCCGGCGGTAGCGGCTCGCCATCACGCAGGCGAGGTGCTTGCGGTAGCCGCCGAACAACTCGTCCGCGCCCATGCCCGACAAGATCACCTTGACGCCGGCGCTGCGGGCTGCCTCACACATCAGCAGCGTGTTGATGGCCGCCGGGTCGCCGATGGGCTCATCCAGGATGTCGACCATACGCGGCAGAAGGTCCACGATTTCCGGTGAGATCTCGATCTCGTGCAGTTCGATTCCGAACTGCCGCGCAACCTTGCGGGCATAGACGGCGTCATCCGGCATCGCTTCGAGCTTCTGGTCTTCCGGCCGGAAGGTGATGGTGTAGGCGTCGATGCTCTGGGCGTCCCGGTGGGCGAGTACCGTGACGATGCTCGAGTCGAGGCCACCGGACAAGAAGCTCGACACCGGCACGTCGGCCACCAGATGGGCCGCGACTGATTCCTCGATAACGGCCCGGAGGTCCGCCGGCGGTCCGGCTGCCGCTTCCGCCGCCACGTCCTGGACGCGCCAGTACTCGTGCACTTCGATGGTGCCGCCCGGACGGATCCGGGCCCAGCAGCCCGCCGGCAGCTTGCTGACTCCCTGGATGGCACACCGCTGTTCGGGCACCCAGTAGTACAGCATGGACGCCGCCAGCGCGCCGGGCTCAATCCTGAGCTCGGTGCCCAGTGCCGCGAGCAGCGCCTTGAGCTCGGAGGCGAACACGACCCCTTCCCCGCGCTGGTGGTAGAAGAGGGGCTTGATCCCGAGCGGGTCCCGGGCAAGCACAAGCTCGCCGGTGATGGTATCGGCCAGGGCGAACGCGAACATGCCGCGAAACCGGTCGAGCGATTCTGGTCCCCAGCGCCGCCAGGCTTCAAGGACCACCTCGGTGTCGGAATGGGTGACGAAGCTCGTCCCGGCCGCGGCGAGCTCAGCCCGCAGCTCCTTGTAGTTGTAAAGCTCGCCGTTGTAGACCAGCGTGAGGTTTCCCTTGCGGAACGGCTGGTCCGCCGCGGTGCTCAGGTCGATGATCGACAGCCGCCGGTGTCCGAGCTGGATGCTTACCCGGTCGTCCTGGTGGGCCCATACCCCGCCCGCGTCGGGGCCGCGGTGCGCGATCCGGTCGGTCATGATGTCAGCGAGCTTGCGCCCGTCCGTTTGCTGGTAACAGCCCGCAATGCCGCACACGGTTCAGCGCCCCTTCTTCCCGGGCATCGTGACGCTACCGGTCATGCGCTCGTAGACGCTTATGTACGCCCGTTCCTGGTGAGACCAGGCCAGCTCCTCTTCGACCCGGACCCGGCCGATCTTGCCGAGTTCGGCGCGGCGGTCCTCATCGTCGATCAGGCCGACGATCGCTTGCGCGTAGTCGCGGATGTCGTTTGGCTGCGCGTAGACCGCCGCGTCGGCGGCGGAAACGCGTGTCTCCCGCAAGGAGAAGGCCACCACCGGGAGT
>Ga0207664_10002683_pt1 | contig 11809 bp, 10 predicted proteins | sample LARL83metaG_FD_184349 | JGI IMG/M metagenome (GOLD analysis project Ga0207664, IMG submission 184349) | Corn, switchgrass and miscanthus rhizosphere microbial communities from Kellogg Biological Station, Michigan, USA - LAR L8-3 metaG... | ecosystem: Host-associated > Plants > Roots >...
GAGCCGTCGTAGGACTGGATCGTCAGGTACGCCGCCACCCCGCCCCCGGTGGCGAGCAGCAGCGCGGCGCCGACCCCCAGGAACACGTCTTTGAAGTGCTGCCGTTGCCCGAGCCGGTCCAGGTACGCGAGCAGGATCGCGACGATCATGCTCGCCTCGATGCCCTCGCGGAGGAAGATGACTAGGGTGGCGAGCACATGATCTCCAGCAGATGCTGTGGGTCAAGTATTAGGTAAGGCAACCCTAATATACGTCGCTTGAGTCCCGTGAGTCACTACCGACCTGCGGAATCTGCTGTGACGCACAGCACGTGCCACCTGCGTTTGGCACGATCTCAGAAGGAACTGAAAACTTGCTCATAGGGTCCGAACAGCCTGGCTGGCTAGCCTCGCGCCGTGACGCATTACCTGCAGGGACAGCACCAGGAGCCGCCGCGGCCCGGGCAAGGCATGGACCCCTCCGGTCCTGACGCCCGGCCGGCCGATGAGCCCGAACGGCACGGCGGGGCCGAGGGCAACGAGCGGCTGACCGTGATAACCGCACTGGTGCTGCTGATCCTGCTGGCCGCCGAGGGAGTGACGATCCTGCGCCTCGGGCGCCTGCTCACCCTGCACTTCTTTATCGGCATGCTGCTGCTCGGCCCGGTCGCGCTCAAGGCCGGCTCGGTGACGTACCGGTTCTTCCGCTACTACACCGGCAGTGCTCCCTACGTGCGCAAAGGCCCGCCCGCCCCGCTGCTGCGGCTGCTCGGCCCGTTCCTCATGCTGCTCACCGCGGGCGTTTTCGGCTCCGGGGTCATGCTCGCCATCGTCGGCCCGTCCGGACGGCACCCGTGGCTGTTCATACACAAGGCTTCCTTCATCCTGTGGTTCGGCGCGATGGCCATCCACGTCCTCGCCTACGTCCCCCGGCTCCCCCGGCTGCTGTACGCCGAGGCGAGCGGCCTGCCCGCCGCCCGGGCGGCACAGGTCGTCGGCGGCCGCGGCGTCCGCTTGTCGCTGCTGCTCGCCTCCCTGGCCGCGGGCCTGGTGATCGCGGTGCTCACCACTCACCTCGCCGGCGCCTGGTAAGGATCAGGGCAAGCCGTTTCATCCGCCCCGAAACAACGCCGGCCGCGTGCGGGCCGGGTTTTGCGCGTGTCCTATCCTCCTTAGTAGGCAAGGCTCGCCTGTTCGCGGCGCGCCAGTGGCCCCGTGGAGGACGCATGGCCGAGCGGCAGGAGAAGCTGAACCGGAAGGCCCGGATCGAGGCCATGCGGGCTAAGGAGCGGGCAAGGAAACAGCGAATCCGGCTCGCCTGGCTAGGCGGTGGCGGGGTCGCCGTCGTCGCCGCGATCGCGGTGATCGTGGCCGTGGCCGTCTCCGGTGGCGGTTCCTCCTCCAGTAGCAGCGCTTCCGCTGAGGTGATGCCGCCCGGGGTCACCGGGGCCACCACGACGCAGCCCGCCGCCGTGACCGTCCCGAACACCACCGGCATCGCCGGCGTGGTCGCCTACGTCACCACGGGCTGGCCGACCGCCAGCAACAACGGCCCGGCGAGCCAGGCACTCGGGCATAACCACGTCACCGGGCCCGTCACCTACTCGGTCACCCCGCCCGTCGGCGGTGACCACAACGCGACGTGGATGAACTGCGGCGTCTACAGCCAGCCGGTCCCGAATGAGCGGGCCGTGCACAACATGGAGCACGGTGCGATCTGGATCACCTACTCTCCCTCGCTGCCGCAGTCAGACGTCAGCCAGTTGCGAGCGCTCTTCGCCCGGCAGACGGTACTTAACCCAAGCGGCGCCGGCGGTTCACGCTACCTGGACCTGACCCCGTACCCTGGCCTGCCGTCACCCATCGTCGCCACCGCCTGGGGGTTCCAGCTGCGGCTCACCTCGCCGAGCGACCCGCGGCTGCAGCAGTTCATCGACAAGTTCCGGGTCTCACAGCAGTACACACCGGAATACGGCGCCCCGTGCACCGGCGGCGTCGGCACCCCGCTACAGACCTGACTGGAACTTCGGGCCGGCGTTCTTTAATTAACAAGTTTTAGTGTTAGAGTGCTGTCATGACGACGCGGGACCTGGCCTCGGTGAGCACCCTGGAGGATCCGGTACGCCGTCGGCTGTACGAGATCGTGAGCTCGCGTCCCGAGCCGGTGGGCCGGGACGAGGCGGCCGCCGCGGCGGGGATCGGCCGCCCGCTGGCCGCCTACCACCTGGACAAGCTCGTCGAGTCCGGGCTGCTGACGGTGACCTACCAGCGGCTCGGCGCGCGGAGCGGGCCGGGCGCCGGCCGCCCCGCCAAGTTGTACGCCAGGTCGGACCGCGAGTTCGCGGTCTCGGTGCCGCCGCGTGACTACGAGCTCGCGGCGCAGATCCTGGTGCAGGGCCTCGCGGAAGACCGGGGAGAAACCGGTCGCGCCGCCGTGCGTGACGCCGCCTACCGGCTGGGGGCCGAGCTCGCGCGCCGCGGGCAAGCCGGCGACGCCCGTGACTTGCCTCGCGTCCTGTCCGCTCACGGATTCGACCCGGCCCGGCAGAGCGCCGCCGGCGGGACCGTCATCCGCCTGCGCAACTGCCCCTTCCATCATCTGGCCCAGCAGCATCGCGACCTCGTCTGCGGCATGAACCGGTCGCTGATCGGCGGCATGGTGGACGGCCTGAACCTGCCCGGCTGGCAGGTGGTTCTTGACCCCCGGCCGGGCCACTGCTGCGTCGTCGTCCAAGAGCACCAGACAGCAACCGAGGAGCCACGCCCATGACGCACCAGGCACTGCGGATCGTGAGCGACGCCGAGGCCGTCGACATGGAGGCGGCGGAGCTCGCCGCGGCCGGCTTCCTGACGGCCCTGGGCGTCGATCTCACCCGGGAGGAGCTGCAGGACACCCCGGGCCGGATGGCCCGGGCCTATGCGGAGCTGTTCGATGCGGCCCCGCTGCGGCTCACCACGTTCCCCAACGACGAGGGCTACGACGAGCTCGTCCTCGCCCGCGCCATCCCGTTCCGTACCGTGTGCGAGCATCACCTGCTGCCGTTCTCCGGGGTCGCGCACGTCGGCTACCTGCCGGGCGAGCGCATACTCGGGCTGTCCAAGCTGGCCAGGATCGTGCAGCACTTCGCGGCCAGGCCGCAGATACAGGAGCGGCTGACCAAGCAGGTCGCCGACTGCCTCATCTCGCACCTGCGGGCCAAGGGCGTGGGCGTCGTGCTCGAGGCCGAGCACTCCTGCATGACGCTGCGCGGAGCGCGCGCCCACGGGTCGACCACCGTCACCTCGGCGCTGCTCGGCACGCTCCGTTCCGACCCGCGGTCAAGGGCCGAGTTCTTCGCCCTGGCCGGGGTACCCGGTTAACCACTCACTTCGGAAGGATCTCAGGCAATGGCTGGAAATCAAGCACTAGTTATCGCCGGTGCGGGCCTGGCCGGGGCCAAGGCCGCGGAGACGCTGCGGACCGAGGGATTCGACGGCCCGGTCGTGCTGATCGGGGACGAGAACGAGCGGCCGTACGAGCGGCCGCCCTTGTCCAAGGACTACCTGATGGGCAAGGCCGAGCGCGACTCCATCTACGTCCACCCGGCGGACTGGTACCGCGAGCACGACGTCGACCTGCGACTCGGTGCCGCGGTCACCAGCGTTGACCGGGAACGGCACGAGGTCACGCTCGCCGACGGCAGCCGGGTCGGGTACCGCAAGCTGCTGCTCGCCACCGGCTCATCGCCGCGCCGCCTGCAGGTGCCGGGGGCGGGCCTGCCGGGCGTGCACTACCTGCGCACCGTCGGGCACAGTGACGGGATCAGGCAGGCGTTCCAGGGTGCGGAGCGCGTGGCGGTGATCGGCGCGGGCTGGATCGGGCTCGAAGCGGCCGCCGCGGCCCGCACCGCGGGCGCCGAGGTCGCCGTCGTGGAGATGGCCGAGTTGCCGCTGCTCCGGGTGCTCGGCCGCGAGGTGGCCCAGGTCTTCGCCGACCTGCACCTCGCGCACGGAGTCGACCTGCGGATGAGCGCCGGCGTTGACGAGATCACCGGCGCCAGTGGCCGGGTCAGCGGAGTGCGCCTGGCCGACGGCAGCCACGTCCCGGCCGACACGGTCGTGGTCGGGGTCGGCATCACGCCGAACACCCAGCTCGCCGAGGCGGCCGGGCTGGACGTCAGCAACGGGATCCAGGTAGACGCCTCGCTGCGGACCTCCGACCCGGACATCTACGCCGCGGGCGACGTCGCGTGCGCTTACCATCCCCTGCTGAAGTCCAGCATCAGGGTGGAGCACTGGTCCAACGCGCGGAACCAGCCGCAGGCCGCGGCCAAGGCCATGCTCGGCCAGGACGTCGCCTACGACCGGCTGCCGTACTTCTACACCGACCAGTACGACCTTGGCATGGAGTACTCCGGCTACGTGGAGCCTGACGGCTACGACGAGGTGATCTTCCGCGGTGACAAGCAGCGGCGCGAGTTCGTCGCGTTCTGGCTCAGCCAGGGCCGCGTGCTGGCCGGCATGAACGTCAACGTCTGGGACGTGAACGACGCTGTCCAGGCGCTCATCCGGCGCGGTGCCCCGGTGGACACCGCCAAGCTGGCCAACCCGGGCGTCCCGCTCGACGAGGTCGGCGTCTAGCACCGCACGCTCCCGTTCGGGATCTCACGTCCGTGGCCGCCGGCGCGTCTACGAGGCATGAGCACCCGGATAGCGGAAAAGAGCTCGCGCCGCTGGCTCCTGCTCGGGGTCCTGCTGACCGCGCCCTTCATGGCCCAGGCGGACGTCACGATCGTGAACGTCGCCACGCCGTCGGTCCACGCGGACCTGGGCGCGTCAGGAGCGGCGCTGCAGCTCGTGGTCGGCGGCTACCTGATCGCGCTGGCGATGATGCTGGTCACCGGCGCCCGGCTCGGGCAGGCATTCGGTTACCGGCGTGCCTTCCTGGCCGGGGTGTCGCTGTTCAGCCTGGCCTCGCTCGCCTGCGGGCTGGCCCCGGACCCGGTCGTGCTGATCACGGCCCGGGCGCTGCAGGGCGCGGCGGCCGGGGTGATGTTCCCGCAGGCCCTTACGGGCATCCAGTTGCATTTTTCCGGCACCGAACGGATGCGGGCGATCTCCGGCTACGCGCTGGCGCTGTCGGCGGGCGCGGTGAGCGGCCAGGTCCTCGGCGGCCTGCTCGTCTCGGCGGACGTGGCCGGCCTGGGGTGGCGGCCGGTCTTCCTGGTCAACGTTCCGGTCGGCGCGGCCGCGGTCGTCGCCGGGCTGCGCTACCTCCCGGCCGACCGCCGCGGCCAGTCCCGGCTTGACCTGGCGGGCGTGGCGCTGCTGTCGGCCACGGTGCTGCTCGTCGTGGTTCCGCTGACGCTGGGCAGCGCGGCCGGCTGGCCAGCCTGGGCGTGGGCGTCGCTGGCCGCGAGCCTGCCCGCCGCCGCGGTGTTCATCGCGGCCGAGCGGCTGGTCGCGGACCGGGGCGGCACCCCGCTGCTCGACGTGCGGTTGCTCGCCGTTCCGGTGGTTCGCTGGAGCCTGGTCGCCCTGACGACCGCCACCGGCACCTATTACGTGCTGCTGTTCACCGTGGCCCAGTACCTGCAAGGCGGGCTCGGCCGCAGCCCGGCCCAGTCCGGCCTCATGCTGGTCCCGTGGGTAGCCGCGTTCGGCCTCGCCGGGCAACTCGTCCGTCGCCTGCCCGCCAGCCCCTGGCTGCCGGCCGGCGGCTGCCTGCTGCTCGCCACCGCCTACGCGGCGATCAGCGGGGCACTGTTCGCTGGACAGCGCGGCGACCTCCCGCTCGCGCTGCTGTTCGCGGCCGGCGGGCTCGGGCTCGGCATCAACTTCGCCGCGCTGACCGGGCGGATGACCGGTGCCGTCTCGGCCCGGCATGCGCCCGATGTCAGCGGGGTCAGCGCAACGCTGACGTCGATCGGCGGGTCGGTCGGCGTGGCCGCCCTCGGCTCGCTCTACCTGACCCTGGCCCGGACCGGGACCCCGGCCGCACCGGGCGCGGCCACCGCCGCCCACGCGTTCGCCGTCACCGCCGCCGCCCTGGCCGGACTCGGCGTGCTGGCCGCCGCGGCCGCCTACCGGGCCGCCCGGCCCGCTGTCGTCCAGGACCCCGAGCGGGCTCCGGCCCCGGCCACGCCAGCCGCCAAGGTCGGGTTATCCCGTCGCGAGGCCAGCCGGCCAGCCGGCCCGGTAAGCCCGTAGCCTGTAACAGCAGGCTTTTACCGGGGCGGACGACGTTCGCCAGCGGTTGCCCGGCCGCGAACCGGGCCAGCTGCGCGGCGACCAGCCGGTCCGCCCTGGGCGCGAACGCCGAGCTCGCGCCGCCGACGTGCGGCGAGATCAGCACCCCCGGTGCGTGCCACAGCGGGTGCCATCCTGGCAGCGGCTCGGGGTCGGTCACGTCGAGCGCGGCGGTGATGCGTTCCTTCGACAACTCGGCGAGCAGGGCCTCGGTGTCGACCAGCTTGCCGCGGGACACGTTGACGAGCAGCGCGCCGTCTGGCAGCAGGCTGAGCTCGCGCGCGCCGAACATGCCCTCCGTCTGCGGCGTGTGCGGGGCGATCACGAAGACCACGTCCGCCTCTGGCAGCAGCTTGTGCAAGTCGGTGGCCGGGTGAACCAGCGGTGTTCCGCTCCGGCCGCGGCCGGACACCCGGGTGACCGAGGCGACCTCGAAGCCTTGCAGGCGGGCCTCGATGGCCGCCCCGATGCGCCCGTACCCAACGATCAGCACCCGCTGGTCGGCGAGGGACCGGCCGGGCCGCTGGTTCCACTTGCCAGGGGCCTGATCGCGGGCGAACCAGTCCAGGTGCCGGCCGCTGGCCAGGGCCAGCGCCAGCGCCAGCTCCGCGGTGCTGGTGTCGTGCAGCCCGGCCGCGTTGCACAATGTCACCTGGTCCGGCAGCAGCGGCAGGACGTCCTCGTAGCCGGCCGTGAGCGTCTGCACGACCTCAAGCCGCGGCATCTGCCCGACCTGGTCGAGCACGGCGGTGCCCTTCATGTAGGGCAGCACGTAGAAGGCGGCCTCGCCGGCCGTGGCGGGGAAGTCGTCTCCGTCGGCCCGGTAGAAGTCGAGTTCCAGCCCGTCAGGTATGCGCCCGAGCCGCCGCTCTGCTTCGGCGAGGCCGGTGTAGGGAACCCAGGCCAGTGGCACGGGGTGTTCCTCCTTCGGTCAGTCGTCATCGTAGCGGCCAGACGGCGGGCGGGCCGCGGCCGGGCCTGGACCTCCGCCGTCACTACGTGGGCCTGGGATCGGTGAGATCCGAGAGACCGGTGTGGCGACTGCCCGCGCGCATGTACTCCTCTTCGGAGAGATCTACAGTTCAATTCCGCGTATCACGGAAATTCCGCGTGCGTGGCGCACGCGGAATTACCGCGTAGCGCAAAGTTTCCCTGTTGATGCGGCTAGCCGGTCAATTGCGCCCCTCTGGTTATTGGTTACTGCTATCCCTCATGCCCCATGCTCTGCACCGGAGCCGTGGTGAGCAAGATGCATTCCGAACGGAGGGTGGCTACGCGTGCCCCGGGCAGGCCGGGACCTTGGGCATCCTGATCGCCGGCCAACGGCCCTGTGCCCCGTCCCCGGGCGGGGCGACCATCGCGACATGAGCCAGCGAGCGGAGAGCGTGGCGCATGGTGCCGCCGAGCGGGCGCAGGTGCTTGCCAGGAATGCCCAGTACCTGATCGCGACGGCGGCGCGCGCACCATCGGTACACAACAGCCAGCCGTGGCGGTTCCAGGTGACCGCGCAGGCGGTCGAGCTATGGTCCGATCCCGGGCGCAAGCTGCGAACCGACCCGATCGGCCGGGAAATGCTGATCAGCTGCGGCGCCGCGATATTCGGGCTGCGGCTCGCGGTTCGCTCCCTTGGCTACCAGCCGGCGGTCGAGCTGCTTCCCGACCCGGCGCAGCTGAGGCTCCTTGCCCGGGTGGCGATCGGCGACGCGCTTCCGGCGAACGCCCTGGAACGGCAGATGCTGGCCGCCGTGCCGCACCGGCACACCCACCGGGGCCAGTTCACGGCCGGGCCGCTGCCGGCCGGGTTGCTGGCAGGCCTGCAGCACGACGCGATCGCCGAGGGGGCCAGGCTGGCATTCATCGAGGACGGCCTGCCGTACGAGCGGCTCGCCCGGATCGTCGCCGACGCCGCCCGCCGGGGCGACCGCGATCCGCGGGCGCGGACGGAAGTACGGAAGTGGACCAGGGAGCCGTCAAGCACCGCCAGGGACGGCGTGCCCGCGACGGCGCTCGCCGCTGGGCCTGCAACCCGTATCCCGCACGGGCAACTGCGCCAGCGCGACTTTGACCTTGGGCGTGGCCTGGCCATGCTGCCCGGCGGGGCGGCCGGGGACGGGGTGCCACCGGCCGCGACCGCGGTCCTGCTGACTTCACGTGACCGCCGGGCCGACTGGCTGTGTGCCGGGCAGGCGCTGCAACGGATGCTGCTGCACGCCGCCGGCCAGTGGGTGTTCGCGCGCCTGCACACCCAGCCAATCGAGGACCCGCTGGCCAGGGATCTCATCAGGACGACGCTGGCGCTGCCGGGCAGCCCCCAGATGCTGCTGCAGTTCGGCCGGGCCGACACCGCCGCGAGCACGGCCCGCCGGCCGCCCGACGAGGTATCAACCTGACCGTCGAGGAGGGGCCATGGTGCAGTTCAGTGAGCAGCGTCCGTGCGGGCCGCTCGGTGACGCCCGGGGTGACCAGCCGCCGCTCGCCTATCCCGCCGCGCTCCGGGCGCTTGGTGGCTGTGCGGTCCGCGTCGTGGCGCTGCTGTGCCAGCGCAGGATGCACCTGCCGACCCAATGGGTGCGGACGCGGCTGCGGTTCGCTGACGGGACCTCCGCACCGGTCTACCGGGAGACCATCATCGACTACGGCGCCGCGCCCGAGCGCTGCGTGCTCGTGGTGACCTTCACGCTGCGGTGGGTACGCGGCCGGGGGCATGCCGCGTTCCGCGCGGAAAGCCTGCTTAACACGGTGCTGTTCGCCGGCTTTCCTGGTCTGGTGTCCAAGCTGTGGCTGGCCAACGATGCGCTGGGGCGCTACCGGGGCGTGTACGAGTGGGACGGGCCAGAGCGGGCTGACCGTTACGCGCGGGCCCTGTGGCGGGTCCTCGCGCTGGTGTCGGTTCCCGGCTCGATTCACTACGTCGTGCTGCCCGGGCTGGCGCGCGACGACTTCCTGCGCGAGCCGCAGGTAAGCGGCGAACTGGCGGCAGCGAAGCCGGCGTGGTGGCGCGTGGTGGACTGCTCGTGACGCCACCGCTTGACGTCCTGGTGGTCGGCGCCGGCCCGGCCGGGCTGGCGCTAGCGCTGCAGGCGCACGGGCACGGCGCGCGGGTGCGGGTGATCGACCGGCGGCTCGAGCCGTTCCGGCCGTCCCGCGCACTGATCCTGCACCCCCGCACGCTTGAGGTGCTGCGCCCGCTCGGCGTCACGCAGGCACTGCTCGCCAAGGCGGACGTCAAGCCGACCGCGGACCTGCACGCCGGGAACCGGGTTGTCCAGGTCCGGTTCTCCGATCTGGCGCTGCCGGATACCGCCTTTCCGCACATCTCGCTGATCCGGCAAATGGACGCTGAGAGGGTCCTGGCGCAGGCGCTGGCCGATCGCGGGGTCGAGGTGGAATACGGCACCGAGTTGGTGTCCGCCCGCGACTCGCCTGATGTGGCACGGGCGGTGCTACGCACGAGAGGCCGCGCCTCCGAAGCGGATTTCGCTTTCATCGCAGGCTGTGACGGACCCGCAAGCACCGTCCGGTCGCTCTCGGGCATCGGGTGGCCGGGTGCACCCTACCCGGTGGAGATCCTGCTCGCTGACGTCGAACTCGACGGCGGCCTCGCCGACGACCGCACGCATGTCGTGGTGGGCCGGGAGGGGATCGCGTTCGCTTTCCGGCTCGGCGAGCAGGCCACGTGGCGGCTGCTCTTCACCCGGCCCGCTTCCTCCGGGACGTCCCGGCTGCCGTTCGGGCAGCCAGGCCCGCCGGTCCCGGCCGAGGAGCTGCGGGCACTGCTGACCGGCGCGGGCCTGACGGCGACGGTCCGCGACGTGGCCTGGTCCGCACGGATCCGGGTCCAGCGCCGTGTCGCCGACCAGTTCCGGCGCGGGCGGCTGTTCATCGCCGGGGACGCGGCGCACGCCTACTCACCCGCCACCGGACAGGGAATGAACGCCGCCATCCAAGACGCGGCCAACCTCGGCTGGAAGCTGGCCTTCGCCGCCGCGACGCCGTCGAGCAATGCCCTGTTGCTCGATTCCTACGAGTCGGAGCGCCGCCCGGTGGCCCGCGAGGTGCTCGGCCTGACGCACCTGGCGTTCTGGGCCGAGGCGAGCACCGGCCAGGTCCCCGCGCTGCTGCGCGCCAGGGGGGTGCCGCTCGCCGCGCCCCTGATCCCGGTGCTTATGCGGCGGCGCCGCCTCGTCGCCCTGGCGATCCGGGTGGTATCGCAGCTGGCGGTCGGCTACCAGGGCAGCCCGTTGTCGGTCTCGTACGGCCAGGAAACCGGCGGAGGGCCGCAGGCCGGCGACCGGTTGCCCGACATGACCGTCACGGCGGCCGGGCACCGCGTCCGGCTGCACGAGTTGCTTTCCCGCCCAGGGGTACACGTGCTCCTGGAGCGCGACGCGGAACTGGCCCGGCCGCCGGCTTCGCCCTTTGTGCACGTGCACCGGCTAACGAGTGATCCCGGGCGGGGGCTGTTGGCAATCCGCCCTGACGGCCACGTCGGCCTGCGCTGCCAGGACGCCGACACGGGCAAGCTTGATGCCTGGCTCGGGCTGGCCGGCGTGCCGGGAGGGGCGGTGAACACCGGTTGGCCCCTCGGCTTCCCGATGTGGCCAGCGCGGCCTTAACCGCCCGCGGCCGGGTAGTTAGCCGCCTCTCGGGCGCTCATCCGCCGGCCTTGCTCCTTCAGCTCGGCGAAGTCCTGCGCGCCGAGTGCGCCGGCGGCCGGGCCGGCCGCCCGTTCGACGTCGGTTCGCTCGTGGGGCAGCAGCGGCGCGCCGGCGCGCTCGCGGACCGATTCCGCGGCCCCGAGCAGGACGGCGGCCCGGCGCGGTTGCCGCCTGGCGGCGGCCACGCAGGCCAGCCCCGCGAGCGCGAGGGTGACGGGGACTTCGTCGGGCAGGTCCTCCGCCAGCCGCAAGCCCTCCTGGTGGCAGGCTTCCGCGGCGTCCAGGTCACCCCGGAGTTCCTCCGCGTAGCCCAGGTACGCCAGCGTGTAGGGCAGCATCGGCGTCCACGGGGGTTCCCGGTAGAAGGTCAGTGCTTCGAGGTAAAGCTCCCTGGCGCGCTCGTAGTCGCCCTGGCGGCGGGCCAACAGGGCGAGGCCGCCGCGGGCGAGGGCCGCGGCGTCAAGCGCTCCCGTGTCCAGGGCCAGGTCCAGCGACTCCTTGAGCAAGACCGCCGCTGCCTCGAAGTCCCCCAGGTGCACATGGAGCTCTCCCAGGTCGGTGAGCAGGAAAGGCACCTCGCCGCGCAGGCCCAGGTCCCTGACCACCCCGAGCGCCTCCTCGAACGCCCTGACGGCCTCCTCGAAGGCGCCGCGGCGCCGGGCAAGCACGCCAAGCAGTTCCAGGGACATCGTCTGCCCCCACGGATCCCCGGCCACGCGGAAGCCGTCAAGGCTTTCCCTGGCCAGCGCCGTGCCGCGCTCGTGCTGAGCGGTGAACGACATGGCGAAGCCGTGGAGCATGGTGGCGATCGCGTTGCCCCAGTCGTCGCCGGCCCGGCCGAACCTGGCCCGGGCCGCCTCAAGCGACTCGTCCGCCTGAGGCGCCTCTTTCCCCCGCCCGCCCGTCCCCATCCCCCCGCCCGTCCCCATCCCCCCGCCCGTCCCC
>Ga0207664_10002684_pt1 | contig 11806 bp, 10 predicted proteins | sample LARL83metaG_FD_184349 | JGI IMG/M metagenome (GOLD analysis project Ga0207664, IMG submission 184349) | Corn, switchgrass and miscanthus rhizosphere microbial communities from Kellogg Biological Station, Michigan, USA - LAR L8-3 metaG... | ecosystem: Host-associated > Plants > Roots >...
CGCTCGATCTTGTCCCAGAACATGGCGTAGTTCTGGGAGAACTCGAACTCCTTGAGGCCCATCTTCTTCATGGCGCCCACGCGCAGCAGGTTCAGCCCGGCGAACAGCCAGCACCGGCCGCTGCGTTCCTGGTTGGTGACCTTCCAGTCGTCCAGCAGCGTGGACATGAAGTGGTCGGTGCTGTTGACGATCTCCCGGTTGATGGCCACGTCGTCCACGGCCACCTGCGTCACCGCGTTCTGCGCCAGCCGGTACGCCGGGTTCGCGGAGAAGTCCTTGCGGAGTAGTTCCAGGTCTCCCGCGCTCAGCGCTCCACTAGTCTGCACCCCACCACCCCGCCCAATATTCATCCGGCATCTCCCGCTCTCTCGGCCTCATCGCCCCTATCGCCATCAAAGTACCCCAGCGGCCCGGCACCCAGACTCGTGCTGGTCCGGCGCAGGGGGATCCGGGCGAACAGGAGGGTGAGCGCGAGCAGCACCATCATCGGCAGCCACCAGGTCCAGACGCCGCGCCAGGCGCCCTGGGACACGAACGTGAGCACGGCCGCGACGATGCCCGCGGGGATCAGCCGGGACCACGACTCACTGGCCGCCACGAGCGCCACCGCCAGCGCGGGCCACAGGTAGTACGCCACCACCACCGGCTCGAACGCGCAGCGCAGCGCCAGCGCGAACGCGGTCCACCAGAGCACGTCGTAGAGCGTCCGGTTGTCCCACCTGGCGCCGCGGGCGGCGTGCCAGCGGCGCCCGGCCAGCACCGCGCAGCCGCAGGCCACGAGGATCGCGACGATCCTCGCGGGGCCGGCCGCGATCACCCCGTCGCCCATGTGCGGGGACAGCGCCGCCCACGGGGTGGGGTGGTTGATCTGCGGGAAATTGGGCTGACGGGTCACCGCCGCGTAGGTGGCGTTCCAGTTGGCCGCCGCCGCGGCGCCAAGTGCCACCACGGCGGGGGCGGCCGCCCTGGCCAGGAACCCGGGCAGCCGGCGCGGCGCCATCGCCATCGCCAGCACCGGCAGCGCAAGCAGCACCAGTGGCTGGATGACGATGGCTGCTCCGGTCAGCCACGCGGACCGGGCCGGCCGGTCGCGGGCCAGCGCGAGGATGGCGCAAAGGAACAGCCCCACCGCCAGGGCGTCCTCGGGGTGGCCCCAGCGCACCGAGACGCTCCACAAGGTGGCCACCTCCGCGAGGGTGAGCGCGGCCCGCCTGAGCCAGGGTGTGCCCAGGTGCTCGGCGATCGCGTCGGCGGCGAACAGGGCCACCGCCGACAGGATGATTTCGTAGGGCCCGGCGAGCGGCCACACCGGCGGCTGCGGGTTGTGTGCGCTCTGTATGGCCAGCGGGATCCCCGCCGCGTCGGCGACCGCGACCACGGGGACCAGGATGACCGCCGCGCCTGGCAGCGTGATCAGCCCGGTGGGCTGGGTGTACAGGCCGCCCAGATGCAGGTGCAGCAACCGGTCGGCGGCGGCCAGCGTCCCCCAGAGGTCGTCGGGGAGGGCCCAGGCGCTCTTCCCTGCCATGGCCGGGCCCCACCAGGTCGTCGAGAGCATCCCGATGACGACAAGCGAGACCGTGGCGATCAGTGGGAACAGCCTGCGGGCAGGCCATGGCGCGGACGGCCCGGGGCCGGCCCTGGCCGTCCCGGCGCCGAGCACCGCCAGCTTACGGACGACCGTCACCGCGGCAAAGTTAGCGCACCTGGGCCCGGCCAGGCCAAGATGGGCTCCAGTACCGGGGACGCCTCAGGCGGCACGGCAGAGCGGAGCGGCGGTGGCCACGCGAACCGTCACATTGGCACGGATGAACCGGTGGGCGATCCTGGCCGGGTACGGCCTGCTTGCCGCCTCCACCCAGTTGCTCTGGCTGACCTACGCGCCGATCACCACCCAGACGCACCGGGTGATGGGCGTCTCGTCGGGCGCGGCCGGGGACCTGGCCGCGATCTTCCCGTTGATGTACGTCGTGCTCGCGCTGCCCAGCGGCCGCTGGCTGGACGCCCAGTTCGAACGCGCGCTATCGGCCGGTGCGATCCTCACCGCGGGCGGCGGCCTGCTGCGCCTGGCCGGTCCCACCTCGTACGGATGGGCGCTGGCCGGGCAGTTCGTGGTGGCCGCCGGCCAGCCGCTCGTGCTGAACTCGATCACCAAGGTCGCCGCGCGCTACTTCCCCGCGCCCGAGCGGACCGCGGCGATCTCGGCCGGCAGCGTGTCGCTGTACCTGGGCATACTCGCCGCCGTGCTCAGCGGTGGCCCGCTGTTCGACGCGGGCGGGCTGCGGCTGGTGCTGACCGTGCAGGCGGCCGTGGCCGTCGTGGCGGCGGCCTGGGTGCTGCTGGCGCTGCGCACCCCGGCGGCGTTCGGCGGGGGCGCGCCGGTGGCCGTGTCGCTGCGCTGGCTGTGGCACGACCGGTTCCTGTGGGTGCTTGCCGGTCTGCTCTTCGTCGGGATGGGCGTGTTCAACGCCGTCGCGACCTGGCTCGACACGATCCTCGGTCACTTCGGCAGGGGCGGCGCCGCCGGGTACCTGATCGCGATCATGACGGTCGCCGGGATCCTGGGCGCCGCGGTGGTGCCGCAGGTGGTGGCCAGGCGGGACCGCCGGCGGGCAATGCTGCAGGGCACCGTCGGCGTCACGGTCGTGGCGTTCGCGGTGATCGCGGTGGCCCACCCGGTGGGCTTTGCCGCCGTGGCCCTGTTCGCGGAGGGGTTCGTGCTGCTGGCCGCGCTCCCGGTGGTGCTCGACTGGTCCGAGCTGCATACGGGGCCGGAGCGGGCCGGTGCCGCGGTGGGCTTCCTGCTGCTTGCCGGGAACCTCGGCGGAGTGGTCCTGGTGCTGATCATCCAGGGCGTGATCGGCAGTCCGTACCTGTCACTCGGCGTCTTGTCGCTGGCCGGGCTGGCCGGGCTGGCGCTGTCCACTCGGCTGCCCGCCCGGGTCTCCGGCGGCGGAGGCGCAGACTGTATGGGCGCCGGCGGCGCCGGCTGAAGGAGGCCTGAGCAGTGGAGGCAGAAGAACTGGTGGCCGCGCTGGAGCGGCAGCTGAAGCCGTACCGCGGCGAGCTGCCGTCCTTTCCGCGGCTGCCGGAGGACGGCCTGTCACGGGCCGAGGTAACCGGGCTCGTCGAGCGGCTCGCTGCGGCCGAGGAGTCGCGCTGGCGCAACGGCTATGCCTCGGGTGCCGTCTACCACGGCGACCCGGACCACGTCGCGTTCCTCAACGGGGTGTACGCGGCCCAGTCCCAGAGCAACCCACTGCACCCCGACCTGTGGCCGTCCGCCACGAAGTTCGAGGCGGAGATCGTCGCGATGACCGCGGACATGCTCGGGGCGCGGCACGCGGACCCGGCCGCCCCGATAGCCGGCACCGTCTCCTCGGGCGGGACCGAGAGCATCCTGCTGGCCATGAAGACCTACCGGGACTTCGCCCGGGCCCGGCGGGGCATCGCCGAGCCGGAGATCGTCGCGCCGGTCACCGCGCACGCGGCGTTCGACAAGGCCGCCAGGTACTTCGACATGACCCTGGTCCGGGTTCCGGTGGACGCGGGATTCAAGGCCGACCTGGCGGCCATGGCCGATGCCATCACCGAGCGCACCGCGGTCGTGGTGGGGTCCGCGCCGACGTTCCCGCACGGGATCATCGACCCGATACCGGAGATCGCCGCGCTGGCCGCCGCGCGGGGCGCCGGCTGCCACGTGGACGCCTGCCTCGGCGGGTTCATCGTGCCGTGGGCCGAGAAGCTCGGCTACCCCGTGCCGCCGTTCGACTTCCGGCTGCCCGGGGTGACGTCGATGTCCGCCGACACGCACAAGTACGGCTACGCGGCGAAGGGCTCCTCGGTGGTCCTGTACCGGGGGAAGGAGCTGCGGCAGTTCCAGTACTACACGACCACCGACTGGCCCGGCGGCCTGTACCTGTCGCCCACGTTCGCCGGGAGCCGGCCCGGCGCGCTGTCCGCCACCTGCTGGGCGGCGATGGTCTCCATCGGCGCGCACGGCTACACCGAGGCGGCCCGGCGCATTCTGGAGACCGGGGCGAAGGTGCGCGACGGCATCGCGGCCATCCCCGGCGTCCAGGTGCTCGGCGACCCGCTATGGGTTATCGCGTTCGCCACCGAGGACGGCGTGGACGTGTTCCAGGTCCTGGAGAACATGTCCGGCCGGGGGTGGAGCCTGAACGGGCTGCAGTTGCCGCCCGCGGTGCACATCGCGGTCACGCTGCGGCACACCCTGCCAGGGGTGGCCGACCGGTTCCTCGCCGACCTGCGGGCGTCCGTCGAGGAGGCCCGCGCGAACCCCGGCGTCAGCACCGGGATGGCGCCGGTGTACGGCATGGCCGCGACGCTCCCCGCGGAACTGGTGCACGCGATGCTCGCCGCCTACCTCGACATCACCTTCGAGGTGTGAGGTGGCCCGCCACGTCCTGGCGATCGACCTGGGCACCTCGGCGCTGAAGGTGGCGCTGGTCTCGATGACCGGCGAGGTGGTCGCCGCCGAGGAAGAGGCGCACGAGGCCGAACTGCTGCCGGGCGGCGGCGCCGAGCAGGATCCGCAAGGGTGGTGGGCGCTGATCAGCCAGGTGTCCTCCCGGCTGATGGCGCGCGGCACGGTCGCGGCCGACGAGGTCGCCGCGGTCTGCTGCACCGCGCAGTGGTCGGGAACCGTGCCGGTGGACGGCGACGGCCGGCCGGTGCGCAACGCGATCATCTGGATGGACTCCCGGGGCGCGCCCTACGCCAGGCGCATCACCGGGGGGCCGGTGCGGGTCCAGGGCTACGGCCCGGACAAGCTGGCCCGCTGGATAAGGAAGACCGGCGGCATCCCCTCGCAGAGCGGCAAGGACTCGCTCGCGCACATCCTCTGGCTCAAGCACGCCGAGCCGGAGTCCTACCGCGCCACCAGCCTGTTCCTTGAGCCGAAGGACTGGCTGAACCTGCGGCTCACCGGCCAGGCGGCCGCGTCCTTCGACTCGATTGCGCTGCACTGGGTCACCGACAACAGGGATCCGGCCCGGATCCGCTACGACCAGGCGCTCTTGCGGCGGGCCGGGGTGCCGCCGGAGAAACTGCCGCCGCTGCGGGCCGCGACCGATGTACTCGGGCCGCTGCTGGCCGGGCCCGCCGCGGCACTCGGCGTCCCGGCCGGCCTGCCCGTGGTCACCGGCACGCCCGACCTGCAGGCGGCGGCGATCGGCTCCGGGGCCACCCGGGATTTCCAGGCCCACCTGTACGTCGGCACGTCCTCCTGGCTGACCTGCCACGTCCCGTTCAAGCGCACCGACATGATGCGGAACATCGCCTCGCTGCCGTCGGCGATACCCGGCCGGTACTTCGTCGCCGACGAGCAGGAGACCGCCGGGGCGGCGCTGACGTTCCTGCGCGACCGGGTGCTGTTCGACGGCGCCCCGCCGCCGGGCGCCTACCGCGCGTTCGACCGGATGGCCGCCAGCGCTCCGCCGGGCAGCGGCGGGGTGATCTTCACCCCCTGGCTGTACGGCGAGCGGACCCCGGTGGAGGACCACCTGCTGCGCGGCGGGTTCCACAACCTGTCCCTGTCGACGACCCGCGACGACCTGGTCCGCGCCGTGTTCGAGGGGGTCGCGCTGAACACCCGGTGGCTGCTGAGCGCGGTGGAGCGGTTCACCAGGCGGCGGCTGGAGCCGATCCGGTTCATCGGCGGCGGCGCGCGCTCCGCCGTGTGGTGCCAGATCTTCGCCGACGTGCTCGGCCGGCAGATCGATCAGGTCGCCGACCCGGTCAATGCCGGGACCCGGGGCGTCGGGATGCTCGCCGCGGTGGCACTCGGCGAGCTGACCTTTGATGAGGTACCTGACCGGGTGGGCGTGGCCGCCAGCTACCGGCCGGATCCGGGCACCGCTGGGCTGTACGGCATGCTCTACGACGAGTTCGTGGGGCTCTACAAGCGCAACCACAAGGCGCACACGAGGCTGAACGCCGCCCGGTCAGGCTGATCCGACGCCTCCGGACTGCTTACCGGCCCCGCGGCCCAACGGGGCGGGTTAGCGTGCGTACCGGCCCGGTCCCCCGCCACCGGCCCTCGTACCCTCGAAGGGGCAACGGGGCCGGAAGGGAGGCGCGGGCATGGGCAGGGACCGGGCAGACGGGCTGTGGGCGCCGCAGCGGCGGGCACTGACCGCGGGCCTGGTCCTGACGATCACCTTCGTGGCGTCGGAGGCGCTGGCGGTGGTGACGGTGATGCCGGTCGTCGCCCACGACCTGGGCGGGCTGCGCCTGTACGGCTGGGTGTTCAGCGGGTTCATGCTGGGCAGCGTGATCGGCATTGTGCTGGCGGGCCGGGAGGCGGACCGGCGCGGGCCCGCGGTGCCGTTCGTGGCCGGGCTGCTTTTCTTCGGCACCGGGCTTGCCGTCGCGGGCCTGGCGCCCACCATGGGGGTGCTGGTCGCGGGGCGGGTGCTGCAGGGCATGGGCGCGGGCGCGATCCCGTCCGTGGCCTACGCCGCGATCGGCCGGTGCCTGCCCGGGTCGCTGCGGGCGCGGATGATGGCGGTGCTGTCCACCGCCTGGGTCGTGCCCGGGCTGGCCGGGCCGGCGGTGGCCGCGGAGGTGGCACACGTGTTCGGCTGGCGGTGGGTGTTCCTCGGCCTGCTGCCGGTGGTGGCCGTGGCCGGGTCGATCGCCTTGCCCGCCCTGATCCGCCTGGGCCCGCCCGGCGCCGCGAGCACCGGCGAGCCCAGGCTGATCGACGCGCTGCGCACCGCCGCCGGGGCCACGTTGCTGCTGGCCGGGCTCACGCTCGCGGCCGGTTCCGGTGCGGTGCTGGCCGGGTGCGCCCTGATCGCGGCGGGCGCGGTGGTCGGGCTGCCGGCCCTGCGCCGGCTGGTGCCACCGGGCACGCTGACCGCGCGTCCCGGGCTGCCCGCGGTCATCCTCATCCGGGGGCTGCTCACGTTTACGTTCTTCGGCGCCGACGCGTACGTGACCCTGGCGGTCACCACGATCCGTCACCACACCCCGGTGTACGCGGGCATCGCCGTCACCGGCGCCACGGTGTCGTGGACCGCCGGTGCCTGGGTGCAGGCCCGGCTCAACGACACCTGGGAGGGCCGTCGGCTGATCCGCATCGGCCTGGTGATCGTGCTGGCCGGCATCGCCGGGATGGTCGTGGCGCTGCAGCCCGCCGTCCCGGCCTGGTCCGCCCTGGTCGCATGGACCGTGGCCGGCCTGGGCATGGGGCTGAGCTATGCGCCGATCTCGCTGATGATGCTGCGCGAGGCGCCGCCCGGCCAGGAGGGCCGGGTTTCCGCGTCGCTGAACCTGGCCGACGTGCTCGGCACCGCCATCGGCATCGGCGTCGGCGGTGCCGCGGTGGCGGCCAGCACGGGCGGCGACCTTCGCGCGGGCGTCACGGCCGCGTTCGCCGCCGCAGCGCTGACGGGCCTGGCCGCGCTGGCGGTCACCGGCCGCCTGCCGGGCGGCACCGGGGCCACCCCGCCACCGGCCGCCGCCGAACCGGTGGCCGCCCCGGCCCCCGGCGAGGCCCCGTCGTAGGCCGCCGTCTCATTCACGCTCCGGCTAGCGGGCGGCCGTGCGGCGGCGGCGCCGTGGGGGCTCGTCCGGAGCGGGGATCGTGGCGGCCAGCGGCAGCCGGGACGGCGGCTTGACCTCCGCGAGCCGCAGGTAGGTCACCAGCCGCTGGCCGCCCCGGGTGGACAGGCCGGCCAAAACCTCCTGCAGTTCCGCGACGTCGCGGGCCACCGCGGTAATCACGTAGTCCATCTCGCCGGCCACGGTGTCCGCGGCGATGATCTGCGGCACGGCGCGGAGGTGGTCGTTGAAGATGCGCTCTGCCCTCGGGTCGTGCCGGGTGAGCGTGGCCGTCACGTACACCTGCAGCGGGAACCCGGCCTCGGCGGGGTCGAGTTGGGCCCGGATGATGCGGATGACCCCGGACTCCTTCAGCCAGCGGACCCGGTGCAGGGTGGCCGCTGGAGACAGCCCGACCAGGCGGGCCAGTTCCACGTTGGTGCGGTCCGCGTCGGCCTGCAGCGCAGTGAGCAGCTTTACGTCAATTTCGTCAAGTTCCACGGCCATATCACCATCGATTATGAAGCCAAAGCTGCCTCGTGGCCAAATTCTGTGCGTGCCCGAGCGACCATGGCCGCATGAACACGAACCGCCGCATCTTTGCCGCACTGATCGGCGCCGGGCTGCTCTGGGGCACCACGGTGCCGTTGTCCAAGCTGGCCCTGCACTGGCTGGCGCCGGGCTGGCTCACGTTCGTGCGCTTCGCGGTGGCCGCAGCCATCCTGCTCCCGGCCGCCCGCCGGGAGCTCCGGGGCGCGTTGCGGCCCGCCGTGCTGGCCTCGGGCGCGCTCGGCTACGGCGGCTCGGTCGTGCTGCAGAACGCCGGGATCGTCCGGACCAGCGTCACCCATGCCGCGCTACTGATCGGCTCGGTCCCGGTGATGGTCGCGGTGATCGCGGCCGTGTGGCAGCGCGCCGTGGCGCGCCCGGTGGCGTGGGCGGGCTTCGCCCTGGCGCTGGCCGGCGTCGGCCTGGTCACCGGCGGCCACGGCGGCGGGGCGAGCGCCGCCGGTGACGCGCTGGTGCTGGCGTCGCTGCTGGTATCGGCCGTGTTCACGGTGGCGCAGACGCGGCTGCTCGCGGGCCGGGACCCGGTCGCCGCGACCGCCGTGCAGTTCCTCGGCGCCGCCCTGGCCGTGCTGCCGTTTGCGGCGGTCACCGAGGGCCGTCCGTCCGTTCCGGCCGCCGCCGGGCCGGTCCTGGCCGTCGCCGCCCTGGCGGCAGGCGGCACGCTGCTGCCGTTCGCCCTGTTCGCTTACGCGCAGAGCCGGGTGCCCGCCGAGGTGGCCGGGGCGTTCTTCAACATCGAGCCGTTCGTCGGCGCCGTGGCGGGGGCGGTGTTCTTCGGCAACCCGGTCGGGCCGGGGCAGCTCGCCGGGGGCGCGGCCGTGCTCGCCGGGATCGGGCTGAGCAGCTTCCCGCTGCTGGCCGGCGGCCGCGCTTCCGGGCGGGTCTCAGGGGGTGACCCAGTCCCCGCCACGGATGAGGTCCCGGCCGGTGAGCTCGTTCGCCTCGCGCCACGCCTGGAGCCGCTGCGGCCGGATCCGGAAGTAGGCGTAGCCGGTCAGCTCGCGCGGGTCGAAGCCGGTCTTGGCGGCGAACGCGTCGCCTGTCTCGGCGGAGATCTCGGCGGCCGCGGTTTCCGCGTCCACGGTCCCCTCGATCAGCACCAGGTCGCGGGTGGGGCCGATGCCCAGCCGCACCCTCCCGGTGGCCCGCAGGTTGCGGCTGGTCGGGCTGGTGGCCGGGGTGGAGATCAGCACGGTGGCGCCGTCCCACAGGAACGACAACGGCACCAGATAGGGGGCTCCGGTCGCCGGGTCGGCCGTGGCCACCCACGTGTCCACGTCGCTGGAGAGCCGGCGCAGCGTGTCCGCCTTGCGCTGCTGCGCCGACCGGACGGGCGGTGTCATCGTGGCAGCCTCCTGAGGGCCGGGTCGAGGTCAGCCCCACGAGCCGGCCGGCTGCCTGATGGCGACGTTGAGGCGGTTGTAGACGTTCGTGGTGGCGATCATGAGGAGCAGGGCCGCGAGGCCCTGCTCATCGTAGTGCCGGGCGGCTTCGTCCCAGATCCCGTCCGGCACCGGGTCGGTCCGATCGCTGAGCCGGGTCACGGCCTCGGTCAGGGCCAGCGCGGCCCGCTCGGCGTCGGTGAAGTACGGCGCCTCCCGCCAGGCCGCCACCGAGAACAGCCGCTGGTCGGTCTCCCCGTCGGCCTTCGCGTGGCGTGAGCCTATGTCGCAGCAGAAGCTGCAGCCGTTGATCTGGCTGGCGCGCAGGTGCACCAGGCCGAGCGTGGCCGACGGCACGCCGCCCTGCTCAGTGGACTTGTTCAGCGCCTGGATGGCCTTCATCGCTTCCGGGATGACCGCCGCTGGGTGTTTCATCCGTGCTTGCACAACGCTCTCCTCGCCTGGATCTCTCCGGTAGCGCCCGCGGGCGTTGCCGCGGGCGCCCGGCTGTCGCCGTCACACCGGCCCGGCCTGGCCGGTCATTGGATATGACAGCCTGTGACGGAGGAATGTGACCGATGGACACCCACGACTGGCTCGCGGAACGATTCGAGGCGCACCGCGCCCACCTGAGGGCGGTGGCCTACCGGATCCTCGGCTCGCCGGCCGACGCGGAAGACGCGGTGCAGGAAGCCTGGCTGCGCCTGTCCCGCTCGGACTCCAGCCAGGTGGAGAACCTGGGCGGCTGGCTGACCACGGTGGTGGCCCGGGTATCGCTGAACATGCTCCAGTCCCGCAAGACCCGGCGTGAGGACCCGGCCGGCTCGCATCTGCCAGAGGAGATCGCCGCAAGCACCGACGGCGCCGGGCCTGAGCACCAGGCGGTGCTGGCCGACTCGGTGGGCCTGGCGCTGCTGGTGGTGCTGGACACGCTGACCCCGGCGGAGCGGCTGGCATTCGTGCTGCACGACATGTTCGCGATGCCGTTCGAGGAGATCGCCCCCATCGTGGAGCGCACCCCGGCCGCGACCCGCCAGCTGGCCAGCCGCGCACGCCGCCGGGTCCAGGGCGCGGACACCACACAGGACACCGACCTGACCCGGCGCCGTGAGATCGTGCAGGCCTTCCTCGCCGCCTCGCGCAACGGCGACCTCGGCGCGCTGGTCACGATGCTCGACCCGGACGTGGTGCTCCGGGCCGACCAGACCGTGGTGCGGATCGGTGCCGAGGCGGAGACCCGCGGCGCGCAGGCGGTGGCTGCCAGGTTCTCCGGGCAGGCCAGAGCCGCCAAGCTGGCGCTCATCGACGGGGTCGCCGGTCTGGTGTGGGCGACGGGCGGGCGGCCGCGCGTGGTCTTCAGCTTCACCCTCTCCGGCGAGAAGATCACCGCGATCGACCTGCTCGGCGACCCGGCCGTGCTTGGCGGGCTCGACGTGGTCACCCTCCGGGACTGAAAGCCCGGCTGCCCGGTGCCGGACGGCCGACGGCCGCAACCGTGCACAGGGCAGCCTCGTGCGGCGTGGTCAGCTCACGGTGATCGTGGCCGTGGCCCGTCGGCCGTCGGAGCCCACGGCGACGAGCTTGTGGGTACCGGCTGGGACCGACGATGCGATCGTGCCGGTGACAGTGAGGGTGCCCTGCCCGTCAGGCTCGGCTCTGCCGAGGACGGTGCCGCCGGCCCGGTCAAGGAACACGGTGACGTTGCTGGCCAGGCCGAAGTCGCCGCCGTTCACCGTGACAGTGCCGCCGGGGGCCACGGTAGTGGCGGTGGCCGCGATCTGCGGCTGGGCCACCACGTCGATCTGGTTCGTCCCGCTGACGATGTTGCAGCCGAGGTTGTGGCTGGTGAAGCCGCCACTCATCGACGCGGCGGTGATGGCGGTACCGCGAGTGCCCGGCGGCGGAGAAGGGACCTCGATCGCGTTCAGCGCGCCGGCCAGCGTGGCCCTGCCCCCGGCCATGAATTCCGACACGAACCCCGCGTTCAGGGTGGCGGTCGCCGCCTGGGTGTAGGACCCGGTCACGCCGAGGTGGGAGGCTGGCGCGACCGACCCGTTGTTCACCAGGTTGCCTGTGATCGTCCCGTTGGCCGACAGCGACGCCGCATGGCCGATGGTCACCGTGCGGGCGGTCAGTGTGGACTGGTTGACCATGGTCAGCGCGCCCTTGGCCTGGGTGAGCGTCCCGGCGACGGTGAGGTCCGCGCCGCCGTCGTAGCCGCCGACGTCGACGTTCCCGTTCGCGGTCAGGCTGCCAGCCAGGGACAAGCTGGTTTCGGCCAGTGC
>Ga0207664_10002685_pt1 | contig 11801 bp, 11 predicted proteins | sample LARL83metaG_FD_184349 | JGI IMG/M metagenome (GOLD analysis project Ga0207664, IMG submission 184349) | Corn, switchgrass and miscanthus rhizosphere microbial communities from Kellogg Biological Station, Michigan, USA - LAR L8-3 metaG... | ecosystem: Host-associated > Plants > Roots >...
GCGATCGGGATCTCCCGGCGCGGATTGGGCGTTTCCTCGGCCAGGTTCGCCGCGGTCTCGAACCCGACGAACACCAGGACCCCGTACAGCATGCCGAAGAAGATCCCGGACCAGCCGTCCGCCGCCGACGAGGGGTTGAACGGCTTGAGGCTGTTCGCGGAACCCAGCTTCACAATGACGCTGACGAAGAAGATGGTGACGATGACGATCGACACCAGCGCCAGGGCAAGCTGGCTGCGGGTGGATACCCGCACCCCGAAGTACAGGATGCCGGCGATCATCGCGATCAGGATCAGCGTCCACAGCCACGACGGGAACGGGTTGACGCCGAACTCCGCCTGGATCGTGCTCTGCAGGTACCCGCCGATGAGCAGCAGCAGGCCGGTGAGCAGCACGGTTATCCCGCCGTAGTAGAGCCAGCCCGCCGCGGTGCCGACCCGCTCACCGAGCCCGCGGGTCACGTAGTCATACAGCGACCCGGCCGCGTGGATCTCCCTCGCGTAGGCCGACACGATCCAGCCCAGCGCGAAAACGCCGACGGCGGCGAGGAGCACCGACAGCGGGGAGGCGACGCCGCCGCCCTTGCCCGACGCGCTGATCACGCCGACCACCAGCGGAATCACGAACGCCGCGGAGAACACCGGGCCCATGAACCCGACGGACTGGGCAATCACATCAGGCAAGGAGAGGACCTTCGCACCCAGGCGCTCGTAGGCCGGCTCGGTACTCGCCATCGCTGCCTCCCTGTCAAAGAAAATTCTTCATAACGACGCTCCGGGGAACCGGGCGGTGCCCCTCAGGCCGGAATCCGCAATACCCTCCCGGCGTTGCCGCCGAAGATCGCCGCGGCGTCGGCATCCGGCAGGTCGAGAGCCTCGATGTCGGCGATCGTGTCCCCGACGACATTGGGCCCGCCGAGCGGCATGTCCGTCCCGAACAGCACGTGGTCCGCGCCGAAGAACTCCACCGCACACCGGACCGCGTGGGCCGCACCGAACATCGCCGTGTCGGCGTAGAAGCCGCGGAAGTAGTCCATAGGGTCACGCCTCAGGCCGGCCAGGATCTGCTCCCGGCCGGGATCCTCCAGCGGCGACGCCAGCCGCCCGGCGAAGTGCGGCACCATGGCACCCGCATGGTGAGTGATTACCCGCAGCCCCGGATAGGTGTCGAAAACGCCCGAGTACACCAGCCGCGCCATGCACGCCGACGTCTCGTACGGCCAGCCAAGCGACCACCAGATGCCGTACTTGGACCGGCTCTCCGCCGGGTAGTCCGGCCAGGCTGGGCTGCGGGTCGGGTGTATCCAGACCGCGCCGTCCAGGCGGGTCACGGTATCGAAGATGGGCGCGAAGCGCCGCTCGTCCAGCGGCGCGCCGCCGACGTTGGTGTGCAACTGCGTGCCGAGCGCGCCAAGCTGGGCGATCGCCCGGTCGAGTTCCCCGGCCGCGGCGTCGATGTCGTTCATCGGCAGCGCGGCGCTGAACCCGGCGAACCGGTCCGGGTGCCCCCGCACCAGTTCGGCCAGTTCGTCGTTGGCGGCACGCGCCAGGTCGAGTGCTGCCCCGGGGCCGCCGAGTTCCTCAAGGGGCGGGACCGCCAGCGTCAGCACCTGGCGATAGTCGCCGAAGGCGTCCATCACCCGCCAGCGGGCGTCCAGGCCGGTGAGTGCGGGGTCCTCGTGGATCCAGGGCTGGTAGCCGAGGATCCGTTCGCTGACGGCGCCGCTTGACATGATCGACTCCAGGCGGCGCGCATACGAAGGCGGGAGAATGTGAGCGAACGCATCGATCTTCCTCACGTCCGTCCCCTCGGCGTTGGCCCCAGGCGGCACTGGCGCGGGCAGTTGCCGGGATCGTATGGAAGCAAACGATTCGGTGTCAAGGTCTGATCACCTCCAGGAGGGTCAGTGGAGGACGCTGCCGCCGGGCGGCCCGGCGCCTTAGCACACGGCCTCCCTGGCGGTGCTCGCCCCGGTAGCGGCCCTGATAGGGGCGGGCGAAGGGCTGTTCCTGCCCGCGTCTTTCACGATCATCCCGTCGATCGTGGAGCCCGAACAGCTTCAGGTGGCGAACTCCATCTCAACGGGTCTGACCCAGGTCGGCTCGCTGCTCGGGCCGGTGCTCGGCGGCTTGCTCGTCACCACGGCAGGTCCCGCTCCGGCGTTCGCCGTCGACGCGGCGTCGTTCGCCGTGTCGGCGCTGGCACTGGCGCTGCTGCGGACCCGGCCCCGGGCGGCCGGGCCGGCCCCGGAGGGACTGGGCGGCCAGCAGGACGCGCCGACCGTATGGTCCCTGCTGCGCACCTCACGGGTCCTGCAGATCACGCTGGTGGTCATTGTCGTGGCGAACCTCGCGGCCGGCGGCACGTTCGAGGTCGCGCTGCCTGCGCTCGCCCACGCCCGCTACGGCGCGGCCGGGTACGGGGCGCTCATCGCCTGCTACGGCTTCGGCGCCCTGGGCGGCGCCCTCATCGCCGCCAGGGCCACGAACATGCGCACGCCCGCGGTCGCGACCTTCTGCGTATACCTGGCCGAAGGCGTCGCGATGTGCTTCGTGCCCTACCTCGGCGGCCTGCCCGGTGCGGGCGCGGCCATCGCCGCCCTCGGGATCTGCAACAGCTTCGGCAACATCCTGATCATCACGCTGCTGCAGCGATGGGCGCCGGCCCAGCTGCTCGGCCGGATCATGAGCCTGATCATGCTGGCGGCCCTGGGCAGCTTCCCTGCCTCCGTGGCCGTGGCCGGCGTGCTCGTCCACCACTTCGGCCCGGCAATCTTCTTCCCGGTCAGCGGGATCCTGCTGACCGTCGTCGTGCTGGCGGCGCTCACCCAGAAGGCGATCCGCGAGTTCGGCGCCACACCGGCGGCGCAGCCCGCCCCTGCCCGGCCCGCCACCGACCCCGCCACCCCGCGCCCCGGCCCCGAGCCGTCCTCATGATCATCACCGCGTGGCCGCTCTCTTACCGGGCGGCGGTGTGTCAGGCGGGGATGATGCGGACCGGGAGGGCCTTGAGGCCGTTGGTGAAGTTGGACCGGATCCGGCGCGGCTCGCCGGCCAGCTCGAACCGGGCCACCCGCCGGGCCAGCGCGGCGAGCACGATCCGGACCTCGAGCCGGGCCAGGTGGGCGCCCAGGCACAGGTGCGGGCCGCCCCGGCCGAAACTCAGGTGCCGGTTGGGGGCACGCCCGACGTCGAACACATCAGGGCCGGCGAACTCCGCCTCGTCCCTGTTGCCGGACACGTACCAGAGCACGACCTTGTCCCCCGCCCGTATCGCCGCCCCGCCAAGTTCGGTGTCGGTGGTGGCGGTGCGGCGCATGAAATGGGTCGGGCAGCTCCACCGCAGCACCTCGTCGGCCGCCGGGTCCAGCAGGGCGGGGTCGGCCCGCAGCCGGTCCCACTGCCCGGGCTGCTCGCAGAACGCAAGCACCCCCTGGGCGATCGCGATCCTTGTGGTCTCGTTGCCCGCGATCACCAGGATCGAGAAGAAGTTGTCGAGGTCGGTCTCGCTCAGCCGGTCCCCGTCCACCTCGGCCCGCAGCAGCCGGGACAGCAGGTCGTCGCCGGGATCGCGGAGCCGGTCGGCCACGATCGTCCGGCCCAGGTCCCACAGTTGCTTGCCGTACGGGCTGCGGAACGGGAACCGCCGGTAGGCGTCGGTGTCGTCGCGGCCCCAGACCACGTCGGTGATGTCCGGGTCGGTGTTGGCGATGAGCCGGTCGCCCAGGTCGATGAACGAGTCCAGGCCGGCCTCGGGCAGGCCCATGATGCGGGCCAGCACGCGGATCGGGACCTCCTTGGCGACCGCGTCGATGAAGTCGAACCCCTGGCCGGCCAGCGCCGGCCCGGTGAGGGCGGCGTCAAGCACCTGCTCGGTGAGCTCCTCGACGAAGTGCTGGTAAACGGCGACCGCCCGGACCGAGAAGGCGCCGGACACGATCTTGCGGAGCTTGGTGTGCTCGGGCGGGTCGGTGTCGATGATCGTCCGCCGGGCCGCCATGTCCTCGTCGGTGGGCTCCTCGAACGAGATGCCGCGCGCCGACGAGAACGTTGCCACATCCCGGCTGGCAGCGACAATGTCGGAGTAGCCGCAGACGGACCAGAAACCCGAGTTCGGCGGCGCCTCGTCGTGCCAGGCGACGGGCGCGTCGCGGCGGAGCCGGGCGAACTCGGCGTAGGGCACACCGCGCGCCCACATGTCGAGGTCGGTCAGGTCGACGGCTTGCGTCATGGAAAGTAGTTTGGCACCAAACGAGATCGCCGGCAATCGGAGGCATCGCATGCAGGTCGTCGTCGTCCGTCATCACGAAGAGGACTCCGCCGGGTTCATCGGCGCCGCCTTCGGGGCGCGCGGCGCGCGGCTGAGCACGATCCTGTTCCCCAAGGAGGGCCCGCTGCCGGACACCGGCGGGCTGGCGCACATCGTCCTGCTCGGGTCCACCTGCTCGGTGTACGACGAGGGCGAGGCGCGCGCCTGGATCGACGAGGAACTGGCCTGGCTGCGGCGGGCGGACGCGGCCGGGGTGCCGGTGCTGGGGATCTGCTTCGGTGCGCAGATGCTGGCTGCCGCGTTCGGCGGCGCGGTGGAGGACGCGGGCCGCCAGGAGATCGGCTGGGTCACGGTGGACAGCGAGGATCCGGAACGGATCCCGCCGGGGCCGTGGCTGGAGTTTCACCACGACCGGTGCCTGCCGCCGGCCCACGCCACCGTGCTCGCGCGGAACGACCTGGGCGTGCAGGCGTACCGGCTCGGCCGGCACCTCGCCGTCCAGTTCCACCCCGAGGTCGACGGCGACCAGTTCCTGCTGTGGCTGAATGCCGGCGGCCGGGCGGAGATCGAGGCGAACGGCCAGGACCCGGACGCGATGCTCGCCGAGACCATCGCCGAGGAGCCCGGCGCCGCCGCCCGGGCCGCCCAGCTCGTCGCATCCGCGCTCCGCATCGCGGCCGAAGCCTGATCCCGCGGATCCGGGCAGCGCGGGAGCATCGTTCGGCTCGATAATGCGAGTCGCTGCTGCGGGCGGTCAGCTTTCCTCGACCGCGCGGATGATCGTCCGCAGCAGCGACGCGAGCTGGTCCTTCTCCCCTTCGGACAGGCTGGCGCTGACGAACGACTCGCCCTGGTTGAAGGCGGGGAACAGCCGCTCGATCACGCCCACGCCCTTGGGCTCCAGGCTGACAAGCACCAGGCGGCCGTCCGACTCGTGCGCCCGGCGCCGGGCCAGGCCGCGCTTCTCCAGCGTCTTGAGCACGCCGGTGAGGGTGCCCTTGGTGACCCCGGCCTCGGCGGCCAGGTCCCTGGTCTGCTGCTCGCCCCAGATCCACAGCACGAACAGCACGGTGAACGCGGCCCAGGACAGGTCCTCGCCGGAGAGCACCTTGCGCTCCATGTGATTGCGGATCACGTTGGCCGCACGGTAGATGTTCGACACCGCGGCCATGGCGGCGAAGTCGAGTTGCTGGCCCCCGATGCGCCCGCGAATGTCGCGCTCGGCCTGCATGAGGTCGCTGGCGTTGCTGGCGGCGAGGCGACGGGGCATTCCACGATGGTACGTGGCGCGGTTCACCCGGGGAATCGCCGCTGCATGTACAGCAGATGCTGGAACGGCTCGGGTGCCGCCGGGCCGTTCGCGTCGCTCGCCGCCAGCGCCTTGTTGATCAGCCGGGCGATCGCCTGGACGGTGTCCACGCCGTAGGCCATGTCGGGGTCGTCGCTGGTCAGGATCGCGATCGAGTAGTCGGGGCCGGGGCGGGTGAAGTCGCCGATGCTGTTGATGTCCCACAGGTCCGGGTCCGGCAGCCAGCCGTTCTTCAGGTGGACCGTCGTGTCCGCGGGCGCCCCTGCGGACACGCCCCAGCGTTGCCAGGAGGTGACGTTGGCCATCAGGTCGAGTGCGTAGCGGCGGCTGGCCCCGTTCAGCACCTGGTTGTGCGTGATCAGCAGCTGCAGCAGGCGCAGTTCGTCGTGCGCGTTGACCTCGGTCAGGCCCCAGAAGTCGTCCGTGCCGAGCACGGTGTGGTTCATCCGGGCCGCGTTCAGGAACGCCTGCAACGAGGGCATGCCGACCTCGTTCCACAGTTCGTCCTGCGCGTCGTTGTCCGACTCGGTGATCATCGTGGTGGCGAGCGCGTCCTCGTACGGGCCGAGGCTCTCGTGCTCTTGCTCAAGCTGATACAGCAGCGCGCCCAGGGTGATGACCTTGATGACGCTGGCCGAGTGAAACTCCCGCCACTGGTGGTACCGGCAGCGGAAATCGTTGTCCGAGTCCTCCACGGCGACGCCGACCGTCGCTTCGGTGCCGCTCAGGGCCCTCGCTATCTGGCGGGACAGCGCGGCCGCCAGTGCGGGCTGGCCCGGTGAGGTGCAGATGCGCGGCGCGGCCGCGGCCGGGGCGGCCGATGGGGTGCGCGCCGGGCTCGGCCTGCTTGGCGGAGCTGCAGTGCTCGCCGGGGCCGGGGTACTGGCCGGGGCCGTGCTGGCCCGGGCCGTGCTCGCCGGACTCGGCGTGCTCGCCGGGGCCGCGGTACCCACCGAGGGCCGCGGGCTCGCCGGGGCGGGCGCGGCGGCGGAACCGGAGATCAGCAGAGCCGAAAGTGCAAGGGCATACCAGGGCCACCGGCCGGGCCGCCGCATCGTCATCACGCTCCTCGGGCAGCGCAAGACGGTAGGCGGCGAAGCTGGAGTGACGATGTCATCGGCATGTGAAAATTGTGAGGGTTCTGCCGGCCGGGGTCAGACGCGCTTATTGAGGCACGTCGTACGCGATCGTAGGCAAATCCACCGCTGTCGCGCCACCATCCACGGTGAGCACGGCCCCGGTTACCGCGGAGGCGTGCTCGCTGGCCAGGAACGCCACCACCGCCGCGACCTCGCCGGGCTCGGCTGGCCGACGCAGCGGCACCTGCGCCGTGGCCAGCGCGTACGCGGCCTGTCTGTCCGGCAGCCCGCGCAGCGCGGCCAGCGCGTCCATCTCCTCGTCGGCCATGGGGGTGCGCACCCACCCCGGGCACACGGTGTTCACCCGCACCCCACGGCTGCCAAAGTCCCTGGCCATGGACCTGGCCAGGCCGATAAGGCCGTGCTTGGCGCTGACGTAGCCGACCGACTCAGGCGCGGCTGCCAGGCCCGCGATCGAAGAGACGACCACCACGCTGCCGCGCCGCTCGATGAGCTGGGGCAGGCAGGCCCGGGCGGCGACCAGGCAGGTGGTCACGTTGGCCCGCCAGCTGCGCGCCCAGTCCTCGTCGGCGATACTCCCGGCGGTCCCCACGCCGTGGCCGCCGGCGTTCGCCACCAGGATGTCGATGCCGCCGAACCGCGCGGCCGCCATCTCCGCCATCTGCGCCATGTCCGCCGCGGACGCCGCGTCGGCGGGCACGGCCACCGCCCGCTCCCCCAGCGCCGCCGCGACGGCCCGCAGCGGCTCCGGCCGCCGGCCCACCAGGATCACGCGGGCCCCCTCGGCCGCGAACCGCTCCGCCACGGCCGCACCGATGCCGGTGCCCGCGCCGGTGACCACCGCCACCCGGCCGTCCAGCCATCCCCTGGCCGTCATGGCTTCCTCCCGTCCGGCCGGCGCCGGCTAACCAGCGGCGAGTTCGGTGACCCGGGCATGCAGTTCGGTGACGTAGCCCCGTGCCTCGGGTTTCATCAGGACGCTCCGCAGGATTCTCGCGCCGTCCCGGTCGGCGGTGACGCCGGGGTGCCGCCTGGACATGGCCGCCGCGGTGACCCGCAGGGTGCTGAGGAAGACCGGCCGGCTTGCCTTCATGCCACGGGCAAGCATCGAAACGGACATCGCGTCGATGCCGGACATCGTCGCGCCGGGCAGGTGCGGGAAGTAGCAGACGATGTCGAGTTCGGGGGGCTGGTACAGCTCAAGCAGGGCCGACTCGCCGATCATGGCGGCCCAGTCAAGAGCGGCACGGCGGCAGGCGGCCAGCACCCGGCCGAGCCCGTCCGCCGTCAGCGGCAGGAGCTGAAGGGTCAGCCACAGCGCGGCCGCCGACGCGCCGGCCCGGGAGCACTCCAGGCTGATCTCCCCCAGGTGCAGCTCGTCGGAGGTGAAGTAGGTGTACGGCGAGTCGTGCAGGTAGAACCGGCCCACCTCGGGGTCGGCGAACAGGACCGCGCCGCATCCGTAGGGCTGGAGGCCGTGCTTGTGCGGGTCGACTACGACCGAGTCGCACTCGGCGATGGCCCGCCAGGGGGCGGGGTCCAGGCCGGGCTGGCCCGCGCCGGCGCCGGGCTGCCCGGCGAGCAGGGTGAAGAAGCCGCCGTAGGCCGCGTCCACGTGCACCCGGGCCCCGTGCCGGCGGGCAACCGCCAGGATCTCGTGCACCGGGTCGACAGCACCCAGGCCGGTAGTGCCTGCGGTGGCGACCACTGTGCCGATCCTGCCCCCGGCGAGTAGCGCGTCGAGCGCCCCCGTGTCCATCCGCCCCGCGCCGTCGGCCGGCAGCGCGGTGCCCTCGATGCCGAGCACGCCGCACATCCGGGCATGCGTGTAGTGCGCCTCCTCGCTGTAGGCGACGCCGAGGCCGGGGTGGGTTTCCCTGGCCACGTAGAGTGCCTCCAGGTTGGCGATCGTGCCGCTGCTGGTCAGGTGGCCGAGGTGGGTGCCGAGACCGAACATGGCGGCCAGCGTGGCGACCGCCTCCTTTTCCATCTGGCCGGTCGCGGGGCCGCCGTCCAGCGCGTGGTTGTTCGGGTTGATGAGCATGGCGGCGAGATAGCCGGCCACGGCAGCGGGGTGCGCGGGCTTGAGCATCTGGCCCGCGTAGGACGGATGGAAGAACGGGTAGTTGCCGCGCAGCCGCGCGGCGAGCCCGGCGAAGACGCTGGCGAACCGCTCGTCACTGACAAGCATCGACGGGTCGGTTTCGAACGGCCCGAACCCCTCCTGCCACTCCGCTATCGCCGCGACGGCGTCGCCCAGCCAGCGCTGCAGATCCATCCGGAAACGGTACCCCTGGGGGCCGGCCGGTCCGCAGGGCCGTCCCACGGAGCGCGGCCGGACCCCCTGCCCAGAAGGAGTCCGGCCGCGCGGATGTGCGGCAGGGGCTACGTGCCAGGTCCCGCCATGAACGTCACGGGCAGCACCGCGGACCTGGCCGTGGGGCTGGTGGGCGAGGGCCGGAACACCCCTTCCCGGTGCCCGAACACGGCACGGTGATGCTGGTCGGGATGTTCTTCGGCACGAAGAAGCTGGTGAAGCTGACGAGGATCGTGGTGGTGGAACTCGGTGCGAGCGCCGCGGTGATCTTCTTCCCGGCACTCCCGGTGAATCCCAGGTCGAAGGTCGAGGTGGGCTGCGCCGTCTTCACCTCGATCTTCTGGCCAGCGGCAGGGTGGCCGGTGTTGACGGGCCCGGGGCAGATCACCGTGATCACGGCCTTGCCTGGCGGGTGGTTGTTGATGAAGCCCCTGAAGTTCTCGTTGGGGCCGATCGGGACCGGGTCCTGCTGCCGCGCCGCGGCGGATGCCGCCACGGCGAGGGACAACCCCAGAGCGGCAGCGATCAAACCGGACATGAGGGCCGCGGCGAACCGCCGGCTGAGCCTTCCGCGCATGTGTTCCTCCCCGGAGATCAGCGCGTACAACTTAGTGCCACAGTCCCACCGCCCAGGGCCGGGTTCCAGAGCCTTCTCGGCTACACCAGGAAAACGATTTGCTGTCGCCCAGGGAAATGCAAGGATGTTAGCCTATTAAACTAATAGGAAAAGAAGATAATATGGGACAGACCGGGTTAAGATCGAAATCTCGGGCACCCCATGAAGCACCTGTCCCATCGACGAGCAGGAGTCCCATGACCGTCACCGACGAGTACCTCGCCAACAACGCACGCTACGCGGAAAGTTTCAGCGGCCCACTGCCGATGCCTCCGTCCAAGCACATCGCCGTCGTGGCCTGTATGGACGCCCGCCTCAACGTTTACGGGCTGCTCGGCCTTGGCGACGGCGAGGCACACGTCATCAGGAACGCCGGCGGGGTCATCACCGACGACGAGATCCGGTCGCTCGCGATCAGCCAGCGGCTGCTCGGCACCCAGGAGATCATGCTGATCCACCACACCGACTGCGGCATGCTCACGTTCACCGACGACGGGTTCAAGCGGTCGATCCAGGACGACACCGGCATCAAGCCGGCCTGGGGCGCCGAGGCCTTCCCCGACCTGGACGAGGACGTGCGCCAGTCGATCGCCCGGATCAAGGCAAGCCCGTTCGTGCCGCACAAGGACGCCATCCGCGGTTTCGTCTTCGACGTCGCCACGGGCAGGCTCAACGAGGTGAAGTGAGCCGGTGACCACTGCGGGCGCCCCGGCCCCGGGCTCTCCGGCGGCCGGGGCGCCGGTCATCGACTCCCATCAGCATTTCTGGGACCTGTCCGCGCACGACCAGCCGTGGCTGGCCAGTGATCCGGTGCTGGCGCCGCTGCTGCGCAACTTCACGCTGGCGGACCTGGCACCGCTGGCGGCAGCCGAGGGCGTCACGGCGAGCGTGGTGGTGCAGACCGTCACGGAAACCTGGGAAACGCCGGAACTGCTCGCCCTCGCCGCCGGGCCCGGCCTGGTCGCTGGTGTGGTCGGCTGGGCCGGCCTGACCGCGCCGGACGTGGTGGACGTGCTCGCCCGGCTGCGCGAGCTTCCCGGCGGCGACCGGCTGGCCGGGATCCGGCACCCGGTGCTGATCGAGCCCGACTCCGGCTGGCTGGCCCGGCCGGACGTGCTGCGCGGGCTGAAGGCGCTGGCCGCCGCGGGCCTGGCCTATGACGTGGTCGGCGAGCCCCGCCACCTGCCGGCCGCGGTGACCGCCGCGCGCCAGGTCCCCGAACTCCGGTTCGTTCTCGACCACCTGGGCAATCCTGACATGCAACCCGGTGTCAGCCCGAGGGCCAGCCAGCCGTGGGCAAGCGCGTTCACCCAGTTCGCCGCCCTGGACAACACCACGGCCAAGCTCTCCGGCATCCTCGGCGTCCCGCCGCCCTCGGGCGCCCCCATCAACACCGTCGAGCACCTCCGCCCCTACTACGATCTCGCACTGCACGATTTCGGCCCAGACCGCCTGATGTTCGGCTCCGACTGGCCCCCCAGCACCCTGGACGCCACCTACGCCCAGGTCTGCGCCGCGGCCCGCGCACTCACCGACGGCCTGAGCGGCACCGAGCGAGCCGCGATCTTCTCGGGCACGGCCTGCCGCACCTATCGGCTCACCCCGCTCAGCGGGGCATGAATGTGAGGTTCGCGCCCATAGAAGGGCCTGAACCTCACATTCATGCCCCGCGCCCCGCGCGGAAGATCGCCAGCCGGTGATGACCTAGACCCCGGTCAGGTAGATGATGGCCTTTTACGTGCCGATGAGAGGAGGCCGGCATGGCCGATGTCGTACGTGCCGCCCTGGTGCAGCAGAAGTGGACCGGCGACAAGGACTCGATGGTGAAGAACGCGGTAGCGGCGGTCCGCGATGCCGCGGCGCAGGGTGCGCGCGTCACCTGCCTGCAGGAACTCTTCTACGGCCCGTACTTTTGCCAGGTGCAGGAGCCGGAGTGGTACTCCTGGGCCGAGCGGGTGCCCGACGGCCCCACCGTCCGGCTGATGTGCGATGTGGCGCGGGAGCACCAGATGGTGCTGATCGTGCCGGTCTACGAGGAAGAGCAGGAGGGTGTCTACTACAACACCGCCGCGGTGATCGACGCCGACGGCACCTTCCTCGGCAAGCACCGCAAGAACCACATCCCGCAGGTGAAGGGCTTCTGGGAGAAGTACTACTTCCGCCCCGGCAACCTCGGGTACCCGGTGTTCG
>Ga0207664_10002686_pt1 | contig 11799 bp, 13 predicted proteins | sample LARL83metaG_FD_184349 | JGI IMG/M metagenome (GOLD analysis project Ga0207664, IMG submission 184349) | Corn, switchgrass and miscanthus rhizosphere microbial communities from Kellogg Biological Station, Michigan, USA - LAR L8-3 metaG... | ecosystem: Host-associated > Plants > Roots >...
ACGGGCTGTTCCGTTCAGATTCCCAAGCTGACAGTGCGGGTTCGATTCCCGTCACCCGCTCCCATGTTCCAGCTCAGCTCACGGGCATGATCGGCCTGATTCCGTTCCCGGCGGCTGTAGGTTTCTGGGCTTGCGTGCCCGATGGCCTGGCTGGCTTGAGTGCTGCCTCGGGCACCCGCCAGTCACGGAACCGGAATCAGGCAAACACTCAGCGTGAAACATCACTGTAGTATAGGTAAAGAGGATGGCCTCAAGACCATGAAGAGACCTGCGTTGCCACTCTCCTGCTCCCCGGCCCGCTCCTCAAGGACCGCAAGTCCGCAGTTGCGGACGACATTGATGACTTCCCTATATACTGACGCATCGTATATTTGGACAAAGACCTTTCCGTCCGGTGCCAAGAATGATCCAATATGTTGCAAAAGCTCATGGACCTCTTTATGGTCGAAATAGTACAAAACTTCACGCAGTAGAATTGCATCGTAAGTCTGATCAGTATAGTAAGTGAGTATATCTGCAACCTCGTATGACGTATTTGGGCGTGCCAGGGCGCGTGCTTCCTTAATAGCTTTCTCGCTTATATCAACACCGTGATAGTGCTTACAGGTTCCTGCGCGCAGCGGCAGATTTACGCTAGTGCCGCAACCCAAGTCCAAGATCCGGGCATTAGGTGCATATTCATTCACTAGCATAAGAATTTGGAAGCCATCCGAGTAGAAGTCCAGGTATCGCCACATTCCTAGCTTGTACTGAACATCCCACATGAATGCCCTCAGTTTAGGAAAAGAGTGAACCCGCGCCGTAAGCCAGTAGATTGGCTCTCTAAGGTGTCGGGGAGAACTTTTCATTACCATTTAAAAAGTGAACTCCTAAGCAGTCGGTCGTACGCTCAGACGACCGTAGGAATCACTAGCGACAACCCCGCTTGACAGCCGCTTTCCGTGGCCGGTAGCGGGATTATCCTCTGCCCTCAGAGCCCGGTCAAGGCCCACCGGCCAGGTGGACCATTACCTATCTTCCGAGCTGAGCATAGAGGCGAGTAACCAACTGAGTAACAATCGGTACGTTCATCACCGGACGCTGGCGGACGTTGACGGACGGTCGTTCCCCGATCAGACGGACTGCAGCCCTGGCAGGCCGACACCGTGATTTGGCTTCGGGACGAAGAGGCCAGCACCAGTTGAGATAGCGAAGTCGGTGCGAGTCCGGTCGAGCTGGCCTGGCAAGTAAGCGTCAGTTCAGTACAGCAGTACGTACAGCAGCAAGGGCGCACAACCGCTGGCCCGATGGCCGGGGCGGCTCGAGGGCCGTCTGGGCCAGTGTTCCCATCGCGTCCGCTGTCGCCCGGTCGCATTCCCAGCTCCGGTGCAGGTAGATCAGCGCCGCCCGGGTGGTGCTGTGCCCCATCCGGTCCATCAGCTCGCGCAGGCTGGCGCCTGCCAGGCTGGCCAGGTGGTGACGGCACGCGGCGGACACGTGACGGTGGAGTACGACGACGAGGGACCGCACTGGCCGACGGGCCGAAAATAGGGAGATCTGCCTATAGTCGCGACGTGCCGACGAATCTACAGTTGGTAGCCGGTATGGGGTCACCTAATTGATACTCCACGAAGGAGCAGGAGATTCGTATGCTTAAAAAGGTGATCGCGGCCATGCTGGGCGTTGCTGCCGCATTCGGGCTCATGTTTGCGCTCAGCGCGCCGGCGTCGAGCTCTCACGCCAAGGTCAGCGCGGCGGGCTGCCAGCTCACCCCTAGCAACAAGACCGTCTGCAATGGTTACCGCTCATAGGCAGCGGTCGATTAATTGATCCGCGAAGCGGCAGGCCATGACCTGCCGCTTCGTTTATCGGCTGCGGCCGGCGGCACAGACTTCACCGGCCCTGACGGGCCATGCTTACCGCTGTGGCGACATCAAAGAGCCGGGCAGCGTCGGCCTCCACTACCCGGTCCTCCTCGGACCACCATGAGCGCTCTCGTCGCAGGTACTCAAGGGTCCGCTGTTGTTGAGAGGCGGTGAGGGAAGCGGTCAAGGCGTCTGGATCGGTGTAATTGGAGACGGCAAAGGGAGTTTCGACATAGACGGCGCGCTCCGGGCGCAGCTGCATTGCCGCGGCAGCCAAGACGGACCCGCCCCGGGAATGCCCGATAGCCAACTCGGGCTCCTCCGGAACCGATTCAAGCAGCGCGGCGGTGACCATTTCGACGGTGGAAGCCGGGCACCGCGGCGAACGGCCATGGCCGGGTAGGTCCACAGCCACGACCCGGTATCCGCGTCCGGCCAGCGCCGGTCCAACCTGCCACCATGTTCTGGAATCGGCCATCGTGCCATGCAGCAGCACCGCCACGCGGTGACCGGCACCCCACTCGCGCGTATGCAGCTTCATGCCAGCCTCCATTATCGAGATGCCTCGCCTAGCAGCATTTCTCATCTGACGCGCAGCACGCGGGCGCGGATGCCCCGTACAGCACAGATTCCCAGGCTGACTGGCAACGGGGCCCTGACCGTCAACAGGTCAGGGCGGTAGGCGATGACTGATCCTCCAAGCTGGTGGTCAGGCAGGCGGTATCGATTTGCGCGGCGTGGTGTTGCTGCAGCTAACGGCCCCGGGCGCGGCGAGCTGGATCATGGATGTGCGGGTGGATGAGATCACCGGGGTCCGCTTCGTGCGCGGGCGGCCGGTGAGGGCACCACCAACGGCGCCTTCACCCTCGCCGAGTTCACCGGCGGCCAGGGACTCTGGACTGTGCCGCACATCCACCGCGAAATGGAAGAGTCCTTCTACGTGCTCGACGGCGAGTTCACCTTCGCCGTCGGCGAGCAGGAGATCCCGGCCGGCCCAGGGTCATACATCCTTGTGCCGCGCGGAACCCGGCACGCGATCACCGCCGGTGCCGAAGGTGGCCGGTTCCTGACCCTCATGGTCCCTGGCGGCCTGGAGGAGATGTTCTTCGAACTCGCCGGCCTGCCGTCCGACAGCATCACCGACCCGGCAGTGCGAGCCGCGATCTCCGCCCGGCACGACTCCATCCCCGCCTGACCCGTCACGCCCCGCTGTGACGGCTCTGCTCAAACGGGCAGTATTGGGCGGGTGACAGCGCCGGATCCGATCATTCCCCGCAAGCTCCGCCGCGGTGACACCGTACGGGTGGTAGCGCCCGCCCGCAGCCGCAAGGTCGTCACTGAACACGATCACAGCGCCGTGATCAATAAGCGCTTTGCCGCGCTGGGGCTGCGGCTGACGTTCGGCGACCACGTAGACGAGCGAGACGATTTCGACTCCTCGCCGGTGGCTTCGCGGGTCGCGGACCTGCACGCGGCGTTCGCCGACCCGGAGGTGGCGGGGATCCTCACCGCGATCGGCGGGTTCAGCAGCAACGAGCTGCTGCCCTATCTGGACTGGGATCTGATCGCCGCCCATCCCAAGATCTTCTGCGGCTTCTCCGACATCACCGCCGTGCAGAACGCCATTCTCGCCCGGACTGGCATGGTTACCTACTCGGGGCCGCACTGGTCGAGTTTCGGGATGCGCGACTATTTCGAGCCGACCGGGCAGTGGTTTGCGCAGGCCCTGCTGGGTGAGGGGCGGGTCGAGCTAAGCCCTTCGAAGAGCTGGACCGACGACCCGTGGTTCGCCGATCAGGACAACCGGACGGTGCGCGGCAACGAGGGCTGGTGGCCGCTCCGCCCTGGCCGGGCGACCGGTCGCATCGTAGGCGGGAACCTGTGCACCCTTAATCTCCTGCAGGGAACCGCGTACATGCCGTCGCTGGACGGAGCGGTGCTCATGGTCGAGGACGACTATCTCTCCGACGCCAAGGAGTTCGCCCGGAACCTGGCTTCCTTGCTGCAGCTTCCTGACGCCAGCGGCGTGCAGGGCCTGGTCATCGGCCGCTTCCAGGAAGCCAGCCGGGTAACCCGGTCGTTGCTGGAGCAGATCATTGCCCGGCAGGACCGCCTGGCGGGCCTGCCCGTGCTCGCCAACGTGGACTTCGGCCACACCGACCCGCGCATCACCTTTCCGATCGGCGGGCGCGCCACCTTGGCGGTCGGCGCCAGGAACGCGCTCCACATCGCCGACTCGTAGGCGCGCAGTTGGGACACTGCTTGACCTGCTGCAAGACCCCGGCACATCATGAACCCGGCAGATTTTGGGGGTTCCTGTCCGGACATGGTCGATAGCGAAGTGCGGCAGCGGTCGGATCGGCAGCACTACCTGCGCGGGCCTGCGTTTGAGGTGCTGGCGGCGAAGCTGCGCCGCCCGCTGATACGGGCCGGGACCGTGCGCCGCTCGCTTCTGATCGAGCGGCTGGCCCGGGGCGATCGCCGCCCGGTCGTGTCGGTGGTCGCGCCGCCGGGGTACGGGAAGACGACGCTGCTGGCGCAGTGGGCCGAGCGTAACGGCCAGGCGTTTGCCTGGGTGTCGGTTGATGAGACGGACAATGATCCGAAAGTTCTGCTCTCCTACATTGCGCAGGCACTGAATGCGGTGGAGCCGATCGACGGGCGGGTGTTCGACGCTCTGGCGTCCCCGGCCAGTTCGGTGCCTGGCACGGTCGTCCCCCGGCTCGGGTCGGCGTTCTTGTCGATGACCTCACCGGTCGCGCTGGTGCTTGATGATGTGCATGCGCTGCGCAACGCCGAATGCCAGGCCGCGGTGTCGGCACTGGCCGATCACGTACCGGGAGGCTCACGGCTGGCGCTTGCCGGGCGGGACCAGCCACCGGTGCGAGTGGCCCGGCTGCGCGCTGAGGGCAAGCTCCTGGAGATCGGCCCGGCCGATCTGTCGCTCAGCCGCGAGGAGGCTTCATCGCTGCTGCACAACGCCGACCTCAGCCTCGCCGAGGCGGATATGGCGGCGCTGCACCGGCGGACGGAGGGCTGGCCGGTCGGCCTGTATCTCGCGGCACTGTACCTGAGGGAAGGCGGCTCCCTGGAGCGCGCGGCGGTCTCCTTCGGTGGCGACGACCGGTTTGTCAGCGAATACCTGGAGTCGGAGTTCCTGGCGCGGATCTCCCAGAAGCAACGGGAGTTCCTGACCAGGACCGCAGTGCTGGAACGCATGAGCGCGCCGCTGTGCGATGCGGTCCTCGAACGAGACGAATCCGCCCGCGTGCTGGACGGGCTGGCGCGGTCGAACCTGCTGCTGGTCCCGCTGGACCGGCGCGGGCAGTGGTACCGGTATCACCGCATGTTCCGCGACATGCTGCTCGCCGAACTGGAGCGCCAGGAACCCGGGCTGATCCCCGGCTTGCGGCACCGCGCCGCTCTCTGGTGCCAGCGCAACGGCCTGCCCGAGCAGGCGCTGAGCTACGCCATCGCCGCCGGAGACGTCGATACCGCCGCTGGCCTGGTGGGGAGCCTGGGGATTACCGCCTACCGGCAAGGCCGGGTCACAACGCTCCAGCAGTGGCTGCGCTGGCTGCAGCGGCGGGGGGCTGCCGAGCAGCACCCGATGGTGGCGGTGCTCGGCACGGTCCTGGCCACGGTGACGGGGCAGCCGGTCGAAGCCGAACGGTGGGCCGATGCGTTCGAACGCTGGCAAGACCAGCAGGCCGACGAGCCCGCGGATGCCTTCACCGCCGCGTGGGCCACCGCATTCCGGGCTGTCATGTGCCGGCATGGCATCGAGCAGATGCGCGCCGACGCGGATCAGGCCTCGCAAAGATTCACCCCCCAGGGCCCCATACCTCCCGTGGTCTCGCTGATGCAGGGGCTCGCACGCTTCCTCGGCGGGGATCTCGACGGCGCCGATGCTTTCTTCCAGGACGCGCTCGGCGTGCGGGAGATAACCGGCGCACCCGAAGTCCTCGCGGTCGCGCTGTGCGAGCAGGCGCTGGTGGCAATAGCCCGCGGCGCCTGGGACCACGCCGGAACGCTTGCCAGTCAGTCAGCCGCTTTGCTGAGCCAGGCCGGAATCGAGGAAAGCTTCGCCACCCCGTTGATCTGTGCGGTACAAGCCCGTGCCGCAATGCACCGCGGCGACATCGCCGCGGCGAAGCGGGAACTCATCCGCGCGCAGCGGCTACGGCACCTGCTCACCTACGCTCTGCCCCACCTCGCCGTGCAAGCACGGATCGAACTAGCGCACGTCCACCTCACCGTGGGCGACTTCGCGGGGGCCAGGACACTGATGCAGGAAATCGATCAGCTGCTCAGGCAGCGGCCAGACCTGGGGATCCTGGTCAGCCAGGCCCAAGCGCTGCGAGCCCAGCTGTCCAGCCACAACAGCCCAGCCAGCCTGGGCCCATCCACGCTGACGGCCGCTGAACTCCGCTTGCTGCCGCTGCTAACCACGCACCTGACGATGGCCCAGATCAGCGCAGACCTGTACCTCTCCGTCCATACCGTCAAGACCCAGGGCAAATCGATCTACCGCAAACTAGGCGCCTCTACTCGCAGCCAGGCGGTCGCCCAGGCCCGCGAACTAGGCCTCCTTGAAGGCTGACCATCCGCCGCGACGACGAGGGCCGGATGCACGTTAACGGTCGCCCGTGCGCTACGACAGGAGCCCGACGGTGCTGTAGCGGCGCATCTCGATGAGAGCGGACTGCAGCTCGGCAGCCGTTGCCCGGGCCGCCGCCAGCCGCTGCACTACCTGGTCATTGACCCGTGTTCGCTCGACCTCGGGCGCCCCCGCACCCACATCGCGTCCGCCGGCCGGAGGCACGACGAGTTGCATCTGGTCGGCAAGACGTTTCATGAGCGCCGAGGCGTCGGCGCCGAGGATGCCATACCGGCTCTCGGCGCCCCCGAGCAGCCGCTGGAGGGAAGAGAGCGGTGAACTCACATTCCCGGAGGCTGTCGTCCAGCCCTCAATAGTCTCCGGGGCCGAGTCGAGAATGGCGCGGATCCGCTGCGCCGCCGACAGGGCATCGAGCAGCGTTGGATCAGAGGACCGGGTCGATTCGGCGCTCGTTATGTACAGCCCCAGATCGAAGTTAGAGAGGATTGCGCCACCGACGTTTGACAAGTACGCGCGGAGCGACGGCAGCAAGGAGAAGGCCCCGGCCGCGTTGACACCCGCTGGGGCATTGGCCGCCTCACGCAGCGACTCCTGGAATAGCTTCGGCTCAGCCACAAGCGGCTCATAGTACTTCGCACGCCAGTCGTCGCGGGATGAGAGCACCTGCAGCGCCATGACCACATGGCCGTCTACGTCAAGGCCAAGCCGCTGGCTCAGGATCTGCATCTGCAGGATATACGCATTGACGAGCTGCTTGACGGCGCGCGGGTTCAGAGTGTTTTCTTCGGCCAGAAAGACGAGATGCGGCTGCACGACCTGGGTGAAGTCCTGCCGCTGAGGGGGATCCCAGCCGCTCGTATTCAGCAACGTCACAGCGTACTCATCCACCGCGCCTACGTCGATCCGGGGCAGCGCGAACGGCACCTGGAATATCTTCTCCAGGTACTCGGCGCTGGCCCGCTGACGGGCGTCAGCAGTCTGTTCCAGCTCCGGATGCTTGGACGTGATCGCACGCGCGATGACATCCCGGTCAAGACCAACCACAAATACAAATCCCTGGGAGTCGAAGAACACCTTCATCGACTCAAGCACGGCCAGGGCGCTGGCCGGGAAGCAGCGGTCAAGGTCGTCCACGAAGACGACGACCCGCTCGATTCCGCCCTTGCGAAACTCCCGTACTGCCGCCTCCAGTTCGCGGAAAGCCGCATGGTAAAGCGACACGGCCAGCTCGGAGCCGGCATCGTCGGAGCCCTGCAGCACCTGGCCGACGTCTACTTCAACGGACGCGATATTCGGGACGCCTGCGCTCACCGTGACCCCGGAAAGAAACGCGCGCGCAGCCCGGCGGATCTTGCGGGCTGCCTGCCGGACAGTTTCCAGCCGGTCCTCGGCCATCTGCAGTTTTTCCTGTTTCTTCACCCACGCTTCGAGCTGCTCACGGAGGACGTCCAGCAGCGGTCCGACCAGGTGGCCCTCCCGCTCGTACCGCCAGGCGTTGAACTCGATGGGCAAGACGCTCGGGTCGTCCTTCAGGCCTTCCCTGATGGCATCCATCAGCGTCGTCTTCCCAGAGCCCCAGTCCCCGAAGATGCCGACGGCGAACCTGGGGGTACTGCTCCGCACGAGGGTCACCAGCGCCTTGGCGTAGTAGTCGAACCCTAGCCCCGGGCTGGCGGAAGGTGTATCGAGCAAGATCCGGAATTCGGCGTATGGAGTAGCGTCCGGCATGACCCAACCCCCCGGTCGGTGGCGCTCACGCGCTGTTGAGCACCGAATGTGCCACACCACAAGGAAATGCGGAATACGTGGCCGGCCCGGTCCTTTCAGGCCTCCAGCGGCTTGCGGAACGTCAGGTCCAGGAGGAACGGCGTCGAGACCCACTCGTAGCCGCCGCCTTTCGCGGCACGGAGATCACTGACCAGATCGTCGACCTGCGGCCCGGTCGCGGTGCCCGAGGCGATGGCACGGTCCCTCGCCGCCTGCAGCGTCGCCGCGTGCAGTTCGAAGCCCAGCTCCGGATCCACCGCGGCGAAGGCTCCGTTGACCGCAACGACGTCAAGGCCCGCCGCGCGCGCCGACCCCGCGAGGCCATCGACGGAGCCGTGCGGCACGCCCCCGGCCCGTTCCAGCACCTCATACACCAGATCCCAGAAGGTGCCGAGAGCGTCGAGGTGGGGATGTGACCGCGGCGGCGGGCTGCGCAGCGGCTCCTGCGCCACGATCCAGCCGCCCGGGCGGAGCAGGCTCGCGATCTGGCTGAGGGTCCGTACCGGGTCGGGCTGGTGCATCAGGAAAAACCGCGTGTAGGCCAGGTCGAACGGGCCGCCGACGGCTGCGGTGCCGAGCTCGTGGATGTCGCCGGCAAACAGCTCCACGTTGCCCAGCTCGAGCGCTGTCACGACCGACCGGGCCCGCTGGACGGTCGGCTCGCTGAAGTCGACGCCCACCACCCGGCCGGCCGGGCCCACCATCTCCGCCATGACGGCAAGCGCGCCAATCGGGCCGCAGCCGCAGTCGATCGCCTGCCAGCCTTCCTGCATACCGACCCTGCGGAAGGCAGACCGGGCCATCTCCCTGGTGGACTCGGCGACGCCCAGCAGCCGCCGGAGATCCTCGTCGCTGCCGTCGAGGATGTAGCGCCGGACCCGATCGGCGATCGCTTCAGCCATGGCCGGCCTCCTTTGCCGTCGCGAGCCCGCGGGGATCTGTTATGTATGCCTGTGCCCGCCGGGAAAGAGCATGCCGCCCGCGGGCCTGATACGCCACCGGCTGGCCCGCGGCGGCCAGCCCGCCGAGGTGGTCACGGCTGGAGGTGGTCGCGCAGTGCAGCGAGCCAGACGGCGAACCCGTTGCGCTCGAAGTGCCCGGCCCAGTGGTCGCGCTGGTCCTCGGCGCACTCGAAGGTGGCCCACCACTCGACGAACGCCCGGTCCCCGTCGGTCACCGGGGTGACCCGCAGGGTGGCGCGGTAGTCCTGCACGGGGAACGGCGCCGGCCCGCAGAACTCGTAGCTGTAGAAGCGGTCAGCGTCGGAGTGCGCGAGCAGCCGCTGCCGGGCCGGCTGGCCGGCTGTGCTGATGCGGCGGACAGCCCCGACGGCATCCCCGGTCCGGCCGTCTTCCAGCTGCGCCGCTATGCCGGTGCCCGCCCACGAGTAGTAGCCGAAATCGCGGATGGTCCGCCAGACGGCGCTGGCCGGCTGATCGACGACCGTGCTGTAGTACGCCCTGGGCATCGTGAGTCCTCCTTCGTAAGGGTCCGCCCAGTGCGGCAACGCTGTAGCCCCGCGGCGCGTGAGGTCCCGGCCCGCCCCCCGGCCCGGTTGCCCGCAGATCACTGGCGGGCAAGGGAAGCCAGCCGGCGAAGGAGCGCAAGGTTCTCCCGGGCTCTGCTTGCAGCCGTGCGCGCCTGCTCGGCTACCCGGAGGAGGTCGTCGCGGCCGCCGGGGTGCCTGGCGGCCAGGTCTTCATGGACCCGGGCAACTTCTTCCTCGCTGGCGGCGAGCGCTTCCAGCATCTCCAGGCTCTGCTGGCGCAGCAGCCTGGAACGCCTGGCCAGCGCGGCGGGCTCAGGGGGCGCGGACGCCTGCTTCCGTCCACTCTCCGCTGACGCCCGGTCAACTTCCGCTTGCTGCCGGGCCAGGCGCGCCCGCCCGCTGGGCGTCATCGAGCCTTCGCTCGCGCTCGTCGGCTTCGCGCTGCCGCTCGTCCTGCGCGACCTCGCGCTGGTCGGCTTCGCGCTCGCGCTGGTCGGCCAGGGTCTCGCGCTCGTCGGCCATGGTCTCGCGTTCGTCCGCCAGCTGGTCGCGCTGATCGGCGGCGTGTTCCCGTGCAGTCAGGGACGCACGGCGGCTGGATACCGTGCCCTGCCTGTGAGCGCCTTCCCGCTGGCCCCTGGCTGGCCATCATCCTGATACCCGGGCCGCCACGAGCGGCGGTGACCTTCGTGATCGTGATCCTGGCACTGGCGCTGACGGGCTGGATCTCGGCGCAGATCTCAGACGTCCACCCGGTGCGCCCGATCGTGCGCACGGCCGCTATCGGCGTTCTGTCGATGGCGATTACGTATGCGGCTGGGCACCTGTTCTCTCCGTAGCCGCCTGGGCCCGGGAACGGCCGACGAGAATGTCTACGCTCAGCGCCAGGATCCACACCGGGAACAGCAGTTCCGCCCAGGCCACCAGTCCCGAGCCGAACATCAGCACCAGCGCGCTCGCCAGCCCGGCGAAGGTGAGCCACCGGGACACGATCTTGGTGTGGCGCGCGATCGTCACCGTCGTGAGCGTGAACACCGCCGCCATCCGCATCGCGTAGACGTTCAGCAGCAGGCTGGTGACGTGGCGGCCGTAGGCCAGGGTCGCCCCGTTCGGCGCCCCGGACTGCAGCTGGCCTGCGATCAGGCCGCCGGCTACCGCGGAGCCGACGAACAGCATGGCGACGAACAGCAGGCCGCTGCCCAGGAACACCGTGGCGAAGAGCCGGTCCTCACGCGCGCCGATGCGGTCACGCACCACCCCGACGAACCACAGGAAGGCGATCCCGGCGAACGGGATGAGATTCAGGGCGAGGGCCACCGCGGTTCTGCGCGGCGAATCGGTCAGCCACGCGCCAGGGACCGCGGGGTGCGCCGGGACGGACACCCGCAGCAGCACCATGGCGGTGAGCAGCAGCACCGAGAAGACGATCCCGGCCACCGCCGCCGCGCGCGGGGCCCTGAGCGGGCTCCCGGCCCCCAGCGGACCCTGCCCCACTTCCCCGGTCATGGCCGCCCCTCTCACTGCTGCCTACGTCAGATGATCCGCATCAGCTGGTGCGGCTGGGTTCATCCGTGCGGGGTGATCCGGGCCGGCGGCGGTGTGCGACACACTTCCTGGGTCTCCGGTTTGAGCTGACACTCCCGGAAGTGGGCGGGGAAGGTGACGACGCCAGCTGATCCGTTCGCCATGGTGCGGACGAGAAGATACGTGGCCCTGCTGGTCCTGGCGGCGGTCCTGGGCGTGGTGGTCTCGTTCCTGATCTACTGGTTTCTCAAGCTGATCGCCGACGTCCAGAGCTGGGTGTACACCGACCTGCCGAAGGGCCTGGGCTATCACGGCGAGCCAGCCTGGTGGCCGCTCCTGCCGCTGGCCGTGGCCGGGGCGATTGTCGGCGCGACAATCAAGTACCTGCCCGGCCGGGGAGGTCACTCGCCCGCAGACGGCTTCAAGGCAGGCGGTGTGGCGCAGGTAACCGAACTGCCAGGCATCTTCGTGGCGGCGGTGGCCAGCATCGGGCTGGGCGCGGTGGTCGGGCCGGAGGCCCCGGTGATCGCGCTGGGCGGTGGGCTGGCGGTGCT
>Ga0207664_10002689_pt1 | contig 11794 bp, 14 predicted proteins | sample LARL83metaG_FD_184349 | JGI IMG/M metagenome (GOLD analysis project Ga0207664, IMG submission 184349) | Corn, switchgrass and miscanthus rhizosphere microbial communities from Kellogg Biological Station, Michigan, USA - LAR L8-3 metaG... | ecosystem: Host-associated > Plants > Roots >...
CCAGGTAGTCCATGGGCTTGTGCGGCCCCGGCATCACGTTCACCAACACCGCCACGGTGCCGCCGAACAGCATGACCATCAACGCCGCCAGTGCGAGGGTTCGGTTCATCAGTCGTATTTCTCGAATATGATTTGCTTACGATCGAAGCCCATCGCTTTGAGGATCGCTCGGACGTCATCCACCATTGCTTTCAATCCGCAGATGTAAACGTCCAGGTCGCGACGGTCACCGATCGCTTCCATCAAATGAACTTGCACGTGCCCGGTCCGGGCGCTCCAGGATGCATCCGCGCGGCTCAGCGTCGGCCAAAAACGGAAGTTGGGATGCTGTTTCCGAAGCGCCTCGAAATCGTCACGATAGTAAATGGACTGCTCGTGCCGTACTCCGAAAAGTAACGTCAGCTCCTTGGCTTGCGGATGGCTCAAATAATCCGGGGCCATCGAGCGGAAAGGCGCAATTCCAGTGCCCGTAGCCACGAACACTGCATCCTTGGCCGGATTGCGGACCACGAAAAATCCCAGCGGGTCGGTCATCTCCACGGAATCGCCTGGCTTCATCGTGAAAAGGTGCGGTGAGAAAAGGCCTTCGTGCACCAGATTTAAGCACAGCTCAAAGTGGTTGCCCGACGGGAGCGAGGCGATCGAATAGGCGCGGGTGATCTTCTTGCCGCCCAGCGTTTCGTTGAAGGAGACGAATTGGCCCGGCTTGAAGTGAAGTTGCTTGACCCCAGGCGTTTCGAATACGAAGTGGCGCACCTCGGGAGCAATCTCGTGCGATTCCACTAGCCTGGCCTTCATGCACGATCCCTGCCCGGCGCCAGCGCTTCACTGGCTCGATCGAGCAAAGCCTCGAGCAGCGCGGGATGGCCATCCAGCGGCGATGTCACCTCAATCTCGACGCCGCCATTTTCACGGGCAGCATCCTGGACCAGGCGCGGCAGATCGCGCTGCATATGCGTTCCCAGCGTCAGAAAATAAGGGATGACGATAATGTGTGAAGCCCCACGTGTTACCAGGAGCGCCGCTGCCCCGGCGAGATCCGGCTGGCCCAGTTCGAGAAACGCCGCCTCCACCATCTCACCCCGCGAAGCTGCCATCCGTGCAGCGATGTCCCGCACGGCCTGGTTGGCGCTTTCAATGCGGGAGCCGTGAGCGAATACGATGAACCCGGTCATACCTGAATCAGAGAAGGCGCATCCGCCGGGCCCGCCTGCTTCTGCGGGAAATAGCCACGCAAATAATCGATGAACGCGCGGCCACGCGGCCGTCCATTTCTTTGATGCAACCCGACCCTCTCCAGAAACACGAACACTCCCAGGATTTCGGAGTCGCGAATGGGAGTCGATCCTTTTTCCGCCAGCTCCTTGCGCAGTTCCTGCACCGCATCCTGAATCTTCTGATGGATGCCCGCGGCCAGCAGATTGTTCGGACGAGTTTCGTAATAGAGACCGCTCTCGAGTGTGCGGTAGGTCCGGATCAACGACTCCAGCGCTTCCTGCACGTCGGAATCTACAACACTAGCCGTTTCGAGCGACGCTTCCAGCAGCTTCGCGCCCAGAAAAATCAGCAGCGGCTCATGCTCGCGCAGGAATTCCTCGCTGATGCGAACATCCTGGTTCGGAATCTGTTCTGCAGGTACCGGCGGAGCCTTCTCATGCCCCCGCGCTTCCACCAGATAGGCACAGTCCAACGGGCAATTCACAGTCACCTCCCGCTCTGAACCGCAGCAAATCGAGCATATATCGCCGCCCACGCCAGGGCAGTAACGGCGCGGCTTACGCGTGTTGCAGATCTTGCATTTCATGATGGAAGGGCCGATCACTTCCATCGTAGCATCGGCGCAGAAAGGACTATTTCGAGGTCTGTTCGGTGTTTTGAGCAGTCCTGGAATCAGCGCCGCTGCGTTTGCGATCCAGGCCGAACTTCGGCTGCTTCGAGGTCCCGTCCACTTTGATCCGCAGGTAGGTCCCTGCTCCATGCTTGGAGAAGAAGGGGTCAGCCGGCCGGAGAACCCAGCGCTTCCATCCGGTCATGGTTTGGGACACCTTCGCGTCCAGTTTGAGCGCTCCATGGAAGTCGATGACATCTTTGTCCAGGTCGTAGTCACCCACTATTTCTACATTTGCGCCGGGCACGTCGAACGACATGGAGCGGAAGGTCATGAGTTGGTCATCCAAATGGAACGAGCCTTTCATGTTCGAGACCACCTCATCGATCTCCTGATTTTTCGGCTGCCCTTGACCCCGGCGGCTCAGTTGATCGATCTGATCCTGGATCGTAGAACGCAGAAATTTGGCGTCACGAATCTCGAACTCTCCGTCCAGAAGCAGCTTGTCCTTAACCGGGCCGGTCAGAGGAGGAATGTCGATTCGCGAGCGCAGATTGATCTCGCCTTCCATGAATGGCGAGCCTTTGGTCGCAAGCCGCAGCAGGTCACGCATGTCTCCGTGCGGCATGGACACCCTCAGCGTGATGCTGCGGTGTGTCTGATTCTCATGCCTGATCACGGCGCCCGTCGTTGTGAAGTTCGTTCTCCCCAGCTTCGCGTGCACGGGTTCCAACACGGTATTGCCATTGGTTCCATCCACGAGAACCTCAAAGCGCGTGGAGAGCGGGATAGAATTTCCGACTGCCTTCAAGCGGAAGTTGGGCACGGAAGCTTCGCCTTTCGCCCGAACCGAATCCAATGTCCCATCGAAGCTGCCGGTGGAAGTCAATGTGCCGGCGATGGCGCGAAAGATGCCCAGGTTGGCCTTGTCGAAGGTGTAGTCGCCATGCAGCGGAGTGTCTCCCGGCTCGGTCGCCAGCCAGGGGCCAAAACTTCCGTCACTATGAAGCGTGCCAGGCGGCTTCGGAATAGTCAGCGCAGCTTGGTATTTCATTGCCGAATCGACGCCTACCGATTTCATGCGAAGATGTTCGATAGCGAATCGCAGCGGCTGCTTGCTCTGATCTTTGGGATGAATAACGAGCAGCGCATCGTTGAACTGAGCATCCTTGATCAGCACGTTCGGCTTGCCGGAGCTGTCCCTGCCGAAGCCATTAGCGCCCCCCAGATCAGGAAGTTCGCCTTTGGGTGGAATATGAATCTCCACTCCGTCCAGCGAGACGAACTCGACGGTCTTTCGCGGCTCAGCTAGCACTCCCAGGTCCACGATGAAATAGAGTTTGCGGATCTTGAAGAGTGGCGGAAGGTCGCGCATTCCGGCGAATCGCATGGAAACGCCGTTACCTTCCACCCCGACCATGGCTCCTCGCCCATGCCGCAGTAGAATCTGGAAGATCGACATCTTGGGAGGATTAACGCGTAGTGCCGCGATCTCGACATCGCTATCGAAGCGCTCTCGCAGGTAGCGGATGGCCTGTTCCCGGATCATCGGCTCGAAGCGCTTCGCCATGCTAGAGGCCGCGACGAATGCACCCACGATCATGAGAGCTAGGAGCACTCCTATGCCCAGCAACCAATACTTCTTGCGGCTTCTCACCCCAGGGTTACCCCAGTCTGTGGATGGTTCTGGGGAAGGATTGTTTCCTAAACTTGTGCGCTGAAGGTTTCCTGATAGGTGCGCAAGAAATAGCCATCCGTCATCCCGGCGATGTAATCGCAGACCACCCGGTGAACGGGCCAATGCTCCAGCGGCTCCAGGTAGTTTTCCGGCAATTTCTCGGGATGAGCCGTATAGAATTCGAATAGCTCTGCGATCATCGCGGCCGAGCGGCGGCGCTCTTCCACCATTACCTCGGAAAAATAGACGGTGTGGTGAAGAAACTGCTTGAGCTGGCGATTGGTGGCCTGAGCGGCCGGTATGAGCGAAGCCAGGCGTCTTGGATTCGAACGGACCTGGTCTGCATCCGCGACGCCCGCTGCCTCGGCCGCGTCCAGCGTCCCCTGGATTAGCCCCGAGACCAGCCAATCGACTAGCCCTCTCACTACCTCCTGAAACAGCTCCCGCTCGGATGCCGCTGGAAAATGGCCCTCTGCCTCCTGGTACCGCTGATCGAATTCGGGCACGGCATTGCGTACGTCGCAGGCGCGAAACAGATGTGCCGAGAAGGCGTCATCCAGATCGGCCGTGTTGTAGGCGATCTCGTCCGCCAGGTCAATGAGCTGTGCCTCCAGGGGAGGGCGCAATCCCGGTAGGTATTCGTCCAGCGTCGGATTCTCCCCCTTCTCAAAATCGCGCGAATGTTTGACGATCCCCTCCCGCACTTCGAACGTCAGATTCAGTCCCGCAAATCGGGCGTACCGGTGCTCGAACGATTCCACGATGCGGAGCGCATGCAGGTTGTGATCGAAACGCTCGCCGAAGCGGCGCATCTGGCGGTCCAATTCTTCCTCGCCGGCGTGCGCGAAGGGCGGATGTCCGATGTCATGGCCAAGCGACAGCGCTTCCGTCAAATCCTCATCCAACGCCAGCGTGGAGGCCAGGGTGCGGGCGATTTGCGAAACTTCGATGGTGTGCGTCAGGCGGTTACGAAAGTGGTCGGATATGCCGGCGGGAAAAACCTGCATCTTGTTTTCCAGACGCCGGAAGGCACGCGAGTGGATGATCCGGTCGCGGTCGCGTTGGAATTCGTTGCGGTAAGGGTGCGGTAGCTCGGGATAGCGCCTGCCCCGGCTTCGATCCACCGGGAAACGCAGACGGCCGAGCGAAATCACTTCTGGGACATGTCGGAAAGCGCGCTAATGGCCACCCGGCTGACGCTCCCTCGCGGGCTGCTTCGCAAGGGTTCCAGCAGTTTGCGCGCGCGCTGCGGATCTTTCGATTGAATCAGCTCGGCCAACGCTATGGTGGCGGCTTCCTTGGAAACCAGAGGCGTGGGATGGTCGATCAAGGACTGTACCAACTTCTCCCCATCCGTCAGTTTGCCTTCTGCGGCGTAGACCTGGGCAAGTGAGAGTTTCGCCAGAGCCGAGTAAGGAATGCCGGCGTCGGCCACTACTTTCAGGCGTTTCTCAGCCTCGCTTAATTTACCCTGATCGGCCGCGTTCGTACCCAGGAAAAACTCGGCGATCAACCCTTCGTCGGTGCCGGAGTATTTCACAGCCAGCTCGGTGAACGACTTGTTAACAGCCTTGTCGCGCTCGGCCTGAGTAGGAAAGCTGACGCTTAACTCGTTCTGCTGCGGGCCAATGCTGGCGTTTTGAAGCTGCTGGGCCGCATGCAACGCCTCCTGGCGAACGACATGTTCGTGATTGCGATACATGACCACGGCAATCACCAGGATGGCGACCACGCCGGCGATGGTCCCCCAGCGGGTCAGCTGTTGTCGATGGTCGGTGACAACTTGGATGCTGTGCTGGACTTCCAGTGCGAAACGGTCGCTCTTTAATTCTTTGCGGGTAAGACGATCCACTCGAAACCTCGTCGGAGGGGAACTTTTATATTATCACAAGCCAATGCCGACGGCGCACCCATCCCGGCCCAGGCACGCAAATGCCTCTAAATCCGCCACTGGCTACAGCCTTTCAGTCGCGGATTATCAGGCGAAGCTGCGAACGGCGGCGGCTTCATCGTCGAACACTTCGAACACGGTGTAAAGCTTGGTAATCTGCAGCAAGTCTTTAACTCGTTTGCTCAGACCAAGCAATTTTAGCTGACCGCCATGATTCGTCACGGTGGTGAAGCTGGAAACCATTTCCCCAATCCCCGAGCTGTCGATATAAGACACTTCGCTAAGGTTGATCAGAATCTTCTTCTCGCCCTTGTTGGCCAAATCCCGGATCGCATCCCGAAAAGTGCTGGCGCCTTCGCCTAGGGTGATCCGGCCTGCCCCATCGATTACTGTTACGTCGCCCACTTTGCGGATGTTCAGTTTAACGCTCACGAATTGAAACCTCCTCGAATTTTCTTGGATCTCGTCAACTGGCTTTCGCCAGGTACTTCACCATTCGCACTTCGGTCCCACCGGGATGTCCGCGGCGAACCTGTAACTCGTCTACGAAGGCCTGAATTAGCAGGAGCCCCCGGCCGGACTGTCGCAGCAGATTCTCCTCTGCCAGCGGATTCGGCACCTCCGTCATCTCGAAACCTTCCCCTTCGTCGGCAATCACTATCGTCAGGCGGTCCGGGTCGCGGGTCACCGACAAATGCACCTTTTTCCGCGTATTGTAGCGGTTCCCGTGCACCACTGCATTCACCATGCTCTCCCTGACTGCCATTCCCAACTGATGTAACTCTTCTTCTCCAAAACCAATCGCATGGGCCTCATCGAGAACCGCAGCCTCCGCGATTTCCACGCTGTCCAGATTGGAATCGAGCAGCATGTCGCGGTCTGGCATAGATTCGCTTAGCGGGCCGCAGCGTGGCCAAGTCGAATGTTTACAGTAAAATACTCGGACCTGGAAAGTCAAGAACGACGCAGGCGATCTTGCAAGTCACCACCGGCTAACACCGCTCCAGCATAGTTGGATGCCCAGCGAAATCAGCCATAACGACAATGCCACGCGAAATACGCGTTGTGGCGCAACCGATGCCAGATACGTTCCCGCGAAGGCCCCCAGCAGTCCGCCGATTATTAACCTGGTTAATATCAACGCGTCGTAATTACCGGCGCTCAACTGAAATCCGCTGCCGACCAGCGAGACGCAGAGGCCGAAGAACAGGTCCGTTCCCACCACTTGCGCCGCTGTCAGTGGAGTGATCGCCAGCAGGACCAGCGATCCTAAGGCGCCGGCGCCCGCCGACGAGAAGCCCACCTCAGCGCCGATCGGCAGCGTGATCAGGGGCAGCCACCGCGAACCGTCTCGAACGGACTGGTGCGTCGGACGAAGCCATAGCCGGTAAAGATTGACTGCGGCCATCAGAACGATGGTTGAGCCCAGCGCTGCAAATAAGATTCCTTGCCGGCCAGGTGTGTTCAACCTCGCCAGGATCGCAGAGCCGATCACTACGCCCGGCAATCCACCGGCCAGCATGTATCCCAGCACGCGAAAGTTCACCTGCTTGCGATATAGCTGCACCGGAACAACCAGCAGCTTCACCGCTACACCAAATGCCAGTGCGGTTCCAACGGCGCGCACGGGTGGCATATGAAAGAACAGAATCAAAACCGGCGCTGTGATGATGCCTGCGCCGACACCGGTAATGCCGATAGCAACCGCAATCAGAAATCCGAGAACGATTTCCATGTTCTCCTAGATTCAATCACTCGCGATATGGATGCCGCATTCGAGCTTGTGCCCGCCCCAGCGGCCCGAGCGCAGATTCTCCGGATCGGCCGGCAGCGTTGTGCACGGGGCACAGCCGACGCTCGTAAATCCCTGGTCGTAGAGCGGAAGCACCGGAATACCGCGCCGCTTCAGATAACTCCACACCTCCGCGTTCGACCAGGCCGCCAGCGGACTCACCTTCAGCAACTGCTTACCCGTGGGCAGCTTGAAATGATCGAGAGGCTGAAGATTCGCGCGAGTGGGCGATTGCTCGCGCCGCAGCGCAGTAAACCAGACCCCGTAATCCTCAAGCCCGCGGAAAAGCGGCTCCACTTTGCGCATCTCGCAACAACGGTCCGGCGCGCTTTGATACAGGATGCCGAATTGCGACTCCTGCTCGGGCACGCTGAGCTTCGAGGAAAGGTTGATTAAATTCAACCGCAGACGCTCTGTCATCTGGTCGCGATAAGCGTAAGTCTCCTGGAAATGATAACCCGTTTCGAGAAACAAGACCGGAATATCGGGCTGCTGGGCCACCAGGAGATCCACGATCACCATGCACTCAGCTTGAAAACTGCACGTGACACAAGCGCGGGAATGGCCTTCGGAAAGCGTGTCGCCGATCAAAGCCGAAGCCTCTCGGATTTTGGTATCGAGCGTCATTCAAATACCCTCCCCTTCCGTCAGCGATTCATTCGGCAGTAGGACGCCAGACTCTTCCAACCTGCGAATGACCTCGTCTGCCGCTCGCGCATCATCGGCAGGCAAATCCGAGGCCTTATCAGAAACAAGTAAGACGAGTAAGCCAGTGGCAGCGGCGTCCAGGCCTGCGTCCCTCGTTTTCACCACCGCGCATCCTCGATCGAATAGCCGACGTTCCAATAGCCAAGCCAATTGCTCCCGATTACCCAGCGCCACTGTTGCTCCAGCGTGCCGATACCGCGCTATCCGCTCCACCGCCGTCACGCGCCCCAGCCTCATCTCGACTGCCCGCCGGCCGCGATCCACTTGAACCGCCGACAGGATCATTCCAGCCGCTACCGTCGCATTGGTGGCCGGGTCCAGCAGGATGAAGCTGCCGGTGGCACGATTCTCCGAATAAGAGTCGAAGTAAATCGCCCGGTTGGTCTCGATTCGCAGCACTCCGATGGCGTTCATCTCCAACCGATCAGCGGTTTCGTGATCGAGCGTGGCTATGTTCACTCGATGCCTTATCGCTTTCACTTCGGCGGCGACCGTCTGGGCTGAATGCTTGAGCAAATAGGTCTTGGTCGGGTCTAGCGCCCGTTCATTCAGCCACACGACATTTGCATCGAATAGCCGGGCTACTTCCGGAACTCTTTGCGCCGACGCAATCATATCGCCGCGGCCGATGTCCAGTTCGTCTGTGAGAGTCAGCGTGACGGACATGGGCGCGACGGCTTCCTGCAGGGGGCCATCGAATGTCTCGATGCTCTTGACCTGCGAGCGCTGCCCCGATGGAAACGCCAGAATAAAGTCGCCCGGCCGTACCGCGCCCGAAACAACTTGTCCCGCATAGCCTCGAAAAGTCTGGTCGGGACGGACTACCCTCTGTACCGGGAAGCGGAACCCGGCCGCGCGCACTCTGTCGAGCACCGGCACAGTCTCCAGAAACTCCAGCAGGCTCGGTCCTTCAAACCAGGGCATCTTGCGGCTGCGCCGCACTACATTATCGCCTTCGAGTGCGCTGATCGGCAGGAAATAAACGTGGGGTGCCGCATGCAAACGACGCAGAAATTCGCGGAACTCGCTTTCGATTGTGTGAAACACGGCTTCGTCGTATTCCACCAGATCCATCTTATTTACGGCGATCGCAAAGTTCGGAATCCCGAGCAGCGACGCGATATACGCATGCCGTCGCGATTGCTGTAAAACACCGTTGCGCGCATCGATCAGAATAATCGCCAGGTCCGCTGTCGAAGCCCCCGTCGCCATGTTGCGGGTGTATTGCTCGTGGCCCGGAGTATCGGCAATGATGAACTTGCGCCGAGCCGTCGCGAAGTAGCGATAGGCGACGTCGATGGTGATGCCTTGCTCCCGCTCCGCACGCAGGCCGTCGGTCAATAACGAAAAATCAATCGGTCCGGCCGACCGGTTGACTGACGCCCTGGTCACCGCTTTCAGCTGGTCTTCGTAAACGTTCTGCGAGTCAAAAAGAAGACGGCCGATCAGTGTCGACTTACCATCGTCCACGCTCCCGGCCGTCGTGAATCGCAGGAGATCCTTGGCCTGTTCCTCGACTAGGAAAGTTTCGATGTCGAAGGCGAGAGCCTGGTCTGCTAGTGCGGCCATCAGAAATAGCCCTCTCGCTTCTTCATTTCCATTGAGCCTTCTTGATCGAAATCGATCACCCGGTTCTCGCGCTCCGAGCGCCGGAACGAAACCAGCTCTTCAATTATTCGCGGCACCGTGTCGGCGTCCGACCGAATCGCGCCCGTGCAAGGGCTACACCCGAGCGACCGCATCCGGCAGCGCACCCATTGCGGTTTCTCACCGGGCAGCATCGGGATAAACGGCTGCTCCAGCGGAATCAGCGAATCGCCGCGCACCAGCATTTGGCGCTCTTTTGCGAAATACATCGGCACAATCGGAATCTTCTCGACATGGATGTATTGCCACACATCCATCTCAGTCCAGTTCGACAACGGAAATACGCGCAGACTCTCGCCCGGATCGATGCGCGCGTTGTAGTGATTCCAGAGTTCCGGCCGCTGATTCTTGGGATCCCATTGCCCCTTGGCATCGCGAAAGGAAAAGATGCGCTCCTTGGCCCGAGATTTTTCCTCATCGCGCCGCGCCCCGCCGATGGCCGCATCGAATCCGCCCGCCCGCAGCCCATCCAGCAGACCCTTGGTCTTCAGCAATCCACAACACCGCTGCGTTCCCAGCAAAAATGGATTCGCGCCGTCCGCGATCGCCTCCTGGTTGGTATAAACGATCAGCTTCGCGCCGATCTCCCGCGTGTAGCTATCGCGGAATTCGATCATCTCGCGGAACTTGTAAGTGGTGTCGATGTGCAGCAGCGGGAAGACAATCGGCCCTGGATGAAAAGCTTTCTGCGCCAGCCTCAATAGCACCGACGAATCTTTGCCGATCGAGTACAGCATCACCGGCCGCTGAAATTCCGACGCAACTTCCCGCAGGATGTGGATGCTCTCGGCTTCGAGCAGGCGCAGATGGCCCAGTTGCGACATCAGCCGCAGAGTATCACAACAATCTACTTAATGTCTATAGAGATTACTATGTTTAGCTGATAAGTCTTTCTGTTTTAAGATCATCCAGCAGTTCACCGGAGGCATTGCTCGGATAGCCAAAGTCCCAGAAGGGCGCATCCCCGGAGGTTTCCCAGACTCGCTTATCGCGATCGGTCAACATGGCTTCGAATCGCCGATCCAGCTCCTGGACCTCGCTATCCAGGCCCAGCATGGCGATAATTCCGCGCAGATCCAGGTCGTTGCGGTAGTCTTCCAGCCCGAACTTGTAGCCGTGCTCGACCGATTCGACGAACTTGTTCCAGCGTTCGATCAGGCCCGCGCGCCCGGCCCGAACGACATGCTCGGGATATCCGTTCTCGCGCAGATAGGCGGCCATCTGTTCGTCAGTCATACGATCGCCTGGCTTGCCGGCGGAAGTAGCGCTCGCCATCGTTGGGAATGAAGAATGTGCGGACGGTGTGGTCCGGATTATACGCGCCGAAATAGCCGTGACGTCTGTCGAACCGGCTGAACTCGCCGTTTGACCGCCTGGCTTCGAGTATCGGCCCACCCGGCGGGGCGTCTCTGAGTTCCTGCGCCAGCCGCAGATAATCCTGCTTGCTAATGCCGCCAAATTCGGACCCATGCTTGCTGTAATGTTCGTCAAGTTGCGCCTGGCTACGAAAACCAGGGCCGCTCGCCCACAGCAGCAACCCGGTCAGAAGGCCGATGACGAGTCTGTGCATGGCTCGCTACTGGATCGCTATGTCCACCATGTCCGTGAATCCGTTGGTGGTCTGAATGGCCAAAGGGACGGCAGCACCCGGCGCGACGCCCAGTGGGATCGTGACGTTGATCTGATACAGTCCGGGGTATTGTGGCGACAGCCCCTGAAACAAAAGCGCAGAGGCATCGACGGCCGCCGCTCCGAAATAAACCGCTTGAACAGAGTTGCTGCTGGTCAGCTTCGTCGGCGGCGCGCCGTCAGTCACCGGGGGCGACACCGCGCCCAATCCGGTGAGATAAATAACCACCGTCTCACCGCGCGCGGCGGGACTCGATGTCGACACCACCGTCCCATTGGCATGCGTGATCGCTCCCGCGCCCAACCCGTTCTGGGCCAGCGACGCAACGCCTGGCGCAGTTGCCGCTAGGGGTACGGTAATCATATTCGACTGCGCTCCGCCGTTAACAAGAACGATTGTCGCCGTTGGACCTGTCACAGAATACGGCACCACGCCATAAACATTGGTGGCTGTAACCTGGAATAACGGCGCCGGTATGTTGTTGATGAGAAGCTGTACCCCGCTGAGATTAGTCGGGAACGGCGGCGCACTGGCATTCTTTGCAGGCAGCCCTGTTCCATAGATATTGACGAACTCTCCCGGCGCAATCGGATTTCCGGCCGGCGCAAAGCTGAACACAT
>Ga0207664_10002690_pt1 | contig 11790 bp, 12 predicted proteins | sample LARL83metaG_FD_184349 | JGI IMG/M metagenome (GOLD analysis project Ga0207664, IMG submission 184349) | Corn, switchgrass and miscanthus rhizosphere microbial communities from Kellogg Biological Station, Michigan, USA - LAR L8-3 metaG... | ecosystem: Host-associated > Plants > Roots >...
GTTGGGTACGATGACGAAGTAACGCGAAGGATCGAGAGCGCCGCCAACGCGGATCATGTGCTCGATATCTCGATGCTGAGCACCAAATGGCGTGCAGAGCAGGATGACGTTGCTTCGAGCGTCGTCCAGCTGGCCGTATGTCTGATACGCCAAGCGCGCGCCGCGGCAAATCTGCCCAGACTGGAGGTCGACATCGCCAGCGTCGAATACGGAATGGTCCATAGTTGGACATTGAGTCATGATTGACGCGATTGCCCTCGCTTGACGTCTCGTCGCGCTCCAAAATATCGAAACAGCTGGCGACGGAATGCTTCTGCAGCGGGCGTCATGGTTTGACCCGCCCTCGTGACGACGCCGAGCTCACGGTCGAAGCCGGGCTCTTCGAGATCTCTGATCAACCCGCGTGCACCGGATAGCGTTCGCTTGGGGAGCACGCTTACGCCTAGATTTGCGGCGACCATGGCAAGTATCGTGGCCGGCTGCGCTGCCTCGTAGGCTGGGTTCACATGGAGGCCGCGACGACGCATGGCCGTATCCACCATGCCTCGGATCTGTGTGCCCTTGACCATCGCCAGGAACGGATGGCGCACAAGGTTCTCCAGGGAGATTTCGCGTGACTTGGCCAGAGAATGCCGTGCCGGGACGATCGCGACAAAAGGATCGACGACGAGCAGCTCGAACTCGAGATCGCCGTCGAGCTCGCTTCTCGCGCAGATTCCCATGTCGGCCGTGGCATTGTGCACGCTTGATTGCACTTGCGACGCTGTGAAATCCAAAAGGTCGACACGAACGTTCGGGTGTGAGACCTTGAACTCGTGAATGATCGTCGGGAGCACATCGGTGGCAATCGAGAAAATGCTCGCGATAACGACCCTGCCGCGCTGGGCTTCGCCAGCCGATTGTGTGTCGCGCAGCACACGATCGATATCCGCAAGCAGTCGCTCGACTTCCGGAAGCAGAGCGCGGCCGGCCACCGTCAGTTCGACTCGCCTCGTGGTGCGGTCGAACAGTGTATTTCCGAGCTCACGTTCCATTTGCCGAATCGCGCTACTGAGCGCGGACTGGGACAAGTTGAAAGCGCTCGCCGCCGTTCGAAAACGTCCATGACGTGCTAGCGACGCGAACGCGCGCATCTGACGAAGCGTAACGTTAATCGGTTTCATTGGATAGCGGCATGCAACGAGGTTTTCGGCAGATAACCTGGCTCTGCCGCATTGATCGACTTCATCGCATAATCATCGACAATTTTTAGCTGGACAACCGGGCGTCGTGCAATAACTATGCAGTTCTCGGAATCGCGGTGCAAAGCTGGTTTGTACGTATGCGGTCATCGGCATGCGGCGAACTCAATCAATCCAATCCGGGCAGAATCAATGAAACTAAGGAACTCGCGACGTGCATTCCTGATCGGCGCCGCTGCGACCACAGTAGGGGTTGGCCTGAAAGGCATTCCGCAAGCGTGGGCGGCGACGCCGCTTTCGTACGGCGAAACCGAAGGCCAGCACTGGATGGTTCCATACGTGGCGTCGGCAAAGAATACCTGGCGGGATGCGGGACTCGACGTCAACACGCATGTTTTTCCGACTGGGCGCGTCGGCATCGACGCAATGTTGGCCGGCAAGCTCGATGTCTGTATCTGCACTGACACACCGTATGTCTACGCCGCCATGCGCGGTCTCAAGCCGCGGCTGGTTTCGCCCTTCAGCTTCACCTCGAAAGGCAGCCAGATCGCCGTATTGACGGATCGGATCAAAAGTCCCGCGGACCTGAACGGCAAGGCGGTTGCGACGCTGATGGGCGGAGGCGGCCACTATTTTATGACGCGGTTCCTGGCTGCGCACCATGTCACCCCGAACGCGGTGAGGATCGTGAACATGCAGCCCAACAACATGGTCATCGCGCTCACCCGCGGCGATGTCGATGCGCTTTGCTGGGATCCGCTCACCGTCAGGACTGCGATCGTTCAAGGCGGTGGTAAGGTTGGCTTGCTCGATACGTCGGATTCGGCGAGCTATTTTCGACAGTATTGCCTGATGATCGGCAACGAAGCGTTCGTCGCGGCGCACCCCGACGCGTGCGATGCCATCGTGGCTGCGCTTCAGGCCGCGATCGTCTCCATCCAGAAGGACCCCGCGCAGGCCATTCAGATCATGTCGGCACGCTCCAAGATCACCACCAAGCAATCGGAAGAGGCGATGGCGGACTTCGTGCGCGAAATCAAGTTCGACGACACGCTGCTGAATGCCCTGGTATCGCAATCCGAATGGGCGATCGAGAACAAGCTCGCCGTGCGGCCACCGCAGGATCTGCACAAGCTGTACCTGGATAGCTTCTATCTCGATGGTGCCAGGAAGGCTATTCCGGGCGCGGTCTCCGTCAAATTGTAGCCCGCCGCCGTCGCGCGACCTGGATAACGAAGTGCTGTCGAGTCTCGCGACGACCGCCAATCTCGTCGAAGTCGATCGCGTCAGCGTGCTCTACGCGGTCAAGAGCCGCCGTCCGTCGTGGGCGCTGCGCGACGCGTCGTTTTCCATCGGTCAGCAGGATTTTGTGTGTGCGGTCGGCCCGAGCGGTTGCGGGAAGACGACGCTGCTCAACCTGACCGCAGGCTTCATCCAGCCAACGACAGGCACGGTGCGGCTGAACAACCAAGTCATCGCGGGTCCCGGACCGGACCGTGGCGTGGTGTTCCAGGAATACGCGTTGTTCCCCTGGCTGACGGTACGCGAGAACGTGGAGTTCGGCCCCCGCACGCGCGGCGCGCCGAAGGCGGAGCGCGAGCGGCTGGTCGCCGCGTATCTGGAATTGATCGATCTCAAGCGCGCAGCCGACCAATACCCGTTCGAATTGTCGGGCGGTATGCGCCAGCGCGTGGCGTTCGCCCGCGCGCTGGTCAACAAGCCGAGGCTCCTGCTGATGGACGAGCCGTTCGCAGCCGTCGACGCGATGACCCGCGCCACGTTGCAGCAGGAATTGGTCCGGCTGTGGCAACACGAGCAATGCGCGGCGTTCTTCATCACGCACAGCGTCGACGAAGCCGTGTACCTCGGGACCAAGGTGGTTGTCATGTCGCCGCATCCCGGCCGTGTCCGCCGCGTCGTCGACATCGACCTGCCTTATCCGCGCGACCGCAATGCGCCCGAGTACCGCGTCTTCGTCGCGATCGTGGAGAACGCGCTCGGCCATCATGGCTGAACCGAACCGCTTTGCTGCGCAAGCAGGTTCCGTGGCGCTGCAGCAAGAGAAAGCCTCGCACGACATGCAGCGACCGGCGGCGGCCGACGAGCACGCGACGGGCATCCTGGCCGGCGAGCGGACGATGCGGGACGCCGAGATCACGCAAATCGAGGACGCGTTTGCACGCACGCAGCGCGACCTCGCGCGCCGCAGCGTGCGACGGCAGCTGATTCTCAACGTCGTTGGCGTCGTCGTGTTCCTCGCGATCTGGGAAATCCTGCCGCGCAGCATCCGCGGATTGAACCTGCTGCTGTTTCCTCCGCCGTCCGGGATTGTCGACGCGCTGCGCGAGCTGCTGTCGTCGGGCGAGCTCATCTGGGATGCGCTGGCGAGCGTGGGGCGAGCGCTCGGCGGCTTTGCGGTGGGATCGATCCTCGGCATCGTCATCGGGCTTCTGACGGCAAGCGTGGCGCCATTGCGCTTCATGTCCGATCCGGTCTTGCATGGATTTCGATCGATACCCGCGATCGCGCTGGTGCCGCTGGCAGTGGTGTGGTTCGGCATCGGCGAGATGTCCAAGATCGCGCTCATTACGTGGGGCACGTTCTTCCCCGTGTGGATCAGCACCTACCTCGGCGCCCGCGATGTGAACCCGACGCTGATCCGGTCGGCGCGCAGCCTCGGCGTAGGCCACGCGGGGCTGCTGCTGCGGGTGATCCTGCCGGGTGCGCTCCCCATGATTCTTGCCGGGCTCCGGCAATCGCTGGCGATCTCGCTCGTCGTGATGGTAGCGGCCGAGCTCGTCGGTGCGACGCTGGGTCTTGGAGAGCTGATCGCGAGCGCCCAGCAGATCTTTCGCATCGACCGGATGTTCGTCGGCCTGCTGGCGTTGGGTGCGATCGGGTTCGCGCTGGATCGACTCTTCGTCTTCGTCACCCAGCGCCTCTTTCCCTGGTACGGCCGATCGTAGCGACCGCGCCCGCGGCGCTCGTCGTTCGCACCGCGAAGGCCGTTGCGACCTAGAGATCCAGCACGAGCCTGTCGCCCGGCGTGGCGCGCGATACGCAGACCATGATCCAGTCGCGTCGCTCGTCGTCGGTCAACACGTAGTCGCGATGGTGGGGCGATCCGGACAGATACCGCGTGCGGCAGGTCCCGCAGACGCCGGCCTCACAGGAGCTTTCGACCTGCGTTCCCGCGCTCCGGAGAACGGCGAGTATCGTGCGGTCCGCCGGTACCGGAAGGATCGCGCCGGTCGATGTGAGCTCGACCTCGAACTCGGCGTCGCCTTCAGCAGTGGAAGGATCATCCTTCGCTGCGGCGAAGTGCTCGAAATGGATGGACTGTGGCGGCCAGTGGGTCGTTGCAGCCTCGACTGCGCGCATCAGCCCCGCCGGTCCGCAGCAATAGACGTGCGTGCCCGGCACGACCACGCGCAGCAGCCCTGCAACATCGAGGCCGCTTGATGGATCGCCGTGGTCGTGGTGAATCGATACCTTGCCCGCGGCCACTTGGCCTACCTCTTCCTTGAACGCTGTGCGGCCTTCCGATCGCGTGCAATAGTGGATTTCGTACGCCGCGGCTTGCCGGCGCAGCGAATGGGCCATGCTCAGTATCGGCGTGATGCCGACGCCGCCAGCAATCAATAGGTGTCGGCCGGCGTCCGCGGCGAGCGGGAAATGGTTGCGCGGCAGCGAGACTTCGAGGAATCCTCCGACGCGGACATCCTCGTGCATGAAGCGGGAACCCCCGCGACCGGCGACCTCGCGCAGGACCGCGATCCGATATCGCTGCCTCTCGGCCGGATCGTTGCACAGCGAGTATTGCCGCAGCCTCCCGTCGGCCATGGTGACATCGACATGGCTGCCCGGTTCGAATGGGGGAAGTGCCGTGCGATTGGGATGCACGAGCTCGAAGCTGAGGATGCCCTCCGCTTCGAGCGTGATCGAACGCACCAGGAGCCGCATTACGCCGTTCCCGGGAGAGCGCGACCGACCCAGTACTTCAGGTCGCTCGGACGCTGATCGCGACCTTCCCGATGTTATCGCCGCTCATCAGGTACCGATGCGCATCCGCCATTTCCTCGAGGCGGAAGGTGCGACTCACGACGGGCTTGATCGTCTTGGACTCCAGCAACGGCCATATCCGCTCGTGTAGAGAAGCGGCGATGGCCCGCTTGAACGCGTTGGGTCGCGCGCGCAGCGTAGAGCCGGTCAGCACGAGGCGCTTGAGCAGCACGGGTCCATAGTTGATGTTTACTTGGCCGCCGTCCAGCAGCGATATCTGCACCAGCCTGCCCTCGATGGCGAGCAGATCGATGTTGCGCGCGATGTATTCGCCACCGACGAAATCGAGGATCACGTCGACACCCTTGCCTTCGGTGCGCTCCTTCAGCTTGGCGACGAAATCCTCGTTCTTGTAGTTGACTGCCAGCTCGGCGCCCAGCGCCTCACATTGACGGCATCGTGCATCGCTGCCGGCGGTGGTGAACACGCGCGATCCCATCGCGGTCACCATCTGGATCGCGCTGATGCCGATGCCGCTGGCGCCACCATGAACCAGGAACGTTTCGCCTTTCTTCAGTCCGACGCGGTCGAACACGTTCGACCAGACCGTGAACATGGTCTCCGGTAGCGTTGCCGCCTCGAGCATGCTTAAGCCACGCGGAACCGGGAGGCAGCTCGACTCGTGCACGACGCAGTATTCGGCGTATCCGCCACCGGCAACGAGCGCGCACACCGAATCGCCTACGGCGACGTGGGAGACGCCGGGACCGACCGCGACCACGCGGCCCGCAATGTCCAACCCCGGGATATCGGTGACGCCCGGCGGAATCGGATAGACGCCCTCGCGCTGGAAAACGTCGAGGCGATTGACGCTGGTGGCGTGCACTTCGACGAGCACCTCGCCATCGCCCGGCTTCGGCACCGGGCGTGTCGCGATCGCCAGCACTTCCGGGCCGCCGGGCGCTTTGATCTCGATGGCGCGCATCGACGTGGGTATGTTCGTTTTGTTCGCGGAAGCGTTCATGCCAACTCCTTCGTGTTCGGGCGCGCAGGGTGTTCGAGATCGAGCTTGATGGTGGGATACGAGGGCCCGAGTTTCTCGAGGATCATCCGGCGTATCGCTTCGCGCCGGGCACCCGAGGCGATGGCTTCGGATTGAACGACGATGTCGGCGACCTGCTCGCCGATTTCGCGCCTGAGCTTCAGGTCGTCGCCGCTGCCGGGCGGGATGTGGAGGATCGTGTCCTGCGTGTACGACGCATACAGTCCGTCGGCGCCAAGCGTCGGACGCGGCAGCGGGTCACCGTTCGCAACCTGCTTGATCGCCTGCCGCAGCTTCTGTCGGACCATGGCGACGCCAACATCCGTCGTAGCAAGATGCTCCCGGCCGTGAATATTGATGTCGCCTTGCGAGACGATCGCCTCGAAATCGCCGGGCTGCGTCTGCTTGTCATCGTACGTGCGGTTTTCGGTCTGGCCCGGGAAATCGATCGAGCCTTTGCCGACCTTCGTACGATCGCCTCGCCGCGCAAGATCGAGATGGTCGGCGAAGTAACGCCAACCGATGACGCGACAATGCGTGTTGTCGATCGGCACGATCCATTTCGACAGGCCGACCCGCGCGAAGACGGTCTCGTATCCCGGGTCCCGCCAGATGTCCCCGGTCTGGCTGAAATTCGGTCGGAACGACTCTTGCATGCGCACCCAGATGTGCTGCTTCACGCGACGCACGTTGAACAGGTAGATGCCAGCCCCATTCGGCATCTCGCGCCACACGACGATCGGCATTTCGCCGAACGCATCGGAGAACTGGGTGCCGCTCACGCGCGTGTGCAGGAATACCGTGTGGAACGTATCGACGACGTTTTCCGCCGTCTGCAGCCAATTGCATGGGTATTCGTACGCGTACGGCACCATCTCGACGCCGGGTTCTTCGAAGGTGTCGAACCTTAGGAACGGCGGCTTCTGCTCCATCGGCCCCATGTAGGCGAAGATGATGCCCTTGTACTCGTGCGTCGGATACGCGCCGTGACACACCGTCTCCCTGATCCGGCTCGTCGCAGGCTCGCCGGGCGTCTCGAGAATCTTGCCGTCCACGGCAAACAACCAACCGTGATAGCAGCATCGGATGCCGTGCTCCGAGACGATGCCAAACTCGAGCGAGCTTCGCCGGTGGCTGCACTGCGCGTGCAGCAGCCCTAGGTCTCCCGATCCGTCGCGAAAGAGGACGAGATCTTCGCCCAGCGCCCGCACGCGCAGCGGCCGGCCCGGCACGAGTTCGGAGCTCATTGCGACGGGCTGCCAGTAGCGGCGCATCAGCTCTCCGCAGGGCGTGCCGGGAACAACGTGCGTCAGCTCGGCATCTTCGGCCGGCGATCGCGTTTGCTTATAGCCATTGAAGCCAACTCCCTGAACATTTCGAGGCTTTTGATGATGTTCTAGCGTGTCCATGGTCATTTGTCGGTTGGAATGAAGTTCAGGACTTCGCGGCAAACGCCTCGACTTCCACTTTCCACAACGGATTCGCGAGGCTCGGTATGACCAGCAGCGTGTTCGGCGGCTTGAGCTCGCCGAGTGCGCCTTCCCGTGCGATCCGGTACGCGCCGATGTACGAGAGGTCGGTCAGGAACACGGACATCTTCGTGATGTCGCCGACATCCATTTGCGCGTGCTTGAGTACCGCGACTAGGTTAGCGAACGCGAGCACGCATTGGCGCTCGGCGTCGTCGGGAATCGTCCCGTCACTTGCGACGCCCACCTGCCCGGCGATCTGTATCAGGCGCGAGCCGGCGGGAATCTGACAGTAGTGGCTATAGCCTCCGAAAGGGCCTGCCAGCGTCGGCGGATTGGCATAGGTGTTCATAGCTTTAGGTCACATTGCAAGTTGAGAAATCGTGCCGTGAGGATCGAAGCGCGTCCAGTTGAAATAACTGGCGCATTGAGTCAAAAAATCGATCAGGCAAACTTGGCCGATACTGAAAACGATCCTATTCGCAGCTATGCCCCGACCCGACGACTTAGCTTTGATGACGCTGCTTGAGCAGGCGAAGCTGTTGCGAAACGGCAAATGCTCGAGCCGAGACATCGTCGACGCCTGTCTCACGCGCATCGACCGGTACGATGCCAGGCTTCACGCGTTTGTGGAGGTATTCGGCGACGATGCGCGCAAGCTTGCTGACGCGGCAGACAAGGCGCGGTCAAGTGGTCAGCGACAGTCCATCCTCGCGGGGCTGCCAGTCGGGTTCAAGGATCTTCTACAAATCGAAGGACATTTCGCGACATCCGGCTCGTGCATGTGGCGCGAACGCCATGCGCGCACCAATGCCGCGGTCGTCGAGAAGCTCGTCGATGCCGGAATGATTCCGATCGGGCGGCTGCACATGGTCGAACTCGCGTTCGGGGGCTGGGGCGCTAACCCGATGATGGGAACTCCGTGGAACCCATGGGATGCGACTCAACAGCGGGTGCCAGGAGGCTCGTCCAGCGGATGCGCCGTTGCAGTTGCGGCGCGACTCGTGCCGGCGGCGATCGGCAGCGACACCGGCGGATCCGTTCGTGTGCCGGCGGCATTTACCGGCATCACAGCACTTAAGACAACCTATGGACGCATCAGCTTGTTTGGCGCCGGACCGCTGAGCTGGACGCTTGACTCGATCGGGCCAATGGCAAATTCGGTCGAAGATTGTGGCGTCTTGTTGGCGGCAATGTCTGGACCTGATGCGCGAGACCCGGCGACGCAAGGACTTGAACCCTTCGAACTCATCGAGGAGTGGCCCGAGAATCTTCAAGGCGTTCGGATCGCGCTGCCAGATCGAGATCAATTGCCGTCATTCGTGCACCAAGCAGTTGTCGACGCATGGAGACATAGTGCCGAAATCCTCGCCCGCGCCGGGGCCGAAGTCGTACCAACGGTGCTGCCGGAATGGTTTTTCGATCTTTCTAGACCCGCGAGCACCATCATTGCGATGGAGGCGTGCCACCTCTATGGCACCGAAGTCGGGAAGGCGACAAACCCGATTGGAGATGTTGTGCGAGAACGGGTACTCAGGGGGCGCTCGATCAGCGCGCAAGAGTACGCAAGCGCGCTCGACCGAATGCGCGAGTTTCGTCGGGGCTACCTAGAGGAATTCGACCGATACGACGCGCTGCTCCTGCCGACGGTGGCGATACCGGCCCCGCTGCTATCGACGATCGACGAGTCGTCACCGCTGCCGAACTATTTGACCCGGCCGGTCAATTATCTGGGTCTATGTGCACTTGCCCTACCGGCGGCCTTGCACGAAGGCCTGCCGCTTGGTATTCAGCTCGTAGGCAAGCCCTTTGCGGAGCGGACAATTCTGCAGATCGGGCGCGTTTACGAGTTCGCCTCGCGTTTCGATCGTCGGACGTTGCCTGAAGCCGCTCTGGCTTGACGTTCGCGTTGGACAGGAACACCCTTGCCGCGGAACATATTGTCAGGCTTGGGCACATGGAACGCCTTCTAGGGAAAGTCTGAACAAGTCACGCACGGGGCGATCTCGACGGTCAGTCGTATTGCAGGAGTGGATGGAACGACACCGGATCGCTGATTTCGATCGTGTGCGCTGTTTCACGTGGCATCGTTCCCTCATTTCGCGAGCTGTGGACGCAATTCTCCCGTCATCGCCAACAGCCGTCGTCGCGCGCGAAGAGCGTGATCACGTGCGCCGTGTTCTTCGCCAGCCCGCGAAAGCGCACCTTGATGAGGCCGAACTGCCGCTTGATCACTCGGAATGGAAGCTCCACCTTCGCGCGGATGCTCGCCTTGCGTTTCTCGATTCACTCGAGCGCGCGCTTCTTGCGACCGTCCTTCATCGCCTTCATCCTGCCGCACTTCGCAGGGATCTCCCAGCGCAGCCCTTCGCACTCAACGCGGGTCTGCGCCCCGTTGTAACCGGCGTCGGCATGGACCACCGCTTCCTTGCCGTGCAGCAGTTCCGCGATCTGCTCGACGTCGGCCTCGTTCGCGGCTGTTGTCGTCACCGTGTGCACCAGACCCGAGTCGGCGTCGACCCCAATGTGCGCCTTCATCCCGAAGTGCCACTGATTGCCCTTCTTCGTCTGGTGCATCTCCGGATCGCGCTGACCCTCCGCGTTCTTGGTCGAACTCGGCGCCGCGATGATCGTAGCGTCCACAATGCTGCCGCGCTTGAGCAGCAGACCCTTGCGCGCCAAGTACGCATTGACTCGGCTCAGGATCTCCGGTGCCAGTTCATTCGATTCCAACAGGTGCCGGAAATTGAGGATCGTGGTCTCGTCCGGAATCGGCTCGCTCAGCGACAGCCGCGCGAACGCACGCATCGGCGTAATCTCGTACAGCGCCTCTTCCATCGCCGGGTCGCTCAGCCCGAACCAGTTCTGCATCAGGTGCGTTCAGCGAGCGCGGCGCCGGCGCGTTCGATGTCACCGGCGTCGCGCACGCAAAGGTAGAGACGCTGGCCGCGCAGGCCGTTCATTTCGTCATCGCCGTCATAGATAAACGACGACGACGACGGCAGCCACAGCATGCGTGCATCGGCGAGGCCGGAACGGGCAGCGCGCACGGCGGCGACAAGCGTGTCGCGATCAAGCGGCGCCGACCCATCCTTCGGGGCGTCCACGTCGAGCATGAGCACGCCCGGCTGACCGGCCGCAAACGAGAACGCCGATTTCGTACGCGCTACGCGGTCGTCGGGCTGACCCATCTGCAACCACTTCGCTTGTGTGACGAGCTTCAACGACTGGCGCGGCGGCACGCCATACGTCAGGCACTCGTCAACGCGCAAGCTGGTAAGCAACGCGGCGAAGTCAGCGAGGCCGCTGACGCCGTGGTTCACATACGTACGTTACCGGTCGCGTCCGTGGCCGAATTGCGCTTGAGTTGTGCCATGACGTCCTCATACGCGCCGCTGATGTGCGCCTTGATCAGCTTCGCCGCGGCGCCGGATCGCTTGGCCTTGAATGCTTCGAAGAGGGCGCGGTGGTCCGCCAATGCCTTAATTTTCGCTTGCGGGCGGTCGATCTGCAGGCGCAGATAACGGTCGGTCGCGGTGTACAACGACAGCAGAATCGTCATCATCCGCGGCCGCCGTGCGGACGTACACATCGCGGTGTGAAAGGCCCAGTTCAACCGGCTTAGCGTGGTTGCATCGGCGCCATTCCGGACGCCGCGCTCATATTCGGCGAGACACGCGCCGACCCGGGCAATGTCGTCCTTGGTGGCCGACTCGACCGCCTTCCTGAATAGCATCGATTCGAGCACGAGCCGGGCTTCGAAGAGGTCGACGGCATCCTCCGGGCTGAGCGATGCGACCACGGCACCCTTGTGCGTATGAATGACGACCAATCCCTCGGCCTCGAGCTGAAGCAGGGCTTCGCGTATCGGTATGCGGCTTACGCCGAGCTCTTCAGCGAGCGCTTCCTGCCGGATCTGATCGCCGCCGGTGTACTGGCCGCTCACAATGCGTCGGCGGAGCTCCTCAGCGACCGAACCGGTGACGGTCTGGCGCTTGATAACGGATGCGTTCGGCTTGATCTTCATGATGCCACGGTGATGCCACGGCGTTACACGGTATTATTGTATCCAATATGCGAGCAGTGCAGCCTGCCG